>Ga0315545_1000193_pt1 | contig 66884 bp, 66 predicted proteins | sample SalMarSW160210MG_FD_203096 | JGI IMG/M metagenome (GOLD analysis project Ga0315545, IMG submission 203096) | Salt marsh sediment microbial communities from the Plum Island Ecosystem LTER, Massachusetts, United States - Salt Marsh Sediment SW1602-10 ...
ATAATCCGTTAAAAACAGCGCATTGTTTTGGTGTTTTTATACAATTACCCCTGAACATAAACAGACAAGCGGAAACATCCACGCCAAAGTGGCGTTTTGTATCAATCTGGTGAATACTAAAATCGCCTATGTTGAGATTATGTTTCCAGATGTACCGCAGTATTTTTCTTGCGGTGCTTGTTTTGCAGAGCATAGCCAAAACGGCGTTTTTCCCCTGTAACCAGTCGCAGGCCCGGATTAGTATCCATTCAGATATGTCGAAATTTGATTTACCGGTTAGGGCGTCAATGCCTCTTTGAGCTTGGAAGTTGCTTTTTTTTGGTAAGTTGTTGGAGTTGATGGCTCCAAGCCGGGAATTAGTGACCCAGGGGGGATTACCAATAATCAGTATGGGTTCTTTAATATCAGCAAATATCTGGTCCCAGTCGCTGTGCAGGAGGTCTTTGTTAAGGAGGCGAACTGACGTTTTACTTGTGTTATCAGGCCGTTGTTTAAGTGTGTGCTCAAGCTCGGCAAGGTAATTATAGTTTATATCCAGAGCGACAATGGTCTCGACGGTATGGAATTTTTCGAGTGAGGCGGTAACGAAAGTTCCTTTACCACAGGTCGGCTCGATAATGGTTTTGGGACAAAGTTGCTGACCAACAAGAAGGTCACAGACCTGCCTAGTCAATTCGAGCGGCGTCTGAAAATCACCGAACTCGATTGTGTCTCGTTTTTTTCTCTGGTGTTCTTTCATAATATCTTTACGAGACCGGATACATGTCCGGCCTTTTCTATTATTCTCCTGTATTGTAATCGCCACTGAAGTGCGTTGGAAATGGTTAGATAGCCGATTTCGGGTGGTTTTCTCATAATTTCCTCAGCGAGTTTTGCTGTGGTGATTTCATCCGCAGGGAGGAATCGGTCTTTCATAAAGGCAACAATGTCATCGATATTTCCATTGTTTTGTAGTATTTGTTTAAGGCCGAAAGTGGTTTGATAATCGGCTGTCCGTGAACTTTCCACGAAAATTGAGTGTAGTATTGTTAGCCGACCGGTTTTCTTTCTGGGGCTGTCTTGCTTATCGTAAACGAAAACAAGTAGAGAATAGCCAAGCCCGTATATTTTTTGTCTTGCCGACTTAAATGGACACGACGACTGTGGTTGGCGTATGCTTGTAACCTTGGTGTCCACGTTCAGTTGGGGAAAGTCTATGCCTCTTGCGGAGCTTCCTTCCTGGTATGAGTATTTTGCTTTTAGATGATTTCTGAAATTGTGCTCGAAATAAGTTCCAACGGCTTTTCCGTCGGTAACGCCAAACAACTGTGGTTCGTCTTGCCGCGATTGAATTTTAGCAAAACGACGAGCTTCATTACATAATAACTCTATGGTTAGGGGGTTTTTTTTCGGCACAGTCAAGAATTACCTATTTTAGCGTTGAATAAACATCCTCGTTTTAGCCAGCGAGAATCAGTTTAGCAGGATTTGCGGCCAAGTCAACGACGAATGTGTGAGTTTAGGCAAAAGAGGGATTGGTATTGTGGACGAAGGGCTAAAGCGTATGAACAGAACAGCCGAATTCTTTGCGGAGTATATAAGGATGGAGCATAATTTTATTTTGACAATGGTCCTATATAAATAATAATAGCTAGCTTGAAGCCGTGTAAGGATACTATGGCCTTGAGCCATCGGATGGATTGAATGTCAAACGAGACAAATTACGACTCGGTATTCGGCAAGATGGCGCTCGAGCAGGGACTATGCACCTCTGATGAACTGCACCGCTGTGCCGAGGAGTCACAGGCCCGCCAAAAGGTAGACCCGATTCTGATAAGAGACCTGCTGATTAAAAAAGGTTATATAACGGCTACACAGGCACAGCGGGTCAATAATGCGATAAAGGAGGCAAAGGCAACTTCGCACCAGATACCGGGTTATAAAATTTTAGGCAAGATAGGCGCGGGTGCGATGGCAGTTGTTTACAAAGCCAGACAGCTTAGCTTGAACAGGATTGTTGCGATAAAGGTTTTGCCGCAGCGTTTTACCGAGAACCCGGAGTACGTGGAGCGTTTCTACAAGGAGGGCCAGGCGGCAGGCAAGCTTAATCATCCCAATATCGTTCAGGCGGTCGACGTTGGCGAGGCGGGGGGGTATCACTACTTCGTGATGGAATACGTAGAAGGCAAGACGTTGTATGACGACCTTTCGAAGGGAAAGGTTTTTGCCGAGCAGGAGGCGCTGGATATCGTCATACAGGTGGCCGAAGCGCTGCGACACGCCCACTCGGTGGGACTGATTCACAGGGACGTCAAGCCGAAGAACATAATGATAAACAAGGATGGCGTTGTAAAGCTGGCCGATATGGGTCTTGCCCGCGAGACGACGGATATCGAGGCAGCCAAGACGGAGAAGGGCAAGGCATACGGCACTCCTTATTATATAGCGCCCGAACAAATACGCGGCGAGATGGATATCGATGAAAGAGCGGATATTTATGGTCTTGGCGCGACGTTTTATCATTTGGTCACAGGCCGTGTACCTTATATGGCCGAAGACCCGGTTGAGGTAATGAAAAAGCACCTCAGGGAACAATTGATTCCTCCCGACCACATCAACACGTCACTTTCGGCCGGCGTGTCGGAAGTAATCGAAGTTATGATGGCAAAGAACAAGGCCGAGAGGTACAGCAACGTCGATGAGCTGTTAGTGGACTTGAAAGCCGTGCGCGCGGGTCAGGCGCCGGTCCGTGCTCACAGGCGGATGGATGTATCAATGCTCGAGCAGTTGGAGGACGGAGAGACGGTCGATTTGTCGGAGAGAGTCGACGTGGAACAGATTGTCACGCGGTACAAGACTTTGATTCTTGTGCTGGGTGCAGTTGCAGTGGTATTATTGCTTGTAATTGTTATGCTGCTGCTTAGGTGACGAGCCGATGAGGATGCAGCCGATTTCCTCATTAACGAATAATCAATAATCAACAGTTGGTTTTGCTAATGTCAAAAGCCACGGGATTCTCATCAAGTGAGCTGGCTGAGGTTCTCAGCCATTACGATATAGGGAAAATCCGCAAGGTGATGCGCCTGGTCGGGGGCAGTAAGCGCGCGCCGAAGGTTGTCGTTACAACCAGTAAGGGCAGGTTCCTGTTGAAACGCCGTTTCCAGGGCAAAGACGACGTGTACAGGGTGGCCTTTTCGCACGCGGTGCAAACGCACCTGGCAAAGCGATATTTCCCGATTGCGCCGCTTGTGGCTACCCGCGAAGAGGTTGGCACGATACTGAAGTTGCGGGGCAATATATACGAGGTCTTCAAGTTTGTGGGCGGCTCCCGTTATAACGGCTCGGCGGAGCAGACTATCGACACGGGCAGGCAGCTTGCGAAGTTTCATCAGTATCTGACCAACTTTGATTTTGAGTGGGAGCCGTTGAAAGCCAGCTTTCACGATTCGACGACCGTGCGCGGACATCTCAAAACCGTTGCGTCGAACGGTTCGCCTAAATCCGAAAGGCAACTGGTGGAAGTGGGGGAGGAATTGATGTCGCTTTACAATGCGTCGAGCGTGCGGGTTAATGAACTGGGTTTCGACTCATGGGACGAGCAGGTGGTGCACGGCGACTGGCATCCGGGAAATATGCTGTTCGACAAGGGCAAAATGGTTGCTGTGCTGGATTTCGACTCGGTCAAGATTGCGCCGCCGGTCACGGACCTTGCCAACGCGATGCTGCAGTTTTCGATAGTGGGCTATCAGCCGAACCCCGCGGACTGGCCCGATTATCTGGACCAGTCTAAGCTGGTTCACCTTCTCGAGGGCTACCGGGAGGTGATTAACCTCAGCAGGAATATGCTTGATTCGCTTCTCGATTTGATGATTGAGACTATGGTGGCGGAGGCAGTTTTGCCCGTTGCTGCGACGGGATTTTTCGGCAATCTGGCGGGATTTGGTTTTCTGAGGATGATAACGCGCAAGGCCAGATGGATTGACACCAACCGCCGGATACTGACCGAGGCAATCGAGTCGTGAGGTTATGGAGGCGCGGTAGCTGGAGGGGTGGTTCTAAGTGTTCGGACGGAAGAAACTCAGTTCACTCGATATTCCTCAGGTTCAGGAGTTTCCCAACGATTTCAATTGCAGCGTCCGGCCGCCCAAGACGCAGGGTGTTGGCACGCATTGAGGCAAGTCGGGCAGGGTCGTCGAGAAGCTTGTCAATTTTGTAAGCGATGACGGGAAGGTTATTGCATCGAATGGCGGCGCCTTCTTCAAGTAAATGGTCGGAATTGCGTTCTTCCTGTCCGCGGATGGGATTGACGATGACAAGGGGCAGTGCCTTGGCAAGGGCTTCCGACGTGGTAAGCCCCCCGGGTTTTCCGAGCAGCAAATCGACGGCGGACATATACTCATCCATTTGAGTGGTATAGCCGAGAGGGAATATTTTGAGCGGACAGTTCTCCGCAAGCCGGGGGATTAGCTTTTCAATACGACCTTTCAGTTCTTCGTTCCTTCCGCAGACGGCAATTAGCTGGGCTTTATTGTGCATATGTGTCAGTGACTGGATGAGCATTTCGACCGGGCCGACGCCGAAACCGCCGGCTGAAAGAAGAATCGCAGGCAAACCAGGGTCAAGACCGAGCTTGTGCCGCATTTGTATTTTGTCTTTGCTCTCGGCAAATACCGGGTCGATGGGAATGCCGGATACGGTAATCTTTTCGGGCGGGACACCGAGCTGCTCAAGGTGAGCTTTCGTTTCATCGAGGGCGACGAAATAATGCTCGTAATGGCGACAAAGCCACAGGGCATGAAGGTCGAAATCTGTGACGACAATTGCCTGGCGCGTGGAGAGCCGGTGTTTGTGCTTGAGCCAGGATATAATCTCGGCGGGGAGAAAATGCGTGCAAACCGTCATCTCTGGTGCAAACTCGGTGAGCATCTTGATGAAGGGCCGGGCGTTTAGCTTGTCGAAGGCGAGACGACGTCGCTCGTGGCGCCAGGGCTGGTCATAGTGGTCGTAGAGCCACCCGAATAAGTCGGGCGCCTTATCAACGAGCTCTATGTATGCGCGTGAGTAAAGTTTCTCGAATAATTTGTTTGTGTATTGGAGGGTATCGACATTTCTGATATTGCGGGCGGCGTTGAGCCGGAGAAAGGCCATTTCCACGGCCTGTGCCGCCCTGATGTGCCCTGCGCCGGCCGAAGCAGAAAGGATGAGAACCCTGTCAAACATCGATATTTCCTTTGGCCATTGAATTTCGGACTTATTTTGGCGCGACTGATTCCATATTATGAAGCTTTGGCGCAATTGTCTTGCCGGCGTAACGATAGGTTTTGACCAGCAGATAGAAAAATAGTGCCACGATTATGACTAAAAGTATCGCTGTGAACCAGTGATGGGGGCGAAATCGCCTGATGGAGGGTGCGAAGGCGACAAGGGCAAAGCCGGCCGCGATGACGGTGACCGCGTCCCAACTGGCTCGCTGCCAGTAGTCTCCGCCGAGCCGTATCCACATTCCGAACTCATCGAACGTCAGGCCCATTCCGATGCCGTAGATTATAGCGGCGATTGTGAGGTTACGTGCTGCGGGGCGTTTGAGCAGCAGCCAGGCGCCAACCGCCGAAAGCAGAAAGATACCATAGTTGAGATGATGGATGTGTGTGCCGCCGGCATAAAAATAGAGGTCGGGGATTTTACGGGCCATTATCAGAAACACGGTTATTCTGGCAAGAATAAATGTGAGCAAAAAGGCGGTTAGTATGCTCCTGGCCAGATGTGTGGAGGAGGGGGAGGATTGCTCGATTGGCTGGTCACTTTCCCGCATATTTGATTCTTCCATACCACAATGTTTTTACGATGTATTCTGGTGCCTGATGCACAATTGTTGTAAGTATTCTACTGGTTTTGATTGGGAATAACAGGTTTTAATTGAGTGCCGGGTTTTCCGGTAAATGAAAACCCCCGGCTTCAAGCCGGGGGTTAAATAGATAGAGGTTGTGATTTTTTTGCTACGATTTAGAGCGTTCGCATAAATGCAACGAGGTCGTTTTTCTCCTGGTCGCTTAGCTTCAATTCGAGAACAATGTTGAAGAATTCAACGTTGTCTTCGAGCGTCAGCAATCGGCCGTCGTGCATATATGGGGGAGAATCTTTTATGCCTCGGCAGGTAAAAGTCTTGATGGGGCCGTCGGCGCTGGCATATCGGCCGTTAATCATTTTCGGCTTATAGAAACGCTCGGTCTTGAGATTGTGCATCAGGTTGTCGGTGTAATACGGGGCCGGATGACAGATGCCGCAGTTCGCTTTGCCGAAGAATATCCCCTGACCTCGCAGCTCTGATTCTGTTGCCTTTTTGGGGTCGAGCTTGCCGTAGAGGTCCAGCTTCGGCGCGGGCGGGAAATCGAGCAGTGCCTGGAACTCGGCCATAAAGTGGACCTGGCTTCCGCGTTCGAGGGCATTGACTCCTTTTTTGGCTGCGATGACGTGGTCGCCGTCGAAATAGGCGGCTCGCTGCTCGAATTCGGTGAAGTCCTCGACACTCTTGAGCGCCCGCTGTGAGCCGAACAGCCGCTGGATATTAACGCCTCGCAGTGAAGGTGTATCGAGACGGTGTCGGAAGTGCTGAGGTCGAATGTCACCCACGAGGTGCGTTGCTGCGTCGGTGTGGCCGTTGGAATGGCAGTCGAAGCAGGTAACGCCCCGGCTTGGACGCTCGCTCCGGCGGTCTTCGGTCTGATTGAATTGCTGTTGCGGGAAGGGCGTAACCAGAAGCCGCAGGCCCTCTAATTGTTTCGGATTCAGTATGCCGTTGAATAGCTCGTAGTAATTGTCGATTGTGACGAGCTTGCCCTGTGAGACGTCGCCGAGGTCGGTACGCGTTGTCAGGTAGATTGGCGCCGGGAACTCGGGCAGTAAATGGTCGGGCAGGTCGAAATCGAGGTCAAATCGCGTAAGGTCGCGGCCTTCCTGTTTTTTGACTTCGTCAATTACAAACTGAGGGAAGAGCATTCCTCCTTCTTTGTGGTTTGGATGCGGCAGGGGATAAAAGCCCTCCGGGAAGAGGTCCTTGTCGCGAATTTGGTCGGGTGTCATTTCGGCAAGCTGCTGCCAGGTCATTCCCGTCGGTAGCTTGACTCGAACACCCTGCTGGACGGATTTGCCTCTGGACATAGTGACACCGGGGGCGGGATTATTGCTGATGTCGTAACGTTGTTCGAGAAGCTGCATCTGTCGCTGGACGATGCCGGGCTTTTCCGCTTTCATCCGTGCCATAGTCGCGGCGAAGCTCTCGGTGACGGCGACGGGGGCATAGCTGGTAGCGCCTCTTTGCTCGATAGCGGCCGCCAGTGCAACGCCAGCGCAGACAAACGCTGCTGTAAGTAGAAGTCCCTTTGTGAGAACCCACGTGAGATTAGACCGTTTCATTTTGGTCCTCCTTTATGGAAACTTGACTTTATTCACTTTCGAGTTGACAGCCGTTTGGTCCCGGGTGCAGTACGTGAGATGACGGTGGATATTATACCGAGGTATGTTCAATCAGGGGAAATATATTTTTTAGGATGAAAAAGTCCTGCCTCGCTAAAAAAACATGGCGAGCTAAGTCTTTGTGTGTGTGGTATTTGAGTAAATAAAAATCCCGGGCGGGGCTCGGGGCTAAAGCAGCAGATATATATTTTTATTCGGCGGGTTCCTTTTTCTTGCTGTATTGGGCAACGACGCTTACCTGAATATTCGGCGGAACGGCTTCGTAGTGCGAAAGCGACATTGAGTATGAGCCCCGGCCGCCGGTCACCGATTTTAACTGGCTGTTATACTGGGTGACTTCGGAAAGCGGAACCTGTGCCTTTATCAGGACCATATTTCCGGGCAGCATATCCTGGCCGGAGACTCGGCCTCTTTTCGAAGCAAGGTCGCCAGTGATGTCACCCATATTCTCGGCCGGTGCGACGACTTCCATATTGACTATGGGTTCGAGCAGCACGGCCCTGGCCTTATGCAGGGCGTCGATGAAAGCGCCTTTGCCCGCGGCGCGGAAGGCGACTTCCTTGGAATCGACGGGATGGTGCTTGCCGTCGTAAATCGAAACCTTTATGTCCTGCATAGGGAAGCTCGCGACAAAGCCATTGTCCATAACCTCGTTGATTCCCTTTAACACGGCGGGTTCGTACTGGCCCGGTATGGAGCCGCCGAAAATGTCCCAGGAAAACTGCAGCGAAGGGTCGGAATTGCGTTCGGCCGGCTCGACGCGTAGATATACCTCGCCGAACTGACCTGCACCGCCGGTTTGCTTTTTGTGCCGGTAGTGTCCCTCGGCCTTTGCGGTTATGGTCTCGCGATAGGGGATTTTGGGCTCCTTGGTGTTGACCTTGAGCTTCGAACGGTTCTCCATTTTTTCCAGCATTACCCGCAGATGGAGGTCGCCGAGGCCGTAGAGGACAAGCTCTTTGGTTTGGGTGTCCCTGTTGACCTTCAGGCAGGGGTCTTCCTCACAGAGCTTTTCAAGTGCTGAGCTGATTTTCTGTTCGTCGCCCCTTGAGGCCGGCTCAAGCGCAAGTGCGAACATCGGGTCGGGAGCCGCAGGCATTTCGAATTTGCCTGCTACTTTGCCGTCGTGGATAAGGTCGCCGACTTTGAGCTCCTCAATTTTTGCCAGCGTTACGATATCGCCTGCAAGGCCCGCGTCGATTTCTTTTGTCTCGGCGCCCTGTGTTTTGAGGATGTGGCCGGGGCGGACACCTTTCTTCTCGTCGTTGCGTATCATATTGGTGTCGGTTTTGAGTGTCCCGCTGAAGATGCGAATCGTGGAGAATTTCATATTCGAGCGAGGGTCGAATGTGATTCTGAAGACCAGGCCCGCCAGCGGCCCGGCGGGGTCGGGCTTAAGGGCCGTGACCTTATCGCCGTCTTTGAGCTCGGCGGCAGGGACCTGAAGCGGCGACGGGGTGTATTTTGTGATGATACTGAGCAGTTCGTCGATGCCGATTTCTTTTCTGGCGTTCGTAAAGACAATGGGAACAACGGTTCCGGCGTTCAGGGCATGGACGAATACGGCCGCGATTTTCTCAGGCGGGATTTGCTCGCCGGCGAGATAGCTCTCCATAAGGGCGTCGTCGGCTTCGATGATGCTTTCGATAAGCTCTGTATGTGCGCCGGCGACGTCCATTACCGGCGAAGAGCCCTGGCTGAGCTCGATGCAGTCGATAACGGATGCACGGTCCTCGGCGGGAAGATTTGCGCATCGGCACTGTGTGCCGAAACTTTCCTGAATGTCTTTTATAAGCTGCGGAAGCTCTGCGTTTTCGGCGTCCATTTTATTGATGACGACCAACTTCGGCTTGTTGGCCTTTGTTGCGGCCTCGAAGACCTTGCGGGTAATGGTCTCGATTCCCGCCGCGGCGCTGATAACGATAACAATGGTCTCCGCGGCCGGGATTGCCTTGATTGATGGGCCGATGAAATCCGGATAGCCGGGTGTGTCGATAATATTTAACTGCTTGCCGGCGAATTGCGCGTTGACGACGGTGCTCTTTATCGAATGCCCGTGAATTTTCTCCTCGTCGTAATAATCGCAGATACTTGTCTTGTCGTCCACGCTGCCCAAGCGGTTGGTTGCTCCGGTTTTGTGCAGCATGGCCTCAGCCAGCGATGTCTTGCCCGTGCCGCCGTGTCCCAACAGGATTATGTTGCGTATATCGCCTGTTCCTGCCACTTTCAAATCTCCAATTCAATCTTGTCCTGCAGTTTATGGGTTAGGACCGAAAACCCTATAGGATATATGACCGATACCTGTCTCGACAAGCGTTTTTTCGGAAAAGCAGCCCACCACCCGTTATTCGGCGGATATGGCTTCAGCATAACTAATGGCCTGCCGGTTATTGTTGAGGTCTCGGCCTTGCTTCGGAAAGCTCAACATAGTTCTTCGACCAGGTTTACCCTTAGCATACTTGTCCTGCCTGCCCCTGCAAGCAGTAGGCAGGGGAGCTTGCCTGTGGTGAGCTAAATCGAACCAGTCGAAGGAGTCGAATGGGCTTGGGACAAAGCCGCTTCTTCAGGGAAGTTCAGCCGGGCGAATTCGCCGTGATATTTTTTCGCCGCCTCATCGTATGCCTTCGCCGCTGCCTCGCCAGCCCGCTTAGAAGCGGCATCTTTGCAGAATCTTAGGGCGAGAGAGTTAGAAGAAAAGTCGGCATCTAAGGGTTTTCGACATGCGTGCTTTTGCTGAACAAATGTTTAAAACATTTGTTTAACTCGCCCATTTTAACACCCTTCCTTACCTTGCCTGCTTGTCCTCGCGCAGGCGGGGACCCAGTCTTCGTTTATCCTTTGATTATCCGAGGTCCTCGACTGCTGCTCAACTGCCTGTCCCGATCTTGTCGAAGGGCTCAAATCTCTCGCGAAGCGCGGTCAAATGCTCAATTCTCGCGCAGTCACCAGAATCAGCAAATTAGCATCTATCTCGTTAAATTGTTTCTTCTTTGTCAAGCCCATATCATTTCGAAGGTTTAGTGTATGAACCAGCATATTGTAGTTGAACACTGAATAAAAGCATATTCCGTTTTGGAATATTTAGACGATGGGTATATTCATTGGGCCATAGGCAAAAATGAGAAAAACGATATATACTCCTGAATATGAAGAGCTTATCTCTCGGTTGCGGTTAGCGAGAAATCAAGCAAAGCTTTCTCAAAAGCAGGTAGCCGAACGAATCGGCGTCACCCAATCATTCATTTCAAAAATCGAATCCGGACAATACAGGATTGATGTCATACAACTTTCGCGGCTGGCAAAGCTCTACAAAAAGAAGCTTGACTATTTTGTGAAGTGATATGGCAAAAATCCATAAACTTTTGGAAGACTTAGATAAGCGCCTTGATTACCGATCCCAAATAATATCAAAATACCCTTGGATTATCGAAAAGGGACAATCCTGTATCATAAGCCCGGACAGCGACGGTCTTTTGTGCGGCTTGTTTATGTCGAATTTCCTCGACTGGAAAGTCAAAGGTTTCTATGACGGCAAGGTGATGTTGCTAGCAAAAGATGTTTCGCCTGAGGACTGTGTATTCCTCGATATGGAGATTTTCCGAAAGGGCATTAAGAGCGTTGGACATCATATGGTTTTATATAACATTAAAGACAAAGATGAACTGCCAAATTGGGATAATTTTGACAACTGCATCCAGGCAAATAATATGCGCAAATGCGATGGCCTCCATAAATTTAGGGTAAAATATCCTTTTGCAACTATTCATTTTCTTTTGGGAATCATTGACTCTCATATTAAAATCACGCTTCCAGATAGTGCGATATGTCCACTACTTTTTACTGATGGCGTATACAAAATTTTGTTTTCATACCCAGAGAATGCACTGAATTGGGGGGAGTATTTACTCGCAGATGTCTCTACTAGCCCTTTGAAAAAGATTCTACGCAATGATAGTATAAGTATTTACGACATTATGAGAAAGATGGACGAGTTCTTCAAAAAGAGGGATGAATTCGCAGTTGCTCGTGAGAGGGGCGATTTTTTAAAAATATCTAATTCCAAAGGTGAACCATACAATGTAAGTACTACGGGTGACGGAGTGGTTGAACGAGCCGCGAAAAGAGCACAAGGCTTTATTCAACTTCTATCTCAATTAACAGAATGGGGGTACAAACAAGGAAGCTGGACTTGGGACAACATGAAGCTTTACAAGTTTACTAAAGAAAGTTTTGACAAAAAGCGAAGAGTCAATGGAGATACTTTTAAACAATTAATTCAGGAAAACCCCCTCTCTTGGGCTATGACAAGCAATGAAAACATTGAATACACACTGGAAAAACCCGACACACTGAGAACCACTTAGACAAACAAAGGCAAGGCGGTTTGCTTAATGCGTCTTTCCGCGAGCTTGCAATAATCAGGGCATATCTCAAAGCCGATATAGTTTCTCTTGAGCATTTTTGCTGCCACAGCTGTTGTGCCGCTACCCATAAAAGGATCTAGCACAATACCTTCTGGAGGACAAAAACACTGTATGAAGTCATATGGTATTTTATCAGGAAATACCGCGGGATGTTTGCGTTTCATCGGGTCTTTGTCTCCTGCCATAAGATAGTTCCAGATAGTGCCCCGACACTTTACTTCATTGATTGCTCGTCTGACGGTTTTTGTTGTCTTTCCGTCTGTCCTGCGGTTTCCGCTGCCAGTCATAATCTTTCCACCGTGTTTGGATGGGATCTTCAAAGGTTCCTTGTCAAAGTATTGTGGTTTCTTGCCCTTGAAGAAGATCGGCATATATTCATGATCAACGCGGAATCTGTTAACCCACCAAGCCCCTTCGGTTCCATGTTTCCTATAGATGACTGTTTCAAATAGGCGAAATCCGATATTGTCACACCAATCAACAATGGTCCTGAAAGACGTCAAGGTCTTGGCAAAATCCTTAGTCTGGTCTTGAATAACAACTACTGCAATCCCTCCATCCTTCAAAATTCTTAGTATTTCTTGTCCTGTTGCGTGCAAATCGTACGAAAAACCATTATATTCCCGGATACCATCGTATGGCGGGGAGGTAACGACGAGGTCAATACAGGTTGCTGGCAATTTCTTCATCCCTTCCACGCAATCCATACATTGAATAGTATTCAGCCAATTTGTCAGAATTTTATACCCCCTTGCCTCATCTTTCTTATGCGTGGCCTTTTTATTTTTCAAAGGCGTGATAGCATTGCATGTTTTAAGAGAATACGGATTGCCGAGCTTGATGACTGGTTCGGTTATTTCTGTTATCCGCGAATCCATTCGTACCTCAGTGAATTATTCTTTCGCTATATAATAAGAATTTCGCAGCTTAAGTCAAGACCTGTCGATGCTTTTATAAGTAATCTTCCCCTTTTTTTTAACGGCAAAATTCCCCGCAAATCCGCAGATAAATCCACCACACAGAAGACGGTTGAATCTTGCCTCCTCGCCTAAAGCTTACGAGGACACCGGCCTAAGACAACAGCGGCAAGCAAGACTATTGCCAAACGGGAATGTTCGGGATACGAGGGAAGTGGAATCTGACGTTACTACGACAGCCACGACGTTATTATTCGGCACAAAATGGCCCAAAAAAAGAGTTGCGGACTTGCGACGGAATTGAGACTATGTCAGCCGGCATCGTATCTCAAAAACAGACGTTCGAAACTAATCCTGGATTAGGTAAAGGAGTAGAACAATGGCCGAGTATATGAATCTGCTGTCAGTGGTCTTACCGAGGACTCTTCAGTTTCTCAACGGTGGATGGTGGTTAGTGCATCTTATCGGCATAGGCGTGGTCGGTTATCTCGGATATAAACTCGGCCGGCTTAGACAAAGTTAATGCCAAATCAGTATTGACTTGCCCGGCTGGGGCCAAGCTTGACGGACAAAGGTGCGATTCTTTTCCGGCCTTGAACGCTAAATTAACTTTGTCCCGCGGCAAAGTTATTACTGAAAGCCCATCCGGCGAATCCTCATCCTCAATCATCAGTCAACAATCATAAATCAGAAATGAATAACCACTGCGGCAACAGATTCAGTGGAAAAGCTTGTCCGCCTTTGGCGAGACCCCTCGGCTCGAAGGCCGCGAGGCCTGCGGCTCGCTGAAAGCTTGTTAATCAGTGTCAGAAGCCCGTTATTTGGAATTTTGAATAAATTTTTATTATTTTTGTTGTGGGCGAGGGGATTAGTGGTATAATAGTTGTCTTGTAGAGCATATCTTTCCGCCTTTCAAGGATATCCTCCCAAAAACAAACGTGAGAGGCAAATTATAGATTGACGGCCAAATAGAAGGCCAAGGAGTATTGTAGTGAGTACAGGAAAAGTAAAATGGTTCAATGATTCAAAGGGTTTCGGATTTATCGTCGCCGACGATGGAGGCCCGGACCTGTTCGTTCACCACTCGGAAGTCAAGACAACCGGGTACGCGAGTTTGAGCGAAGGACAGGTAGTTGAATACGTGGTTGGCGAGGGGAAAAAAGGACCCTGCGCGACAAGCGTTACGCCCCAATAAACCACTGACAATTGACGCCAAAGAAAGGCCTCGCAACGCGGGGCCTTTTTTATTTGATAATAATCACCCCGACACCCCTGTCAGCGAACCTCACTCGGGAACCCTGCCATTGTCCGACGTAAAACGTCGGTTGAAAGTGCCACCCACCGCTCCCGATTACGACATTCGAGTGCAGGCAGGCATGGTCTAAACAAAAAAAATCTCTGTGTGCTCTGTGCCCTCTGTGGCTATAATTTTGCAGCAGGTTTAATTTCTCTATGGCAGGTGATACTCGCGGAAAGGGATGGATTTTTTAAGGGGTATAAAGATGGACTACAGCAAGCTAAGAGGATTGTCGCTGAAGGTTTTCATCGGCTTTCTTGGGCTGACGGCGATTATTGCGGTAATCACGGTGCTGACGGGTGAGTTCGGCGAACTTCAAGGAAAGATTCTGGCAACGACTTTGACGATATCCGCGGCGAGTATATGTTCGATGTCATGCGCGGCCTTCATTGATAAGAAGAAACAGGTTTATCTCGGCCTGTTTGGAATTGGTCTGTCTGTGGCGGCAGCGGTCCTTGTGATTGGGGGGATGTGGTCGGAAATCGACAATGAGGTATTCGGGAAGATTACGGTTACGTTGGGTGTGCTTGCTGTCGGGTTTGCTCATGCGTTTTTGCTGGCTCTTCCAGAGCTTGACAGCAGGTGCAAATGGGTCCAGCCGGTATCGTCGGTTACTATTGGAATACTTGCTCTGCAGATAATCGGCATAGTATGGGTTGATAGTGAGAATGATTGGTATTTACGATTTCTGGCAGTTGTGGCTATTGTTGTGGGGCTCGAGACGCTGGTTATTCCAATCTTGATGAAACTGCGAAAAGGGGATGGACGGAAAAAGGACGGGATAGTCCTCGAGAGACTAAATGGTGATGTTTACACAGATTCAGCCGGCAGGAGGTACCGATTGACGGAGTTGGACACCGAATGAAGGTGATAGTAGCGGAAAAATATGGTTTTTGTGCCGGGGTGCGCAACGCCATAAGCACGGCTGAAAAGGTATTGGCTGAGAAGGGACGGGTATATAGCTTGGGGCCGATTATTCATAACCCCAACGTGGTCGAACGACTGGCAAAAAAGGGACTGCTCGCAGTTGACGACGTGGAGCAGATACCGGCAGGGTCGGCCGTATTGATTCGCTCGCACGGCGCAGCTTCCGAACAGATAAATCACCTCAGGGACAAGAACGCCGAGATTGTTGACGCGACCTGTGTGCTGGTTAAAAGAGTGCAGGAGATAGCCGCCCGGATGGAGGGGGAGGGCTATAAGGTTGTGATAATGGGCGACCGGAACCACCCCGAAGTTCAGGCGGTGGTCGGCTGCACGAAGGGGGCGGTGGTCGTCGGGGATGAATCGGATATTGATAAAATCGGCAATAATGGGCGATTGGGGATTGTCTGCCAGACGACGCAAAGCCCGGAATTTTTCGGCAGGATGCTCTCAGCCATAGTCAGGAGCCAAAGCGGCTTCGATGAGCTGAAAGTGCTCAATACGCTATGCAAAGAGGCCATCAAGAGGCAGCAGGCGGCGGTGGAATTGTGCCGAAAAGTCGATGTTATGTTCGTTTTGGGGGGGCTGCAAAGCGCAAATACCCGAAAACTGGCTGAGTTATGCAAAATAAATAATAGTAAAACGTTTCATTTGCAGAACTGGCAGGAATTTGATAAAAATATGGTTTCGGGCAGTCGGACCGCGGGCGGATTCGACCCATTCGACAAGCTCAGGGCAGGCGAGCTCACCGCAGGCGTTACGGCCGGTGCCTCGACCCCTCAGTGGATAATTGACGAGTTTGTTAAGAACCTGGCGGCGATTGATGCCGGCAGCGTGGAATAGTGGCGTGCCGGGCAAGACGCGGGGCGCAGAAAGTAGTACTCACAACGAGATATGAATATCTGCATTTGCTGCGTGGGCAAATGCGTTTTTTTAGATTATTAACCTTACGTCAGTGGCTTGTCGGCGTAAATGTGGGGCGCCGGCGGGCATTAGTCCGCCTCGGCGGATAAAACCAGACTCCACAGAGGAAAATCGAATTTATGGTTGACAGAAACATAATTAACAAATTGGGTATGTCGGCCGAACAGGTTGACCAGCAGGTCGCGGAAATGTTCGGCGAGAAGGAAGACGAGCTGTTCCAGAACGTTCTTCAGGCGAAGGTGGATTCCCACCTTCCGGGAACAATCCTGAAGGGTAAAATTGTAACGCAGATTGGAAACGACGTTATTGTCGAAGTAGGTCTCAAAAGCGAAGGGATTGTTGATGCGGGTGAATTTGAGGATGCTTCGGAGATAGTCCCCGACAAAGAGATAGAGGTGTTTCTTGAGGATACCGACTCTGAGAGCGGGCTTATACTGCTCTCGAAGCACAAGGCCGACCGCATCAGGGGCTGGGAGAACATTATCAACACCAAGAAGGAAGGCGACATTGTCAAGGGCAAGGTCGTCCGGCGAATCAAGGGGGGGCTGCTGGTCGACATCGGCGTCCCGGTATTCCTGCCCGCCTCACAGGTAGACATCAGAAGACCGGGGGACATCAGCAGATTCATCGGCAGAGAGGTGGAGTGCGTGATTCTTAAAATTGACGTTGAGGGGCGCAATATCGTTATTTCACGGCGTAAACTCATCGAAGAAGAACGACGGGTCAGTAAAGAGAAGATTCTCGAGGAAATCGAGGTCGGCCAGCGGCGAAAAGGCATCGTCAAGAATATAGCGGACTTCGGGGTGTTTGTGGATTTGGGCGGCGTGGACGGACTGCTGCATATATCAGACCTTAGCTGGGGACGCGTGAGCCATCCGTCCGAGGTGGTCCAGATCGATGAGGAAATCGAGTGCGTGGTGATAGGTGTTGACAAGGCGAATGAGAAGATATCGCTTGGCCTGAAGCAAAAGACGCCCAGCCCGTGGGACAGCGTCGAGGAGAAATACGCCATCGGCTCACGGGTAAAAGGGAAAGTAGTCAATGTTATGAATTACGGTGTGTTTGTGCGGCTGGAGGACGGGATTGAGGGGCTTGTGCACATAAGCGAGATGAGCTGGACGAAACGGCTTAATCATCCGAGCGAAATGCTTAACCTCGGTGATGAAATCGAGGTTGTGGTTCTGAACGTCAACAAGGACAAGCAGGAGATTTCACTGGGATTGAAACAGACGGAGACGAATCCGTGGTCGGTGGCGTCACAGAAGTATCCGCCGGGGACAGTGGTTACGGCTACCGTTCGCGGGGTCACCAATTACGGGGCGTTTGTCGAGATAGAAGAAGGCATCGATGGAATGATTCACATCTCAGACCTTAGCTGGACGAGGAAATACAGCCATCCGAATGAGGCGGTGCAAAAGGGCGCCCAGATCAAGTGCGTTGTTCTGGATATAGACCCCGAAAAGCAGCGAGTGTCGCTGGGCGTCAAGCAGTTGACCGAGGACCCGTGGATTCGGGCGATTCCGGAAAAGTATATACCCGGTCATATTGTCAAGGGCAAGGTTACGAAGCTGACGAATTTCGGTGCGTTTGTGGAATTAGAGCCGGAGTTAGAGGGGCTGCTGCACATTTCGGAACTGTCGGACCAGAAAATCAAAAAGCCACAGGACGTGGTCAAGGTCGATGATGAGCTTGAGGTGAAGATACTGAAGGTTGACGGAGAGGCACGTAAAATCGGATTGAGCTTGCGTCGTGCGCAGTGGGCGGCGGAAGACCAGGCAGGCGATACGGCCGAGGCGAAAGCGGCTGAAGGGGAGGAGGAGAAAAAGGAGGAGCAGGCCGGCCCCTCGACCGAGCTCGGGACAGGCGGGGAAGCTTCCGTTGCAGAGGTCGAAGAGTCGAAAGCTGAGCCGGAATCATCGGGTGAAGAGCGGCCGGTAGCAGAGGTCGAAGAGCCGAAAGCTGAGCAGGAAACCTCGGGTGCGGAGCAGCCGGTAGCAGAGGTCGAAGAGTTAAAAGCTGAGCAGGAATCGGCGGATGCGGAGCAGCCGGTAGCAGTGGACGAGTCTGTTGCGGGCAAGGACGAACAGCCCACGGAAGGTTCCGATACGACAGGTACAGATGAGGATGTGTAGCCGGGGACTTTAGGGGCTGCTGACAAGGCGGTTTGTGATACAGATAATAAGAGGCCAGGAAATAACCCGGCCTCTTTTGTTTTTACCGCGGAGAACGCAGAGAACACAGAGTTTTAGCCAATAAGGCACTAATGGCTTGGCCATCCCTTACAGGAGACACAAAGAATTTTAATATAGCCACAGAGCACTCAGAGGGCACAGAGATATTGCAACCACGGATTACACAGATTTACACGGATTCCTTCGACAAGCTCAGGACAAGTTTAGTCAGCCGGTGAGGCGTTCAGTAGGTGTTATTGCCACCTAGCGCAAAACAAAGCAGAACATTTTGGCCACAGAAGATTTTCGATTTTCAATTCCACCGACTCGCCACAGGCGAATAAAAAGCGGTCAAGTAACACTGTTTTAACCTCAGAGGCCTCGGAGAACACAGAACGCTGCTGGAGGCGGATAGATAAGGTCGATGCTGGTTGACGGTTGCTGGGTGCGAGTCACTGGTTGATGGTTGAATATTACGTACTGAGTATCAAGGACTGAGTACTGAGTTAATCAGGGGGACCCCAGATAAAGTCTTTCTGGGGCCTTCGCTACGCTACGGACGGCGGCTGAAAAAAAAGACTGTCCCCAGGTTACCCAGTTTGAATAAATCAGTTTTCGGGGGGAAGGTTATTTCGCCTTTGCAAATTCACGAATCGCTGTTTTTATTTCAAAAAACGCATTTTAAGCTTACAAAGTGCCTTTGCAAGTATGCGAATCGGTGTTAGTGTGAGGAATTTTACCGACAGGCGGATAGGCAATTTGTCTTATATTATAATCAGTTTCTACACTATGATTTACAAAAGAATCTTTGTGGTTATAATTAGGTAAGCTAAGCCGAGGTGTCTATGTATAGTAGAAAAGGTATCCAATATTAACAATTTAATTGGAGGTACAGAAAATGCTGGCTGAAATAGAATGGGGAAATCTTATTGTTGACCCGGTCCGCCAAATGCTGACGAAGATACTGGCCTATCTTCCTGTACTGCTGGGCGCACTATTAATTCTGATTGTCGGCTGGATTGTTGCCAAAATAATCAGATCGATAGTGAACGGAGTGCTCAAAGTGGTACGCTTCGATACGCTGGCGGATAAGGCGGGAGTATCAGAAATTCTAAGCAAAGGCGATTTGAAGATTACCGCAGGGGAGGTCGTCAGCGGCCTTGTTTATTGGCTGGTTATCATCATGGTGCTTGTGATGACAGTAAACGCATTAGGGCTGCCGAATACTTCAGACGTTCTTGCCAGCTTGTTTGCTTACATCCCGCAGGTCATAGCGGCGCTGCTTGTTCTGGTGGTTGCGATGTTTCTGGCCAGCTTCGTGTCGGGAATAGTGCAGATAGCAGCGGCGAACGCGAAATTACCCAAACCGGAGCTGCTGGCCGGCATAAGCAGGTGGGCGATTATAATTTTTGCATTAACAATTGCGCTGGCACAGCTTGGTATTGGAACGCTTTTGGTGACTGCTACATTCAATATTATCCTTGGCGGCATTGTCCTTGCTTTGGCGCTTGCCTTTGGATTAGGCGGCAAGGATGCCGCGGCAAGGTATCTCGAAGAATTAAAGGAAAAACGCTCCGGGAAATAATCCAGGTAACAAAAAACTGTTTCGAGTCGGCATAGAAAATAAGTATGTGGGTTTGGCCGTCAGGCCGCCTGGCCGTGTGCGGTAAACACTAAATCCGAAAAAAGAAAGGTTGGATTGTTATGCTTTACACTATCGCTGTTGTTCTGATTATATTGTGGCTCCTGGGATTACTGACTTCCTACACCATGCACGGTTTCATTCACGCTCTCCTGGTGATTGCCATCGTGGTCATCTTGCTTAGAGTCATCACCGGACGAAAGCCCCTGTGACCATTTCGTAGAGCCAGGTATGAAAATCAGAAGGAGGTTATTTCTATGAACAAAGCAGTCTCGCTCGTAATTCTTGCCGTGGGTATCGTTCTTGTGGTCTTTGGCGTTGCTGCCACAGAGTCATTCAGCTCTGACGTTTCCCGATTTTTCACCGGCTCGCCTACCGACAAGGCGATATGGATGCAGCTCGGCGGGCAGTCCTATACCGAGATCATCTGCTTTGAAACCGGGCAAAACGTTGAGAACTTCAAGCAGGGCAACTTCCGGTTCGACGCCCAAGCCACAGCCGTGGCGATTAAATCGGGCGCCGGCGCTAATGCCAAGTTCACAAACGGTGTGGCGGTTTTCACAATGGACGAGGCGGGCCTGATGTTCGAGGCTTCCGTGGGCGGACAGAAGTTCAGCTACCAGGCCAAGTGACCGATCGGTAAAACTCGTATAATAAAATCGCTGCGGCAGAATGTCGCAATGGCAATCGAGACAGAATCAACTTTGGTTGAACAGCCGAAAGACGCGGAACTTGAATATCGTGTTATAGCAATAAATAAATCCGGCGAAGGTCAGCCGAGCAATACGGTGATAGTAGTTTTGTAAAAAAGTAAAATATGAAAGGAATAACGATGGCAAAGAGCGAAAAAACCTCAAAACGAATGGGCAAAATCGCTTCCCAACAACTGCGAAGCAAAAGTACCTCAAAAAAGGCCAAGAGTACCGCCGCCTCTGCATTAGCCCAGCGGCCAGACAGAAAGAAAAGCAAGAAATAAGCTTCACATCATGATATTGTCGGCTTACATCGTGGCATTGCAGGCTTACATCAAGGCATTGTAAGGTTACATTGAGGTATAGAAAATGAGTATGTGGGTTTGGTCCGTCAGGCGTCGTGGCCGTGTGCGGTGAACACTAAACCCCAAAAAAGAAAGGTTGGATTGTTATGCTTTACACTATTGCTGTAATTCTGCTCATATTGTGGCTCCTGGGATTGCTAACTTCCTACACCATTCACGGTTTCATTCACGCTCTCCTGGTGATTGCCATCGTGGTCATCTTGCTTAGAGTCATCAGCGGACGAAGAGTCCCGTGACCTTTCGTGAGTTAGACATAAAAATTTAAAGGAGAATTCAATGAATAAACTAATCTCACTGGCAATTCTTGCCGGTGGTATCGTTCTTGTGGTCTTTGGCGTTGCTGCGTCAGAGTCATTGAGATCTGACATTTCCCGATTTTTCACCGGCTCGCCTACCGACAAGGCGATATGGATGCTGCTCGGCGGAATTGTTGCGATAATTATCGGGCTGGCTGGTCTATTGCGTGGTCAATTTAAGGGAACCTGAACGCCTCGATAGGGAACATGTACCTAACGTCAAGGAGTGTATTGTATCACTCCCTATTTAATAATTTAAGAAAGGAAGAGCAAATGAAAAATGCAATTACAATTGTGATGACGTTGGTTCTGGCTACCGTGTTCGGCTGCCAATCGAGCAGCCAGAGAGGCGGCAGCGCGCTCAAGGCCGAAGGGTTCAAAATCGCTGTCCCAACCTTCGGCACAGAGGTCAAACAGGGTGAAGTCCAAATCGTTACCGTCTCACTGGAGAGGGGCGAGTATTTTAAGCAGGACGTGAAGCTGCAAATTAAAGCGTCCACAGGCATCAGTGTCGACCCGACCAGCGTTATTATCGAGGCCAGCGACAAACCTGATGTGCAACTCCGGATTGCTGTGCCCAAGGACGCCGCCATCGGTGAGTATCGCGTCTCTGTTAAGGGTATCCCGAAAACCGGGGCGTCGACCTCGACGGAGTTTAACATAAAGGTTGTTTCTCCGTAGATTCCCATTTGTTTGTTCGAATGAGAGTACGCTTGACAAGCGGCAAAGCATATGTATGAAACCAAAACGAATTTACAATTATAACGCTAATTAAAAGGAAATTTAAAATGAAAGTAAACTCAATTTACAAGTATGTCCTGGCAATCGCCCTTTTTGCACTGGCAGCTTTTATGAACGGATGCCATGGCGTTAATTGGTAGAACGTTTCAGCGATTCACGCAGCTGTAGCATATATCAAAAAGAACAGTGGTGGGGACATAATGTTGTGCTTTACGCGCACGACTGAGTGTTCGTGTGTGTATTGTTGCGTGCGCACCAACTGCGCTTTTGGGGATTAAAATAACAAATCACACAAAGAGAAGGACTCTGAAAAATGAGGAAAGCCAGGATTGTCGTAATTCTGATTATTTTATTGTTGTCGCTGATAGTGTTTGTCCAGAACAGGCAGGCGGTGGACACAAAGCTGCTCTTTGTCACGATTACGATGCCGTTAGTCCTGCTGTTGATTCTTACTTTCATAATGGGCTCTATTCTGGGGCTTGTCATAGCCAGCTACGTTCTGCGTGAGCCTCGCAAGCCCTGGTCGCCGGGCGAAAAGCAATAGTAAGGATTTGTGCCGAACCGGGAAATAGAGTTTTATGATTATGCGACCATTAAGTATGATACCAGGGGTAATAAACTCCGGGTACGAAGATACAACGGACCGGGAACCAAAACAAAGTATGGACTGTTCCGTATCAGGAGTAAGCTATGCAATTGTATGTGATGAATGCACGAGTACTTTTAAGAAATAACCGTCTAATCGCTTTATTTGCAGTAATCTTTATTTACAATTTTCTTCTGACGTCCTGTGTCGGGATAAGTTCCGACCCCAACGTCAGCATAAGCGTCCACAGTAATCTTGCGGCGGACGGCAATAATGTTGTCGAAGACAGCAACGGACCCACTATGATAATGAGTTATAGTAAAAAGAAATTTGTAAAAAACCCCATAGCATCTTTTATGTATTTTATTCCGCTGATAGCTCCGACATTTGTTGACAATATATCAAGTGTCAATAATGACCAGCAGGTAGGTATAATCTCGCATGAAAAAAAGGGTACTTCAAAATCCTTCTATCTGGCCTGCGAATTTGAAATATTGGGAAGTGGTTTTCATATGAACACATTTGATTCCGCAGGGATGATAGAGGCACATACCGACGAGTTGAAAAAAGGAGAGTCGCTGACAAATATGCTTGATTATATCAAATTTGATGGGGAAGGGTTCGGCCGCATCGAGGTTAAGGGAACTATGACCGGTTCTACTCCGACTGTTACCGAGGTGGGCATGCAGTTCAATGCAAGAGGCCACAAAAGCCCCGTAACCATTGGTCTTTATGATATTAAACCGAAAGACGGACAATATAAGTACGAAAACAGATCGAGCCAGATAGTTGCTCGGGTGAATTCACTTATATTCAAAAAGACCGAAAAGACTCCCCGCATGGAAATAAAAGTGGCGTCTATCAGTGATGCAGGAGAATCTGAGGGTTTCTTCAGCAGCATCAAGGGGGCCATAGCCAATTTGTTTATAACGCCGCCGAAAGTGACTAAACTCGGCAATACTACGATGCTTGAATTTGGATATGCATTACTTCAAAAAAAAACCACGTTCACTTTCCCCAAAGCTAAAAATATCAGGGAAAGCAAAACGTTGGAATAACCGGGGACAGCTATTATTTCCCTTAGCTTTTAACTTTCGAATGTCCCACAATCCGGCAATCGAACAGCGGATGAATTTTACGCAAACCGAATCTTGTCCGCCATAGGGGGATAAGTTTCAACAGCTAAATCCACCAAAAAAAGGCGGAAAAATCGCGCCTGCAGCGTACCCCCGCCTAAATCTTGCGAGGATAAATTTGAGGTCTTGAAATCCGGGCGGATTCAATTAGAATTATGGCACGGTGATGGAAAAGCGTCGACTGTGGGGCTGTTTTTCTAAAATAACAAAGTTTTTTCAGTATTTCAGTATCAGGGGTAAGTTATGCAATTGTATGTGATAAATACACGTGCACTTTTAAGAAACAACCGTCTAACAGCCTTATTTGCAGTAACCATTATTTGCATTTTTCTTTTGGCGCCCTGTGTCGTGTTAAGTTCCGACCCCAACGGCAGCATAAGCGTCCACAGTGAGGAATCTGCGGCGGACAGTAACGATGCCGCCGATGATTCCAACGGCCCCACGATTATGTTGAGTTATAGTAACGAGATGTTAATAAAAAACCCTGTTTTATCTTTCGCGTATTTTATCCCGCTGATATCCCCGGTTCTTGTTGACAGGGAAGTCAGCGTCAATAATGAGCAGCAGGTAGGTGTAATCTCGTATGAAGAAAAAGTCACTTCAAACTTTTTTTATGCGGCCTGTGAAATTAAGTTGACGGGAAAGGGCTTTCACAAAAACACGTTTGACCCTGCAGGGATGATAGCGAGAAATATCGGTAATTTGAAAGAAGGAGAGCCACTGAAAAATATGCTCGATTATATTCAGTTTGAAGGAGAAGGGGTTGGTCTTGTTGAGGTTGAAGGAACGATTAGCGGTTCTACACAGACCGTTACGAGGGTGGATATATATTTCAACGCAAAGGGCCATAAAAGCCCAGTGACCATTGGGCTTTACAGTGTTAAGCCGAAAAACGGACAATATAAGTACGAAAATAGGTACAATGAGATAATTGCGGGAGTGAACTCCCTTACATTCAGGAGGAGTGAAAAGAACCCCAAAATGGGAATAGAAATATCATCTATCTATAGGAAGTCCGAGGATGAGACCCTCTGGAGCACTATCAAGGGATTCATTGCCAATTTCTTTATAAAGCCGCTGGAGGTGGATAAGCTCGGCAATGATACAATGCTCGACTTTGGGTATGCGATACTGAAGCAAAAACCTTCGTTTACTTTTCCAAAAGCCAAAAATTTAAAGGAAAGCAGGACGGAATAACCGGGGGACAACCACCTATTATTTCCTCTTTAACTTTTTAATATTTTTCAATTCTACCCAAATCTTTCCCTTTCCGCCAAAGGCGGATAAAATCCGCCGGAGGCGGACAAGTTTCGGATTAACAATTGGATGAGATTGCCAGGGTCGCCACAAGGTGGCGAGGCACGCAATGACAAAACTGGATTCCGTGTCCCCTGTCAAAGGCTTTCAGGAACAGGCAGGCACGGAATGACAAGAAAGACTGGGCCCCGGATAAAGACATTCCGGGGTCTTCGCTGTGCTACGAAGGGCAGGGATGCAGGTGATACCGATAATACTGTCGGTAGTAGGGTTTCGGGGGCTGGGTGAGGCGGCTGTTAGGCCGAACAATGTCTTACTAAACCCGGGGGCGAAGTTAGTCGATATTTAATCAGCGGAGAAAGGGTTACCTCCAAAGGAGCGAGGGGAATCAGCGGAGTCGGCCTTGCGGCCTGGGCTGGAGGGTTTGTAAAAAGGCAGGAGGAAGGGCAATCGCATTCGACGCAACCATAAAAGAGTACCTTCAGGAAATCGACGAGGCGCCACTGCTGTCGGCGGAAGAGGAACATCGTTTAGCCAAGCTGATTGTCGAGGAAAACGACCCTGCGGCCAGAGAGCAGTTAGTTCGCAGTAATCTTCGGCTGGTAGTGAACATAGCCAAAAGATACGGAGGGCGGGGCGCACTGACGTTAGGCGACCTTATCGAGGAAGGCAACTTAGGGCTAATCAAGGCGGTAGATTATTTCGACCCAGACCGGGGGACGAGGTTTAGCACTTACGCGGCGTGGTGGATAAAGCAGAGCATCAAGAGCGCCCAGCTTAGCGACGTTCGGCCCGTTCATGTGCCCGGCTATATGATTGGGCTGATTAATCAGTGGCGGCATATTGCGGCGGAGCTTGAGGTGAAGTTAGGGAGAAAGCCCGACGTTGAAGAAATGGCAAATCTGATGCATCTGTCGCTGAAAAAGGCGAGAGTCATATACGAAACCGTCAACGTTCTTTGCTCGGTAAAGGATAATCAGCAGGCAGATACATCGGATGAAAACCAGATGTTGGAGGTGTCGGTTCGGGGGCAGGGGACGGCCAAGCCGGAAGAGGAGCTGGTGTGGGACGAGGAGAAGGCCAAGGCCATCCGGCTGTTAGACGAAATCGCCCCGCGCGAGGCCGAGGTGCTTCGCCTGCACTATGGTCTTGACGGCAGCCAGCCGATGGGCTTCAAGGAAATCGGGGCGAAGCTGGAGCTCACACGTGAGCGAATCCGCCAGATTCAGCATGAAGCACTCACAAAACTGTATGAGCTTATGAACGAGGAATAGCAGCTCGCAGTTAATACCACTTGTTTCCCGTCAATAATCTGCTAACTTAGAGCGACCACAGCCGGATTATGCAAGCACATCGAATGATTATGCAATAAAGTTGGAGTGCAGGTATTATGGATAAGGATGGGATTGAGCTGAAGGATTATATTCGGGATGTTCCAGACTGGCCGAAGAAGGGAATTCTGTTTCGTGATATAACCCCGTTGCTGGCTGAGCCAAAGGTGTTCCGAGCGGCGGTAGATGCGCTGGCCTGTGATTATATAGGAGCGGGGATTGAGTATGTTGGGGCTGTGGAGGCGAGGGGTTTTATTTTCGGAGCAGCGGTGGCAGCGAAGCTTGGCGCGGGCTTTGTCCCCATACGCAAAAAGGGCAAGCTGCCATTCGAGACTGAGCGAGTTACATACGAGCTTGAATACGGCAGCGATACCTTGGAGGTGCACCGGGATGCCGTAACAGATTCGGCGAAGGTGCTGATGGTTGACGATTTGCTTGCTACGGGAGGCACGATGGCAGCCGCGTGCAAGCTGGTCGAAAAAATAGGCGGGCGCATAGCGGGTATCGTATTTCTTATTGAGCTGAGTAAGCTTGGCGGAATCGGCAAGCTGGCAGGATATCAGGTCAAGTCCATTATACGCTATTGATTTATATGTTAGAATTGACAGTCAAAGTGCCTGCAATAAAAGCCGGCGAATACAGGATAGAAATCGGGACTGGTATTCTGGAGTCGGTGTGGCCGAAGTTAGATTCGCAGTTTGGTGGATGGGGCAAATTCGTCATTACAGACGCCAACGTGGCTGAAGCTGGTCATCTCGATAAGCTTCTGTCGGGCAGGGATATTCCCACTTACGTTATAACACCAGCGGGTGAGAGCTCTAAGAATATGGGCACCGTCGTATCGATTCTGGAGGCGATGGAGCAGGCGTATTTGGGCAGGGACACGGTAGTTGTGGCGCTGGGCGGGGGGACGGTCGGCGATATTGCTGGTTTTGCGGCGGCAGTATTCAAAAGGGGCGTAATGGTAGTGCAGATCCCAACGACGACTTTGGCCCAGGGTGATTCGGCGATAGGCGGCAAGATGGGCGTTGATTCATCGCTTAGCAAAAACGCATTCGGCGCTTTTTGGCATCCTTCGGCTGTTTATATCGACGTGGCGACTTTGAATACACTTGACGAGAGGCAATACAGGGCGGGATTAGCGGAATCGGTGAAACACGCACTGATTGCGGATGAGCAATACTTTGAGTTTCTCGGGAAGAATTTGGACGCGATTCTGGAGCGCCAGCCGGCAGTAATGGAGCAGATTGCATATTTCAACTGCAAAGTCAAGTCGGGTGTTGTTGAGGCGGACCCGTTGGAGAAAAACCAGAGGCGAATGCTGAATTACGGCCATACGGTCGGCCACGCAGTAGAAACGGCGAGCGGCTTCGAATTACTGCACGGCGAGGCCGTGGCAGTAGGGATGATTGCGGCAGGGCTGATTGAAATCGAGACGGGGTTGGGTGACATTAAACGCCTTGAGAGAATCAGGAAAGTACTTACGGGGCTGGGTATGCCCGTCGGGATACCTGGAAGCGTCGATAGAACAACCCTGGTGGATACCATCAGACGCGACAAGAAGGCGATAAATAAGTGGCCAAAGTTCGTTTTAATTGATAGAATAGGCAGCGTCCATCGCAAGGAGGGACAGTGGGCCATCGAGGTAGGACAGGAAGTCGTAGAGAAAATACTTGGGAAATTATAGTTTGTGACAGGGGTTAGACGTGTACAGAGAGAAGATAAAAGTATTGGACTGCACCATAAGGGACGGCGGATTAATTAACAATCACAGGTTCACGGATGAGTTTGTGCGAGAGGCGTATAGGGCGCTTTCACAAAGCGGTATCGATTATATGGAGATGGGTTATCGCAGCAGCAGAGAGCTTTGTCCTCCGAAGGATTTCGGGAGCTGGAAGTACTGCGACGACGAGAAGATAAGAGAAATTACAGACGGCATCGAGTCGAACCTGAAATTAAGTATTATGGTAGATGCGCACCGTGTGAAGGAGCAGCAGTTTGCGCCCGCCGACGAAAGCCCCATCGATATGGTTCGCGTGGCAACATACGTCAAGGATATGGACAAGGCAATCGAGATGGCGAAGAAGTGTCACGACCTCGGATACGAGACTACCGTGAATATTATGGCTATCTCGAAGGAGATTGAACCGGACCTTGTTGAGTCGCTTGACCAGCTTGCCAGGTGTCCCGTGGATGTTGTGTATGTTGTTGACAGTTTCGGGGCGCTTTATTGTGAGCAGATTGAATATCTTGTCAAGCTTTACAGGGAGCATCTGCCCGAAGACAAGGAAATCGGCGTTCACTGCCATAACAATCAGCAGCTTGCCTTCGGTAATACTATCGAGGGGATAATTCACAACGCGAACTACCTGGACGGCTCGCTTTACGGCATCGGTCGAGGGCCGGGTAATTGTCCGCTCGAGCTGCTTGTAGGTTTTTTGAAGAATCCCAAGTTTAAGCTAAGTCCCGTTCTAAAGGTTATAGAAGAGCAGATGCTGCCGATGCAAAAGGAAATCGAGTGGGGTTATATAATACCCTATGCGATTACCGGGATACTGAATGAACACCCGCGTGCGGCTATAGCGGTTCGGAAGACCGCGAACAAGGACAATTACGCGGAGTTCTACGAGGAGACACGGGACGCTGAAGTGTAGGCAGGAGCATTAGTAGAGGACTTCCTGATAAAATGAGAAGGGCTTGCGTTTTTAGTGTGAGCCCTTTTGTTTCCCGGAATTAGTGGGTAGTGGTTAGTGGGATTTTTTTACGGCGACGGCCAAGCGGTCGAGTTTTTGATAGTCTTTTACGATTTTGGCATCGGCGAAGATTCCGGTTACGTCGAGCAGTTGGAGGACGGCCGAGCCCTGATTGTTGCCAATCTCGAATATAAGTGCGGCGTCGGATTTTAAGAACTTGTCGGCTTCTGGGATGAGTTTTTTGATGACATCGAGGCCGTCAGGGCCGGCGACGAGGGCGGATTTCGGCTCGAAGTCTCTAACGTTTTCAGGCAGCTTATCGAATTCCGGCTCGCTGACATAAGGCGGATTGCAGACGATGAGGTCGAACTTCGCGGCCCCTACGCCGGGGATGAGCGGCTCGAATAAATCTCCGTGCAGCAGCTCTACGCGAGCGTCCAGCCCGTATTTGGAGACGTTTCGAGCGGCGATCTTGAGTGCGGTTTCGGAGATGTCCATTGCGACTATGCGGCAGTTAGTGAAATTTTTAGCGATAGCGACGGCGACACAGCCACAGCCGGTACACAAGTCGCAAACAAATTGCTCGCCTGAGCGGGTTCGCAAGAACTCGACGGCACGTTCAACAAGCAGTTCGGTCTCAGGGCGGGGAATCAGGCAGTCCGTGGTTATTTCAAATTCGAGCGAAAAGAATTCGCTTTTACCAGTCAGGTAAGCAACCGGTTCATGATTAGCGGCACGTTTGACGAGGTTTCGCAGCTCGGCGAGTTTGTCCTGCGGGACTATGTTGTTAAATTGGGTATAAAGGTCGATTCTTTTCAGGCCCAGCACAAAGCTTAGCAGAAGTTCAGCGCAAAGCCGGGGTGAATCAAGGCCTTTGGCGGTGAAGTATTCAGTGACCCAGTTGAGCAGTTTCTGTATTGTCCAGGTTTCCATAATTGCGAATGGTCGAGGGCCGAAGGGCTAAATATAGACTTTGTCCATCATTCGCGGGAAGGCGATGCACTGGCGGATATGTGGCTCGGCGGTGAGCCAGGCGACGGTTCGCTCGACGCCGAGGCCGAAGCCGCCGTGCGGCACCGAGCCATATTTTCGCAGGTCGAGATACCAGTCATAGTTTTCGCGCTTCAGGCCCTTTTCTTCGATTCGTTTTGCGAGCATATCATAATCGTCTTCCCTGACGGAGCCGCCGATGATTTCGCCGAAGCCGTTGGGAGCGAGCATATCGAAATTGAGCACGACTTTGTCGTTGCTTCGGTCGGTTTTCATATAAAATGCCTTGGCCTGTTTTGGGTAGTGGGTGACGAAAATGGGCTTGTCGTGCATTTGTGAGATTATTGTTTCATCCGAGCCGCCGAGGTCCTTGCCCCAGTTGAATTCTGCAGCAAGCTGTGCGTGTTTCGGGTTGTTTTCAATTTTTGTGCTTAGCTCGTCGAGTGTAGAGCGAAGCTCAATCAGTTCGGCAGCGTTCTTGTCGCGTTTCCATTGCTTGATTTGTCCGGCTTGCTCAGCTTCGAGCTCGGCAATACGCTTTTCGATAGTTTGTTTTTGCTGCTGAAACTGAGTAAGCTGCTCAGCAAGGAATTTGGCGGTTTTGTCGCCCGTGAGGATTTCGACGGCCTGAGTGTAGGTCAGCCGGTAGAAGGGCGGCTTGATTTTCTGTAACGCGGGGATATCGGCGCCTAATGTTTCAAGTTCCGGGCTGTTGTCCTTGAGTACTCGCTCAATGATATACGATACGAAATTCTCAGCCAGTTCCAGAAGTCCGTCCAAATTGATGAAAGCGACTTCCGGCTCGACCATCCAGAACTCGGTGAGGTGCCTTCGAGTTTTGCTTTTTTCGGCCCTGAAGGTCGGGCCGAAGCAGTAAACTCTGCCGAAGGCGGCAGCGGCGCACTCGAGGTGTAATTGACCGGTCTGGGTCAGGTATAGCGGAGTTCCGAAGTAATCCACTTCAAAAAGCGTTTGCTCTTCTTCTCCTGCCGCGGCCATCAGTATTGGCGTGTCGACGAGCGTGAAGCCATTGTCGTTGAAGAATCTTCTGATTGCATCAATGACTGTGTGGCGGATTTTGCTGATGCACCACTGCCTGCTGCTGCGAAGGTGTAGGTGCCTGTGCCTGAGGAGAAAATCAACGCCGTGCGATTTGGGCGTAATGGGATAATCATTTGTTGAGTGTATGATTTCGGCATTTGTCACTGCCAATTCATAACCGCCTACGCTTCTTTGGTCGGCCCGCACTGTGCCGGTAATGTATAAGCTCGACTCCTGGCCGAGGTGGCGGAGCTTTTCGAAAAGTTCATCGGATACGCTGCCCTTTTCGACAACGCACTGGCACAGTCCGGTGCCGTCGCGCAGGATTATAAATTGCACCTTACCACTGGTCCGGCTGTGATACAACCAGCCCGCCAGGGTTACCTCCCGTCCGAGGTAGTTATTTAGCTCTGTTATATTTGTTCGGCTTAGTTTTGTCATATCACAGGTCAAGTTTCTCCCGCAGATGGGCCTTTAGCTGGTCGGTGGCGACGCGGATTTGCTCCATTGAATCGCGCTGGCGGACGGTGACGGTGTGGTCGGTGAGTGTCTGGCCATCGACGGTGATGCAGAATGGGGTGCCGGCCTCGTCCTGCCTGCGGTATCGCCTGCCGACGGCACCTTTTTCGTCGTAGAAGGTCGTGAAGCAGGCCTTAAGCTCGTTATAGATATTGCGGGCGACTTCCGGCATACCGTCTTTTTTCACCAACGGGAAGACCGCAACCTTCGTAGGGGCAAGTGCCGGAGAGAAGCGCAGCAGATTTCTCTTTTCGCCCTTGACCTCGTCCTCGTCGTATGCGTCGACCAGAAAGGCAAGTGTGCTTCTGTCGATACCGGCGCTCGGCTCGATGACGTAGGGGATATAGCGGGCCTTTTTCTCATCGTCGAAATATGACAACGGGCCTTTTGTGTAATCTTCGGCTTCTTCCTTAAGCTGTATTTTGGAAAGGTCGCCTTTGTTTTCATACCAGGCGTTGAGCGTTCTTATTCCGCGCTGGTGCTGTCGAAGGTCGTAATCGGTTCTGTTGGCGATACCTTCGAGCTCCTGCCAGTCGCCTGAGCCGAACGGGAACTTGTATTCGACATCGACGCAGGCCTTGGCGTAATGCGCAAGCTCGTCTTTGTCGTGCTCACGGAAACGCAGGTTGTCTTTTTTGATACCGAGGTTGATATACCAGTTGAAACGCTCTCGTTTCCAGTGTTCGAACCACTGCTCATCGGTCCCCGGCTCGCAGAAGAATTCAAGCTCGGCCTGCTCGAATTCTCGGGTTCTGAAGATGAATGCCTTTGTCGTAACCTCGTTGCGGAAACTCTTTCCGATTTGTGCTATGCCGAAGGGAATCTTTACCCTTGCGGTGTCGAGGACGTTTCTGAAGTTGGCGAAGATGCCCTGAGCCGTTTCAGGTCTTAGAAACAGGGTCATCGAGTCATCGACGTTTGCTCCCATATTGGTTTCGAACATCAGCTTAAAGGGCATCGGTTCGGTGAAATTGCCGACGGCGCCGCAGGAAGGACAGACTTTGTTTTTTAAATCCTGTGCGCCGGCTATTGCAGCGGCCAGGGCGACGTGCTCGGTATGTTCTTCGGCCAATTCGTTTTGTTTGTCTTTTAAGTGGTCGACTCGTGTCCTGGTATTGCACTTTTTGCACTCGGCGACGAGGTCGGCGAACTGGTCGGCGTGTCCGGAGGCCTTCCAGACGAGCGGGTGCATAAGGATTGAGCAATCGAGGCCTACTACGTCATCGCGCATCTGTACGACGTGTTTCCACCAGGCCTTTCGCACGTTGTTTTTCAGCTCTACTCCCAGTGGGCCGTAGTCGTAACAGCTTGCCAGTCCGCCGTAGATTTCGCTGGACTGAAATATGAAGCCCCGACGTTTGCATAGTGATACGATATCGTCCAGTTTTGCCAGCTTTGCCATATTGCCCTCTGTAATTTGTCCGCCTATGGCGGAAACGAAAGTTTAAGAAAGTTGGAGGCACATTATACAGCCAGCCCCGCTGATTGCAAACGTCTGTGGCTCTGAGATTCGGTTACGGCTTCTGTTGCTTCTTAAATAACCAGCCCAGTGGGTCGAAGGGCTTTTTGGGCCTGGTTATCTTTACCGGTTCATTGCCCAAAGGCAGCTTGAGTGACTCAGCCCAGTTTTTTTCGCCTGCTTCGAGGGAGCGTGCGAAGCCGTATTCGATATTGGTGGATTTGCAATAGAGTTTTTTCCCTGCGTATTTGTCATTCGGGGCGTAACTGCCGAGGACAGTTGCGGGATACCAGTGAAAGGGGAACCTGTGGTCTTTTAGGCCGGGGGTGATGTCGCCAATATCAACGTTGTGCGCGTTGGCGAGGGGACGCTCTGTTACCTTAATTGTGATATCCATTGTGAGATAATGGTCGGCCCAGTAGATAAGATTCGGCTCATTCGGATTTAAGCCAAGCTCGTTTTCGTTCCAGCCCAGAGGGACATAGGCATCGAGAAAGGTCAGGTGAATGCTGGCATTTGTTTTCTTTGCGATTTGCTTTGCGGCTTCGGAGATAGCCCATGAGCCGGCGGAATGTCCAATCAGGTGGACGTGCTTTGGATTTTTCGACAGGTCGAGGATTTGTTCCGCCAAAAGCGGGCCGGCGGTATCGCGGGCGAACTGAGCGGCGTCCCTGGGGTTGATAACTCTTGCCTCGTTTCGCCAGTTGAACCAGCCGCAAAGCCATTGGTTGGCATCGACGTTGTCTCTAATAGCCAGGGCTAGGTTCTCCGGCCAGGGATGCCTTTCGAACCAGCCGTGGGTTACGACGACGATTTTCCGTCTGTTTGTGAGATTCAGGTCCAGGTCTTTTGCTGGTACCATTGGTGCGTTCGGCTCGCCGAGCGCGACGAACAAAGTTGGCTTTTCCGGAGTTTTTTTATTACCGGCGGATACCAGTGTTGCGATTGCAGTCGTCAGGACAAGTGCGGCTGCATATAAGTTTTTATGAGGTATTGGTTGCATAAATGCCTGGGCTATCTTAGGCACATCATGGGCAATTACAAGGGCGGTCTTTGACACTGGATACCCCCTCGGCTACACTTTGGCCGAATTATGGAAACAGAAGTTTGCATAATAGGTGCCGGGCCGGCGGGTTTGATGGCGGGGATTTTTGCTGCGCGGGCAGGGGCAAAGACCGTCGTGGTTGAGAAAAACACCGCGGCCGGCCGAAAGCTGCTTTTGACGGGAGGCGGCAGATGCAACCTGACGCACGCCGGTAGTGTTGATGATTTTGTGCGGGCTTACGGTCAAGCCGGCAGATTTCTTCGTCACGCACTTTATGAATTTCCACCTGAGAGTGTTATAAGATTTTTCGCTGAGCAGGGCCTTGAAACGAGGGCCGAGCCGGATGGGTGTATTTTTCCCGTCACCGACAGGGCATCCGACGTAAGGGATATACTCTTGGGCCAGGCAAAGGCGGCTGGCGTGCAGTTTGTATACGGCAGGGGGGTTGAGAGAATCGGCAAAGACGGTAGACAGTTTAAGATTAATTTGCCCGATGGGGTGTTGACTGCTGAAAAGGTTATTATTGCCACGGGCGGGGCGAGCTATCCGAAGACCGGCTCGACGGGTGACGGCTTTGCTTTTGCACGTTCTTTCGGCCATACAATTGTCGAGCCGAGAGCTGCGCTGGTGCCACTTGTAACAAATGGAAAATGGCCCGGCGAGCTTGCGGGGACATCGCTCGATAACGTGAAAATATCTGTGACTTTGGAGGGGAAGGGATTTTTTACGACGGGGCCGATGCTTTTTACACAGGACGGTATTGGCGGGCCGGCGGCGCTCGATATGAGCAGATTACTTGCCGATTATCTGCCCGCACAAAAGACGGTAGAAATTGCCGTTGATGTTAAGCCGGCGATGAATGAGTCCAAACTGGAGGGATATCTGATGGAGCAGCTCTGTCGATATTCCAGAAAAATCATCGTTAACGTTCTTTTCGAGCTTATCCCTAAAAAGTTGGCGGGTTTTCTTTGCCGTCAGGCGGCAGTAGCGGAAACAACCGGCAGCCAGTTGAAAAAAGAGCAGCGAAGAAAACTTGTACAATTGCTAAAGAAACTGCCGGTTTCGATTATCTCCACAAGGCCGATAGAGGAGGCGACGGTTACCCGTGGCGGCGTCAGCAGGGACGAAATCGACCCGAAGACGATGCAATCGAAGATATGTCCGGGGCTTTATTTTGCCGGCGAAGTTATTGACTCTGACGGCCCGTGTGGCGGGTATAATCTGCAGATATGCTGGTCAACAGGGGCCCTTGCGGGTAAAATTCAGCGAGGCAGATTTTCCTGAAGAAAGGAGAAATATTATGAATCGCAAATTGAATTTGAAAGTTGCCGCTTTGTGTTGTGTTCTTTTATTTCAGTGTTCGTGTTCGCAGGTTGCGATAACGGGCAGGAAACAGTTGAACCTTGTTCCTGACTTTATGATGAATTCGATGGCGCTACAGTCCTACAATGAGTTTCTAAGCACCAACAAACTTAGTACTAACGCCAAGCAAACGCGAATGGTTAAGGACGTCGGGGCCAGGATTCAGACGGCTGTGGAAAAGTATTGTGCGGAGAATAACCTGTCGTCGCGAATAAAAAATTACCAATGGGAGTTCAATCTCGTCGAAGATTCAAATGTCAATGCGTGGTGCATGCCTGGCGGCAAAGTCGTCGTCTATAGGGGGCTATTGCCGGTAACACAGAATGAAGCGGGCCTGGCGGTAGTGATGGGCCATGAGATTGCTCACGCAATCGCCAAGCACGGCGCAGAGCGAATGACGCAGGGGCTTCTTGTGGATATGGGGGGTATGGCATTGTCGGAGGCGCTGGCAAACAGGCCCGAGCAGACGAAGAACCTGTTTATGCAGTCTTACGGGATAGGCACAGAGCTTGGCGTGCTTTTGCCCTACAGCCGGCTTCATGAAAATGAGGCGGACCGGATGGGACTGATATTTATGGCAATGGCGGGTTACAATCCGAACGAGGCGGTCAGCTTTTGGGAGAGGATGGTTGCTGCAAATAAAGGCCAGCCAAAACCGCTGGAGATACTCAGCACGCACCCGGCCGACTCGACCAGAATAAAGAATATCAAAAAGCTTATCCCGGAAGCGATGCAATATTATAAGAAGTAGGAAATTCCCTATTGTTCAGTAGGATATACCAGAGACACGGGTATATCACTGCGCAAAATCAGGGAATTCCTGATTGGTCAAACCCATCGGATTTTCAATAATGTGAACATACCAAACGGCACCGGCGTATATACCTGAACGATTAAAACTAAAACACTATTTAAGGAGCAAAGTTATGAAAAGCAGGATTCTTGTGATTCTCACGATTGTGACTGTTGTGGCTGTTACGGTTGTGACCGCACGCCAGATTTGCCCGAACGCCAAATCCGACTGCCAGATTAGCTGTCAGCGGGACGGGATTTGTGCACTGAGTGCAAAGCCCGGCTGCAACAAAGACAAGGATAAGGGCTGCAACAAGGAAAAGGAGAAAGACAAAGAGTGCGACAAGGACAAGGAAAAAGACAAAGATTGTGATAAAGACCGCGACCGTGACCGCGACAGAGATCCCAACAGCTAAAGCTGCTTAATTTACGGTTTATTATGCGGGCGATGTAAATTTACATCGCCTTTTTTCTTTTTTGCGGGAGGGGGATTCACATTTGAAGTCAAGGCAGTTGATATTGACGGTCCGTGCGGCGGCTATAATCTGCAGGTCTGCTGGTCGACGGCCGCCTTGGCCGGTAAGTGCCTATTTAAGCGTTGCCGTGGGTGTTGAAGACCTTTCGAAAGTGAAAGCCGTAAATGATAAGTGTCACGGCCATGTGAAAGTATTTCGGATGTCTTAACGACCAGAAAATCAGCTTCCAATAGTAGATTCGGCCTTTGTTTAGGATGCCTAGCTTCCAGACGGACCTGAGAATCGCCTTGATATCGGCGAAGGTTATTCTGACCTTGACCTTTGGCGATGGCCTGTAATTTTTGAAAAAGGTCAGAATTCTCTCGTAGTAATACTTGTGCGAGTAAATTGTTTTGACGACATTTCTGTAGCCGTTGATGAGGTCTTCGTAGCTCATCTTTGGGATGAAATTTATGGAAAAGTCGGTGTTGTCACCTGTCGGCTGTTTTAGCAGCCGTTTTTCTTTTGTAAGCCGGTCGTAGAGTTTCGTTCCACGAGGGGCATTGAGGAGTCCCACCATCGCGGTGACAATGCCGCTTTGCTGGATGAATTTGATGAGGGTTTCAAAGATTGAGCTTTTGTCACTGTCAAAGCCGAGGATAAATCCGGCCTGCACCTGCAGGCCTGAGTTCTGTATCTTTTTGACACAGCCGACCAGGTCGCGGCCCCTGTTCTGGACTTTGTTGCATTCGGCCAGACTTTCCTCATTGGTGCTTTCAATACCGATAAACACACAGTCGAAACCGGCCTCGACCATCAGATGAATAAGCTCATCGTCGTCGGCAAGATTAATAGACGCCTGAGTGTTAAAGGAAAACGGATATTTTCTTTTGACCATCCATTCAATAATAGCCGGCAGAATATGCTGTTTGAGCAGTGTTTTGTTGCCGATGAAATTGTCATCAACGACAAACACGGGGCCTCTCCAGCCGACAGAGTACAAACTCTCAAGCTCGGCGACTATCTGCTCTTTCGCCTTTGTCCTTATTCGATGGCCGAACAACGTAGTGACATCACAGAAGTCGCAGTTGAACGGGCAACCTCGCGAATACTGGATGCACATCAGGGCGTATCTTTTCCTGTCAATCAGCTTCCACAGAGGAGTTGGGGTATGCTTAATTTCCGCGAATTCTTCAGCCCTATAGATATGCTTCGCCGTATCAGTTTCGAGGTCTTTTAGAAACTGCGGCAGCGTGCATTCGGCTTCGTTGAGCACGAGGTGGTCGACGTCATCGAAGTCTTCGGGGACCGCGGTAAAGAGCGGCCCGCCTCCGACAACGCGGGTGCAGAGCTTTTTACATCTGTCTATCACATGCCGGACAGAGTCTTTTTGAATAAACATACCCGTGATGAAGACGTAATCGGCCCAGCGAATGTCCCTGTCGCGCAGTTTTCTGGTGGCCATATCAACGAGGCGTTTCTCCCAGTTCTTCGGCAGCATAGCCGCGACAGTCAGCAGCCCGAGAGGCGGCAGGCTAGCACTTTTGGAAATGAACTTCAGAGCGTTTTTGAGACTCCAGAACGTATCCGGCGAGTCCGGGCTTACAAGCAAAATTTTCATAACAATACCCCAAGACTTAAAGGACATCAGCAAGGGTAAAGAAGTCGGTTTAAACTTTAGAGCGGATATTGAAATAAGCCAGTATCAAAGAGATGTTATTACTGCTTCACTTCGGAAGTCAGCAGGAGATTGAGGTCAGATAACATCGTTTTGAACTTTATATCCCACCGGCCTGTCAAAATTCGCGAAAACCGGCAACTTACTCTTTCATTTGGACTCCTAACAGCTTGATTAAAGGTCACGCAGAAGCCAATTCCTGTTGTGACACAGTATTATATCGGCTTTGCAAAATATATTGTTCTAATAAAATAGAATTTTCTGATATTTATTGGTGTTTGAGGGGCGGCTTTAATATCTTTTCCAGGAAGAACTTATGGCTATGGGCATTTTGTTCTTTCTCTCCCATCATCGTTTGTCATCTGCTCTTTTATCTGGTTGAGCAGGTTTATCGCTTCAATGGGGGTGAGGTTATTGACGTCGGTAGAGGCGAGGTTGTCGAGGATTGATTTGTGTTTCTGGACGAAGAGTGTGTCGGGACTGGGTTCTTTGGTTTTGTGCTTGGCTAAATGTGAGCCGGCAGCTTCTTTCTGGAAGGTGGTTTCAAGCTCTTCGAGAATTTCTTTGCTGCGTTGTAGAATCGGTTTTGGTATTCCGGCTAATTTGGCGACGTGGATTCCGTATGATTTGTCGGTGCCGCCGGGGAGAATTTTGTGCAAAAAGACGACCTCGTCCATCCATTCCCGCACGGCGACGTTGCAGTTTTTGACGTTTTCGAAAAGCTCGGCCAGCTCGGTAAGCTCGTGGTAGTGGGTGGCGAAGAGCGTTCGGCACTTGATTTTGTTTGCGATGTGTTCAGTGATTGCCCAGGCCAGCGCCAGGCCATCGTAAGTGCTTGTTCCCCGGCCTACTTCGTCGAGGATGACGAGGGACTTTGCGGTGGCGTTGTTGATGATGTTGGCGGTCTCGGTCATTTCTATCATAAAGGTCGATTGGCCCCTGACCAATTCATCGGAAGCGCCGACGCGGGTGAAGATGCGGTCGGTCAGGCCGATAGTGGCCTCTTTTGCGGGGATGAATGAGCCGGCCTGTGCCATTAATACGAGCAGGGCGGTTTGGCGGATGTATGTGCTCTTGCCGCTCATATTCGGGCCCGTGATTACAACTACGTCCCCGGCGTTGTTTCCAAGTTCCACGTCATTGGGGACGAAGTCGTGGCCGAGAGTTTCTGCGAGGACCGGATGCTTGCCGTCCCTGATTACGAGCTGGCCATCGGTTGAAAGTATAGGCCGGACATAGCCGCGTCGGCCGGCGATATGTGCTAGGCCCGCTATGCAGTCGCACTGTGCGATTGTCTCGGCCAGCGCCTGCAATCGGCGTATATATTGTGCCGCCTGGCAGCGCACGTCCTCGAATAGTTTTTGCTCCAGCGTTAGGGCCTTTTCTTCGGCACCGAGGGCACGCGTCTCATACTGTTTCAATTCGTCGGTTATGTATCTTTCCGCATTTTTGATAGTCTGCTTGCGGACGTAATCGGCGGGGACTTTTTCGGCGTTTGCCCGGCTGACTTCGATATAGTAGCCGAATACCTGGTTAAAGCCGATTTTGAGTTTGTCTATGCCGGTTCGTTCGATTTGCTGTTTCTGATATGCTGCAAGCCAGCTTCGGCCATCGCGTGATACCGAGCGCAGCTCGTCGAGTGCCTTGTCGAAACCCGTGCGGATAACGCCGCCATCGCTTAATCGCAACGGGCAATCCGGCTCTATTGCAGATTCGAGAAGCTCGGCAAGCTCGTCCATACTGTCGCACTGGTCCGCCAGATTCTTTAGCTGGCCTGCGTTGAGTCGAGCCAGCATTTCTCGCAGTTTCGGCACCTGCCGGAGGGTTCGGGCCAGCGCTATGAGGTCTCGCGGTGTTGCCCTTGCTGTAGCGATGCGTGCGGCGATTCTTTCGGGGTCGGCGATATCGCCGAGCAATTTGCGGATTTCAGAGAGACGGGTTTCGGTGTCTTTGAGCTCTCCTACGGCGTCCTGGCGAAGCTCGATTTCAGTCAGGTCACACAACGGTCTGCAGAGCCAGTTGCGAAACATCCTACCACCCATTGGTGTCAGTGTCGCATCAAGGCAGTCGAGCAGGGTGCCTTTTGTGCTTTCGGTTCGGATGGTTCGCAGTATTTCGAGACTTGTCAGCGAGGTGTGGTCGATTTGCAGGAATTTTTTGCGGCTGATTTTTTTGATATTGGATATGTGATTGAGGGCGGTTTTTTGCGTTTCGTTGAGGTACTCGATAAGTGCGCCGGCGGGGGGGATAATGGCCGCATCGGAGTCTGGTATTCCGAATCCCTCGAGGGTCGCCGTGCCGAAGTGTTTTAGCAGGTGCTGTTTGGATTGATACGGGTCGAAATACCAGCTTGGCCTTTCGGTAATTGTTGTGCCGGTCAGCTCGGTGATGTCTTTGGCCAGCTTTTTTGATTGTGCCTCAAACAGTTCGCCGCGTCTGTCGGGCAGGAGACATTCGGCCGGATTAAGCCGGACTATTTCGCCGAGCAGCTCGTGCTCGGTGAGTTGCTGCACGAAGAAATGTCCAGTTGAGATATCGACCCAGCTTATTGCGGATATTGCGTTGGTCTGCCAGACAGCGGCTAAGAAGTTGTCCTGCTTTGCTTCGAGCAGGACGTCGTCGGTAAGTGTGCCGGGCGTGACCACGCGGACCACATCTCGCCTGACCACGCCTTTGGCGGTTTTGGGGTCTTCGACCTGCTCGCAGACGGCGACTTTGTAGCCGGCCTGCAGCATTTTTCTGAGGTAGCCATCGACGGCGTGATAAGGGACGCCGGCAAGGGGGATGGGATTGTCGCTTGCCTTATCCCTGCTGGTCAGCGTCAGTCCGAGCACCTTTGAGCAGGTCTTCGCATCCTCGTAAAAGGTCTCGTAGAAGTCGCCCATCCGGAAAAAGAGGATGCAGTCTGGGTGTTTCTGCTTGAACTGCTGAAACTGCCTCATTGCGGGAGTAAGGTTTTTGCCGGCCGTGGTCATAGGTGTCGATTATACATTTAGCGGGCCGGATAACAACTCTGTGATGATTGCCTTGGCGTTGTTTTGTGAGTCGGCTTTTGTTAGTTGCGTTAAAATCCGCTCCTGTCGGCGGGTAAAGCATACCGGCTGTCGCGGGTCGAATCCGGTAACGCCGGCCAATTGCAGAATCTGTTCGCAAAGCGTGTCAATACCGGTACCTACTAACGCACTGATTTGGACGGCACTTGAAGCCACTCCCGCTGCTGTCTTGCGACAGCAAGACGCGGGGGCAGGCAGCTTAGGCGGGTCGAGGTGGTTAGGCAGGTCTGACTTATTGAGAATAGTGAGGTTTTTTTTTCCGACCAGTTTCTCTACTAAGCCGGGCGTGAGCTGACCGGCGGATTCACTGTTGTCGAGCACCAACAAGACCAACTCGGCTTCTTCTATAAGTTCCACAGCTGCTTGTTGAGCTGCTTTGTCGATGTCATTACCAGCGAGTGTTTCATCCAGTCCTGCCGTATCAATAAGTTCAACTGCCAGAGGTCCGGTTCGACTCCGCTCACCGCAGGCTATACGACAATCCGCCGATACCCAGTCACGAGTGGTTCCTCTGAGGGACGTGGTTATTGCTTTGTCTCTTCCGCACAATCGATTCAGCAAAGTGCTTTTGCCCGTATTGGGCGGGCCTGCGATGACAATTTTGCAGCCGAAGATTAGAAGTCCGGCAATATGACTTGCATCGATAATTTTTTTAGCCTCAGCAGCGATTGTATCCGGGGGATTTTCAAGCCAGTTTTTTGCCGTTGCCGTAAGGCCTGAGTCGATTTGATTTAGGATTATCTTTGTGCCTTCGATAGTTTTGGCATTTGGAAGAGTTAATTCGGCTTCGAGAGCTATTGTGTTGTCTTCGGCTGAGGTTTTGCAGAACAGTTGCTCGACGGTTATCAGTTCGACATCCTGTTGCTGCAGCAGCTGCATAATCTGTTCGACAATCAGCGGATTACCGTGACAGTTGATTGCGAAGGTGCCTGGCGCTTCACAGCCGATTGTTACCTGGTCAATTGTTTTGTTGCCGGTTGAGATTGTGCCGAGAAGGATTTGGCCTGTGGCGAATTCGGGTTGTTTTTTGGCTGTCGGGATGAACAGCCGTTTCAAGATGTCTTCAGCCGAATCGCCGTAAAGCTGAATTGTGGCTATGGCGCCCGTTCCCTTGCCAGTCATTACCGCGGCGAATACAGGCATAAGTCGGCCGATTACTCCTTAGATTCGAGAAATTTTCTATAGGCGAGTGCGATGCCTTTTATGATGAGGTCTGGGACGTAGTTATCGACGAAGTCGCAGTCGTCTTTAATCAGTCGGGCGCCTGAGCCGGTAATGATAGTCTGCGGCCAGGTGCCGAGGACCTCGGCATAACGTCTTACGATTTCCTGCAGCGCACTGATGGCTGAATAATACAAACCGGCGTTAATCGCATCGGTTGTGTTTTTCCCGAAGGGCAGTGACGGTTTTGTTACCGTTACCTTGGGCAGTTGTACGGTGTCGGTGTGCAGGGCATTTGCACTCATCTCGAAGCCGGGGAAAATCACTCCGCCGCAAAAGACGCCACGGTCGTCAATGAGGTCGATAGTTGTCGCGGTTCCGAAATCAGCAACGACCACCGCGTGCTCCGCGACCGCATAAGCGGCAGAAGCGGCCATAATCCGGTCTGTGCCGACCTTGTCGGGTTCGGCTATCGAAAGCTCAATCGGGAACGGGACTTCCCTGCCGATGAGCAGCATTTTTTCGCCGGTTGTCTGCTTTATTGTGTCGCGCACAAGCTCGGTCCAGGCGGGCTTTACACTGGTGGCGACTATAACGCCATCTCGCTTGCCCTCCTTCGAGCGTTTTGCGACGGGTATCATTTCCCAGGTTGATTTTAACAGCTCGGTAAATTCCGCCGCAGCTTCGCCCGGTACTGTTTTTGCGAACTGCTCCTGGTCTTTTAGAAAAAGGCCGACGCCTATATTGGTATTGCCGATGTCGATGGCTATGAGATTCATAGTTATTCTTTTAGTCTATTGCCTGCGAACTGTCAATTATAGCTGGTTTTATGTCTGTGAGGGTTGTATAATTATTATATGGACAGGTTTGAATTTCCAAAGGTGAGAAGAGATGCTTTTACAGTAGCATCACTTTTTGACCCATCGGATGAGAAAGAATACTGGCTTTCCAAAACGCCACAGGAACGTCTGGAGGCCGTGGAGTTAATGCGGCAAGTTATCTATGGCTACGACCCTTCTGCCACGAGACTTCAAAGAGTTCTTGAAATTACTCAACGCCAATAACGTTGAGTATTTGCTCATCGGCGGATACGCGGTTGGATATTACGGTTACCCACGAGCAACCGCCGATATGGACATCTGGATTGCTATGAATCCCGCCAATGCCGACAGGGTTGTTACTGTTCTTAAGGAATTCGGCTTCGACCAGCCGGATTTATCAGCAAATTTATTTTTGAAGGAAAAGCAAATCATCCGTATGGGTGTGCCTCCTTTCCGGATAGAGCTTGTGACAACGATTTCCGGTGTCAGTTTCAGTGAGTGTTTCGCTCAACGGGAAGTAGCGGGAATTGATGGCGTAAAAACCAATATAATCAGCTTGCCTCAACTTAAAATCAATAAAAAGGCCTCCGGCAGACATCAGGATATAGCCGATTTAGAGAACCTGCCCTGAGTCGGGTGCAGCCTTTGCTTCTTTGATTTTTCGCCAGAGCAGCTCGCATAAATTTTTAATGCCCGTACCCGTGACGGCGGAAATCGGGATGACGTCAGTATCGAATCTGTCTTTCAGCCCGGCTACGATTTTGCCGTCCGGGTCGAGGTCAATTTTATTGGCGACGACGACTTCAGGTTTTTCAGCGAGCGTTTTGCTGTATTGCTCAAGCTCCGAGCGAATTCGATGATAGTTTTCAACCGGGTCCGAGCCGTTGACGGGCATTATATCAAGGATGTGGACAATGACGCGAGTCCTTTCGATATGCCGGAGGAATTCGAAGCCCAGCCCCGTACCGGCGTGGGCCCCTTCGATTAGGCCCGGCAAATCGGCCATTACCAGGCGCCGTTCATCAGAAAGCTCAACGATACCCAGAACCGGTTCGAGTGTTGTGAAGGGATAATCGGCGATTTTGGGTCGAGCCATCGAACAACGTGAAATCAGGGTGCTTTTGCCGGCGTTTGGCATACCGACCAAGCCGACGTCGGCTATCAATTTCAACTCCAGCCGGAGGTTTCTTTCCTGGCCTGGCTTACCGTGTTCAGCGTGTCTGGGGGCCTGGTTGACGGACGTTGCGAACTGCTTGTTGCCTTTACCGCCGTGCCCGCCGAGACACACGCAGACCTTTATACCGGTCTGGTTGAGGTCTTTTAGCAGTATATCGAGGTCCTGGTCATAAATGAGCGTGCCGGGCGGGACTCTGATAATGAGGTCTTCGCCGTCGGCGCCGGTTTTGTTTTTGCCCTGGCCGTGTTTTCCGTTTTGTGCCTGCCAGTGGTGTTTGCCGGCGAAGTCTGAGAGAGTATCGAGGTTTTCAACTGCCTCGAAATACACGTTACCTCCTCTGCCGCCGTCTCCTCCGTCGGGTCCGCCTTTGGGGATGAACTTCTCCCGCCGGAAGCTCACACAGCCGTTGCCTCCATCGCCTGCTTTTATCCAGATTTTCGCCTCATCAACAAACATGTCTTTGGTGTTCCGTTGTTCGTATACAGGTATAAAAAAAGGATGGTACTGATACCATCCCCTTTTTGTTAGCGGTTTTTTTGTGTTTAGACGACGTGGATTTTCCGGCCCTGGAACTGGACTTTACCTTCACTGGTTGCGAAGAGCGTATAGTCTCTGCCCATACCGACGTTTTTGCCGGGGAAGAATTTCGTTCCGCACTGGCGGACGATTATAGAGCCGGCCTTGACGGTTTCCCCGCCGTATAGCTTTACGCTTCTGTATTTGGGGTTACTGTCTCTGCCGTTTCTTGTTGAGCCCTGTCCCTTTTTATGAGCCATAGTTTTTACCTCGTTTTTTCAAATCTTAAACAGCTTTTCCTTGTTAAGAATCCGTTATCATATGATATGGGCCGGTTTTTGTCCAGCGATTTTTTCGAGGGTTTTTTAGCGTTCCGCCTCGATGATGGCCTTGATTTGCGAGAGGGGGATTAGGCCTTCGGTTGCCAGCTTAATTTTACCGTCGGGCCCGATAAAGAAGCTGCAGGGTATGCCATTTATGAAATTGTATGGCTTTGGAAGGGCCGACGCATAAGTGGAAAACACCGTATAGTCGATGACCGGATTATTGGCGACGAATCTTTTGATAGTATCGGCGGAGTTCATCGGACCAATGTATGAGATAGCCAGCATAGCCAGTTTGTCTTCGCCGATTGATTTTCTCAATTCGATGAGGTGGGGAATCTCCATTATGCAGGGTCTGCACCAGGTCGCCCAGAATATAAGCATTACGTTTCGGCCCCTGTATTCGCTGAGCGTGTGCTGTTTGCCGTTAATATCTGTGAGCGTAAAATCAGGGGCCTGTTTTCCCCGCCATTTCAGGTAGGCCGGGCCCCATCCTCTCCTTTGGGCGATTATACTGCTCAAAGTCGGTTTTGGGTCGGTTGTCGGTTCCTGTGGTTTTGTTGATGAAGGATTCTGTTGTTTAGCGGTTTTGGCTGATTCGGCCGGAGCCGGTTGTGGTTTTTCCTTGCAGCCGACTAACACAGTTGCAGCCAGAATTAAAACTATCAACCAAAGTGTATTTTTCTGGGCCATTTCGTGTCCTGAATTTATTTTGTCGAAAGACTATTATACATAAAAGACGGGAACTTAAAAGTGCTAACCAGCCATTTATACGTCGGCCAGTTCCTTTTGTTTAGCGTTTGACCCTGACGAGCCGAAGTGCTAAAATTCCCATCTATTAACCAAATGCCACGCCGCTTTAACTGGAAACGCGAATAGGGAGTGAAATTATGACTCGTTCTGGAAGGTTGCGGAAAGTTGTCTCGTTAGCAATAGTGCTTTTTGTCTGCGGTGCCGTATCGGCTGATGTCCGGCTGCCGTCTGTTATAGGCGACAATATGGTTTTGCAGCAGGGGATGGAGGTTACAATCTGGGGTTGGGCGGACCCCTGCGAGCATATCGTTATAAAGTTTGGCTACAGTAGTGTAGCCTGGAGTGCAGTTGCCGATTCGAAAGGACAATGGCAGACAAAGATAGGCCCGTTAAAGGCAGGTGGTCCATATGAGATGAGCATTGAAGGTAATAATAAAATAACGTTAAAGAATATTCTTGTCGGCGAGGTATGGGTTTGTTCGGGACAATCGAATATGGAATGGCCGGTCAGGCAATCGGTCAATGGCGAGCAGGAAGTTTCTGAGGCCAACTATCCGCAGATTCGATTGTTCACAGTCGGCAAAAGGGTGACATATACGCCTCTGAACCACTGCCGGGGGAAATGGGAGGAATGCAATCCCCGGACAGCGGCGGGCTTTTCGGCGGCCGGGTATTTCTTCGGCAGAGAGCTTTATAAAAAGCTCAATGTGCCCGTTGGTCTGATTCATTCATCCTGGGGAGGGACGCCGGCAGAGGCGTGGATGAGCAGAGAGTGTCTCGAAAGCGATGCGGAGTTTGGGCCAATCCTTCAAAGGTATGATAAGGTGGTTGCCAACTTCCCACAACTGATGAGAGATTATGAGGTGAAAATGAAGAGGGCCGCGGAAGAGGCGGCCAAACTTAAGGCAGAGGGTAAGCCGGTGCCTCGCAGACCAGATATTGAAAGGCCGGTAGGGCCGGGCAATCAAAACTCACCAACGGGACTTTATAACGCAATGGTGTGTCCTCTGGTTTCTTACGGCATACGCGGGGTGATATGGTACCAGGGTGAGTCGAATGCGGAGCGGGCCTGGCAGTATCGTAAGCTGTTCCCGGCATTGATTAAATGCTGGCGAAATGCGTGGGGCGAGGGTGATTTTCCGTTTCTGTTCGTGCAACTGGCGAATTGGAGGAAGGTTAAATTGGAGCCATCCAACAGCGACTGGGCGGAGCTGCGTGAGGCGCAATTGATGACGCTTTCCGTGCCGAATACCGGGATGGCTGTCGCTATAGATATCGGCGAGGCCGAGAGTATTCACCCGACGAACAAGCAGGAAGTTGGCAAGCGTCTGGCTTTGTGGGCGCTGGCGAAGACATACGGCAAGGACGTTGTTTATTCCGGTCCGCTTTATCAGTTTATGGAGGTCCAGGATAATAAGGCGATATTGCACTTCGACCACACAGGCGGCGGGCTTGTTGCAAAAGGGGGTGAGCCGCTAAAAGGTTTCGCCGTTGCGGGCGAAGATAAAAAGTTTTTCCGGGCGGATGCCAAAATCGAGGGCGATACGGTTGTTGTAAGCTGTGACAAAGTTACTGAGCCGGTTGCCGTGCGTTATGCCTGGGCCGACAATCCGGTCTGTAATCTCTACAACAAGGAGGGGGAGGGTCTGCCCGCCTCGCCATTCAGGACCGACGACTGGCCGGGAGTGACCAGGAAGAAAAAGTAACAGACGGCGGGCACATTTGAATCTGCCACTGTTGTATCCGCCTGTGTGTGTAAGGGGGGGATTGTCGGGGCAGCCAACGGTACGTTTATTCCATGTTGTCGAAGGCGGCGAAATTGTTTGACAGGGCCGCCATAAGGTTTAGCATACGTACTTTTGCGCCGCGGCCGGACGGCTTTGGAGTGGTCTGGAGCTTGGTATGGGCGCAAAGGGTTTATTGGGATTTATAGTGGCCGGATGAATGTGTTATTTTACATCGCAGTAGCCATCATTTTTGGCTTTCTTGGGGGCAAAATCGCCCAGAGAGTGAAGCTTCCGGGAGTGGTCGGCTATCTCGTGGCAGGGCTGATATTTGGACCTTCGATACTGCACGTTTTTAATGAGGAGCTGCTTGAAAATTTAAACATATTTGCGGGTTTTGCCCTGTCTTTAGTGGCGTTTATGATAGGCAGCGAAATGAGGATGGGCACACTGCGAGATATGGGCAAAGGTATCGGCATTATCACAATTCTGGAATCCTTTGGTGCATTTGTTCTTGTAACCGCGGGGGTATATCTTCTTACGAAAAAGCTTTACGTCGCTCTGGTATTTGGTGCGATGGCGCCTGCATCGGCACCGGCGGGGACGGTGGCGGTGTTGCAGGAGTGCAAGGCCAAGGGGCGTTTGACGAACGCGCTTTATGCTGTGGTCGGCCTGGACGACGGACTCGCAATTATGATATTTGCCGTAGCGGTGGCGGTCTCCCGGATGCTGCTGACCGGCGGCGAAGTTTCGCTAAGCGGGCTTGTTAAAGGGCCGGTAGTCGAGATAATCGGCTCGATTGTCCTGGGATGTCTGGCTGGCCTGGGGGCCGGTTTCTTTACGCGGAAAATCACCGGAACTGATGCCGTGTTGGCGGTGTGCCTCGGTAGTATCCTGATATGCACGGGTATTGCCATATACCTGGGGTTATCATTGATTCTGGCGAATTTGAGTCTGGGAATGTTGTATGTGAATCTTTATCCTTTGGCGAACAAGCGGGCATATCAGGCAATCCAGGTAATAACGCTGCCGGTCTATATAGTGTTTTTCTTCATCGCCGGTGCGCACCTGCAGATATCCATGCTGCCGAGTATGGGTGTTCTTGGGCTGGTATATATATTGTGCCGTACAGGGGGGCTTATTGGAGGGGCTTATGCAGGTGCGGTGATTTCGAGGCAAAGCACGATAATACGAAAGTACCTTGGACTCGGCATCCTTTCTCAGGCAGGTGTGGCAATAGGGCTTTCTATCCTTGCAGCAAGTGAGTTTCGTAACCTTGGTGAGCAGGGGCAGAATCTGGCAATAGCCGTGATTAACACGGTCGCAGCCACCACGATTGTCTTTGAAATAATCGGACCGATTACCACTAAGTTTGCTGTTATCAGGGCCGGCGAGTTTGGCGTCAGCGTAACCGAAGAGGACCTCATCGAGACATACAAGGTCACCGACGTGATGGATAGGAAGATGCCCGTGATGAGTGCGGACCTGTCCCTGAGCGACATTATCAAGATAGTGGGCTATACGGACAGCTTCTATTATGCCGTCGTCGACAAAGACAAGAAATTTATCGGCGCGATAACGATGGATGGCATAAGGCGGACCTTTGCTACTCAGGAATTGAACGACTGGCTTGTTGCCCTGGATATTATGGAGCCGGTTACCGTCAAGTTAACGCCTGAGAGGCCACTTTCGGAGGTACTGGAACAGATGAAGCGTCTGGATACACATTATCTGCCGGTTGTGGCATCAAGCGTTGACGATGAGCTTGTCGGTATCCTGGATGACCGTTCGGTGCATCGGTCTCTTACGGCGGAGGTTCTGGAAAGGCAGCAGAAGGCCGAACGCCTGCACAGCTCCGAGCACGCTTAACTGCCTCTAAGGATTATTCTTACGGGAGAATTATAGCTGCTGTCTTGTCAGCTTTGATTGCCGGTGCCGCGGCCTATATTGGCGATTGAAGCTGGGTTGTGCGAAGGATTGATTTCCTAAGATGGGTACGGGACAGGAAAATCTGAACACAATTTTTCTGATAGGCATCGCAATTTTCGGCGGGACCGTCGGAGCGAGAATCTTTCAGAAGATGCGAATTCCTCAGGTGGTGGGTTATGTTGTCATCGGCATAATCCTTGGCCCTATTTTGCGAATTATCTCTCAGCAGACCATTCGCGACCTTGCCCCGTTTGATGTTTTCGCGCTTGGCATGATAGGATTTCTCGTCGGAGGTGAGCTGAAGCGCGAGATATTTGTCAAATTCGGAAAGCAGGTTCCCCTTATTCTGCTTTTCGAGGGTATTGCAGCGTTTGTTCTCGTGACTGTTTTCAGTTTTATCGTGATGTTGTATTTCAGTGACTGGCACACGGCTCTGGCAGTGGCCGTAGTTTTCGGGGCAATCTGCGCTGCGACCGACCCCGCCTCTACCATATCTGTTCTGTGGGAGTATAAGACAAGGGGGCCCTTGACTTCTATGGTGACTGCGATAGTCACCCTTGATGACGCGCTGGCGCTGGCCCTGTATGCAATTAGTGTGGGTATCGCCGGCGTTATAACCGGACATGAGCAAACGGGTCTGGGCCGAGCGTTCTTGTTCGCGCTCTATGAGATGGTTGGCTCAGTTGCGGTGGGCGGTGGTGTTGGATTTGTGTTGAGCCGGATTCTCAGGAAGATTACCGACCCCGACAAAGTTCTCGCTTTTACGACCGGCGCCGCGCTGCTTTTCATCGGCTTTGCAGAATTTGTTCATCTCGACGTGATACTGACTTCTATGGCTGTTGGGGTGACCTTAGTAAACATCGAGTCGAGAAAGACAACCGGCACTTTCCAGCTTATGCGTCGATTCGCCACCCCAATCTACATACTCTTTTTTGTTATGGTCGGTGCCCGGCTGCAAATCCATACGGTTAACTTGATGATATTATTGCTTGTGGTCGCCTACGTATCAGGAAGTATCGTGGGCAAGACTGGTGGTGCTTATCTTGGCGCCCTCTATTCACGGGCTGTAAAGACCGTCAGGCGTTATCTGGGTTTCTGTCTCTATCCTCAGGGCGGTATTGCAATCGGCCTGCTTATGATGGCCAGCGGCAGGTTCGAGCAACAGGTTGCTTCCACAATGCTCTTAGTGGTCATAATCGGGGCTTTCGTGCTGCAAATCATCGGTCCCATAGGGGTCAAAATCGGCGCCAAAAAGGCCGGTGAGGTCGGGCTTAATGTGACTGAAGAAGACCTTATAGCCACATACAGCGTCTCGGATGTAATGGATGCCGGTGCTGTAGTAATACCCGCAGGGACATCGCTTAGCGAGGTTATCAGAATAGTCGGCGGGACAGTCAACTTCTATTATCCGGTGGTAGATGTGAACAAACGGCTCATAGGCGCCATAACCCTCGATGGTATCAGAAACACATTCGCAACACAGGAATTGAACGACTGGCTTGTGGCCCTTGATATTGCCGAGCCCGTTGTCGATATCGTGACTCCGGGCGTTGAGTTGTCCGAGGCCTTCGAGAAAACAAGGCAGCTCGATATTGAATATGTACCTGTTGCTGCTTCAGAGGATTTGGATCGCTACGTGGGCCTTCTTGACTGCCGGGCCGTTCGCCGCAGGATTGCCGCAGAGGTCTTGGCACGACAGCAAAAAGCGGATAGTATGCAGAGCAGCAGCGCTGTGTAGTTCGGGTGAATCTGCTGTTTAGGAGAGGTATGACTGCCTTATCAATTGTTGCCGGCGTAGAGTTTTCGGGCCATTTGAACGTCATACTTCTGTTTGGTGTGGTCATTCTGGGGGGGACATTTGCCTCGAAGCTGTTCCAGTTGATGCACATACCGCAGGTCGTGGGATGTATATTCGTCGGCGTTCTCCTCGGTGACGTGTTCAGAGTCATAAGCCCTCAGATGCTCGAATATCTCGAGCCCTTTACGATGTTTGCACTTGGTGTTATTGGCTTTATGATTGGCTCGGAGCTTCGCGGCGACATATTTAGGAAATACGGCAGGCAATTTTTCGTTATTTTGTTCAGCCAGGGATTAGGTGCATTTATTCTGGTTACTGCCGGCGTGTCGCTTCTGATGTATATGTTTACTGAAGACATCTATCTGTCAGTCGCGATGGGGATGGTTCTCGGTGCGATAGCTTCTGCGACAGCTCCCGCTGCGACGGTCAATGTCCTGTGGGAATACAAGACTCGTGGTCCTCTGACCGTAACGGTTCTGGCAATAGTCGCGCTCGATGATGCCCTGGCTTTGCTTCTCTACCGCGGTGCAGCGACGGGCGCCAAGGCCGTCATGGGTATCGGCGAAGGTTCTGCGATGGCGAAGACACTTTTTCTGTTCGGTGAGATTCTCGGCGCTGTGCTGCTTGGTTTTTTAGCCGGGGTTACTCTTTACTGGCTGCTTAAATTGGTCCGTGCCGACGACAAGATTCTCAGTTTCGGAATCGGCTCATTGCTCATTGTAGTAGGCATTTCGATAATTCCCGATATCGACCCGATTCTGCCTGCGATGGTCTTCGGGATAACGCTGGCGAATCTTGCACCTCGTCAAAGCAAAGGCACATTCTCACTTGTCGAAAGATTTTCACCACCCGTTTATACATCCTTCTTTGTACTTGCCGGTGCTCACATGGAATTTGCGCATTTGAACAAGTGGATAATTGGACTGATTTGTGTTTATATTCTTACGCGTGCAATTGGAAAGATGGCCGGGAGCTGGCTTGGGGCCAGATGGTCACATGCACCCGCCGCAGTGAGAAAATACCTTGGTCTTTGTTTGCTGCCGCAGGCGGGTGTTGCAATTGGGCTGGCTATTCTCGCAAGCGGTCAATTCAATGATGACTTTGGAAAGATGATTATCCTTACCGTCATGACGGGGACTTTCCTGATGGAAATTTTTGGTCCCATGCTCGTCAAAGTCGGTGTGAAAAAGGCGGGCGAGGTCGGTCTCAATATTACAGAAGACGACCTTATTAAAGTGTATAAGGTCAGCGACGTTATGGATACTGACCCGACCGTTATCGATATCGGCCTGCCTTTGCCAGATATCCTCGATGTCTTTGGAACCAACGACAGCGTTTTTTATCCCGTCGTCGACAATCAGCACAAGCTTGCCGGCCAAATTACCATCACCGATATAAAGGATATGTTCGCAAACAGGGATGTTGGCGGCTGGCTGCTCGCCATGGATGTGACCGAACCAGTTCAGGACAAGACATTCGCACACGTTGCTCTCGAGGAGGTATTCGACCATATGAGGCGGGTCCGCGTTGACTATATTCCCGTGGTGGAAAGCCCGCAAAGCGACAAACTCGTCGGGTTACTGGATTATTCGAGGGCGATGCGTAAGATAAGCGCCGAAGTACTGAACCGACGAAAGACGGCGGATGGGATGGCCTTTACAGTCAGTTAGGCAGTCGATGGTGCCATCCGGATGGGGATAAGACATCTTCCGTGAATGGTAATCATCTGTGTCGGTTGTGTTTTCTTGGGGATATGATTGTTAATTGTGGTGAGACGTTGAATAGGTCTGTTTTTCCCAAATCCAACAGACTCATCAGAAACAGTCAGTTCAGGGCAGTTTTGGCCCGAGGTCTGTCCGCTCACGACGGCCTGCTGAAACTATATGTTTGCGAGAATGGACTTGATTATTCCCGTTTAGGGATATCTATCGGAAAATACTATGGAACTGCCGTCGCGCGAAACCGGCTAAAGCGGCTGCTGCGTGAAGTATTCAGGCAAAACAGGCATCTTCTCGCAGGTGGTTTCGATTACGTGGTCTCGATGTCTTCTCGATGGGTCAGGCAAAAGCGCGAGGGGCGGGCGGCGAAAACCAATGTCAGCCGACCGGGGTACGAACAGGTCCGAGATTCCCTTCTAACGCTTGCCGCCCGTTTGGCCGACGAAAGGTCCTAATTAGGTAATCTAAGGCCTTTTTGGTGCCGATAAATACTTAAAGGGTAGCTTGTGGGTCGTAAAACCGATTTAATGCCGATAGGGGTGGCAGCGGAATTGGCTGGTGTTTCACGCCAGTCTCTGCAATACTACATTATGATTGGGCTGCTTGAACCGACCAGGACTACGCAGACAGGCAGAAGACTGTTTGACGCAAAAGCCGTCGAGCGTATAAAGCTCATAAAAGGACTTAACAGTACCGGTTACCCACTGCGTGCGATACGCGAGTTGTTCCTCGAGGGCAAAACCGATTTGAAAGGAAACAGGAAGTGAGCGATTATGAAACAATGCAGCGAAGACGCAGTATGGTCGTCGGTGTCTTTGTAATCGTTGCTGTGATTGCTTTTTTCTGGATGATATTCAAATTCGGCGACCTGCCAACGTTTGTAAGTGAGATTAAGTCCTACGAGGTTCGTGTTCAGTTCCCAAGTGCCCCCGGCGTTCAGAAAGATACACCGGTTCGCTTTTGCGGCTATCAGATAGGTAGTGTAACTGAGGTCAGACCTCCTGAGATTCTCAAGGACCTCGATACCCAGGAGTATTATCATCAGACTGTCGTAATAATCAGCATCGATAACAAATACAAAGACATCCCGGACACGGTAGAAGCCAAGCTGATGACGCGTGGACTTGGTTCAAGCTACATTGACTTGCGTGTTCTCCCCGTAGACCTGCGCAAAGGTAGATTTCTTGCCGAAGGCAGCCTGCTTCAAGGTTCTACGGGTGTAACCAGCGAGTTTGTTCCTGAGGAGACCCAGCAGAAGCTTGATGCCCTGATTTCCGGTATCGACAGCTTTGTCAACAGCGCCAATAACATCGTCGGCGACCCTGAGAACCAGGCCAATCTCAAGTTTGCATTAGCTAGCCTCGCCGATGCCTCCAAGCAGGCCGCTGAGACTTTGCAGCGGGTTCAGGAAATGGCAGTCGCGGGTAAAACGACCCTGCAAAATGCAGACGTCAAAATCGACCAGCTTACAACTTCATTGGTCACCACCAGCGAAAAGCTAAGCGAAGTGATGACACATCTGGAAAGTGTTCTCGGCAAGGTTAACGAAGGCGAAGGCACGGCTGGCAAGCTGATAAACGACGGCCGACTCTATGAACAATTGCTCGAAGACAGTAAACAATTGGAGTTGGTGCTACAGGACCTCAGGTCCTTCCTGGCCAAAGCAAAAGAAAAAGGCGTACCAATCAAACTCAAGTAATTCCGTTGTCTGCCCGTTGCTGTATAGCCATCAGTTAATAACGATACTTGACCTCATCCGCTTTATTCGGTTAGAGTCATTCCCGGATAATCAGCCGAAAACGAGCAACCGTTCTGCAGAGGGATATATTCAGTGAAACCGACAGCACAAGATGTAGAGGCGATAAGGAAGTTGCGGGAATTTGCCACGCAGCAGGGTATAGACGTTAAGGCCGGCAGGGTAAGAAGGACATCGTCGCGTTTTTGTCTTGGTGTAGAACACGGCGATTACAACGGTACCGAGTTGTTCGGTGTGGGGACCGACCGTTTTATCTGGATAGCTTACAAGCCCGCCAGAGATGCCCGGATGCGGCTTTACAGCGGCAACTTTCCAGACGACGGTGTAATCGAGTTCAATCTTGGCAATATCCCGAAGCCGAAGTCACCACAGATAGCGAATACCTGGGCACGTTTTCCCTATGGTGTTGGTTTCGTATTGCAGCGCGAGGGCTACAAGCTAAAACGCGGCATCGATGCCGTAATTTATGGCAATATCCCCGGTGGGGGTATGTCTCGTTCAGCTTCTTTGACACTGAATCTCATACTGTCTTTACTGGATGCCAATGGAATAGAGGAATCCGACCGGCTAAAAATAGTCGATTTGGCACAGGCGGTCGAAAATGATTACATCGGCTCGCCCTGCGGCAAGTTAGACCAGATTATGATACTTTTTGCCCGTGAGAGATTCGGCACTTACTACAACCCGGGCCAGCGCAAGGTTGACTACGTTGCACTCGGAAAAGGCGCTGAGGGTTTCTCCATCGTCGTGATGGATACCGGCACAGTCAGGCCGGGACTGGAGAAATCCACCTACAAAATAAGAAGGGCACAGTGCGAAGAGTTTGTAGACGTTCTCCAGAAGGCCGGTTACAAGATATCGTGTCTTGCAGACATTAAAACCGGCGCCCTTTATGAGAAGATAATGGCCGAGTTTGCCGGGCGTTATCCCGACTTGTGTGACCGGTTAAAGTATATTTTCGCCGCGCAGAAAAGGTTCTACGAAATGCTGGATGCATGGAAGCGGGGCGACATAGCAACTGTGGGTCGGATATTCCGCGAGGATGGTATCGGCCTGCGTGATGATTACAAAATATCGGGTCCTGAGCTTGAGACGATGTGTGATATAGCACGGAGGGTGCCGGGTGTTTTGGGTGAAAGAATGTTAGGCGGGGGTGATAAAGGTGCAGCCGGCGCGCTGGTCAGGGCCGGTGCTGTAAGTGCTCTCAAAAAAGCTGTCGATGCCGGCTATTCGAGAAGCCAGCCTGATTTCGCCGACAAATATGCCTTCCATGTCTGCAAGGTTGTCGACGGCGTCCGGATATACGAGCATCTTTTAGACTGAGACGGGCCACATTTTTCTCCGATAAATCGGGTTTGATTTTCAAAACCGGCGTTTCTCAAGCCCGTTGTCATCTTTATTTGAAACTACGAATTTTCGCCTGCCGGAGACGCCGGACAGAAAGTCACTCTTTTTGTTCGATGATATCGGACTATAATCCGCTTAAACTCTTCAGTGCACAAATTCATTAGCACATCGCGAGCTAATAGCCACGTCCTATTTTCCTTAACTTCTGTATCAGTAAGGACTTATAGGAAGTGCAAAATGGAGGAAATCATATCTGTGTTTTTTGTACACAGTTCCGGCCTGATAACCAGATTCGCCGTTAAATCGGTAATCTTTGCTGCCGATGATACAACGTCTTGGTTTAACCGGGGTTCAGTGCATGAAAAAGACGCTGAAATTCACAGTATTTAAAGGTCTTAGTCTTATGAAGACGGAAAGTCGAGTGTTTGCCGACCGGATTATGGGAAGAATAGCCCAGTTGGAGAAAAATAATATGGAAATTCGAGATAAGAGTTCGTTTGTGAACGGGCTGGTGCTGCTGGTTTGTATCGTTGTGGTTTTGGCTGTTAGTGTGCCGATAGCTGCACAGGAACAAGACGGTTCTGAGCAGACAGACGACTTGCTTGCGCTGTCTATGGAGCAGCTAATGAACATTGAGGTTGCGTCAACAGCGACTCTTACGGAGACCAAGCCACGTCTCGTCCCTGCAGCTATTACGACTGTTACTGCCGAGCAAATCCAATCCTCCGGTGCCCGCAGTTTGTTCGAGCTGCTCGATATTTACGTGCCCAACTTGCAATGGATGCGACATCACTGGGAGCCCGACGTTATGGGTCTGCGCGGGATTATCAGCGACCGGGATGACAAGTACCTGCTGCTCGTCAATGGGCGCAGTATGAATCAGCGCAGCCACTTCGGGGCATTGAGTGAACAGGACCTGGTTCTGCTCAGTGACATTCATCACATTGATATCGTGCGAGGTCCCGGCTCTGCTTTGTATGGTCCCGGTGCCGTATCGATGGTGATTAACATTATTACATTCAACGCCGAGACGTTTCAGGGGACGGCGGTCACCTCGCGTTTGGGTGCCGTCGAAGAGTTTTATTCGGGTGAATTGAAACACGGTCAGGTATTCGATGACAACGATGGGGGCCTGTTCCTTTATGCCGGCACCAGCAAATATGTCGGTGCAAGCTTACAAAATGCTCCCCAATTTTACCCATTTACTTTTCCCGAACAACCTGGAGGCAATTGGCCGGGCGAGGGCACCGAGGCAGGTGAGCCGATGACAAACGCTCCATTGGGCCGTGACGGGGAAGACGCGAGGCATTTGCCGGCCGTAAAGCTTCACGCACAGATACTTAGAGACAACTGGGATATCTGGGCACGTTACACTCGCGGCGGCAAGAAGTTTACACTGGCCACCGGGCCTTTGGCTCGCAGCCCCTATGGATGGGCCAACGAGACCTGGGCGTACAGCTTCTATGCTTATCAACAGGCAACCGGCTACGTCGGGTATAAACAGGAACTGACACAAGATATCGATATTGATTACGCATTCAGCTATGACCTTTTCGATTTCGATAAATACAGGAAAGGTGATGAGGTTGTTGATGCCTATCGTGAAGACGAGTACTACGGCAAGATATTATTGCGATGGCAACCCAACGAACAGCATCGGCTTGCCTTCGGCAGCGAGATATCGCACCTAGAGCTTGGTCTGGACGGCATCGGCTGGCCCGACGTAGAACCGACAAGCCAGGAATTTAGTCCAAATGAGACAGAAGCTACCGGTCCTATGCCTCGCTGGTCAACCAATCTGTATTCGCTCTTGGGTGAACATCAGTGGACGATTAATGATAAATGGACGACCTTTATCGGCGCCCGGCTCGATGACCACACATATACCGACTGGATGTTCTCTCCTCGTGCGGCAATAGTCCACACACCGACCGACATAGACACAATAAAACTAATGTGGTCGCGTTCGGTGCGAGCAAATTTTGAAGCGGAAATGAAACGGCAGGCAGGTGAAGGCAACAATACCAGTAAGCCGGAAAAACTCGACAGCATGGAGCTTCGCTACGAACGAAAGCAAAGTGAAAATCTGGACCTGGCCGCATCCGCGTTCATCCACTATAATCTGAATGCGATTTCCTGGGACCAGTCTCTTTACCAAAGCGTCCTTGTCGGAACACAAAGGGAATATGGCTTCGAGATTGAGGCCTCTTACCACACGGAGAAGACCAGAGTGATGGTTTCCCATGGATATACCAAGCTTTACAGCTTCAGTCTGGAAACCGGTCAAACCGAGTATATCAGCGCCAAGCCATACGGCTACGGTAACGACCTGACCAACTGGTCTAATAACATCACCAAGTTAACGGCCCAACACAAGCTAAATGACCAGTGGACCTTCGACGCGACGCTGCGCATATACTGGGGATTTCCGGGTATGAAAGATTTTGATACTTACTATCCCTACACCTATACCGGCGCATATCCGGATTATCCGGTCATTGAAGAGGGATGGCAGCGGGCATATCGCGGCAGTTACTACCTGAATCTTGGTCTGCAATATGAACCGAGCAAGGACCTCACTATCGGCGTGACTGGCTACAACCTCCTCGGTATTTTCGACAAGGATTTGAACAAACGTAACTATATAGAGGTCGTGGGCAACGGTGATTTCCGCAACCATAGCCCGGCGGTTGGTGTTTCGCTTCAATACAAGTTCTAAGCTGAGTTGAGGAAAGCCGGGCCGATGGATGGTGAATCGGGGGAAAGAACCTAATATGCGCAGCGCTGTCTCGTCGCTCAAGAATGCGGCATCCAGCCGCGTTACTCGGCTGCTTCTTGTTATTCTTGTCTTCTCAGGCACTCTGCCGGTATCCAGCGTAAAAGCGGATTCTGGTTCCGCGGAATACGAGGAATACGTGGTTAAAGCCGCCTTCATTTACAACTTCCTCAAGTTCATCGATTGGCCGGAAGAGAAAATTACCGGCGATGGTAATCGGATAATCGTCGGCATCATCGGCAAGGACCCCTTCGGTTCCGCAGTCAAGGGTTTTAGCGGCAAGTCACTCGAAGGTCGCAAGTTGGTGGTTGAGAGGTTCGAAGGGATTCATCGCATCCAGGAGATGGCTAAAGAGAATCAAAAAGACTTTGATAAAACGGTGGATGCGCTGCGCAAGTGTCATCTTTTGTTTGTCTGCCCGTCCGAAAAAAAACAGTTTCTCCAAATAGTGGAAATAGTGGACAAATACCACGTCGTGACGGTCGGGGACGGTGAGGGATTTATCGAATCAGGCGGCATCATTAACTTTTCCCTGAAAGAAAACAAGGTTCGCTTCGAAGTAAACCTCGTCGCGGCTGAAAAGGCCGGTCTGAAAATCCGTTCCCAGCTTCTGCGTCTTGCCAAAAGAGTTATCAGAGAAGAACAACCACAGGCCGACTGACCGAGATGCCCTTCGTGAAAGCAGCGACTGAGCCCACAGTCATCGCAGTGATGTCCGTGAGCTGCTCATATCATACCTGACAATTGAGGGGGCAATCACGAAAGCGGCTTTTCTCGCAGTAAAAGATTGCATTTGCCGCCTTGCCAGATATTTTCCTTGCAACTGATTTCATACCGGGTCTTTGTTACTTTGTGGATGACCATACCCGGTATCCGCCTGCCGGCCTTTTCTCTCGCGTTGTTTGAGGCCTGAGATGCGAAAATTACGGCTGGTTTTACGCGTATCGAGTGTAAAGAAACATCAAAAAAAGTATTGACAAACCATAGCGACTACTATATCGTAGTTACTCCTATAAAATAGAACAGCTTTGATTTTATCCTGAGCGTCACAATAGCTGTGCTGTTAGTTGTCGAGGTAATACTGATGACCGCAAAAAGCACGAGGCAAAGGAATGCAGGGATAGAGCAAAAGATGAATCGATTTGTTCAAAATTGTCGCCGGGCGGGATTGAAAATCACCCCCCAGCGACTGGCTGTTTATAGGCATTTGGCCGAATCGAAGGAGCACCCGTCAGCGGACAAACTTTGGCGACGTCTAAAAAGGGCTTTTCCGGGCATATCGCTCGACACGGTGAACCGCACGCTTATTACGCTTGCTGAGATTGGTGTTACCTCTGTAGTGGAGGGCTCCGGAGATGTAAGACGCTATGACGCCGATATGGACAACCACCAGCATTTCAAGTGTATCAAGTGCAAACGGATTTTCGACTTTCACTATCGGCCGTTTGATGATATAAAACTGCCTGCGAGCATTTTGGCGAGATTTAAGGTTTTACGAAAGACGGTGTATTTGGAAGGCATTTGTGCCTCTTGCCGGAGGAAGACCAACTGAAGTTGTGTCAGATGGCGGTGTTTTGGACGCGTTTGTAAAAAACTATGGAACTTGGATAGACGTGAAATGAAGGCCGTGGTTATAAAAGAACATGGTGAGTTGGGCAAAGTGAATCTGGCTGAGCTTGACAAACCTGAGCCGCAGGCAGGGGAGGTGCTTATCGAGGTTAGGGCCGCAGCCCTTAATCATCTTGATATATGGGTTCGAAAGGGCAGGCCCGGCGCAAAATTATCGATGCCGCACATACTCGGTTCGGATGCCGCCGGTATAGTCAGTGAAACAGACGATGGCACAAATGATTTTGCCGTGGGTGATGAGGTGATTATCAATCCCGGGCTGAGCTGTAGGAAGTGCGAATTTTGTAGATTAGGCCAGCACAGTCAGTGTGTGTCGTTCGGGATAGTTGGATTGAACTGTCTCGGGACGTTCGCGGAGTATGTGGTTGTCCCAGCGGGTAATGTTTACCCCAGGCCGGCTCATCTCGGCTTTAAGCAGGCGGCGGCATTGCCTCTCGCCTATGTCACCGCTTGGCGAATGCTGATGACCAGGGGGCAGTTACAGCCCGGCCAGACTGTGCTTATTCACGGTATAGGAGGAGGCGTGGCGCTGGCGGCACTGCAGTTGGCAAAGCTGGCCGGCGCGGTTGTGCTCGTGACTTCTTCGTCGAATGAAAAACTAAGTTGGGCCGAACAAATCGGAGCCAACCATATAATAAATTATAAGGACAATGACGTGGCGGGTGTTGTCAAAGACGTCACTGCGGGAAGAGGCGTAGATATTGTTGTTGACTCGGTCGGGGCTGCCACCTGGCCAATTGATTTGATGGTGCTGAAGAAAGGTGGAAAGGTCGTCTTGTGTGGTGTGACAAGCGGGCAGAAAGCGGAAACGAACTTGCAGGCGGTGTATTGGAACCAGTTGACTATTATGGGTTCGACGATGGGCTCTGACGACGACTTTCGCGGGATGCTGGCTGCTGTGTCGGCAGCGAAGCTAAAACCGGTTATCGATTCGGTTTTCCCGCTGGATAGGGTTCGCGATGCGATGGCAAGGATGGAACAGGGTGTTCAGTTCGGTAAGATTGTATTGGATGTTGCTGAATAAGATTTTGAGCGGAGGTGCATTATGGTTATGACGGCTTCAACTATGCTTACCCTGGGCACGAAGGCCCCTGATTTTGAGCTGCCGGATACCGAGGGCAAGACGGTTTCGCTGAAGGATTTTGCCGATGCGCCGGCGCTATTGGTCATCTTTATGTGCAACCACTGTCCCTTTGTAAAGCACGTGCTGGATAAGCTGGTCGAGCTTGTGCGTGAATATCAGTCGAAAGGTGTTGCAGTGGTGGGGATAAACTCGAATGACGTCGATAACTTTCCGGATGACAGGCCCGAAGCTATGGCGACGGCGGCAAAGGCGAAGGGGTTTACATTCCCGTATCTTTACGATGCCGGGCAGGAAGCAGCCAAGGCGTATAAGGCCTCGTGCACGCCTGATTTCTTTTTATTTGACGGCCGGGGAAAGTTGGTCTATAGAGGACAAATGGATGACAGTCGGCCGGGCAACGGCAGGCCGGTAACAGGGGCGGATTTGACGGCGGCGATTGATGCGGTCCTGGAGAACAGGGAAATCGCTGGTACACAAAAGCCGAGTATGGGCTGTAACATAAAATGGAAAGCTGGGAATGAACCGGCATACGCGAGGGCGTGAAGCCGGCGATATTAGATAACAGAAATAGCGATTAAAGGAGGCATGAGAATGGCTATTGAACTGAAAAAGCTGATTGAACTATTGAATCATGACCTTGAGCTGGAGTATTCGGCGGCGATACAGTATATCAACCACGCCGCGGTAATGACCGGCGCTGCATTCGGAGACATTATCAAAGAGTTGAAAATCCACGCTAACGAGGAGATTGGTCACGCTATGGTGCTGGCTGACCAGATTGACTATCTGAGCGGCTCTCCGAGCGTAAATGTCGGCCAAATTTTGACGTCGCCCGACAACAATGAGATGTTGAAGCAGGACCTGGCCGGCGAAGAGGATGCAATTAAACGATACAAAATCAGAGTCGAACAGGCCGAGCAGCTTAAGGAATTCGCTTTGGCACAGCAGCTAAGGACCATATTGGCCGTTGAGCAGGAGCACGCGATGGACCTTAAGCAGGCGCTTGGGCAGTAAGAATCTCAATTATTTACGAGGTAAGGAGGTAGTAAATGGAACTAAAAGGGTCACAGACTGAGAAGAATCTTCTGGCCGCATTTGCAGGTGAATCGCAGGCGAGAAACCGTTATAACTACTGGGCCAGCCAGGCCAAAAAAGAGGGCTATGAGCAGATAGCGGCGATATTCGAAGAGACGGCCAACCAGGAAAAAGAGCACGCCAAAAGGGAATTCAAGTTCTTGCAGGGCGGCGAGGTTGAGATAACCGCCGCCTATCCCGCAGGCGTGATAGGCAACACGCTTGAGAACCTTAAAGAAGCGGCGGCGGGTGAGCATTACGAAAATACGACGATGTACCCGGAATTTGCCGCGACGGCCGAGAAGGAAGGTTTCCCGGAGATAGCTAAGGTTCTCAGGGGCATAGCGATTGCGGAGAAAAGGCACGAGCAGCGTTATCTGGCTCTTGTCAAGAACATCACCGAGGGGCTTGTTTTCAAACGTCCAAAACCGGTTCGATGGGTTTGCAGAAACTGCGGATACGTGCACGAGGGAACAGAACCGCCTGACGTATGCCCTGCCTGTGCGCATCCGAAGAGTCATTCCGAAATTGAAGCGACAAATTTTTAGAACTGTGTTGGATTGTAAAAACAGGAAGTGTGCAATTAGGCGTATGTCTTTTGCCGTCGTTGCTGTGACTTCCTGTGTGATGTTGTTTTTGGGTTGTGTTACAAAGGAGGCGCCGATGAAGGAGCGAACAGGTATAGTAACGATGAAGGGTAATCCGGTTACCCTTCTGGGCGATGCGATTGAGGTCGGGCAGAAGGCGCCTGATTGCGAGGTTGTTGCCAATGATTTGTCGCCGGTCAAGTTGTCCTCTTTTGCCGGCAGGACAATTATTATCTCGTCGGTGCCTTCGCTTGACACGTCCGTCTGTGATATCGAGACTCGCCGGTTCAATGAAGAAGCGGCCAAGTTTGGTGATGATGTTGTCGTTTTGACAATCAGTATGGACCTGCCTTTTGCGCAGAAACGATGGTGCGGGGCGGCGGGCGTTAAGAATCTGCAGACACTGTCGGACCACCGTTATGCGTCATTCGGCACAGGGTACGGCGTTTTGATTAAGGAGCTGCGCCTGCTGGCCAGGGCGGTTTTCATCGTTGATAAGGCGGGAGTAGTGCGATATGTGCAGGTAGTCCCGGAGATTGCGAGTGAGCCCGATTATGATGCCGTCCTGAAGGCCGTGAAGGGATTGTAGAAGGGCTCAGAAGTGGGGATGGCTTATGGTGAACGAGATTAAACAAAACGTGTATTCGGTAGGTGCGGTTGACTGGGACAGACGGCTGTTCGATGAATTGATTCCGCTGCCGGACGGCACCAGCTATAACGCCTACCTGATAAAGGGCAGCGACAAAACTGCGCTGCTCGATACGGTCGAGCCGAATAAGCTGAACGTCCTGCTCGACAACCTTGTTAAGGCGGGCGTCGACCATATCGATTATATTGTTTCGCACCACGCCGAGCAGGACCATTCCGGCTCGATACCGGATGTGCTGCTGTTATATCCCGATGCAAAAATTGTTACTAACGCAAAGTGCAAGGCAATGCTGACAGACCTCTTGCACATCGACGAGGACAAGTTTGTTGTGATTGAAGACGGGCAAACGCTGTCGCTCGGAGACAAGACGCTGCAGTTTGTTTTTACACCCTGGGTACACTGGCCTGAGACATTCAGCACCTACCTTGTGGAAGACAGGATATTTTTCCCCTGTGATTTCTTCGGCTCACATCTGGCTGCGAGCGGCGTTTTTGTGGAGGACGAAGCGGAAGTGCTCGAGTGCGCAAAGCGTTATTACGCCGAGATTATGATGCCGTTTCGTGCCCCCATTAAGGGCAATCTCAAAAAGCTCGAATCACTTGCTATCGAGATGATAGCACCCAGTCACGGGCCTGTTTATCAAAGGCCACAGCTCATTATCGATGCATACAGAGATTGGGTTGGGGACGAGGTCAAAAACGAAGTGGTCTTTGCTTATGTTTCGATGCACGACAGCACTCGGCGAATGGCGGAGCATTTCGTTGACGCCCTGGCTGAGCGTGGAATAAAGGTCAGGCAGTTCAATTTAACGGGAGTTGATATCGGGGAGCTGGCGATGGCCCTTGTGGACGCTGCGACGGTTGTAATTGGTTCGCCGACGTTTTTGGTCGGCCCGCACCCCACGGCGGCCTATGCGGCGATGCTGACTAATGCCCTTCGGCCGAAGACGAGATTTATCTCGATAATCGGCTCATTTGGCTGGGCGGGAAAAATGGTCGAACAGTTTACGAGCTTACTGAGTAATCTAAAAGCAGAGGTAATAGAGCCGGTAATCGCCAGGGGATTGCCAAGGGACGAGGATTTCGAAGCACTGGAAGGATTAGCGGATAAGATTGCGGTGAAGCATCGGGAAATAGGCGTGCTTGTATAATGGATTGTATCGTCACAGCAGGGATGGCAAAAGGAGAGTTTTTTGAAATGAAAGGGGCCTGAAATGGCTGAGAAACTGGAGGTTTACGAGTGCAAGATATGTGGTAACATAGTTGAAGTGTTACGAGGAGGTAAGGGTGAGCTGGTTTGCTGCGGCCAGCCGATGGAAAAATTGGCTGCCAAGACCGCCGACGAGGGCAAAGAGAAACACGTGCCGGTCATAGAAAAGCTGGCTGATGGTTTTAAGGTTAAGATTGGCAGTGTTCCCCACCCGATGGAAGAGAAGCACCATATAGAGTGGATTGAGCTTCTGGCTGACGGTATTGCTTACCGAAAGTTTCTCAAAGCCGGTGATGTCCCCGAAGCAGTCTTCAACGTCGAGGCGACTACTGTAACGGCGCGCGAGCACTGCAATATTCACGGCCTTTGGGAGGGTAAGTAGATTATGATAAGCAAAAAAATGCAGGATGCTTTGAACAGTCAGGTTAATGCAGAGCTTTATTCGGCGTATCTGTATCTGGCGATGGAGACGTATTTTCAGTCGATTAATCTGCCGGGTTTTGCCAACTGGATGCGGGTGCAGTCGCAAGAAGAGCTCTCGCACGCGATGAAGATTTACGATTTTATAAATGACTGTGGCGGCAGAGCGAAGCTGGATGCGATAGACAAGCCGACCGGAGAGTGGAAATCAGCTCTTGACGTTTTTGAGGCCGTTTACAAGCATGAGCAGAAGGTAACCGGGCTGATAAACAAAGTCGTTGACCTGGCTATCAAAGAAAACGACCATGCTACCAACAACTTCCTGCAATGGTTTGTAACCGAGCAGGTCGAGGAGGAGAAAAACGCCAGTGATATTGTTGCAAAGCTGAAGATGCTAAAAGGTGCTACGCAGGCCGTTTATATGCTCGACAGGGAGCTTGGCCAGCGAAAAGGAGGTGAATAATGGCTGTTACTTTCAACGCAGATGAAATTTTTGAAATGGCCGAGCAAATCGAAAGAAACGGCGCCGCGTTCTATCGAGAAGCCGCCGACAAATCGGCCGACGAAAAGATGAAGGATATGCTTCTTAGTCTGGCCTCGATGGAAGATACCCATCTTGAGATATTCAAGGAGATGAGACAGCAGCTTGGGCCCCATGAAAAGGAACAATTAACGTACGACCCGGATAACCAGGCAATGTTTTATCTGAAGGTAATAGCTGACGGCCACGGCTTCGAAGGGAAGAAAAGTGTTACCGACAAATTGACCGGAAACGAGTCGAAACGCGAAATACTCGATATAGCCGTGGAGGCCGAGAAGAGCTCGGTTGTTTTTTACACCGGACTGAAGGAGCTGGTCCCCGCTGGTGCCGGCAGAGACAGGGTGGAGCATATTATCAGGGAAGAGCTTGGGCATCTTGCGCTGCTCAGGACTTACCTGGCTTCGGTGTGAGAACTTGTAGCGTTGAGCACATTTTAACGTTTGGCTGGGTGTATGGTATGCGCAATTTGGAGTCCCTTTTCAAGCTAAGCTATAGTATGTGTATACTCAGTTCTAAGCGGGATGGTCAGCTCAACGGTTGTATCGTCAATACGGTAGTGCAATTAACGCCCGAGCCGCCGACAGTCGCGGTAAGCTTAAACAAAGAGTCACTGACTCATCAGTTTATTATCGATAGCGGAGTGTTCGCTG
>Ga0315545_1000194_pt1 | contig 66821 bp, 47 predicted proteins | sample SalMarSW160210MG_FD_203096 | JGI IMG/M metagenome (GOLD analysis project Ga0315545, IMG submission 203096) | Salt marsh sediment microbial communities from the Plum Island Ecosystem LTER, Massachusetts, United States - Salt Marsh Sediment SW1602-10 ...
TATTTAATTCCAAAAAAAATGTTGTTTATTTCAGGATAATCGTAATTTGATTCAGGGTGACAGGCATAGTATTCTTCAATTTCAATGGCTCTGATAGCTCTTTTCTTAGTATCTGTATCAGTTATATTATGTAACTTTTTGTAAGAAGACAGAATTTTTGACAGTTCCTTAAGTGATTTTGATCCCAGTTCCTTTCTCAGCTTACTATTCTGTGGTACAGCCATTAATTTATAACTTTTTGTTACTGCATCAATATACATACCTGAACCCCCACATAACAGAGGTATGTTATTCCTTGCTTTAATATCATTATAGACTTTCAGAAAATACTTCTGGAACTCATATACATTAAAATTATAGCCCGGCTCCAGGATGTCGACAAGATGATAAGGAATCATTTTGCCGTTAACGATATAGTCCTCATAATCTTTACCTGTTCCAAGGTTCATTTTTCTGTATACCTGGCGGGAATCTGCACTTATTATTTCACCACTTATACGGGATGCCAGATGGGCTGCAAATCTTGTTTTACCGCAAGCTGTCGGACCTAAAATTGTTATTAAATCGTATTTTATTTTGCTCATTAACCAAAAATGATATTATTTTGTTCCCTTAGCAAATGTATATTAATGTCAAATAAAATTAATATTAAAAATAAAAAAGCCTGGCACGACTTTCATTTTATTGAGAAGTTTACAGCAGGTATGGAGCTTACAGGAACAGAAATCAAGTCTATCAGGCTTGGGAAAGCCAGTCTCGCAGATTCATACTGTTTTTTCGATAACGGGGAACTCTGGGTTAAGGGATTACATATTGCAGAATATAGCTGGGGTTCATACTATAATCATGATCCGAAACGAAATAAAAAGTTATTATTAACAAAGAGAGAATTAAAAAAACTTGAAAGAGGCGTCAAAGAAAAAGGGTGTACAATAATTGCTTTACGGTTGTTTATTGCAGAAAGCGGTTATGCCAAACTTGAAATTGCGCTTTCCCGTGGTAAAAGGGAATATGATAAGCGGGAGGATATGAAGAAAAGGGACACAGAGCGTCAGTTAGACAGACTTCGTAAAAAGTCAGTTTGAATTAAGCAGCATTACTGAGAAAAGAAAAAGTCGACCAGTTCATAGATATCATCTTCTGATAAATTTGTATCAAAGTCAAAGTAACTATCTATTGAATGTAGCATTTCATCAAATGAAATATAACTATCATTATCTGCATCTGTTGACTTGAACTTGTCAGGGATTCTGATAGCCTTAGATCTGCGTTTATTCAGGTAACTGTCAGGCGTCCGGATATAAAAATCAATTTCATTGCGCCCGACAGCCATTGACTTATCCAGTAAGGCAATTAAGTCATCTTCAGTGATTTCTACTCCCTGGTCATTCACAAAAGCACCGTATCTGGTTGATGGCTCTTCGTCCATATAATCGGGCACACCGTCGTTGTCTGAATCAACTGCGCAGCCTGATGAATCAGTCTCTGCCCCGGGAGGTGTATCCGGACAATCATCCCATCCATCGTACCAGCCATCATTATCAAGGTCAGTATAAAAAATCGAATAATCGTAATCAATATCTGCTATGAGTCTTTCAACCTGTAATGTTTTCGGACTGGAGAACAGATCTAAATGAAAGCTCACATAAGTGAAGTTAAACCAGTCAGTTATTTTATTTCCAACAATAACTGATTCACTGATAGTAGGATCGTTTTTGCTGCTTACGTGATCAATTACATCAGAAAATGTATAGTGGAATGAATTACCCAGCCGGAGCATTAACCTGTCTGACAGATGAAAGTCAAGGCCAAAATCAAAAACCGCAGCAAATGCATACTGCGGATAGTCTCCAAGACCCCAGTCATATCTCCTCAGAGGGGTTTCATATTTATAATCTCTTTGCATAAGCACACTTAAATTTTCATTGGCAGCACTTTCAGAGAGGTTCCTGATCGTTCCGTCAGACCAGTAATAGAGCTTATCATTTATTTCTGTTAGATTGCCATTTTCAAGTTCTATATGATATCCTATACTATCGGCCCTGGAGTCAAATAATACTGTTTCAAATCCTAAAGAAATAAAAGGATGAATACTTCTTTCCTTCTTTTTGTATAAATGGTCAAAGTCGTAGTTAATATTCAGACCAAAAGCATATATATCTGACTGAAAATTAAAATTGCGGCCAGGAATATCAAAATTTCTTTCATTCGCTGAGATCTTACCGCCCATGAAATAGAAATTTGCCTTATAGAAATGACCATTATCGATATAGGTTGCTACATTTACTTTATAGCCTAATTCACCCAGTGTAGGAGTGAAGGTGTTATTCTTTATGTCTCCGAAGTAATTAAGTACGCCTGCTCCAAATCCTACTACCGGTTTATATACGGGATTAATATTTTCTACTGTCTGCTTCATTATTTTATCAAACTCATCCTCTTGTCCGTATAACTGACAAATGACACTGCTTAATAAAATAATTAGAATATATCTTAGGCGGAGCATAGACTAGTAGTTTTGTTTTTTATCTGTATGTTTAAAGCTATTAACAATTTAATTTTTTATTATAAAAGCTAACAGCTAAAACCTAAAAGCTATTCTTTCATTTATACCATTTCTGGTTGGCAATCATTAATGCTTCCTGAACCGTTATTCGTATACCGTCGTTATAGGCTGAGACAAAGGCATCATCAATATCAGTATTATCCCAGATATTAACCCTGTAATCCCTGGCTTCTTTATATATCTGGAATGAACCCACAGAATATTTTAACCAGCCTTCATGATACTCTTTTCTTACTTCCTTATCAAGGTTATACTTCCTGAAATAACGTTTAATATCAACCGGTTTATGACCTGCAGCAAGCTGAACCCTGTAATACACGCCAGATTCCGGTTCCAGTACATAGGACAGATCACGCTTGAACTTATATTCACTGGTCCTGATGCTTTTTGGTTTTGTTACTTTCTGTCTGACCTGTTCTTCCGGTTCTTTGTATTCTGATTTTTTGTCTTCTGGTTCTATATCTACTGGTTCTTCCTTTATTTCCGGCTCCGGAATAATCTCCGGTTCCTTTTGTTCTGCTTCAGCCAATAGCGCGGGTGGTTGAGTTTTAAGTTCTTCGAGAATATTCTGTAACTGCTCATCAGTAATAGATGCTAAATCCAAATCTTTTTCAATAACATCAATAACTATTGTTTTTTCATCAACAAGGTAAGAAAATTTGCCACTTATAAGGGGCAGCGCTTGTGTTTCATCATTCTGGGGGATAAGCTTATAAGACACCAAATAATATGGTTCCGATGGCAGGTTCATCCACAGAAATTTTGCTTTCTGGTTTTTAAATGTGAAAATTCCGTCTTTATTGTCTATATCAACAGCCGTAAAGCCAGTAGGAACAGTTTCTTCAATTTTAGCAAACTTCTGTTTATTTCCTTTATTCACCAGCAGGTTTACAATATATTCTGTACCTGCTGCATTTAAAAATGGTCTTTGTCTTATACAGGCAATATTTTCAGATACAGTAGAGATCGGAGGAATATATTGTATAACTTTTTCTTCAAATTCATTTATATCAACTATAAGATTAGGATCGATTGTGGGAGACGGATTAATTGTAATTGATTGTGAGACAGGTGATACGGATCTCCTTTCATTATTGTCAATATATGAGAACGTTCCCCCAATGGAGAATGTACCTTTTAGCCTTTCATCTACTTTTATTTTATATGCAAAAGTAAACTCATCATCATCGGGAAGTTTCAGCCAAATCATCCTTACCCTTTTATCCTCAAATGAAAAATCTGCGTTTGATGATAAGTAAGAATGGGCTGTAAGTCCGGCGGGAATCATTTGTTGAAATCGCGAAAAGCTTTCAACATCGCCTTTATTAACAGTTACCCTGACTTCAAACTCAGTGCCTGCTGTGACTTTCGCGGGAACATCCAATTTAACCGAGACATTTGAAGTCTGAACTCGACTGATAAAAAACACTGTCAGTATAGAGAAGTATGTAATAAGTAATTTAAACATCAAATTATTGTTTTATTGGAAGTTAAAAATAGTCAATTAGAATATTAATAGCAACATGTTTTTAATACTAATTGTTAATAACCATTATTTGTGATATTGAATTTTAGATATTTATATCTGTTAATTAAAATATACTAAAAATTCGGACTCAGCAAGTATTTCGAATAGAAAGCATCAATATGTTTAACAGCTTCGCCAGCTGTATCAACGATAGTAAACAGATCCAAATCATCAAGACTAATATTTTCTTCTTCCTTAAGCATTACGTTTTTTATCCAGTCTATAAGCCCCTTCCAGTATTCGCTTCCAATGAGTATTATGGGGAATTTTCCGATTTTTTCAGTCTGTATAAGGGTAAGAGCCTCAAATAACTCGTCAAATGTGCCAAATCCCCCTGGAAGTACAATAAATCCCTGTGCATATTTCATAAACATCACTTTTCTTACGAAGAAATGATCGAATGTTATCAACTTGTCAGAATCAATAAAAAAATTAGGTTCCTGTTCATAAGGAAGGTCGATATTTATACCAACTGATCTGCCTTTACCCCTTTTTGCTCCGAGGTTTGCCGCTTCCATAATACCCGGGCCTCCCCCTGTTATTACTCCATAGCCTTGCTGTGTTAGCTTGTAAGCAATCTCTTCGGCCATAATATAATATTTTGTTTGTGGCAGAGTTCTTGCTGAACCAAAAATTGATACGCAGGGGCCAATTCTTGCCAGCTTTTCAAAACCTTCAACAAATTCAGACATTATTTTAAAAATATTCCAGCTATCTGATGTCTTTATTTCGTTCCAGTTTTTTTTCTTAAAGGCCCTTTTTATCTTCTCTTCATTCCCTGATAATTTCTTTAATTTGTTCATTGCCAGATTATTAAGTTGTTTAAAATTACATCCTGTATTGCTATAACTCCGAAAATGTTATAATCTAAATACAATTACGATAATTTATATAAAAATGTTTTAAAATTTTGATATACACGTGTTTCCAATTCAGGAGCTGGCTTTAATTATTTTTTAAATTTGCGAAATTATGTTCTTATGAATACAATTCCTTTTTAAGAAATTCGGCTGTATAACTATTTTTATTTTTACAAATATCTTCAGGTGTCCCGCAGCAAATAATTTCTCCTCCCTTCATCCCTCCATCTTTTCCCATGTCGATTATATGGTCTGCCACTTTAATTACTTCCATATTATGTTCGATAACAATTATTGTATTTCCTTTATCAACAAGGCGGTTCAATACTTCAAGCAAAACCCTGACATCCTCGAAGTGTAGCCCCGTGGTAGGTTCATCCAAAATATATATAGTATTCCCTGTATCGCGTTTTGACAATTCGGCAGCCAGTTTAATACGTTGTGATTCGCCTCCCGAGAGAGTCGTTGAAGATTGCCCGAGAGTCAGATAACCAAGTCCTACCTGCTTAAGAGTCTTGAGTTTCTTAAGAATTGAAGGGATATTCTCAAAGAATTCAACAGCTGTATTTATTGTCATTTCAAGTACATCGCTGATTGACATTCCCTTGTATCTTATTTCAAGTGTTTCGCGGTTGTATCGCTTACCATTGCAATCATTACATTCGACATAAACATCAGGCAGAAAATTCATTTCAATAGTCTGAACACCAGCACCCTGACATGTCTCACATCTGCCACCTTTGACGTTGAATGAAAACCGGCCAACTTTATAGCCTCTAATCTTTGATTCCCGGGTTTGTGCAAATAATTTTCTGATATCTGAAAATACTCCTGTATAAGTTGCAGGATTTGACCTGGGAGTTTTGCCTATGGGAGCCTGACTCACTTCTATTACTTTATCAATATTTTTAACACCTTCAATGGATTTATATGGTAAAGATTCTTTATTTGAGTGATAAAAATATTTGCTAAGAACCGGATATAAAGTCTCATTTACCAGTGATGATTTGCCACTGCCTGAAACACCAGTAATGCAAATAAATTTACCCAGAGGAAATTCAACATTTATGTTTTTTAAATTATTACCTGAAGCTCCTTTTAAGATTACAGATTTACCTCTGCCTGATCGCCTGTTACCAGGTACCGGAATTTTCTTTTCGTTTCTCAGGTATTTTGCTGTTAATGTGTTACTTTGCATTAATTGTTGAGGGGATCCGTAAGCTATTACTTCTCCTCCATGTCTTCCTGCAAACGGACCAAGATCAATAATATGGTCTGCAGACATTATCATTTCTTTATCATGCTCAACCACTATAATTGAATTATTGGCGTCTCTCAGTTCTTTCAGGGCATTTATTAATTTTCTGTTATCGCGCTGGTGCAGTCCAATACTGGGCTCATCAAGAATATATAGAACATTAACTAATTGAGAGCCAATTTGAGTGGCAAGTCTTATCCTCTGACTCTCTCCGCCTGATAAACTTCTGGCGCTTCTGTTCAGTGACAGATAATTTAATCCGACATCAAGAAGAAAGCTTATCCTCGAACGTAATTCTTTTAATATTTCACTTGCAATTTTCTTTTCCTTTTCAGACAAGTACTTTTCGACATTGTTTAACCACTGTGCCAGTTCACTAATATCCATAGATGCCAGTTGTGAAATATTTTTATTGTGTATCCTGAAGTAAAGGGATTCTTTCTTTAATCTGGTACCATTACATTCAGGGCAGGTAATTTCTTTAACAAATTGCTGAACCCATGTATTCTGATTCTTTACATTATTTCCATTCTGGTAACCTGCGATATAGTTTACTACACCTTCAAAGCTAAGGAAGTAATTAGAGGATGTCCCCAGTGGGGTATTTTCAAGTTTAAATGTTTCCTCAGAGCCGTATAGTAAAACATTAAGCCCATCTTCAGGAATTTCTTTAATGGGAGTATTTAAGGTGAATTTATACTTTCTGGCAATTGCTTCGATCTGCCAGAAAATAAGCGAATTTTTATATGTGCCCAGAGGCTGGATCCCTCCTTTTTTGATACTTAAATCGGGATTTGGGATGATTTTAGTTAAATCAATTTCATTAATTTTTCCCAGTCCGTTACATCTGCTACATGCTCCGTGAGGTGAGTTAAATGAAAAGGAATGAGGGGCCGGTTCGTTATATGATATACCGGTTGTCGGACACATTAATTTTTTACTTAAATACCGCGCTTCGTTTTTATCTACATCTAAAATCATTATTACGCCTTTACCCTGCTGCATAGCTATAGAAAGAGAGCTTTTAAGGCGGTTTTTATCAATTTCGGAGATTAATAGCTTATCTACAACAATTTCGATATTGTGGGATTTGTAACGGTCAACCTTTAGTCCGTATCTTAATTCAGTGATTTTACCGTCAATTCTTACATTTAGAAAGCCTTTTTTCCTTATCTGTTCAAATAGTTCCTTATAGTGCCCTTTTCTGCCTTCTACTATGGGAGCAAGAATTATTATCTTCCTGTCTGTGAATTTTTCTAAAATAAGGTTTATTATTTTCTCATCGGTATACCTAACCATCTTTTCATCGGTCATATAAGAATAAGCCACTCCAATCCTTGCATAAAGTAATCGTAAAAAATCATATATTTCAGTAATTGTCCCGACTGTAGATCTCGGGTTTTTACTTGTTGCTTTTTGTTCAATAGATATTACAGGACTTAAGCCTGTAATTTTATCCACATCCGGGCGTTCCATATTTCCAAGAAATTGTCTGGCATAAGCTGAAAGAGTTTCAAAAAATCGCCTCTGCCCCTCGGCATAAATTGTGTCAAATGCCAGTGATGATTTGCCGCTTCCGCTTAAACCAGTGATTACAGTGAATTTTTTTCTTGGTATCCTGACATCAATATTTTTCAGGTTATGAACACGTGCAGCAATGACATTAATCTGGTCATCGGATTCAATTATATCATATGTTTTTTCTTTATTCAATAATTATTGTCTGTTACAGAAAATACAAATGTAATACTAAAGTATCCTTTTGCCGTTACTGATATTTCAATTAATAATAAAATTGTTCTGTGAAAGTACTATTTAATTGTTATCTTCTGGATTCATTAATCCGGAGTAATTTCTGAAACCCTTTTCTGGAATTTTAATTTTATAGACTTTCCTGTTTTTATTAGACAGGTAATTTTCACGAAGCCACGGATTTAAATATTTTAGTATCTTGTAATTTGTTGAGTGTAATTCTGCATATTTTGCTATATCTGTGATAGCTGAATCCACTTCAACTGAATAATACGGTATTTCCGGATATAAATCATCTTCATCAAAATGAAAACCGTATTCTGCAGGATTTGATAAAACAAGTTTCAGAGCCAGGACTCTGAAAATATATCTGGCGGTTTCCTCGTCCAACAGTAAATCATAATAATTGTCCTGTTTTTGTCTTTCAATTTGTCTGTCAATTCCCCTGACACCCGCATTAAATGAAGCAGCAGCCAGGGTCCAGTTACCATATTTTGCATATGATTCTTTAAAGAATTTGCAGGCCGCTATTGTTGACTTTTCAAGATGGTATCTTTCATCTACTTCTTTTGAAACTTCAAGTCCGTTTTCTTTAGCCGTTTCTTCCAGTAACTGCCAGAAACCGGCTGCCCTTTTTGGAGAAACAGCATTTGATAAACCGCTTTCTGCAATAGCCAGATACTTGAAATCATCAGGGATATTATTTTTTTTAAGTATTTTTTCTATAACCGGAAAATATCTGTTAGCTTTTTTTATGTTTAAAAATGTCTGCGAATGCCAGTAAGTGTTAATTAGTAATTCCATATCAAGACCTTCCCGGGTATCAAAATTTTCAACAGGGACCCTTTCTCCTGCAAATTCAAGATTTTCAGGAATCCTGATGGCCTTTACACCGTAAAAATATTCCGGGTTATTATTGGCTGATTCACCAGTTGAACCTGTAAAACTCTGAATAACCAGAACCAAGCCCGCCATGATTATAAATATAATAATGTATACTATTCCCGGGGAAATAATTGAGCCATTAATCTTTATTTCTATGTTTTTTTTCACAATTCTGTTGTATAAGTTATCTGCCCTTAATAAAACAGGGCAACAAAATTAAGTAATTTATATAGATTTTTTCAGTATCAGTTTTTAACAATAACAAAAAATGCTGTTTAAAGTTTTGCCGTTTAAATTATTTGATGATTTTTTGATTTGTTGATTATTATACTGTTCTATTGTTGAATTGTTACACTGCTGTGAACTTATTACATGTTTTTCCTTAAATTACTTGATGATTTGGAGATTTAAACGAGATGTCAGGTTTCAGGCATTAAAAAACATAGCTTATGCCGGTAAAAATGCCAAGAGAGTAAGGATGGATATTGTATGAAGGATTTTTAACTATGGGATTAATATAATATTTAAATCTTGGTTCAATATTTAACATTAATTTTGATAAAACAGGATATTCTATTCCTATACCTATTGAACCACTATAATTCATGTTATTAACATTAACATTCTCCGGAAATTTGTTATTCATGTTATCATAATCAAGATAAATATCATTTCCTATGAGAAAATGAGTACTAATGCCACTTAAAACATTAAGGTCTATTTTCCTGTCTATTATCTTGTATTTAATGATAAGGGGAATCTCAAGATACTCGAAATACTGTGTGGCTGTTGCATCGACATTAATATCTGTAGTATTCTGTTGAGCAAAATATCTTAATTCGTTACTGTTTTCCGCGTTGTCATTCGCAGGCTGATTGAATTTCAATAAATCATTATCACTACTGGAAACAGTACCTATGGATTGTGCAATTAATACATTAGTGGTACTTTCATCCGGGGTATTATCCCATGCCGCTTCAGGAGTATCGCTGGTAAATACATTTACTGCGTCAGTTTGTTGCCCGTATTTTGAATAATATATACCTGACTGGATAGAAAGTCTTTTACCCGGTGACATGGCAACATTTAAACCCATTGCATAAGTAATAATTCCTGATTCTTTTGAATTTATCTGATCCTTAACATAGCTGTCCAGGTAATCGGAAGATACATTCCTGTATGAATAAACAGGAGCTAACTGGCCTCCTATAGCCCATTTACTTCCACCTGATTTGCTGTCAGTATAACTAATTTCCTCTTCCGTAATATTGCCGGTATACACAAGGTTTTCATCTGCAGGCTTCGTCCTTATCCTTTCTGCAATCTTAATATCTTCTGCATGTGTATTGTCAATTTTGCCAGCAATAATACTTTTTATTCTTGATAAAATATTCCTGGATTTATAATTGTCTGTTTCTGATGATTGTTCCCCTGTTATACTCTTGGTTAAGCCGGGTTCATAGGTCTTTTCCGGGGCAGTAATTATTTTACTTTCAGCAGTTGTTTCATATTTTTTTACCAGAAGTGGTTCTTTTTTACCGGGTGATGTTATGGCTTTTTCTTTTACCTGTTCATCTGCTTGTTCAGTTGACTCAGTTAATATTTCAGAGGAATCTTTATTTAAGAAATAATATCCCAGTCCCAGGGCAACAATCAAGGTTATTCCTGCAGCAACCCGGCTCATAAACAATACAAGTGTTCTTTTCTTTTTGCGGCCAAGTTTTTCAGAAATATTATCCCATACTACTGTTCCGGGATTATCTTCATAATTTTCCAGTCTTTTCTTAAAAAACCTGTCTATATTTTCACTTTTTGCATTCATAAATTCAATTTATTTGAATCAGTGTCTTATAGTACTTGTTAATTTTATCCTGTAAAATTGCCCGTGCCCGTGACAAATTTGATTTTGAAGTACCTTCAGAAATATTCAGCATTTCACCGATTTCTTTATGTGAATATCCTTCAATAGCATAAAGGTTAAATACCAACCTGTACCTTGGCGAAAGTTCCTGAACAAATTTCAGTAATTCTTTTACCGAGATATCGACTGTAATATTATCACTTCCTTTCCTGTCCACTTCTTTATAGTTATCGTTAATGTCAACCATCTGATATTTTGTTCTGAACCTTTCCAATGCCGTATTTACTATTATTTTTCTAATCCACCCCTCAAAGGAACCTCTAAATTTAAACTGGTTAATTTTTTCATAAATTTTTAAAAATCCATCATGCAAAATATCCTGTGCATCATCATAGTTCCCTGCGTACCTTAAACAAATCCCGAACATCTTAGTTTTAAACATTTCATACAATTCCTTTTGCGCCCTGGGATCACGTTCCTGGCAGCCATATATTATTTTATTTAGCTTATCAACCAACCTTAATGAGAGAGTTTTATTAAAAAATTTATAACATTGCAAACGAATGCTCTTATCTTTATCCTGTAACAGGCGCCAACTGATAGATGCACTATGTATTAAAAGGTTGCGTTTGGGTCAGAAAAAAAACGCGTTAATTAAGCAACCATTAGTCAGCTAATTACATCTGATAAATAACAAGATAATTCAAACCAAAAATTACTATAAAAATGAAAACAATATATAAAGTAATATTAACACTTGCTGCATTACTATGTATAGTTGCATGTGAAACGAGTCCTGTTAATCCGGAAGATAATAAAATACCTGTAGACAAAAGTACGGAAGAATTAATAAAATCTGATAATGAATTTGGAATTGATTTGTATAAAAAATTACTGGCTTATCAGCAGGATGACAGTAATATTATTCTGTCACCCTTTAGTGCTGCGCTGGCACTGGCAATGACATATAACGGAGCTGATAGTACCACAAAAACAGCTATGGAACAATGTCTTAAAAAGGAAGGATTTACTGCGGAAGAAATTAATAAGATATATAAAAATCTTATTAACGGATTGATGTCTGTTGATAAGAATGTTACATTGAATATTGCCAATTCAATATGGTACAGGGATAATTTTTATGTTGAACAGGAATTTATTAATACAAATCAGAACTTTTATGATGCTGAAGTAAAAGCCCTTGACTTTGGCAATCCTTCTGCAATAGACATAATTAATAGCTGGGTCGAAGAAAAAACCAATGATAAAATACAAGATATAATTAAACAGATTTCCCCTTTAACAGTTATGTTTCTTATAAATGCTATTTATTTTAACGGGATATGGACATATGAATTTGACGAAGAGAGCACAGCAGATAATAATTTTTTTCTTTCAGATGGAAGCATTATGCAGGTACCTACAATGTATCTTGAAGAAAGCCTGATGTATTGTGAAAATGATTTATTCTCTTCAGTTGAGCTTTTTTATGGAGCGGGTAATTACAGTATGATAATACTCCTGCCTAATCATGACAAGTCAACTGATGATATTGTTAATGAGCTGACAAAAGAGACCTGGAATGACTGGAGTAATAGTTTTGAGGAACAAGAGGTTTTAGTTGGCCTTCCCAAATTTAAATTTGAATTTGAGGATTCTTTGAATAATCCCCTGACTGACATGGGTATGGGTATTGCATTTATTCCCGGCGAAGCGAATTTCTCAAAAATAAATCCTGGTAACGATATTTTCATTTCCATGGTTAAGCAAAAGGCATATATTGATGTAAATGAAAAAGGTACTGAAGCTGCTGCTGCTACAGTTGTGGAGATGGAGTTAACGGCAATACCTGATAAAAAATATTTCACTGTAAACAGGCCGTTTATGTTTGTAATTAAAGAAAAAGACACAAATGCCATTATTTTTATCGGCAGGGTAATGAGGCCGGAGTATGAGGATTGAGGTTTCGCTTATTTTCAAATATTATTGGATGATAAAAAAACCTGACTGATTATAAATTAGTCAGGTTTTTTAATGTTTAGAGGACTAATGAGTTAGCATATTAATTTAACCTCCCTGGGGGACCTTGATTTTATTTTCATTTGAAAGTCCTGATATAACTTCAATATTTATACCGTCCGAAAGGCCGACTTCTATATATTGCTTTTCAAATTGCTGAGGCCCTTTTTCAACTTCAACAAATACAGAGTCTTCATTATCGCCATCGAACTGGAGCAGGCTTTCATTTATAGCCAGTACACTGTCTCTTTTCCCCAGGACTATGCTGGCGTTAGCACTATAGCCGGCACGGATGAAGAGTGTATCAATAAGTTCAACATCAGCTTTTATCGGGAAAAGTATTGTGCCGTTTTCTTCAAATCCTTTGGGAGATATATGCTCCAGGGTGGCATTAAATGTAACATTTTCGATAGCCCCGACAGTTATTAACAGCTGCATTCCCAGTTTTATCTTTCCTACCTCTGATTCATCCAGCTTACCTTCAAAAATCAGATTATTCATATTTGCTACCGAAGCAATTGTAGTACCCGGATTAAAAGAATTGGTGTGAATTACAGTATTACCGATTTCTACAGGGACATCCAGTATCATCCCGGCTATTGTCGAGCGGATAAGGGTATTTGTGGTTCCTTTACTTTTTGTTACCCCGTCTTTTATAATTTGAAGGTTGTTATCAGCAGCTTCAAGTTCAGTTTTTGCATTATCAAAAGCCACTATATATTGCTGAAATTCGAGCTCCGGAATAATCCCGTCATCAAATAATTTCTTTTGTCTCCCGTATACTTTCTTGGCATCTTCAAAATTAGTCTTTGCCTGTTTTAATCTTGTCTCGGCGCTGTTTAATTCTCTCATTTCCGGTATTACCCTGACTTTTGCCACCAGGTCTCCCTGTTTTACCATTTGCCCGGCTTCAACATAAATTTCTTCAATAATACCCGGCACCTGCGACTTAATTTCTATCTCTTTCCTGGGAACGATGGAACCTGTAGCAACGGTTTTCTTAATAATATTTGTAACAAAGGGGGATTGGGTTTCATAAATAACAGGGGCTTTCTTGTTTTTTCCTGCCAGATATACGAAAACAAATATTCCGCTACCTACTAAAATAACTATTAATAATATTCTAAATACTTTTTTCATCCTTATAAATTTTTGGTCAACATTTTATATTTCTGAGTGTAATGCATCAATTGGTTTTATTTTTACAGCGCGCCTGGCTGGTATTAACCCGGCCAGCGCCCCTGAAAAAATTAATATTAGCAATGCCAGTGTGGCTACTTTAAAATCAACTTCAGGATTTCTGAAAAAGAAAGATTCAACCTGGGCTTTACGCAGGAAGAAGCCAACTAATTCAACAATACCGGTAGCAAGCAATAAGCCTATATATCCGGCAATGGTTGTTAAAAATACAGATTCGAGAATTATCTGGCTTATAATATTCATTGGTGTGGCTCCTATAGCTCTTTGTATTCCTATTTCCTTTGTTCTCTCCTTTACAATAACAAGCATAATATTGCTTATGCCTATTACACCGGCAATAAGGGTCAGTGTACCGACAAACCATGACAATAAAGAAATACCTGTAAACAGGTTACTGACATTTTTTATATTCTCTTCAACATTGGCAGAGCCGAATGCCAGGTTGTCATCAGGAGATACCTTATGGCGGCGGGCGAGGAACGTTTTCATTTTATCTTCAACCTGGCTGACAGGTACTCCACGTCTGGCCAGCACAGAATAATATCCGATAACATTACCGAAATTGTATGTTTTCTGCAGAGTAGTAAAAGGCATAAAAATAATTTCGTTCTGGTAGTCGCCGCCCCTGTTGGGAGCTCTTTTTGAGCTGAATACGCCTATAACTTCAAAATATACGCCCTGGATCTTAAGGTATTCACCTATAGGATCTTCATAGGGTTCAAATAGTACATCCCTGGCTTTTTTGCCGATAATAACTACTTTTCGTTTTTCTTTAAGATCTTTCCTGTTGATAAAACGTCCTTCATGCATTCTTACAGGGTCAATTTTAAAATATTCAGGTGTGTCTCCGACAATACGGAAAAAGTCGCTTCTCTTTTCACGTGATATTTCTGCCCGTCCTCCTCTCGCATTAATGCGGGGAGCAAGGACTTCAATCTCCTTTATATTATCAAGCAGGGCCTGGGTATCTTCATTTGTAAAATTCCAGTACCGGCCCCTGGGGAATCCTTTGTAGGGGACCGATGTACGTTCGGCCCATATAAAGAGGCTGTTTAAGGCAAAATCACCCATCCCGTAAAAGACTCCGTTATAGAGCCCTTTCCCTGCGCCTAGCATAACTACAAGCATAAAAATACCCCAGAACACGCCAAAAGCAGTCAGAAAAGTACGTATTTTATTTTTTCTCAGTGTATAAAGTATTTCCTGCCATCTGTCTCGATCAAACATAATGATGTTTTATTTCAGTTAATACTATTCATCTCTGAGGGCAACAATTGGCTTAATTCTGGCTGCCCTTCGTGACGGGTAAAATCCGGCCAATAATCCTGCAATGATAAGCACTATTGTCGCTGCAACAGCAATCCTTATATCTGCCTCAGGATTATAAAAGAAATCATTCTCCGGTATATACCTCCTTATCAGTTCCAGCAGTCCGGTCCCCAACAATAATCCAACAAAACCTGCCAGGGACGTAATAAAAACAGATTCCTGCAATATCATGCCTATTATAGAGCCGGGCCTGGCACCTATAGTTTTTCTAATACCTATTTCTTTGGTACGTTCTTTAACAACAATTGTCATTATGTTGCTTACACCTACAATTCCGGCAATAATAGTCATAATACCAATTATCCAGACAAAAAATCTTATTGAGAAGAACAAATTCATGAACATATTCATATCTTCAAGCGAGTTTCCTATACTTACGGCACGCTCATCTTTAGGATCAAAGTGATGTATTTTGCTTATCTCGGTCCTTATTTTTTGTTCAATTCGTTTTGATTCCTCCAGCGAGGAAGTAACCGGTACTGTCAGGGACAGCATAGTAATATCATTGCTCCCCCCGTATAATAATTGCGCTGTGGATACCGGGAGATAAACACATCTGTTATTGTCCCAGTCATCGATATCTTCGAAAACTCCGACTACCTGAACTGAAAAACCGTTTACAATGACATATTTACCTAATGCATTATTATTTTTAAATAGTTCTTTTTTTACATCAGTTGATATAATTAATACCTTTCTTTTCTTAACAATGTCAATATTATTTATGAAACGGCCTTCCTTTATTTTAATATTCTCAATAGGCAGATAGTCAGGGAATACTGTTCTGATCTCAAAATTTGCTGATTTATCTTTATAAGCAACAAAATTATTTCCCGGCATATGGTAGCGGGATGAAATCAGGTCAACTTCCTTAATATTTTGTTTTACTCTTTCATAATCCTCATTGGTTAGCTGAATGTATCTGCCTGCTTTTAATCCCTTGTAGGGCATGGTGGTTTGTCTGCCAAATATCCACATACTGTTAATCATTGAACTTTTGAAGCCTTTTCTCATAGCATTTTCAAGTCCGTTTCCCGAACCAAGCAGAATAATTAACATAAAAATTCCCCATGCAACGCTGAAAGCAGTTAAAAAAGTACGCAGTTTATTTTGTCTTAAGGTGCTGAAAATTTCCTGCCATTTGTCTATATCGAACATAATATATGTTTTTTCAGTTTTTTATGTTTAGCTCGCTATAATACCATCATGTAATTTAATTATCCTGTTTGTCATTTGAGAAATATCCCTTTCATGTGTGACGATTAAAATAGTAATTCCTTCCTTGTTTATTTCTTTTAGAATCTTCATAACCCCGAATGAGGTCTCACTGTCAAGTGCTCCTGTTGGTTCATCGGCAAGTATAACTTTAGGATTGGAAATCATTGCCCTGGCAATTGCCACCCTTTGTTTTTCGCCTCCTGACAGTTCATTTGGTGTATGATCGGCCCATTCCTTTAATCCTAACCTGTCAAGATATTCAAGTGCCATCTTGTTACGCTTCTTCCGGCTTACTTTTTTATAGTACAGAGGCAGTGCAACATTTTCCATTGCATTTTTAAAAGGAATAAGATTGAATGACTGGAAAACAAATCCTATCATTTGATTCCTGTAATTGGCTGCTTTTCTTTCGCTAAGATTCATTATATGGGTACCGTTCAGCCAGTACTCCCCGTTATCATAATTGTCAAGAATACCTATTATGTTTAAAAGTGTTGATTTACCTGATCCCGAGGATCCCATTATTGATACAAATTCTCCCTCTTCTATGTTAAGATTGATGCCTTTAAGCACATGCAGGGGACTTCCGTTGTAGTAGGTTTTGTGGATATTATTAAGCTTAATCATATTTATATAATTCTCATCTATAAACTGCGTATTATTATCAATTATTGTGCCAGAACAGGCAGAATGTTAAAATTCAATTTATTATTAAAAAGCATGTTTTTGTATTAGACGCGTAATGTACGAAAGTGTTACAGTAGTGTACGAAAACGGATAGGGGAGGGCGCTGTCCCTTCTCAAAGCGCTGTCCCTTCCAGACTTTTAATTCTTTCTTCAAGCGCTTTAATTTTATTTTCTGTATCATTTTTCTTCTTTTGCTCCATTTCGACAACTTTTTGTGGAGCATTATTTAAAAAGTTTTTGTTGTTCAGTTTTTTCAATACTATATTAAGGAAGCTTTTTGTATATTCCAGGTCTTTTTCAAGCTTTTTAATTTCCTCCTCGTGATCCACCAGGTCTCCTAAAGACAGGTAATATTCTCCGAATTTTGTAATGTGGCTTACAGCTCCTCCTGGTTTTTTATTTATAAAATTGACTTCTGAAAGGTTCCCCAGCTTTGTAAGCACAGCTATAAAATTCTTTTTATATTCAGGAGCTATGATATTTAAAATTAATTTTTCTTTAACTGGTATTTGCTTTTCACTTTTGGTGTTTCTGATAAAACTTAAAATTTCTTTGGTGTTTTCAAAAAGATTCAGTATTTCTTTATTAAAACTCTTGGGTTGAGGCATACTGGCAACCATAATACTTGAATCGCTGTCACGTTCATCTATTAAATGCCAGATTTCTTCCGTAATAAAGGGCATAAATGGATGGAGCAACCTCAATAAGATATCAAAGAAATCTACCGTGGTTTTATAGGTTAATTCATCAACAGGTTTTTTATATTCGGGTTTTACGATTTCCAGGTACCATGAGCAGAATTCGTCCCAGAATAACCTGTAAACATTCATCAGAGCGTCCGAGATCCTGTATTGTTTAAAATTTGAATCGATTTCTGAAATTGACTGGTTAAGACGTTCGTTATACCAGTCTATTGCTGCCTTAGCGTGGTCAGGTTGTTCTGATGCTTTATCGACTAGCCATGATTTAACAAGGCGGAAGGCATTCCAGATTTTATTGGCAAAATTTCTACCCTGTTCGGGCAGACTTTCATCAAAGAGTAAATCATTACCGGCAGGGCTGCATAAAAGCATTCCCACTCTCACTCCATCTGCCCCGTATTTTTCAATCAGTTCAAGCGGCTCAGGGGAATTGCCCAGCGATTTCGACATTTTTTGCCGCTTTATATCACGTACTATACCAGTAAGGTACACATTTTTAAATGGTTTATCGTTCATATATTCATATCCTGCAATTATCATACGGGCTACCCAGAAGAATAATATTTCAGGAGCAGTAACAAGATCATTTGTAGGATAATAATATCTTATATCCTTATTCCGGGGATTACGGATACCGTCAAACACTGAAATTGGCCATAGCCATGAAGAAAACCATGTATCAAGCACGTCCTCGTCCTGTTTTAAGTCAGTAATTTTCAGTTTGGGATTATTTGCTTTTTCCCGGGCTAATTTTAAAGCTTCTTCAGCAGTTTTAGCAACAACATAATCATTGCTGTATGGCAAGTAATATGCCGGAATGCGATGTCCCCACCACAATTGTCTGGATATACACCAGTCCCTTATATTTTCCATCCAGTGACGGTAGGTATTCTTAAATTTAGGGGGTACCAGTTTTATATTATCATTTATTATATTTTCAAGGGCTGGTTGCGAGAGTTCTTTCATTTTAAGGAACCATTGCATCGAAAGCCGGGGTTCGATTATAACATCTGTTCTTTCGGAGAATCCTATATTATTTATATAATCTTCAACTTTTACAAGGAGACCTTCCTCCTTAAGTTTCCCGGCAACAAGTTCACGGGCTTCGAATCTGTCAGTTCCGATAAAAATCCTGGCATTCTCATTTAGTGTTCCGTCATCATTAAATATATTTATTGTTTCCAGATTATGCCTGATTCCTATTTCATAATCATTTTCATCATGGGCAGGCGTAATCTTCAGGCAGCCAGTTCCAAATTCCATATCAACGTAATCATCTTCAATTACAGGAACAAGCCTGTTAACAAGAGGTATATATACTCTTTTTCCTTTCAGGTAAGCATACCTCTTATCATTCGGATTAACACATACAGCAGTGTCACCCAGGATTGTCTCAGGGCGTGTGGTTGCAATTTTTATAAAATTATCACTGTCTTCTATTTTGTAATTTACATAATATAGTGTTGATTTGACTTCTTTATAAATTACTTCTTCATTCGATATTGCGGTCTTTGCCTGGGGATCCCAGTTGACCATCCTGACCCCCCGGTAAATTTTCCCTTTATTGTATAAATCAACAAAAACATGAATCACGCTTTCTGACATGTCGTCATCCATAGTGAACTTAGTCCTCTCCCAGTCACATGAAGCTCCTAATTTTTTAAGCTGCTCAAGAATCATACCTCCGTGTTTTGCTTTCCATTCCCAGGCATGTTCCAGGAATTTGTCTCTTGTCAAATCTTTTTTTTCTATTCCCTCACTATTAAGTTTGGCTACAACTCTGGCTTCAGTAGCTATTGATGCGTGATCAGTCCCCGGAACCCACAGAGCATTCTTTCCCTGCATTTTTGCCCTTCTTATCAGTATGTCCTGGATTGTATTATTTAACATGTGTCCCATATGTAATACACCTGTAACATTAGGAGGAGGTATAACGATTGTATATGGTTCCCGGTCATCAGGTTCTGATCTGAATAAACCTTTACTTAACCAGTAATTGTACCATTTATCTTCTACATTTCCTGGATTGTACTTGCTGGGGATATTCATTATAAATACTTATAGCTAATATTTTAAAATAGTGTTTAAAATTGCTTGCTTATTATTAAAAACAGAACATAGCTTCGCAAATTAATTAAAAAAATAGCATAAATAAAACTTATTTTTTAAATCAGAAGCTTTGATGTTGAGAGAAGGTTAAGGCTTAACCCTGGCTTGTAATCTTAACCATTAAAACAAAAAATTCCATTAATGAAAAAATTGGGTTATAATTATTGATAAATTTCTGTTCAGATTTTCTTTAATTACATTAATTTTGCACTTTGTTAATTTAAATTGTGAGTAATTATGAAAAAAGCATTAGCATTACTGGTAGTTGCTATATTTACCATATCAATTAGTTGTTCACAGAGTTCAGACGTTGATGCAAAATCTAATAAAAAAGCCCCGTTTATAAAATTTGAAATCCTTGAGTACGATTATGGAACTATTACCCAGGGAGATGATGGAACGTGCGAATTTGTATTTAAAAATACTGGTAAGAATCCGCTTGTTTTAAGTAATGTCCGCCCTTCATGCGGTTGTACAGTGCCCAAATGGTCAAAAGAACCTATTAAAGGTGGTGACGAATCAAGTATTGAAGTGAAATATAATACAAGAAGACCAGGTAGTTTTTCGAAATCCATTACCGTTTACTCAAATGCTACTAACTCACCCATAGTATTGAAAATAAAAGGTAATGTTGTTGCGGAACCTACTGTTGTAAAGGAAAAAAAGGACAACGATTAAACATATTTCATTCAAAATCAGGATAAAGCAGATACTTTTTCCTTATAGTTTTAAAATCTTCGAGATTATTTTGCCAGGAACTTCTGATTTGTTCCTCGGTTAATCCTTCAATTATTTGCCTTTTCAGAATATTGTTTCCCGCAAGAGTATTAAAATAACTGTTAAAAAATTCTTCACCTTTCCTTAGGTTGCTGTAAGCGTAAATTATATGTGACAGATTCATTTTCTTTTCCGATTGAAGCTCTTCAATTTTCTTATCCCTTAAATCAATGCCATAGCATTTCATATTTTTATATCTGGGATTTTTTGCTCCGGGATTACTTCTGGGTATATAGTAAAAATCGCTGTTCTGGAAGTCAGGGTGCCCGTAAACCTGGAAAGGGAAATCAGTTCCCCTGCCTTCATTCATTATTGTCCCTTCAAATAAACACAGGGAAGGATACAAATATACAGCTTTCATATTTGGTAAGTTTGGAGAAGGATTAACCGGCAGCATATAGTAATTTGAATGTTCATAGTTTTCACATGTCACAAAGTCCAGTTGACAGCTCATACTGTCATTTAACCATTTCTCCCCGTTTATCATTTTTGCATACTCTGCAATTGTCATTCCATGAACAACAGGCACAGGATGCATTCCTACAAATGATTTATATTTTAAATCCAGGACCGGTCCGTCAACATAATGTCCGTTTGGATTAGGCCTGTCAAGTATTAATAACGGAACACTGTTTTCAGCACAGGCTTCCATTATATAATGTAATGTTGAAATATAAGTGTAAAACCTTGCTCCTACATCTTGTATATCAAATACAAGGATATCAACACCTGTCAAATCTTCGGGTGCAGGCTTTGTTTTATTTCCGTATAATGATATTATTTCAACATTATGCTTTGAAAGAACTGAGTTGGAATAACTTTCTCCTGCATCAGACTTCCCTTCATACCCGTGTTCAGGACTGAAAATTTTTATTATATTAATTCCCAGGCTAAGAAGAGAATCAACAGTAGGAGTATTGCATATTAATGAAGTATGATTTGCTATAATACCTACTTTCCTGCCCGATAGTTTTGGAATGTAAACCTCAGTTATTTCAGCACCTGTTTTTATTTTCGAGTCCTGTGATAAACCGCATTTCATGCCACAGGGAATTAACAGAACAGAGGTTACAAGAAAAAAATTAACTATTTTGATAATCATTTAAAAGATACTGTTAATTCAAATTCATATTATAAGTTAATATTGGTGACACTAATTTAGTACTTTTACATTTTAAATTTTATAACATAGATTGAATACTGAATTATTCATAGCAAAAAGAATAACCTTTGATAAAGAGACCAAGCAGTCTATTTCAAGACCAATAATTAAAATCTGCATATTTGGGATTTCCCTCGGACTTGCAGTAATGATAATTTCTGTAGCAATTGTTGTAGGGTTCAAACATGAAATCAGAAAAAAAATTATTGGTTTCGGATCACATATTCAAATAGTCAATTATGATTTAAATACTTCATTTGAGACATCACCAATTTCCAGAAACCAGCATTTTTATCCATCCCTTGATACGATAAAAGGTATTAAACACATACAGGTATTTGCTACCAAGCCTGGTATAATTAAAACCAGGGCTGATATTCAGGGCGCGATAGTCAAAGGTGTAGGCAGTGATTTTGACTGGAGTTTTTTTAATGAGAATCTGGTTGAGGGAAAGAGTTTTACTGTTGTTGATTCGGCAAGGACTAACGAAGTACTTATTTCAAAATATCTTTCATTATTGCTTAAACTCAAGGTTGGTGACAAGTTTATAATGTACTTCATTGATAATAGGCCGCGACCGCGTTCCTTTACTGTCTCAGGAATATATGAAACAAGTCTGGAAGAGTTTGACAGGCAATTTATCCTGGCAGACATTGGTCATATTAAGAAACTGAATAACTGGGAAGACGATGAAATAAGTGGTTTTGAAGTATTGATTGATAATTATAACGATATTGATTACATGACCTATGTTGTCAGAAGTATTGCCGGATCGACATTTGATGACGAAGGACAAAAACTGCAGGTGATAAATATTAAGGAAAAATACCCGCAGATTTTTGACTGGCTTAATCTTATTGATAAAAACGTCTGGATAATACTTGGATTGATGTTAACTGTAGCCGCTTTTAATATGATATCAGGATTACTGATTTTAATTCTTGATCGCACAAATATGATAGGAATCCTGAAGGCTATAGGAACAGGGAATAGGAGTATAAAGAATATTTTCCTGTACCAGTCCGCTTTTCTTATGGTAAAAGCTTTGTTCTGGGGTAATATTATAGGCCTTGGAATTTGCTGGATACAGGATTATTTCAAGCTATTAAAACTGGACCAGACTTCTTATTTCATTGATTATGCCCCGATAGACTTTAACTTGTTTCATATTATTATTTTAAATATAGGCACGCTGGTAATTACCATGATAATTCTTCTTCTCCCATCTATAATTATATCAAATATTAACCCGGTGAAAACAATTAGGTTTAACTAATTAAGTATCTTATTTGAATAACACATCATTCATAAATATTGTAGAATTATTAAGTCTTGAACTCCGGAAGTCCTTGCCCGGAGAAACAAGTCATTGTAAAATGACACCTGTTGCCAGAAGTCCTTTAAACACAAATATGCCATTTCAAAAAGGGGGTGTCCTTATTTTATTGTATCCTTACGATAATGAAGCAAATATTATATTTATGAAACGTGTTGCGGACAACACTCCTCACAGCGGACAAATAAGTTTTCCGGGGGGCAGATTTGAACCTGGTGACAAATCATTATATAAAACTGCTTTAAGGGAGACCGAAGAAGAACTGGGAGTCTCAGCTTCTGAAATTGAAATCATAGGTCACCTGACACCTCTGGAAATAAAGGTAAGTAATGTGGAGGTCAGGCCTTTTGTTGGTGTTTCATATAAGAAGCCCCGTTTTAAGCCAAATCCCGAAGAGGTCGATTATTTAATAGAAGTAAACGTAAAAGACTTGTTTAATCCCGGTATTATTGAAAAAAAGGTTGAAGTTATAAGGGGAATTGAAATTGAAATTCCGTATTATAATATTCGTGATAACCATATCTGGGGAGCAACAGCAATGATATTGAGTGAATTCCTTGATGTTTTTGCAAATGTTGATATCAGGTAATTTTTGACAGGGAGATTTAGTTATTTAACCGGCCACAAACTATGACCGGTTAAACAAAATAGCACTAAATCAATACAACAATAGAACAATAGAACAATTTAGTTTAATTATTAATCAGATTCCGGTAATGCTCATACCTTTCCATGATATCTCTCACGTAAGCATATGTTTCTTTACCCCTGCAATAGCCGTATTTTACAACCGGGTCATTATAGAATTTAGGATCTGATTTGGACAACAGGTATTTATCTACACTATCCTCCCATATATCAGGATTGGAGCCGTTCTTTTCAGCCAGGTTCCGGGCATCTATAATATGTCCGAGACCAACATTATAAGCTGCAAGAGTAAATTTTATTTTTTCATCGTGGTCTTCAATAAAGTCAAGTCTATGTTCAAGCCACATTAAAAATTTTATACCTGCGCGAATCTGCTGCTCATACGATGAATTTGCATTAATACCGAACTTACTGGCTGTAGACGGCATCATTTGCATAAGTCCGAATGCTCCGGCCCATGATCTTACATTAGGTTGAAATCTCGATTCCTGGTACATTAAAGAAGCAATCAATCGCCAGTCCCACCCAAGTTCCTCACTGTATGTTTTGATATAATCATCATATGCAGATATTCGTCCCGATGTCAGAGTGTAGTAATCACTTTCAACGATCTGAGCTGACCTGTTATTTTGAAAATATTTTGTATAAATTAATTTATATTCCCTGGTTTCCTTAAACTGGGCTAACCATTCATTTATCTCTGTCAGCAACTTACCTGAATTTTTTCTTACTGCCCAGGCCAGGTTCTGGTGAAAACTTAAAGGTGTTTCAACGTCTATATTCTGATAATAATTCTGGTTTACCTGTGCAACATTTTCATCACTGACAGTATAATCAATTTCTCCGCTTGCTACAAGTGATATTAAATGTTCCACCTCTTCATTTGCTTCAACGATATTAATATTTTCCCCTATTTCATCCGAAAGGTTTTTCAACCTGACGGCATGAGAGGAATTGGCCTGAACATAAACTGTTTTACCAGCTAAATCAAGCTGATCCCTGATAAGTGATGCTTCGAGTGATTTTTCATCAAGATTTTCCCAATTATCAGGTTTCCTCTGTACCAGTACCTGACGTGTTTGACTATGAGGAATAGTAAAGTCCATTATCTGTTTTCTCTGTTTGGTAACTGTCAGGTTAGCTGCTATAAGATCGACATCCCCGTTTTCCAGTTTATTAAAACTGTTGTTCAGATCATTGCTTACAATAACTTCCAGCTGAAGACCGAAATAGTCTGCCAGTTCCTGCAAAAGTTCATACTGGTAACCCATGGGCTGTCCGCGATAAATAAAATAGCTGGTAGAATTATAGTCTGTAAGGACTACTATCTTGCCTTTTTCTTTAATTATATCCAAATCATCCAGGGTTATTTGAATCTCTTGCGATTTTTCAAAATATATGCCTGATGATATAAATAGAAATATTAATAAAAACGTTTTAATTATTGTCTCTTTCATAATTTAAGAATTTTTTAATTCCTTGAATTATATGTTCTAAATTTTTAATTTTTAGAATCATAGTAAACAAGAAACATAAGTTTTAATCATAAAAAGTCCAGGAAATTCCGGCTTTAAACATTCCTTCATTTCTTGGATAGTGTAATACTGTAAAATAATTTTTATATATCAGTCCTGAATTTACATGTTCATATTTCAGGAAAAATCTGGTACGTTTCAGTTTTATATTCAAAAACACATCCAGGTACGGATAATCTCCCAGTTTTTTCTCATTTTGCTGATGAAATAAGCCCAATGCAGGATTGTAAGCATTGGCATAATATTTCGTATTATAATATATATCAAAACCTAGCATAGTACGCAATCTTCCCTCGGTCCACTTAAAATAGAATTCATGTTCAATATATGTTGAATTGTGCACCACAAATTCAGGCAGACTGAGATAATCAGGATTATTAACAAACTGAATGACTAATTTGTTCAATGATCTGAATTTCCAGAATTCCAGAAATTTTGTGAAATGCAGTGAAATAACAGATAAATTTTTTTCATACTGCTGAGGCAGAGTACTTGTATCAAAATAGATGTAATCGGCAAATAATGAATAATTTACACCTGTTTCAATTTTTCTGGCGGGATTTATATATTTGAAGTCTATTTCGGCATTTTTCACTGATTTAAAGTCATTCTCCCAGATATAATAATTAGAATAATAGTTCTGTAGCAAATAATCCGGTATTTCATTGTTATAGTTTAAAAGCAGTGATATGAATGATTTATTTGGCTCATTGCTAAGAAATGATATGAACTCTGCACTTATACTATGGCTGCCTGCTTTATATCCGCCAAAAAAATAGCTGGCCCGGATATTACTTTTAAAAATGTTATCCTTTGAATACAAGACATAAAAAGATGCAGATGTATTTGACATTAACCTGGTTCTTTTTAGTGTATCGGGATAAAAAATATGGCCTGTAAAACGAAAAAGGGCGGATGTATCCCCTGCATAATTTATTTGATTATCAGAAGGAGTATAAAAGCTATATTTTAATAATTCGTGCGTCAGATCGAGATGCATTATTATATCTCTTTTTTTATTTATATTTTTTAACTTAAACCTGAGTGCATTGGATAGTTGCCTGTAGTAAACCGAATCCAGGGTATATTCGGGATTAAAATAGGTTTTACTATATAGTCCTTCGTCTAATCCCGCGTTCGGGTTCTTATCCCTGTGCATTCTGATGCTTCGGTCATATTGCAGAATATGTGTTATTGAAGGGATAAATTTCTTTTCCTTTTCCGGCATTAATGTATCGTTGCGGTCAGGGTTAATAATGTCCAGTTCCTGAATAATTAAAAAACTAAGATTTTTAATTGTAGTCAGAACATCAGGGTCGCGCATTATTCCCTGCTGTGTGCCTCCAAAAACTGTCGGTATATCAGTAGTATTTTCGAATGTTGAGTCAGTTACTAAAGAATCATTTGTTATACCTCCGTTTTCCTCGGCTTTAATTTTGTTCAGGTTGAAATTTGCATAAAGGTTATATCCGGGTATTTCATAGCTGGTAAACATTTTAAAAGCATTATTTACTATTTTTTGAAATTTATACTGGCCATTAGCAGATATAAGGTTATATTTTAATCCTGCGTTAAAATATTTACTGATATTTTGTGTATGGAATGCTTCCAGTGTTTCTTCTCTAATATCTTCTCCTCCGCCATTTGTGTAGGTTAATCTGGTAAATGGCTTTCTGGTATTAATGTATTGTGTATTTGAGAATGTACTCATATATGTATTGTATGAATTTATTAAAAGGAAATTATTTCTTTCTTTCCGGTCTGTGTAAATATTGCTTATCGAGGGAGAGCCAATATTTCCAAGATAGGAGTTAGATATCGAGTATCTATATATAGGATTAAAGTTTTGGAACGCATGTAATAAGGTATCAATTTCAGTATTTTTCTTTAGTGAATAATCTTTTATTAATGTCCATGATGAGATTAGAGACAAAGTATCATTTTCTGCTCTTAGAGTAAATACAATTAGGCTGATGAAAAAAATTACTGTTATAGTAATTCCTTTTTTCATATTCAAATATATGAACAATAATAGAGGCAGGATGACAGGATGTTAAAATGTTATTCACAGGTTTTCAATAATTATTAATAGTATAAAAAATCCCGATCAGTCATATGGCTAATCGGGATTAAAGATCGGCGACGACCTACTCTCCCGCTTTCGCAGTACCATCGGCGCTAATGGGCTTAACTTCTCTGTTCGGTATGGGAAGAGGTGGTTCCCCACTGCTATAGTCACCTAAAATCTTCACTCCGATAAATCGGAGAATATTTTAGACATATTGAAAGAGTATTCATTTGTTAAATTGCTAACAAGAAAGTTTGCGGGTAATTAGTACTGCTCAGCTTTGACATTACTGCCTTTACACTTGCAGCCTATCAACGTCATAGTCTCTGACGACCCTTAAGGGAGATCTCATCTTGAGGTGAGCTTCGTGCTTAGATGCTTTCAGCGCTTATCTCTTCCAGACGTGGCTACCCTGCGATGCAGCTGGCGCCACAACAGGTAAACCAGAGGTCTGTCCAACACGGTCCTCTCGTACTAGTGTCAGGTCCTCTCAAATCTCCAGCGCCCACAACAGATAGGGACCGAACTGTCTCACGACGTTCTGAACCCAGCTCGCGTGCCACTTTAATGGGCGAACAGCCCAACCCTTGGGACCTTCTCCAGCCCCAGGATGTGACGGGCCGACATCGAGGTGCCAAACCGCTCCGTCGATGTGAGCTCTTGGGAGCGATCAGCCTGTTATCCCCGGAGTACCTTTTATCCTTTGAGCGATGGCCCTTCCATGCGGAACCACCGGATCACTATGCCCTACTTTCGTATCTGCTCGACTTGTCAGTCTCACAGTTAAGCGCCCTTATGCCATTGCACTCTTCGAACGGTTACCATTCGTTCTGAGGGCACCTTTGGAAGCCTCCGTTACTCTTTTGGAGGCGACCACCCCAGTCAAACTACCCACCAAACACTGTCTCCCGATAAATCGGGATTAGATTCCAGATAAACAAAGGGTCGTATTTCAAGGTTGATTCCACGACTCCTGGCGAAGCCGCTTCACAATCTCCGACCTATCCTACACATCGCTCACCCAAAATCAATGTTAAGCTGTAGTAAAGGTTCACGGGGTCTTTCCGTCCCGTTGCGGGTATCCGGCATCTTCACCGGAACTACAATTTCACCGAGCTCATGGCTGAGACAGCGCCCAGATCGTTACACCATTCGTGCAGGTCGGAACTTACCCGACAAGGAATTTCGCTACCTTAGGACCGTTATAGTTACGGCCGCCGTTTACCAGGGCTTCGGTTCAGAGCTTTTTCCGACAAGTCGGAATAACTCCCCCCCTTAACCTTCCGGCACCGGGCAGGTGTCAGGCCTTATACGTCATTTTTCAATTTAGCAAAGCCTTGTGTTTTTGATAAACAGTCGCCTGGGCCATTTCTCTGCGTCCCGATGTCACCATCGGGAGACCTTTATCCCGAAGTTACAGGTCCAATTTGCCTAGTTCCTTAGCCATGAATCACTCGAGCACCTTAGGATTCTCTCCTTGACCACCTGTGTCGGTTTGCGGTACGGGTAGTATAAACCTGAAGCTTAGAGGTTTTTCTTGGAAGTATGTTTAGAGTCATTATCCGCTTGTCCGAAGACTCACGGTACTATCAGGTTCACCAGGATTAAGCTATTAACCCAATCCTAAAGCTACACCCTTCAACGTACTATTCCGTCAGTACGCAGACTTTTCACTTCTTCGTCACCCCATCGCAGTTTATACCAGTACAGGAATGTTGACCTGTTATCCATCGACTACTCCCGATTACCCGGAATTCGTCTTAGGTCCCGACTAACCCTGATCCGATTAGCGTTGATCAGGAAACCTTAGTCTATCGGTGTGCCGGTTTCCCACCGGCATTATCGTTACTTATGCCTACATTTTCTCTTCCAGCCACTCCAACCTGTCTTACGGCAGATCTTCAAAGTAACTGGAATGCTCCCCTACCTCCCGACACTTGCGTGTCGGGACCATAGCTTCGGTAGTATACTTAATGCCCGTTTATTATCCATGCCCAAGCGCTCGACTAGTGAGCTGTTACGCACTCTTTAAATGAATGGCTGCTTCCAAGCCAACATCCTAGCTGTTTAAGCAGTCGGACTACGTTTGATCAACTTAGTATACATTTGGGGACCTTAGCTGATGGTCTGGGTTGTTCCCCTTTTGGCCACGGACCTTAGCACCCATAGCCTCACTCCCGAGCATATGTCGTAGCATTCGGAGTTTGTCAAGGTTTGATAGGCGGCGAAGCCCTCTAGCCTTATCAGTAGCTCTACCTCCACGACACTAAATCTCGAGGCTGCACGTAAATGCATTTCGGGGAGTACGAGATATTTCCTGGTTTGATTGGCCTTTCACCCCTACCCACAGCTCATCCAAACACTTTTCAACGTATACTGGTTCGGCCCTCCATCCCGTGTTACCGGGCCTTCAGCCTGGCCATGGGTAGATCACCAGGTTTCGCGTCTACCCCCACTAACTATACCTGTCTTGCGACAGGGACGCCCTATTCAGACTTGCTTTCGCTTCGGTTGCGTACCGTAAATACTTAACCTTGCTAGTGAGGAGTAACTCGTAGGCTCATTATGCAAAAGGCATGCCGTCATCCCGATAAATCGGGACTCCGACCGTTTGTAAGCGTATGGTTTCAGGAACTATTTCACTCCCTGACTTAGGGTACTTTTCACCTTTCCCTCACGGTACTAGTGCACTATCGGTCTCTCAGGAGTATTTAGCCTTACCAGATGGTCCTGGTAGATTCACACAGGATTTCACGTGTCCCGTGTTACTCAGGATACTACTAGGATTATAACTCTTTACGTATACGGGACTTTCACCCTTTATAGTCCAGCTTTCCAGAAGGGTTCTACTTAAAGTTAATCTCCATATTGTAGTCCTACAACCCTATATATGCCGAAACATTTATAGTTTAGGCTATTCCCCGTTCGATCGCCACTACTAAGGGAATCACTATTGTTTTCTGTTCCTCCGGGTACTAAGATGTTTCAGTTCCCCGGGTTAGTCTCCCCCGCCTAGGGCGGGGAATGATACCTCTTCAAGGTACCGGGTTGCCCCATTCGGAAATCCACGGATCTAAGGTTATTTGCACCTCCCCGTGGCTTATCGCAGCTTATCACGTCCTTCATCACCTCTGAGAGCCAAGGCATCCACCATACGCTCTTAATAACTTTCTTTGTTTTACACAACTTAATAAATAAATATCTCTTCTCAATATGTCAAAGAACTTGATGATTTACGATTTCAGATTTTAGATTTAAAATTTAAGATTTTAGATAAATCAAAAATCGTAAATCAGGTAGTGGAGAATATCGGAGTCGAACCGATGACCTCATGCGTGCAAAGCATGCGCTCTAGCCAGCTGAGCTAATTCCCCAATTTTTTTAGAACTTTCAGTTCTTCTTGGGGTTTGTCAGGAGTATCCTCCAGCAGTTAAATCTTACCGGTTATTCCGGTGTTTAATTCCCAGGTAAATTATTGTAGTCCCGCCCAGACTTGAACTGGGGACCTCTACATTATCAGTGTAGCGCTCTAACCAGCTGAGCTACGGGACTGTATTATTTGCAAATAGTATATCCCACCTGCTCATCCGGTTAATCCCTTTAACTAACTCCTAAAAATTATAAAAGAGACTCAATAACTGAACCCTGCCTGCCGGCAGACAGGTTCGGGACTGTTACAATCTTTACGTCTTTGGAATTATTATATTATTAATAAAAAAGAAGAGACTCAAAAGGAAAAAGAATAATTTGTAATAAATCTATCTCTAGAAAGGAGGTGTTCCAGCCACACCTTCCGGTACGGCTACCTTGTTACGACTTAGCCCCAGTCACTGGGTTTACCTTAGGCCGCTCTTTTAGGTTACAGACTTCAGGTACCCCCGGCTTCCATGGCTTGACGGGCGGTGTGTACAAGGCCCGGGAACGTATTCACCGCGCCGTGGCTGATGCGCGATTACTAGCGATTCCAGCTTCATGAAGTCGAGTTGCAGACTTCAATCCGAACTGTGACCAGTTTTAGAGATTTGCATCCTGTTACCAGGTAGCTGCCCTTTGTACTGGCCATTGTAACACGTGTGTAGCCCTGGACATAAGGGCCGTGCTGATTTGACGTCATCCCCACCTTCCTCACGGTTTACACCGGCAGTTTCGTTAGAGTCCCCGGCAATATCCGATGGCAACTAACGATGAGGGTTGCGCTCGTTATGGGACTTAACCCGACACCTCACGGCACGAGCTGACGACAACCATGCAGCACCTTGCAGATCGTCCCGAAGGAAATTCACTTTTCAGCGAATGTCGCTCTACATTTAAGCCCAGGTAAGGTTCCTCGCGTATCATCGAATTAAACCACATGTTCCACCGCTTGTGCGGGCCCCCGTCAATTCCTTTGAGTTTCAACCTTGCGGTCGTACTCCCCAGGTGGATCACTTAATGCTTTTGCTCAGCCGCTGGCAGTATATCGCCAACAGCGAGTGATCATAGTTTACAGCGTGGACTACCAGGGTATCTAATCCTGTTTGCTCCCCACGCTTTCGTGCCTCAGCGTCAGTTACAGTTTAGTGAGCTGCCTACGCAATCGGTGTTCTGTGTAATATCTAAGCATTTCACCGCTACATTACACATTCCGCCCACCTCAGCTGCACTCAAGGAAAGCAGTATCAATGGCAGTTTCCCGGTTAAGCCGGAAGATTTCACCACTGACTTACTACCCCGCCTACGCACCCTTTAAACCCAATAAATCCGGATAACGCTTGCATCCTCCGTATTACCGCGGCTGCTGGCACGGAGTTAGCCGATGCTTATTCGTACAGTACAGTCAAACCTCGACACGTCGAGGTAGTTCTTCCTGTACAAAAACAGTTTACAACCCGTAGGGCCGTCATCCTGCACGCGGCATGGCTGGGTCAGACTTTCGTCCATTGCCCAATATTCCTCACTGCTGCCTCCCGTAGGAGTCTGGTCCGTGTCTCAGTACCAGTGTGGGGGATCATCCTCTCAGATCCCCTAACCATCGTTGCCTTGGTGAGCAGTTACCTCACCAACAAGCTAATGGTACGCATGCCTATCTCTAACCGTCGGAACTTTAATCATAAGAACATGCGATCCTATGATATTATGGAGTATTAATCCGAATTTCTCCGGGCTATCCCCCAGTTAGAGGTAAGTTACATACGCGTTACTCACCCGTGCGCCGGTCGTGTTCCCGACGAATCGGGACTTACCCCTCGACTTGCATGTGTTAAGCCTGCCGCTAGCGTTCATCCTGAGCCAGGATCAAACTCTTCATTGTAATAAAGAATTTTGATATGTCTCAAGATTTATTACTCATAAAGGAATTTCCAATATGTATTATTCGAACCTTTATCGTCTCTTCAATTTTTTCAAAGAACTTTATATACTGTTGGGATGACAAAATTAATAAACATAAGAAAAATATGCCATCTTTTACCAATATATTTTGCCTTTTCTAATTAAAAAATTTAGATTATAAAGCGGCTGCAAATGTATAACTAAATTTCTTCCCGGCAAAAGAAATACAGATATTTTTAAACAATACATTTATATTTTAACAGATATTTGAGTTATATTGTTCAAAATCAATATAAATGCCTTGTATAAAATGTTATCGCAGATAATCGTAATAAAATTTTTTATATAAATATCATAAATTTTAATGAATTAATTAAACATGATAGTCAAATATTTTAGCATTAAAAGAAAATTTTCAGAAGAGTATTATCTGGTTTTTTATTTATTCGTAATAGTTGAATTTGTCATTTGAAGTTTTTACAGGATTTTGTAATAATACTTTCTTTTTTTTGTTAATTATTTATAAAAAAATATAATCTGCTCAAAAAGTGTAATAAAATTTGTTCATAATATTATATATTAGTTGAAATTTTAATTAGTCAATCGTGTGAACGACGCCTTAGTTATAATACCTACCTATAATGAAAAAGAAAATATAGAGAGGATAATAAGAAAGATCTTCTCCCTACCCAGGCCATATGATATTCTGATAGTGGATGATGGTTCACCTGACAACACGGCTAATATTGTTAAAAATCTAAAAGAGAAAGAATTTAATAACAGGCTTAACCTTATTGAGCGATCAGGAAAACTTGGCTTAGGCACTGCATATATCTGTGGATTTAAGTGGGCACTTAAGCATGGTTATGATTACATATTTGAAATGGATGCAGATTTTTCGCATAATCCCGATGATTTAATAAGATTACATGAAGCATGTTTAAACGGAGCAGACATGTCTATAGGTTCCCGCTATAAATCCGGTGTTAATGTAGTAGACTGGCCTGTGGGCAGAGTGTTGATATCTTATTTTGCTTCCGCTTATGTAAGGCTTATAACAGGTATGAGAATTAAGGATACTACCGCAGGATTTAAGTGTTACACAAGACAGGTACTTGAGTCAATAGATTTGGATAAAATAAAGTTTAAGGGCTATGCCTTTCAGGTTGAAATGAAATTTATTGCCTGGAAAATGGGATTTGACATAAAAGAAATACCAATAGTCTTTACTGACAGAAAAGAGGGAACATCGAAAATGTCAGGCGGAATATTTAACGAGGCTCTTTGGGGCGTTTTAAAAATGAAGTTAAAAAGTATCTTCAGATCTTACAAAAGGTAACTTCACATGACGAAAATCTTAATCAAAAATGCTGCAATTATAAACCAGGGCCGGAAATTCAAAGGTGATGTTCTGTTAAATAATGAGATAATTGAAAAGATATATGAAGGGCCGTTGGCAGGTAATATAAATGAAGCAACAGTTTTAGATGCTACCGATAAAATCCTTATCCCCGGAGTGATTGATAATCATGTTCATTTCAGAGAACCCGGACTGACTCATAAAGCTGATATAGCTAGCGAGTCAAGAGCTGCTGTTGCCGGCGGAGTTACCTCTTTTATGGATATGCCTAACACTAATCCGCAGACCACAACTCAGGATTTGCTGGAAGAAAAGTACAGGATTGCAGAAAAATGTTCACTGGCAAATTACTCATTCTATATTGGTGCAACAGACAGCAATCTTAAAGAATTATTTAAGACAAATCCGCATGAGGTTTGTGGAATTAAAATTTTTATGGGGTCCTCAACCGGCAATATGCTGGTAAGTAATATTAATACACTTAAGGACATATACTCCCATGCCCCTCTGATAATAGCTGCTCATTGCGAGGATGAAGAAATCATTATGAATAATACCTGGAAATACAGGAAAAAGTATGGACAGAATTTACATGTTAAGTATCATCCGTTAATAAGGGATACTGAGGCATGTTATAAGTCTTCCTCCATGGCAGTTGAGTTGGCAGCAAAGTATAATTCAAGATTACATATTCTGCATGTTTCAACAGAAAAAGAGCTGGAATTGTTTAACAGTGGTATCCCGGTTACAGAGAAAAGGATTACAGCTGAAGTGTCTGTGCACCATCTTTGGTTTAGTGACCGGGACTATGAGAAGCTGGGAACAAGAATTAAATGTAACCCTGCCATTAAAAGTAATAATGATAAGGAAGCACTTTTTAAAGCAATGCTAGGCGGTAAAATAGATACAATTGCTACCGATCATGCCCCGCATACAATTTACGAGAAAAATAATTCCTATTTTAAAGCACCTTCAGGATTACCTATGATTCAGCATTCTCTTACAGCCATGCTTGAGTTTTATCACCAGGGAAGGATTACACTTGAGCATATTGTTGAAAAAATGTGTCATACTCCGGCAGATATTTTTCAAATTGAAAAAAGGGGATATATAAAAGAAGGTTATTGGGCCGATTTGGTACTATTAGATTTAAATCATAAATGGGAAGTAAAACCAGAAAATATATTATATAAATGTAAATGGTCACCTTTTGAAAATCTCATCTTTCATTCAGCTGTAAGCCATACATTTGTAAATGGAAATCTTGTTTACCAGGAAGGTAGTATCATTGAATCTTCTTTTGGGAAGAGACTTTTATTTAAAAGGTAGTCCAGACTATAATACTAACTTTAAGAAAAAATTAAAATTCTAATTATTATGAATAAAATTATTATCAACCTGATTATGTTATGTTTAATCCTTAGTTATTTAAGCTGTAAGGAAAACAGGCAGGAATCGAAGCAATATTATGAAGCTGGCAAATATAAAATTGATTCCATGGTAAAAAATTTAATAGCCGATACCATTATTTATGATGTAATTATAAGAAATCCTGATCCTAATGATAAATGGACCGAGAAATGTCTTGCTCATTTTGATAAGAGCAGGTTTGTTGATCAGCTTTTTGATGCAGTCTATGACAAACATGCCATTGCCTATGATTTCTTTTCAGGAAAAAAAATTACTCCCGGAGGATTAAAAAGAATAGAAAGATCCAATGATTTTAGCCGCGAGAAAATAGGTAAAATACAGTTTTCTGAATCCTGGTATTATGATTCACTGAATTTAGTTATGGAAAAGAGAATAATTTCCCTGGTTCTCGGCTATGAGTTGTATGGAGATAATGGTGAAATAATAGGTTATAAACCTGCATTTAAAATTGATTTAAATTAGGGTATTAATTGTTATTTGAATAATATAATGAATTAATATGCCAACAATTCTTGTGTTCAGAAAGTTATTTAAGGAAAAATAATTATTTTTAATCGTAAAATATTTTAATTAAAAAATTATCATTTTAGATGTTAACAGTTGAAAAAATTGGCGGAACTTCAATGTTGAGATTCCTGGATGTTCTGAAAAACATTATTATCAGTAATAGAGAAGATTGTGATTACTATAACAGAATTTTTGTAGTTTCAGCCTATGATAATGTTACGAACTGGCTGCTTGAACATAAAAAGACCGGAGCACCAGGGATTTATCAGAAGTTCGTCAATAATGAGGACTATAGCAGGGCCCTCCATGAACTACTAAGTAAATTACTGGATATAAACAGAAGTTTTACTGGTATAAAACTGGATATAGAAGTTGCTGAAAACTTTATAACCAACAGAATTGTAAGTGCAAAGAATTACCTGGCGAGCCTGGCTGATGTTCTGGCTTCAGGATATGTTAACAGACAAAATATATTACTTGCTGCAAGAGAGATTCTTGCTTCACTGGGTGAAGCGCACTCTGCATTTAATACAGTAAATATTCTGGAAAATAATGGTATCAATGCAACTTTTGTTGACTTATGCGGATTCAATGATTCAGAATACCTTACAATAGATGAACGAATTCATAAAGCATTTAAAAATCTGGATTATTCCAAAACCATACCAGTAGTAACAGGATATACCAAAGGCACTGAAGGTATAATGAGAGAATTTGACAGGGGATATTCTGAGGTTACATTCAGTAAGATCGCTGTTGAAGTCAAGGCAGATGAAGCCGTAATACATAAAGAATACCATCTTTCTTCAGCAGATCCTAATATTGTAGGTTTAGATAAATCAGTACCGGTTGGCCACACAAATTTCAATGTGGCTGACCAGCTTGCTGACATAGGTATGGAAGCAATTCATCCCAAAGCATCCAAACCACTGGAAATATCAGGAATAAACATTCGTATAAAAAGTACTTTTGAGCCCGGGCATCCGGGTACATTAATCTCTAAAGACTATATAAGTAAGAATACAAGAGTCGAAATTATTTCCGGGATTAATGCAGTTGTAGCTATAGAAATTCACGATCCCTTGATGGTTGGTGAAGTTGGCTTTGACAGGGGTATAATGGAAATCTTTCAAAAGTACAAAGTCAGTTATATTATGAAGTCAACAAATGCAAACAGTATTACCCAGGTAATTCTGGAAGAGGACTTAAATAACGAATTAATTAAGGAATTGAAAAATACCTACCACGAAGTCACAGTTAAGCAAGTGGCTTTGGTATGTGCATTGGGAACCAATATAGCTAAACCGGGAATACTTGCAAAAGCGACCCAGGCATTAGCAAAAAATAAAATTAATATAGAAAGTATTTCTCAATCACTTAAGCAGGTTAATATGCAATTTGTCATCGAACGTAAGGATTATAAAAAGGCTATAATTGCATTAAATGACGCACTATGTAATAATTAACAGAATCCTTCTGGTTCTCTCAACAATAATTTAGTATTTTAACATTGTAACACACTAATAATTACTTTCATTAGTTTTCTAAAAGAACAATTACAGTATATTTTGAAAAGAGCATTAATAATAACGTCTTTTATTTTATTATCGTTTCATAATATATATGCACAAAATGAGTTTAAACCGAAAACTTATCTGGGTATTATTCAGGGAGTTAACTTTTCACGAGTTGATTTTGATATTTCTGGCATTGAACAGAAGTTCGTGTCAGGTTACAGCGGAGGATTAATCTTTAGATATGTCTCTGAACCGATCGCAGGAATTCAGATTGAATTAAATTATACACAAAAAGGGTGGTCGGGAAAACTTGATACATCTGCATTTTATAACGGGCGTTTAAAGTATATCGAGATGCCTTTTTTTACTCACATAACTTTGGGAAAAAACAAAACATTTTTTACTGTTAACTTTGGTCCCTATGCTTCATATCAGATAATGAACAGAATTGAAAGTAACATAGATTATCCTGTGGAGATTGACAATAAGTTTGAGTTTGGATATTGTGCGGCAATCGGACTTGGTTTTCACTTTTCGATAGGCACTTTTCAGATTGAGGGCAGATATTTACATAGCCTTACCAATTTTTTTAATAAATCAACTAATCCTCAGTTTAACGCATCGAGAAACCAGTTAATAAACATATCCTTCACTTATCTTGTAAAATTAAATTAAGCTGTAATTATACACCCAGGTCCCTTACCACCATTTGTATTGTTTCTTTACTCCTCTGTTCAAGCAATAATTCCTTTTTTACCATCGTACGCCTGATTGTTTTATCATCATAATAACGAATTGTAATAAGTTCAAGCTCCGATTCATATGAAACATCATAATCCTGTTTGAGATCCTGAATAACAAGATTAATTCTTGTCTGGTCATTATTTACACATACTTTAAAATTTATAGCAGTATTTTGCATTAAATTAATTTTCAATCCATATTTAGCAAAACAGCCAAAAATTTTTTCAAGATTATTCTCACTAATAAATGAAAAATCCCTGGGATATATATGTATTAAAACCTGATTCATCTTGAAAATAAAAGAAGGGATTAATCTTTCATAAGTGTCATCTCCGACTATTGTACCAGGTTCTTCAGGATTATAGAAGGATTTAATATAAAGCTTAATGTTCTTCCTCTGTAAAGGCTGAATTGTTTTGGGATGTATTACACTTGTCCCGTAGTAGGCAAGTTCTATGGCATCGCGATAAGAGATTTTATCAATTTTGACCGTATTATCGAAATATTTTGGATCGGCATTTCGAACTCCTGAAACATCCTTCCAGATTGTAATGTTTTTAATATCCAGCATATATGCAATTACTGCTGCCGTATAATCAGAACCTTCCCTGCCTAAAGTAGTTGAAAGATTACTTGTTGTCGATGCAATAAATCCCTGGGTTACATAGGCCTCATTATTCTTAAAGTTAAAAGCATTTCTTACAAGCTTTTCTGATAGTTCCCAGTCGATATTAGCTTCTCGAAAATTATTATCCGTTTTTAAATATTTCCTTATATCCAACCATACTGAATTAATACCTGCAAATTTTAAGTAGGCATCAACAATCTTTGTCGATAATATCTCACCGATGGGTACTATTTGATCATATTCGAAGTTATACTGAAAAGAATGCTCCTGGCTGAGTTTTTCTTTAAGCTTGCTAAAAATATTATCTATTTCCCGGAAGACAGGAGTCCCTTTATCAGGAAACAGGTTGTTTAATATTTCATAATGATATGATTCAACATTCTCTAAAGCTGATTTAATTTCCGGATTATTATTAAAGTAATATTCTGTAACTTTTTCCATGGCATTGGTAGTCTTACCCATCGCTGAGACCACAATAATAGTCCGGTCTTTAATACTCTTAATTATTTTTGCCAGGTTTCTTACAGCATCCGCATCTTTTATTGATGCACCTCCAAATTTAAAGACGATCATATTTAATTCGAACCTATTATTGTTATTATAAAATCAAGATATTTATCAATGCTTCAAGTTACTAATTTAGTATCTCAGTTTATAATTTTTTATTTTTTTTTATCAAGAATTATTTATTGTTCTATTGTTAACAATACCCGTTTTTAAATTATAACATATTACTTTGTATAAAATATATAGCTTTGGATAATGGAACTTAAGGAGATCACTAATTTATATAAGGATCATCCCAATACAGCAGATTTTATTAATGAATTAAAAAACTCCCGCTTAACCAGAATTCATCTTAAGGGATTATCAGGCTCATCAAAATCTGCATTTGCAGCCCTTACTATTAATCAAATCCAGGGCATAAACCTGATCATATTTTCAGATAAAGACGAGGCAGCATATTTTTATAACGATCTAATTAATCTGCTTGGTGAAAAGAATATTCTATTTTTCCCTTCATCGTACAAACGATCAGTTCAGTATAACCAGATTGATAATGGTAATATTATTCTCAGAACAGAGGTACTTAATAAGCTTACTTCACTAATTGATGAAAAGAAGGAAATGACTGCAGGCCTTGGCATTGTTTCATATCCCGAAGCACTTATTGAGAAAGTTATGCTCCATAATAGTATAAAAAGCTACACTATGCAGCTGTTAAGGGGTCAAAGAATTACAATTGAATCTATTTATGATGTAATGGAAGAATATAAATATAATCAGTCGGACTTTGTTTATGAGCCGGGACAGTTTGCAACAAGAGGAGGTATCGTTGATATTTTTTCATATTCCAATGACTTGCCATACAGGCTGGATTTTTTTGGAGATGAAATTGAATCTATTCGAACATTTGATGTTGAAACACAGCTTTCAAAGGAACATCTTGAAGAAATTTTTATTTTACCTAATGTACAGGATATTTCTATTGAAGAAATAAGAGAATCTTTTCTGAAGTTTATTCCCGGATCATCCAGAATATGGATTTCAGATATAGATTTTATTGCAAGAAAAATAGATGAATTATTTAAGAATACAGTATTTAAAGTCGAAACAGAAGAAATTAAAACAACAGAAAAAAACGAAATATTAATTACCGGAGAGGATTTTCTCGAAAAGCTTAAAGATTTTACTGTAATTGAATCAGGTCACAGATATTATTTCCCGTCAGAAAAGAGATATACTTTTAATACGACCCTTCAGCCGGCTTTTAATAAAAATTTCACTTTGCTGGGAGAATATTTAAAAGAATTTACAGTGAAAGGTTATACTAATTATGTACTTTCTGATAGTAAAGATCAAATAGAGCGACTTATATCAATATTTAATAATATTGACAATACAATCAAATTTAAACCACTGTTTAAGACTATACATGAGGGATTTATTGATCATGATTTTCAGATCTGTTGCTTTACAGATCATCAGATTTTTGACAGATATCATAAATATAATTTCACTAAATATTTTTCAAACAAATCTGCTCTGTCAATTAAGGAGATCAGGGGGCTGCAGCCTGGAGACTACGTAGTACATATAGATCATGGTATAGGAATATTCGGGGGGCTGGAAAAAATTGAAGTTAACAATAAATTTCAGGAAGCAGTAAGACTCGTTTACAGGGATAACGATATTCTGTATGTCAGTATCCATTCTTTACACAGAATTTCAAAATATAAAGGGAAGGACGATACAGCTCCAAAAATATATAAGCTGGGTACCGGGGCATGGCAAAAACTTAAGCAAAATACAAAGAGGAAAGTAAAGGATATTGCCAGGGAATTAATTTACCTTTATGCTAAAAGAAAAACACAGCAGGGTTTTTCATATTCACCAGACACATACCTGCAGGAAGAACTGGAGGCATCTTTTTTATTCGAGGATACTCCTGATCAACTTCTGGCTGCAAAATCAGTTAAAAAGGATATGGAAGACAATACTCCAATGGACAGGCTCGTATGTGGTGATGTTGGATTTGGTAAAACGGAAGTAGCTATTCGTGCAGCCTTTAAGGCAGTAGCTGACAGCAAACAAGTGGCTATCTTAGTGCCTACGACAATACTGGCTCTTCAGCATTACAATACATTTAATGAAAGACTAAGGGATTTCCCGTGTAATGTTGACTATATAAGTCGCTTAAAAAAAGAAAAAGACCAAAAGAAAACATTAAAGAAACTGGAAGAGGGGGCCCTGGATATTTTAATAGGGACTCACAGGTTATTAAGCAAAGACATAAAATTTAAAGATTTAGGATTGTTAATAATTGATGAAGAACACAGATTCGGAGTTATTGCAAAGGAAAGATTAAGACAATTGAAATTAAACATTGATACACTTATTTTAACAGCTACTCCTATACCCAGAACCATGCAATTTTCTTTACTCGGAGCCAGGGATTTTTCTATCGTTAATACTCCGCCCCCAAACAGACATCCAATTGCAACAGAGTTACATACATTTAATGAAGACATAATAAAAGAAGGCATTGAATTTGAAGTATCAAGAAACGGTCAGGTTTTTTTCCTTCATAACAGAATACAAAATATTGTTGAAATTGAGGCTTTAATAAACAGGTTATGTCCGCGTGTTAAAACAGCAATTGCTCATGGCCGGATGGAAAGTAAAAAACTGGAACAGGTCATGCTGGATTTTATCAGGGGCGATTATGATGTGCTGGTAGCAACAACCATAATAGAATCGGGGTTGGATATCCCCAATGCAAATACAATTTTTATCAATAATGCCCAGAATTACGGGCTAAGCGATTTACATCAGCTAAGGGGCCGGGTAGGAAGATCAAATAAAAAAGCCTTTTGTTATTTACTGGCTCCTCCGTTGACTTTTATGACTCCTGAAGCAAGGAGAAGGCTAAAAGCTATTGAAGAGTATTCTGATTTAGGCAGCGGCTTTAATATTGCACTCCAGGATCTCGATATCAGGGGAGCCGGAAATCTGCTGGGAGTTGAACAAAGTGGATTTATTGCAGATATTGGATTTGAAACTTATAACAGGATTCTTAATGAAGCTATACATGAACTACAGGAAAATGAATATAAGGATTTGTTTTCAGGAAAGCAGGTGAAACCTGTAAAAACAGAGACTCCGGATAAATATATTAATGATTGTCAGATAGATACCGATCTGGAGCTATTGTTCCCCGATGACTATATCTCAAATATATCAGAAAGAATTTACTTATACAGGCAATTGGATAATATCGAAACCGAAGAAGAACTAAAGGAATTTGAAAATCAGCTAAAAGATAGGTTTGGCCCTCTACCCGGACCAACAAAGGAACTTCTGGTAGTTGTAAAATTGAGATGGAATGCTGTTAAGCTGGGATTCGAAAGAATAGTACTGAAAAATCAAAAATTGATCGCATATTTTATTTCAAATCAAGATTCTCCGTATTATAAGTCAGAGATCTTTAGTAATATTTTATCCTTCGTTCAAAAAAATCCTGATTCAATAAGTTTGAAAGAGATTAATAATAAATTAACGCTGACATTAGAAAATATTGACAATATAAGCGAAGCAGCCGGATTTCTTAAGACTATTTTAAATAATTAAACCTAAAATAAAATAGCTTTTTTATATTTGAAAACAAATTTACTTTTGCCTTTATTATTTATTTTGCCTGAATGAATTTTAGGGTTAAAATGCATTAGATTATCATCTAAATAAAGCCGGTACAAAATTTGTATAACAAATTATAGTTATTTTTTATGCAAAATAACAGGTAATGCTCTTAATTAATAATAGTCAAATTAATGAATCTAACGATTGATATAGGAAATACAAACATTAAAATTGCCCTTTTTGATAACGATAAGATAATTATGACCAGGATTTATGAAGAATTTACCATCAGGCAATTAAATAATTTAAATAATATATATAAATTCAGGAATGTTATACTTTCTTCAGTTATTATTAATGATTTCCTGATTAAGGACTTGCAATTGAACTTATATAATTTTGTTGAGTTGACTTACAAAACTCCCCTGCCAATAAAAAATAAATATAAATCACCGGAAACTATAGGGAATGACCGGCTGGCAGCAGTTGCAGGAGCGAACAAAATTTTTCCGAATAATACGGTTCTGGTAATTGACACAGGAACCGCAATTACCTACGATATTGTTACAAGTGATGCTGAATATACAGGAGGTAATATTTCACCCGGATTAACAATGAGGTTTCAGGCATTAAATGCATATACTGATAAATTACCCTTATTAAATAAGCGTGAGAATTATTATGATTTTAGTGCCACTACTGACGATGCTATAGTATCTGGTGTGCAGAAGGGGATTATTTACGAAATAGAAGGTTATATTGAAGAGGCCGGAAAGAAATATAATGATTTGGAAATAATTCTAACAGGTGGTGACGCTAAATTTTTTGATAAAATGCTAAAAAAACGCATCTTTGTGGAGCCAAATCTCATATTCATTGGTTTAAACACTATACTGGAACATAATGTCAGTAATAAATAAAATATTTATAAGTATTTGGTTACTTTTATTGATAACTGTGGTTAATGGACAGTTCATCAGTCATTCCCCTTATTCGAAATTCGGACTGGGAGATATTTCAAGATCCGGATTTAGCCACAACAGAGCTCTTGGAGGTATTGCTGTGGGCCTTAGATCTAAAAATAGTATCAATTATTTAAATCCTGCTTCCTATAGCTCGCAGGACACAATATCATTTATTTTCGATTTTGGATTATCAGCTGCTTTCTCAAAATTAGAATCATCAGACTATAAGGAGAATACAAGCAATATTAATATGGATCATCTTGCAATCAGCTTTCCTGTTGTAAGATTTTGGAAAACGAGTCTGGGAATAACCCCTTTTAGTAAAGTAGGGTATAATATGATTATTGAAGAAAATGAGGACGAAAGCACTGCGCCACATAGTATTTTATATGATGGCAGGGGAGGTGTTAATCAGTTTTATTTCGGAAATTCTTTTCTAATAGGTAATCATGTGGCTATAGGATTAAATATATCATATCTGTTTGGTACAATCGAACAGTTAAGAACGGTAAGACTGACAAACTATTCATACCAGGCTGTTACTTATTTTAATGATAAACTTAACATAAGTGATTTTTATCTGGATTATGGATTGCAACTGTTTTTTGATATTAATGAAAGAAATAAGATTACTTTAGGATTTACATTAAGTAATAAAACTGAGATTAATGCAAGATACGACAGTTTAGTGGTTCGTGAGATTTTCGGTTATGATATTGATACTTTAAAATATATTAATTACAGCGATGGTAATGTTCTCTTTCCCGGGAGAATTGGAGCAGGTTTTACTTATGAGTATAATAACAAGTTGCTCATAGGATTTGATTATATTTCCCAGAACTGGTCGAAAGCATTGTTTTTTGACCAGGATTATGAATTGGCAAATAGTTCTTCTCTTCGATTCGGACTGGAATATATTCCAATATCATTAACTGACATCAGAAAAGGCAAATATTGGCAGCGAATTAAATTCCGCCTGGGGGGGCACTATACCAAATCATATTTACAGGTAGATGGGAATCAGATTATTGATAAAGGTGTAAGTCTGGGTTTAGGATTACCATGGAAAAACGAAAAAAATATGTTTACAAATACTTATTTCAATATCGCTTATGAGGTGGGACAGAGAGGTAGCTTAGATAATGGATTGATAAAAGAAACATACCATTTATTATCAATTGACTTAAATTTGTATGATTTTTGGTTTTTAAAGCCAAAGTATGATTAAACCGATTAATATGAATTTAAAAAGTAATTTATTTATGTTGTTCCTTGCAGGAGCATCTTTATTTGTGAGTGAAGTTTATTCCCAGCGAGGAATTGATGACGGTTCACAATTCGGACATGGGGAGGATAGTATAAGGTGTTTGAGAAATATTTCACTTTATAGAGAATATGCTAGACAAAACCTCTATAAAGACGCTTTACCATATTGGAGAATGGCTTTTGCCGAATGCCCGAAAGCATCCAAGAATATTTATATTGATGGAGTAAAAATTTACAAGTATTATATTAGCAAGGAGAAGGATGAAAATATCAAATCAGCTTTGGTTGATACATTAATGTTAATCTATGATCAACGAATAGAATATTATAACGACAGGTGTAATGTAAGAGGAAGACAGGGAGTTGATTTGTTAAGATACAGAAGACTTGACGATATTGAATATATGGAGAAGGGCTATAAATATCTGATGGAATCAATGGATTTATGCAAAAACAAGACTTCCGAAGCCGTTTTAGCCACTTTAGTATCTGCCTCTATCTCCTTATGTCAGTATGAAAAGATTTCCGGCGAACAGGTTTTTGAGGATTATCTGAAAAGTATCGATATATTAAACAGTAAGTTAAAGAAGGATACCGGCGATATAGCTATAATAAATCTTAAGGAAGATCTTACAGATAATTTTACGGCTAAGCTTATTTGCAGTTGTGATGTATTAATCCCTGTTTTCAGTGAGAGAATGGAAAAAGATCCAGATAATATAGAAAACCTGAAAACAACTACAGCAGTCCTGAAGAAAAGTAATTGTACTGATTCAGATTTGTTCTTTAAGGCTTCAAAAAAACTTCATGAGTCCCTCCCCTCTGCTGAATCGGCAGAAAACATAGCTGTAATGGCTTTTATAAAGGATAAATATCATGAAGCTATAAAATATTACAATCATGCAATAAAGCTTGAAAATGACAGCCTGAAAAAAGCTGGATATTATCTGGGTCTGGCTAAAAGTAATTACAAATTAAAAAATCCTCAAAAAGCTAAAGAACTTGCTTTAAAAGCAATAAATTTGAATAAAAACTGGGGTGAACCATATTTGTTAATTGGACAGTTATATGCTGAAAGTAAGGACGAACTGGTCGCGGCAGAAGAATGTCTTCCAAAGGCAGCATACTGGGTGGCAGTTGATAAATTTATTGAAGCAAAGAAAGTCGACCCAAGTGTTGAAAGTGAAGCCAATAAGTTAATTTCAACTTATTCTGTATATTTTCCTGGCATAGAAGATGCCTTTTTCTGTGGAGTTAATAATGGAGATACATATAAAATTGGCTCATGGATAAATGAAACAACTGTAGCACGTTTTTAATTTTTAATATTGTTCATTCTATATGAATGCTCTAAAAAATATTGTTCTTTTCTTAACAGTATTGATTTTTATATTATCATGCGAAAATGACATAGAAAAGATCAATGAGCTTACAAGTGAGTTAAATCTTCCTGAACAAACAGGTTACAATGTTGAAATAACTTATAGCGATTCAGGTAAGTTTATAGGAAAATTATTTACCCCTGAGTTAAATAAATATGCTTCAGTAAAAGACCCATATATTGAATTCCCTGAAGGTATGAAAGTAATCTTCTACGATGACGATGAAAAATTCGAGTCTTATATCCGGTCCAATTATGCAATTTATTATGAAAAAAAGGAGCTTTGGGAAATAAGAAATGATGTGGTTGCCAGGAATGTAAAAAAAGGAGAGCAGTTAAATACAGAACAATTATTTTGGGATCAGAATCTTGGAATTATTTATTCTGATAAATTTTCGAAAATAGTAAATGAAGATGGCACTTTTTACGGGGAAAATGGTTTTGAAGCAAAAGAAAACCTATCTAAATGGAAATTAAAAGGATCAAAAGGAACAGTAAATATAAGTGATGAACAACAGGATTAGTTATATATTGGAAATTATTTGGCTGTTGATTGCAGTAACATGCCTGATACTTGGTTTTTACAGGACATATAAAATTGGTCTTGGACAAAGTTATATGATATTAATCATTTCAGTTATTGCATTTCTTATGTATTCCTTACGAAGATATATAAGAAAGTCTCAGAAGAATAAATAAATGTGTGTATTAATACTTTTTAATATTTCTAAACGGATCCACCATAATTTTAGACTATCTTGATTCTCAGTATAATTTATAAGGAGATATATACGGATGAATAATCTGACTATTATATTAATTTCTCTTCTGTTTTCAGCATTTTTCTCAGGAATGGAAATAGCTTTTGTGGCTTCAAACAAACTCAGAATTGAACTTGATAAAAAGCATGGATTATTATCTTCCAGGATAATATCAATTTTTACTTCTCATCCAGGACAGTATATTACAACAATGCTTGTTGGCAATACTATTGCCCTGGTGGTCTATGGTACTGTTATGGCAAAAATTCTTGCACCGTTAATAGAAAGACTTACCTCCTCAGAGACAGGAATACTGGTAATACAGACAATAATTTCAGCATTAATTATATTAATTACTGCTGAATTTCTTCCAAAAACTCTGGTCAGGATTAATCCTAACATGGTATTAAAATTTTTATCTGCACCAGTAGCTTTATTCTTTATATTATTTTATCCAGTAACCAGATCGACTATCTGGATTATTAACCTGATAATAAAAACTTTTTTCCCTCATAGCCGGTCTGAAATATACTATAAAAACAAAATTTTCGGGAAAGTCGATCTTGATTATCTGATTAGTGAGAGCAGGGAAGAATCAGATGAAGAAGAAAAGGATGAAAATGATTTAAAGCTTTTTCAGAATGCTCTGGAGTTTTCAAACGTAAAACTGCGTGATTGTATGATACCGCGGGCAGAAATAGTGGCAATGGAGTTAAATAGCTCTGTTGAAGAGCTTAGCCAGAGATTTATTGAAACCGGATTTTCTAAAATATTAATTTATAATGAAACTATTGATAATATTCTGGGATATGTAAACTCTAAAGAGCTGTTTAAGAATCCCACCGATATCAAGTCCGGGTTAATTAATATATCATATGTACCGGAAACGATGGCAGCAAATAAATTACTGAGAAAGCTAATCCAGGAAAAGAAAAGTTTAGCTGCAGTGGTTGATGAATTTGGGGGTATTTCCGGAATTGTAACAATTGAAGATATTATGGAAGAAATTTTTGGAGAGATAGAAGATGAACATGATATGATTGAGCTTGTGGAAAAGCAGCTAAGTGATAAAGAATATATTTTTTCGGGGCGCCTGGAAATAGACTATATTAATGAAAAATATAAATTAAACATTAAGGAATCAGAGGATTATGATACTCTGGCCGGATTCATTTTTTACCACTACGAAAAAATCCCCAAAATGAATGAACGGTTTACTATTGATAAGTTTGAATTTAAAATATTAAAAGTCAGTAAAACCAGGATTGAAGTAGTTCATTTGTTGATCATTGAAAAAGATTAATATCAGTATTTTATCAGGTGCCGTTTAATTTTTAAAAAGAATCATAGTATTATAATGATTAATCACATATAAATATGTAGGTGAAAAGTATAAATTACTATATTCGTAGCCTGAATTTAAATATCTGATAAAACTGGAAATTTATGGCAACATTACAAAAAATTAGAGATCGGGCAGGACTATTAATTGCCGTAATAATCGGATTAGCCTTACTTGCCTTTGTACTCGGAGATTTGCTGGGCAGAGGGGGAAGAGGGGGATCATTGTTCTCAAATACCCAGTACGAAATCGCAGAAATATCAGGTAAATCAATTCCTTACAGAGATTATTTGAAGAATGTTGATAACATGGCTACTGTGTACAGATTTACTTTGGGAAGAAAGAACCTTGACGAAGCATTTATGGATAATATAAGGACGGATGTATGGGAAAAAATGGTACAGGATTTTGTAATGCAGAGAGAATATAAAGAGTTGGGATTAGCTGTATCTGGCGATGAACTTTTTGATATGTTTCAGGGCAGCAATCCCCATCCTTTAATAAGACAGATATTTACAAATCCTGAAACCGGGGTAATAAACAGATCTCAGCTTTTCAGGTTTTTACAGGAAACACAGGAGGAGAGTAATGTCGAAGAAAAGAGATTCAGAATTTATCTTGAAGATGAAATACACAGATATACAATTTTTTCGAAATACAATAATCTAATAAGAAAGGGGTTGTATGTTACATCTCTCGAGGCCAGGAGAAGGGTAAACGAATCAAATAGAACCGTGAACATGGATTTTATTGTTCAAAGGTTTAATTCTGTCCCGGATTCTATAATTATTATCAAAGAAAAAGATATTGCAGATTATTATAAAAATCATAAAACTGATTTTGAACAAGAGGAGTCCAGGGATATTAGGTATGTATATTTTGAAGTAGTGCCTTCTGAAAATGATTATAAGGCAGCAGAGAGATGGATTAATAATATAAAACCTGAGTTTGTAAATACACAACAAACAAGGCAATTTGTATTAAATAATTCAGATATAAGGTACGATGATACAAATTATTCATATGACAGTCTTCCTGATATATTTAAAGATTCTTTATTTAATGCGGAGATTGGTACTGTGATCGGTCCTTATTTTGAAGATGATGCTTACAAACTGGCAAAACTGGCAGAAGTCAATTATTTGCCTGATTCGGTAAGAGCCAGGCATATATTATTACAAATTAATCAGAATAATGCAAGACAGATGTTGCAACTAGCTGATAGCCTTAAAACATTAATTGAAGATAAGAGAGCGGACTTTGCTGAATTAGCCAGAACCAATTCAGTTGACGGTTCTGCAAAGGATGGTGGTGATTTGGGATGGTTCAGCGAAAGCGATATGGTTAACATAAAACCACTAAGTGACAGTTGTTTTTTTGGAAGGGTAGGTGATATTAAAATGATTACAACTCAATTCGGTATTCATATAGTTGAAATACTCGACCAGTCCAGGAAGGTTAAAAAAGTACAGATTGGATCTGTAGTCAGAATAGTTGAGCCCAGTGAAATAACTGACCGCTACTATTATTCAAAAGCAGGAGAATTTGCAGGATTAAACAATACTTACGATAAATTTAATAAAGCGGTTGAAGAACAGGATTTGATACCAAGGTTTGCCAGAAATTTAGATCCTCTTGAGAAGAATATAACCGGATTGGAATCACCCAGAGCAATGGTTAAATGGGCTTATGCCAATGATGAGCATGCCGTTTCGGGAGTATTTAAATTTGGCAATAAATACGTAATTGCTGCAATTGATAAAGTCAGGGAAGGAGGGTATGCACCAATCGAGGATGTTCAGGCTGAAATAGAAATAGAAGTTATGAAGGAAAAGAAAGCACAGTATATAATTGATAATATGAGAACTAAACTCACGGGGATAAATGCGCTTGAGGACCTGGCATCTGAGTTAAATACGCAGGTGCAGACAGCAACAAATATAAGATTTACTTCAAATTCACTGGCCGGAGCAGGTATTGAACCAAATGTAATTTCAGCGGCATTATCACTGGACATAAATGTCATTTCTGATCCAATTATCGGGAACAATGGTGTTTATATAGTTACAATAACAAATATTAATGATCCGGCAGAGCCCGATGATGAGGAAATAAAGCGTGAAAAGCAGTTCATTGAAAGAAATTTCACCGCACGTGTATATTATTCAGCTTATGAAATATTAAAGGAGCTAGCAAAAATTCAGGATCACAGAACGAAATTCTTTTAAATCTAATATTAATATTTTGCAAACAGGACCAGCTAAAATTCCCTAATAGATTTTTTAAAGAAATACTACTATAAATTATTCAGAATTTTTTTAGCAATCCCTACAATTAATTTATTTTCAGCTTTACCGGCAAGTTCTTTTGTCGCCGTACTCATTACTATACCCATTTCTTTAGCGGAAGTGGCATTTACTCTCTTTATTATTTCCTGTAACTTTTCTGTTAACTCAGCTTCACTGAGTTGATCTGGCAAATACTGTTTAATTACGCTTACTTCCATCATTTCCTTATTATATAGATCTTCTCTTCCCTGAGATATAAAAATTTCCGCTGCATCCTTTCTTTGTTTTATCAGTTTCTGTATAATGATTAGTTCTGCCTCCGGAGTCAATTCTCCTGATGCCCCTTTTTCTGTTTTAGCATATACTAAAGCAGTTTTTATTGCTCTGAGGGCTTCAAGTTTATCTCTCTCCTTAGCTAACATTGCAGATTTAAGATCCTGGGTAATTTTATCAAATAAGCTCATTACTAAATGTTTAAGTTTTTTAAATCAAAGCTATCAATCTACATTATCATGCAGATATGAATTATCTTTTTTTAGTTCATCATCGGACAGGGAATACCTGGATATTTTTAATTCATCGGAATGTTTAATATTCTTTAATTGCACTTTCCTTCTTTTATATGCAGGTTCATCTTCCAGTTGTTCGATATAATTATTATTATCCGGCTTCCTGAATCTAAGTTCTTTTAGTTCCTGCTGCATCTTTTTAATATTCTTCACTCTTGATGATGCTTTATCAGTATCAACCGGTTTATGAAATTTGGATGCTGCATCCCGCAATTTTTCTTCTTCATTAATATCAAATTCAATTATTCTTTGTGTGACAAATGATTTATCATCTTTAATATCAGGATCAGACTTATCATATACTTCAAATAGTGTATTATCAACATTACTTTTTATCTGATTATCACTTAACGGGATCTTATCCAGGTGTCTTTGTTTTGTATAGATATCGGGAATACTGTTTGTGCCAAAACCGGTAGCTATTATGGTTATGTTTAGTTTTGATCCGAGTGATTCGTCAATACTATTTCCCCAGATCAGATCTGCTTCTGATCCTGCAATTTCCTGAACATAATCTTTAATTTGTTCAATTTCATCCATTGTTACTTCTTCACTTCCTGAGGTGATATTTATTAAAACGTTTCGTGCACCAGTAATATCATTATCGTTCAGCAGGGGTGAATTTAATGCTTCTTTTGCAGCCTGAATTGCCCGGTTTTCACCTTCTGCCATTGCAGAACCCATTATCGCAACTCCACTTTCTTTCATTACGGTTTCAATATCTGCAAAATCAACGTTAATACTTCCGTGAACAGTAATTATTTCTGCTATACCTTTTGCTGCTATAGATAATATATCATCTGCCTTGGCAAATGCTTCAGAGACTTTAAGATCGCCATAAATTTCCCGGATTTTTTCATTATTAATAACCAGGAGCGAATCAACATATTTTTCAATTTCTGCTATACCTTCCAATGCCTGATTTATGCGTCGCTGACCTTCATTTCTAAAAGGAATAGTAACAATAGCAACTGTCAGTATATTTAATTCTTTTGCTGCTTTTGCTATTATTGGAGCAGCTCCTGTACCTGTACCTCCCCCCATCCCTGCAGTGATAAATACCATTTTTGTATTATTGGAAAGAACTTCATTAACGTCATCAATATTTTCAATAGCTGCCTGTCTTCCAATTTCCGGCTTGTTACCTGCACCGCGTCCTTCAGTTAATGACTTGCCTAACTGAATTTTTATTGAAACCGGACTGTTTTGTAAAACCTGTGCATCTGTATTGCAAACACAAAAATCAACATCTTTAATTCCCTGCTTGAACATATGGTTAACAGCATTACCACCGCCTCCGCCTACCCCAATGACTTTTATTATTGAAGTCCTGTTTATCTTAAGATCAAAATTTATCAGGTCATCCATAGATTTAATAGTTTATTTGTTAGTATTTTATTTTAGGGCTCAATATTATTTTCTTCTCATCATGTTTTAGTGAAAATTTTCATCAGAGAATGAATATAACTACATTTTAGCATCATTTTCCTCGACAAATATGTCACTTAAGTCTTTTATAAATTTCATTATTTTAGTCCCCTTTTTAATTTTCCCTTTATTATCATTTGCAGTTTGTTTGTTTGCCTGCTCCATTTTAGCCTTTTTACTTTCAAGAATTTCATAACCTTTCAGCAGTAAACCAATAGAGGTAGAATACATTGGCTGATTAATTTCTTTCAATGTATCGCTGGCAATTAACGCGTTAGGGTAACCTATGCGAACATCCATCCCTGAACGGTAATTTACCAGCTGAGGTAAATATTTAAGTAATGAACCTCCGCCGGTTAAAACTATTCCTGCACTGAGTTTTTCCATACAATCGGAGTTTTCCATTTCAAACAGTACTGCGTCTATAATTTCTTCCATCCTGGATTGTATAATATAAGCCAGGCTCTTAAATGAAATTTCTTTAGGATCCCTGCCACTTATTCCGGGAATTGTCACTACTTTATCTTCCTGGGCTAAATCTCCTAAAGCTGAACCAAACTGTATCTTTAAAGCTTCAGCCTGACGGTTAAGAATTGAACAGCCTTCTTTAATATCCATTGTAACTACATTTCCACCAAAGGGAATAACTGCTGTATGCCTGATGACATCATCATAATAAACCGCTATGTCAGTTGTCCCTCCCCCTATATCAACCAGTGCTACTCCGGCTTCTTTCTCATCGTCTGTTAAAATAGCTGTTGAAGATGCCAGAGGCTCCAGGATCAGCTGAATAACATTTAATCCAACACTTTCTACACAGTTCTTAATATTATTTGCTGATGATATCTGCCCGATGACAATATGAAAATTTGCCTCCAGTCTTTTTCCTGCCATACCTATTGGATTTTTAACACCGGTTTCATTGTCGACAATGTAACTTTGTGGCAGGACATGAATAATCTCATCTCCGACATCAATAGGAATTTTATACATTTCAGCAATAAGCTTATCCCTGTCTTCTTTAGTGATTCTTTTTTCATAAGAATCTCTATTTATATAGCCTCTGCTTATAACACTTTTAATATGCTGACCTGCAATTCCAACGAAAACATCTGACAGGGTTAGACCTGTCTGGTTCTGTACCTCTTCAACAGTAGCCCGGATCGCGCTTACTGTTTCTTCAATATTTAGTACAACACCTCTTTTTACTCCTTTAGAAGGGGTTTTGCCCATTCCCAGGATTTCTAATTTGCCGTTATCATTTTTTCTTCCAACTATTGTAACAATCTTGGTTGTTCCAATGTCAACGGCAGCTATGAAATTATTATTCTGACTCATATTACTATTATTTTATACAAACTATTTGATTTTCAAATTTCAGGTTTAGTGTAGTGTAATTATTCCATCCGGTTTTGTTAAATCCTTCCAGATATAGTGTTTTTAGTTTTTCAAACTTCTCTTTATAATAACTTATGTCCCCAAACGCAATAATGTGTGGGCCCACTCTTGGTATTAACTCAAATTCATACTTTTCATTAGCGTATATCTGAACAATCTGTGACCGCCAAAATTCATCTTTATAAATGTATTTAACTAACTGGAAAACATTATATAATACTTTTTCTTTCTTATTAAGATTTTTAAGATCAGTCTCCAGGATATTGCTTAATTGTCTATTATTGAAAGGTTCGGCAATATGACCACTTGCTACCAGTACAAACGGACTGAAGTTGTTAGTTAAAGGCATAATACTTCCATCTTCTGCTATATAATATCCCTTGTTCATCCTGTTAATAATCCTTACAATTGGTGTATGCTGAGTAATTTCAATATTAAGCTTACCTTTTTCAGTGATATATAATTCAGAATTTTTAATTGCGTGATGATTTATTAGTAAATTTTCCAGTTCCTTAAGATTTATCTGGTTTACCGGATAACCAAGTATTTCCCGATTATTTTGTGACAGAATAGTAATAATATCCTTCTGACCTATAAATTTTGTATTTGCACTGTCTACTATATTAATTTTAATTTCATTGCAAAGTAGGTCTCCTTCGCTTTCTGAAATGAATCCTGAGATTATAACCAAATACGCAAAAATTGGAATCCAAATAAGTATAAATCCTAACTTTTTCATTTTTTAATAATATTCATATTATCAGCAAGCAGCGCTTTTATTGGTTCGACAAATTGATCAATATCACCTGCCCCTAGCGTTAGAAGTACTTCAATATGCCTGTTCTTTAATTTATTTAAAAGATCTTTTTTATCACACAATTCTTTATTCTGTAATTTGATTTTATCATAAATAACTTTTGATGTAATATTTTTTATAGGCATTTCTCTTGCCGGATAAATATCCAGCAGAATAAGTTCATCCAGATTACCGAGACTTTCAGCAAATTCATTTGCAAAATCACGGGTGCGGGAGTAAAGATGGGGCTGAAATATTCCTGTTACTTTCCTGTCCGGATAAAGTTTCCTCACCGAATTAATTACAGCATCTAATTCTTGCGGATGATGGGCATAGTCATCAATATATACCAGCTCTTTTGTTTTTATAAGGTAATCAAAACGTCTTGTTATTCCGGTAAATTTCCCCAGTGCATCTCTGATAGTTTCCTGATCTATTCCTATTAAGTATGATACGGCAGTTGCAGCTATGGCATTTTCCACGTTGACTATTCCGGTATTGTTTAAGATCAGATTTTTTATTTTTATTGTAGGAGTGACAACGTCAAAACTGTAGGTGTCATTATCTAATGAAATATTTTTTGCATAGAAATCTGCATTTTTGGTCAATGTGTATGTATAATAATCGTAGTCATACTTTAAGCTAAGTTTTAATCCTTTCTTAACTAATACTGTACCTCCTTTTCTTGTTTGATTTACAAATTGATTGAAAGTTTTCTTAAGTTCATCTTTAGTACCGTAAATATCAAGGTGGTCGGCATCAATAGCTGTAATAACAGTAAACCAGGGAAATAACTTTAAAAAGGACCTGTCAAACTCATCTGCTTCAGTAATCATATAATTACTTTTTTCATTAAAAACAAGGTTACTATTGAAATTTTTTGAAATACCACCTAAAAAAGCACTGCAGCCAAATTGTGAATTACTTAATATATGCGCAATCATTGTAGATACAGTAGTTTTCCCATGGGTTCCGGAAACGGCAATATTATTTTTCTTATTTACAATTAAACCCAGAACCTCCGACCTTTTGAATATTTTGAAATTATTATTTCTGAAATGCGTCAGTTCTTTATGATCAATGGGGATGGCCGGAGTTATTATTACCAGTGTATCGCTGTTTTTCAAATAATTATGGGGAATCAGTTCTATATCATCCTCGAAGTGAATATTTATACCTGAATTTATTAGCTCCCGGGTTAAATTAGTATTTGTCCGGTCATATCCGGCCACATCCTTACCGGTCGCTTTAAAATACCTGGCAAGTGCACTCATACCTATACCTCCGATACCTATAAAATAAATTCTTTTAAATGTATTAATATCCACTGCTTCTTAGTTTAACAGTTTATATATTTCATCCACAATTCTTTCTGTGGAATTTTTTATTCCCATTTTTTTACAATTTCTACTCAAAGTTTTAATCAGATTACTGTTATTAATAAGCCGAATAGCTTGAGGGATTAGTTCTTCTTTTGCATCTGAATCTTTTATCAGTAATGCAGCATTATTTTTAACTAATGCCATAGCATTTTTCGTCTGATGATCTTCTGCAACATTTGGAGAAGGCACCAGGATTATTGGTTTACCTACAAGGCACAGCTCAGAAATAGTGCTGGCGCCGGCTCTGGATACTATTACATCAGCTACTGAGTATGCATAATCCATTCTGTTTATAAAATCCAGTATCTTAACGTTTTTAATTTTACTGCTTGTAAGATTTTCCAGCATATCATTAAAGTATTGTTTGCCAGTCTGCCAGATTACATCAATGTTGGTTTTGGCTATTAAACCAAGATTGACAGTAATACTTTCATTAATATTCTGAGCCCCCAGGCTGCCCCCTATTATAAGCAGTACTTTTTTATTCCCGGAAAGATTGAAATATTTCAGAGCTTCTTTTGTATTTATCTTTATTTCCGATACATATTCTCTGACAGGATTACCGGTCATAACAATTTTGTCTTTTGGAAAATATTTTTCCATACCTTCATAAGCAACACATATTGTTCTGGCTTTTTTACCAAGAATTCTGTTAGTAATACCTGCATGAGAGTTTTGTTCCTGAATTAATGTTGGTATACCTCTGCTGGCAGCAATTCTGAGTACAGGACCACTGGCATAGCCCCCAACTCCAATTACCAGGTCAGGTTTATATTCTTTTAATATTTTCCGTGCTTTAATCAAGCTTATTAATAATTTATATAATACAGCAATATTTTTAATCGTTAACTTTCTGCTTAGTCCGTTAACAGGCAATCCCAGAATTTTATAGCCTGCCTCAGGGACTTTTTCAATTTCCATTCTGCCCTTTGCTCCGATAAAAAGAATATCAGTGTTTTCATCTCTTTTCTTTAGTTCATTTGCAATTGCAATTGCAGGATAAATATGTCCCCCGGTACCACCGCCGCTAATTAATATTTTTTTGTTCCTTTTTTTCTTCTTCATGGGTTGATGTAATCTGTTTATTAGTTTCTTTGCTTACACTTAGTATGATCCCAAATGCAATACAGGTAAATATCATAGATGTACCACCCATACTTATCATTGGCAAAGGTTGGCCTGTGACCGGCAGAATATTTACTGCCACAGCCATATTTACCATTGCCTGAATGACTATAAGTATTGTCAGTCCCATTGCGAGGAATGCCGGAAATGTCCTCGTACTTTTCCTGATTATTACACCGGCTCTAAAAAGCAAATACAGATATAAAAACATTATAATTATTCCACCTGCCAGTCCGTACTCTTCTATGATTATTGCATATATAAAATCTGAGTATGGCAGTGGCAAAAAATTTCTTTGAACACTTTTACCTGGCCTGATCTTTATAAGTCCTCCTGACACTATAGCTATTTTTGACTGGTCTGTTTGATAATGTTCATTGCTTTCTTTGTCAAAAAAACTTTCTATCCTATTTCTCCAGGTTCCGGCTCTGCCTTCCCATTTATTTGAGAGTGCAAGTACCATAAATATACCGGTTATAACAACAACGATAGCACTGAATACAAACAGGTACCGAAAACTAATTCTGCCTATAAACATCAATATAAATGAAGTAACGAAAAGTATGATTGCTGTTGACAGGTTAGACGGAAGTATTAGCATGCATATAACTAGAACTGGTATTAAAACCGGAATAAATGCCTTGTTGAAGTCTTTTATATTACTCTGTTTAAGTGATAACATTCTTGCCAGATACATTATCAATGCCAGTTTAGCGAAGTCTGATGTCTGAAAAGTTAAACCTATGCCCGGTATTACTAACCAGCGTGTGGCACTGTTAATACTAATTCCGATAAATAGTGTTAAAACAAGAAGAAAAGTTGCAATAATTAACAATATTTGAGAAAGCCTGGAGAAATATCTGAAATGTATTTTATGAGTGATGAAAATTACTACCAGTCCGAATAGCAGTAATATTGCGTGCTTTATAACATAATAACTGGTATCTCCACCCTGGTATTTATATGCCAGTGAGCCGGTTGAACTATATACAGCCAGCAATGAAAAAATTGACAATGCTATAATAACTGCCCAGATAATGGCATCGCCTTTGAAATATTTTTTAAAATCACCAGTCATTTATTGGCGTTTAACTATAATTCTTTAACACATTTCTTAAATTGCCAGCCCCGGTCTTCGTAATTTTCAAACAAATCAAAACTTGCACAAGCCGGTGATAACAAAACTGTATCACCATCATTACCCAGAAAATAAGCTGTTTGCACAGCTTCCTGCATAGTTTTTACATCTATAATTGTATTTACAATTTTCTTAAAAGCTTTATGAATTTTAGAATTATCGATTCCTAAACAAATTATTGCTTTCACTTTTTCTGTAACTAATTCTTTAAGCATGGAATAATCATTTCCTTTATCTACGCCACCTGCAATCCATATTATCGGATTAGTAATACATTCAAGAGCATACCATGTGGAGTTTACATTTGTAGCTTTTGAGTCGTTAATAAACTCAATATTATGGACTTTCATAACCCTTTCCATTCGGTGTTCAACGCCTGTAAAATCCATCAGGCTTTCTCTTATATCATCTTTTCTTAAGTGAAGCACACTCCCTGCAAGGCCGGCAGCCATTGAGTTATAAATGTTGTGCTTACCTTTCAGAGAAAGGTCAGCCACTGAAACTTCAAAGTTTTCTTGCTCAACTTCAAAATTTATGTTATTGTTACTTATGAATGCACCTCGTTGTCTTTTTTCTTTTAAAGTAAAACCCAGTTGTTTTGCCTTTATAACAATTTTTTCCAATTCCCGGATAGTAATTTCATCATCTGAACAATAAATAAAATATTCATCTTCAGACAGATTGTGTGTTAATTTGAATTTTGAGTCGATATATTTCTGTAAATTATAATCATATCTGTCAAGATGATCAGGTGTTATGTTTAAAAGGATTGCTATATCAGCCTTGAATTCATACATTCCTTCCAGTTGAAAACTGCTTATTTCAAGTACATAATAATCATAATGATCTTCGGCCACTGACATTGCAAAACTCTTACCTATATTTCCTGCAATACCAACATTCAATCCTGCCTTTTTCATCATATGATGAAGCAATGATGTTGTGGTTGTTTTACCATTGCTGCCGGTTATACAAATTTTCTTTGCTTCTGTAAACCGGCCGGCAAACTCTATTTCAGAGATTATTCTCAGATCTTTTTTTCTTATCAGTTGTACTATTTCGGATTTTTCCGATATGCCCGGACTTTTAATTATTTCATCAGCATTTAATATCAGCCTTTCGGTATGTTTCTCCTCCTCCCAGTCAATCTCATAGTTAAATAGAATTTCTTTGTAATAAGTTTTAATCTTACCGGAATCAGAAACAAAGACATCATATCCTTGTTTCTTTGCCAGAACGGCTGCGCCTGTTCCACTTTCTCCGGCTCCAAGTATTATAATCCTTTGATCCATTAATTATCTGATTTTTAATGTCACAATTGTAATTACAGCTAGTAATATGCTTACAATCCAAAACCTTATAACGATTTTAGGTTCGGGATAATTAAGTTTCTGGTAATGGTGATGCAGAGGAGCCATCAATAAAATTCTTTTACCTTCTCCTGTTCTTCTTTTAGAAAATTTGAAATAGCTAACCTGCAATAAAACTGAAAGGCTCTCCACAAAGAATACTCCGCATAAAATTGGAATTAGCAGTTCTTTCCTTATCAGAATTGCATATACAGCAATTATCCCCCCAATAGCGAGACTACCCGTATCTCCCATAAAAACCTGGGCAGGATAAGAATTATACCACATAAAGCCAATTAGTGCACCTATAAAAGCACTCATATAAATTACGAGCTCACCGGTATAAGGTATATACATAATATTCAGATAGTCGGCAATTATCATGTTACCAGATACATACGCCAGAATTCCAAGGGTAAGTCCGATTACCGATGAAGTACCCGATGCAAGACCATCAAGGCCGTCTGTAAGATTAGCTCCGTTGGATACAGCTATTATGATAAGGATAACAGCAATAGTAACAACAATCCATGCCCAGTCTTTTGCTTTATCGCCCAAGAAGCCAATCAGCATAGCATAATCAAATTCATTGTTCTTAAAGAATGGTATGTTAACCTTTGTAGACTTAACATCACGGGTAACGTATACCTGTTTATTTTGAATTTCATTCTCATCCTCAACTATCTTCATAACAGGCATTCCCTCTTCATTTAGAACTTTTTCCCGTACTACTATATTATCGTTAAAGTGTAAAGTAAGTCCAACTAAAAGTCCTAAAATTATCTGTCCGCCAATCTTAAATTTTCCTCTTAATCCTTTCTTTTTCTTCTTATAGACCTTTATATAATCATCAATAAAGCCAACAAATCCTAACCATATTGTAGTTATCAGGATTAAGATAATGTAGATGTTTTTGATATTTCCAAATAACAGAACGGGTATTAAAATGGAGGCAAGAATAATTAATCCGCCCATTGTTGGTGTACCTTTCTTTTGCATTTGTCCTTTCAATCCTAAATTCCTGACAGGCTCACCAATTTGCTTATTCTTAAGTATGTTTATTATTTTTTTACCGAATAATAAAGAAATAATGAGTGATGTTAATACTGCCATTGCAGATCTGAAGGAGATATATTCAAATACCCCTGCTCCAGGGAAATCTAACTTTTCAAGATATGCAAACAGAAAGTATAACATTTTATTTTTTGCTTACTGAAGATTCAGATTATTTAACATAAATTGTTCGGCTATAATTTCTTTATCATTAAAATGATATCTTTTACCTTTGATTTCCTGGTATGTCTCATGTCCCTTACCCGCCACCAGAATTATATCACCACTGTTAGCAATCATACAGGCTGTTTTAATAGCTTCTTTTCTATCGACAATAATTGAAACATTTTTTTTATGGCTGTTTTCAACTCCCCTGTACATATCGTTAATAATTGCATCCGGACTTTCATTCCTTGGATTATCTGATGTAAGTATAGTTTTATCGCTGTTTTCAACTGCTATTTTCGCCATTTTGGGACGCTTTGTCCTGTCCCTGTCTCCTCCAGCTCCTATTACTGTTATTAGTTGTTCATTCCCTGTTCTAATCTGGTTGATGGTTTTTACCACGTTTAATACTGCATCAGGTGTATGAGCATAGTCTACTATTGCTATTACTCCGTTATTTGATTTTAAGTATTCAAATCTTCCCTCAATAACATTCAGCGTGCTCAATATTTTTAAAATTTCATCCTTTGGCTGGTTTAATAATCTGGCACAGGCATAGACTGATAATAGATTATATGCATTAAATTCTCCGATAAATTTTGACCAGAGCTCAACCTGATCTATATTCAGGAGCATACCATCGAAGTGACTCTCTATTATTCTGGCTTTAAAATCTGCTATTGACTTAATTGCATAGAATTTTTTAATAGCACGGGAATTTTGTATCATAACTTTAGCATTCCTGTCATCTAAATTAATCAGAGCAAATGATTCAGGAGTAAGCCTGTCGAAGAATGACTTTTTAGCCTGCAGGTATTCTTTAAAAGTTTTATGATAATCAAGATGGTCATGGGTAATGTTAGTGAATATTCCCCCGCTAAAATTCAGGCCCGCTATTCTTTCCTGCACAATTGCATGAGAGCTTACTTCCATAAAGGCATACTTGCAGTCAGCGTCAACCATTTCTTTTAGCATCCCGTTTATCTGCAAAGCATCAGGGGTTGTATGAGTGGCTTCAATTGCTTTATTTATTATATAATTTCTGACAGTTGATAATAACCCTGATTTATATCCCAGTTTTTGGAAGAGCTTATATAGTAAGGTAGCAGCAGTAGTTTTTCCGTTTGTTCCTGTAATACCTATAAGCTTTAATTTTTCAGAAGGATTGTTATAGAAGTTGGAAGATAAGAATCCAAGAGCTCTTGCAGGATTGTTAACCTTAATATATGTAATGTTATCATCCAGTTTTTCAGGCAGAGTTTCACAGACAATCACTGTGGCACCTTTTTCAATTGCTGTTGCTATAAATTTATGCCCGTCAGCTACGGTCCCTTTTATTGCTATAAATAGCTGGCCCGGTTGAATCTGCCTGGAATCAAAAGATAAATCACTTATTGTGATATCTTTTGGCCCAATCCACTTCTGAACTTCAATATTCTTTAATATGGCGGTTAATTTTTTCAAATTTTAATTATATAAAACTCATTTCAAGTATTATTTCCTGTCCTTTTCGTATTAATGTTCCTGGTGGAATGGACTGGCTTTTAACACTGCCTCTTCCGTGCAGGACAACCTTAAGTCCGGCATTTTCAAGTAAATAAACCGCATCTTTTGCTCCCATGTAGATAACATTTGGGACCAGGTTTTCAATAATCCTTCTGTTATTAAGCTCTATATGATCTTCTTTCTTTGCAGTTGTTACCCATTCATTATCAACATTTTCATCCCTGACCTCAATATTTAAATCCGTGAATACTTTTTTCAGTTCCTGCTTATTCCCGTTTTTTGAATATGGCAGATCTGCAATGATGTTATTATTAGCTTCAACATGCTCTTTTTTAATATTTGAGGCATAAATTCTATTTGCTATTTCAAGAAAAACCGGTCCGGCAACCTGGTGCCCGTAATAGACATTTTTTGACGGTGAGTTTACAACAACAATACATGAATATTCAGGATTATCAGCAGGGAAGTAACCTACGAATGAAGCCTGATAGCTTACAATAGAGTCTGATTTATAGCCGTATTTCTTGTTATAAATCTGGTTAGTGCCGGTCTTTCCGGCAATCTTAAAATATGGATTTTTAAGATTTCTGGCAGTCCCGTTTTCAACCACACCTTCAAGTAATTTTTTAGCCTTTTTAAGGGTTGATTTTGAACAAATAGAAGGATTTAGTATTTCTGTTTCAAAGGTTTTAATAGTTTTTCCATGATACTGCAGCTCATTCACAAATTTGGGTTTAACCATTTTACCATTATTGGCAACAGCGTTATAGAATGTCAGTGTTTGCAAAGGTGTTAGCCTTACTTCATAGCCATGAGACATCATAGCCAGGGATATACCTGACCATAATCTGTCTCCCGGATATTTTATTAACGGTTGGCCCTCTCCTTTTATATCGATGCCCAGTTTTTCATTTAAGTTCATACTGTATAACCTGTCAACAAAATGATGAGGACGGTCCTTATAAGCTTCAGTGATTACTTTTGAAACCCCTACATTAGACGATAATTCAAACACTCTTTGGAGCGTCAGTTTCCCGTGGCCCCCCTGAGAGTAACTATCATCCTTAATAGTTTTATCATAATACTTAAATATCCCCTTTCCCGTGTCAATAGTATCCTCAAGGTTGACGTATCCATCTTCAAGTGCTGCAATAAGTACGGGAAGTTTAAATGTTGACCCTGGTTCGCAGCTTTCACCGATCGCATAATTGAAAAGTTCTCTGTAAACGGAATGTTTATCTTTGCCGAGATTTACAATTGCTTTTACTTTTCCGGTACTTACTTCCATTAAAACAACGGTACCGTGATGGGCATCATGCTTAATAAGTTGTTTTAGAAGTGCTTTCTCGGCAACATCCTGGTAATCGATGTTTATTGTAGTTACTACATCCATACCATCTTTTGGCTCAATCTCGTTTTTATTGCTGACAGGTATCCATACATTGGTTGAAATTTTCTGTTTTAACTTAATACCCTCAACGCCAGATAATTGCTGATCGTAGGCGCCTTCTATTCCTACAATATTACCCCTGTTGCTTTTGGTTGTGTAACCAATAAATCTGGCAGACAGTTCATGATGAGGTCTTACTCTTCTGTTCTCCTGCAAATAAATTAATCCTCCCTGGTACCTGCCTCTTCTGAATATCGGAAATGATTTTAGTTCTTTTAACTGGATGTAATTAACTTCTTTTTTTATAAGATGATATCTTTTTAATTTCTTCCTGGCAGAAACAAGTTCCTGTTTATATTTTTCCCGGGTCTTATCTTTAAACAGGTTTGACAGACATAGGGCCAGGGAATCGACTTTACTATAAAAGACATTATCAGAAAGAAATCCCGTGTTAAAGTCCATTCTTACCTCATATAACGGGATAGATGTGGCCAAAAGACGCTCGTCGTCGGAAAGGATATTACCTCTGTTTGCAGGAATGGTGAAGTATTTTAATGTTGAGTTTCTTGCTTTTTCTATCCATTTTGATTTTTCAACAGTCTGCAGGAATATTATTTTACCTAAAATCCAAAATCCGAAGAATAGTATTCCCAGGTATACTATACTGGCTCTCCATAGTATGTCTTTTTTTAATGACATTTCTACTTCTTTCCTTTTTTTGTTAACACTTTGGGAGGTGTTTCAGGTAATGACAGACCAATATTCTTCTTATTCACCAGTTTGATAACTTCAGAAGGCCGGCTAATATTCATAAGCTCAGAAGCTGTGGTAATTTGTTCAGAACACAGGTCCTTTACTTCAATCTGAATCCTGTTAAGTTTTCTTGCCAGCCTCTCGGCATGAAATCTGTTACCAATATAGATTAGTGCTAATGCTACCAGAAAAAGAATATAGGGGAATTGTTTTACAACACCGGCCTGAGTTAAAATGCTCCCACTGAATAAACTTCTGATTGTGAATACCCGTATTTCATGCTGTTCCTGTTCCTGATCGATAAATTCTATGTTATTCTTACTATCCATATACTAGTTCCTTTCAGCAATTCTTAATTTCGCACTTTTAGCCCTGCTGTTTTTACTTATTTCTTCGGGGCCGGGGATTATGACTTTTTTGTTAATCGCCCTGAAGGGAGTAGTGTAATTACCATAAATATCCCTCTTAACATCTGAGTTGAAATTTCCCCATCTGATAAAGTTTTTTACTATTCTGTCTTCAAGTGAATGATAACTTATAACTGCAAGCCGGCCTCTTTGATTAATTAAGTCTGTTGCTTGTGCTAACAGCTCTTTAAGGTTTTCCATTTCACTGTTAACTTCAATTCTTATTGCCTGAAAAACCTTAGCCAGGTATTGGTTCATTCTGGTTTTTGGAATGCAACCGGAAATGGATTTAATGAATTGTCCGGTTTTTTCAAATAATATTTTCTGTCTGCCTGTAATTATTGACTTGGCTAAAGAAGCAGCATTTCTCAATTCCCCAAAATCGCGAAAAATTCTAATAAGGCTATCAGCTGAGTATTTATTTAATAAATCCCTGGCCATAAATCCTGAATTTTGGTTCATTCTCATATCCAGTATTTTATTGTACTTGTAAGAAAATCCTCTATCAGGATCGTCAAAAAAGTGGGATGAAACTCCCAAATCTGCTATAATCCCATCAACCTTATTAATTTTAAAATACCTCAAATAATTCTTTAAAAACCTGAAATTCCCTTTAATGAAAATAAATCTGTTATCCTGTATTATATTTTTTGCTGCATCTTCATCCCAGTCTATCCCAAAAAGCCGTCCATCCTTTATATTTCCAAGTATTTCACTCGAATGACCCCCTCCTCCATAAGTTACATCAACATAGATGCCTGACGGTTTAATATTCAATCCTTTTACACTTTCTTTTAATAAAACAGGATAGTGGTAATACATTATTCATCAGATTCATTATTTGCATTTCCCATTATTTTCTCAGCCAAAGCAGCAAATTTTGCATCCCCGCTTTCAATATTGTTATATGCTTCAACAGGCCAGATTTCAATTTTTATTGACTGGCCAGCCAGTACAAGTTCTTTATCAGCACCAATCATATTTAATAATCTTCTTGGTAACAATAACCTGTTACTACCATCTAATTTCACTTCATAAGAGTCTTTAAAAAATCCTCTGACAAATTTGTTATGTTCCCTGTTATATACGTTTATTTTTTCTTTTATTATATTATTCTGTCTTTCCCATTCGTCCATAGGGAATAAAATCAGGCAGTTTTCAAAAATGTCCTTCTTAATAACAAATTTATCCTGCATGCCTTCTGTCATCTGCCTTTTAAGGGC
>Ga0315545_1000195_pt1 | contig 66790 bp, 63 predicted proteins | sample SalMarSW160210MG_FD_203096 | JGI IMG/M metagenome (GOLD analysis project Ga0315545, IMG submission 203096) | Salt marsh sediment microbial communities from the Plum Island Ecosystem LTER, Massachusetts, United States - Salt Marsh Sediment SW1602-10 ...
GCCTATTTATAGTAGGTTACTTTATTGTGGAGAAAAGTTACCTAATAATTCCCAGCCTTGAGCTCAGAGTGTATTGTTCGTTGAATGTCTGAGATTTTGTGTTTCAAATCAGGGCTGGTATCCATATGACTTTCGATTTTTTTGCAAGCGTAGATAACCGTGGAATGGTCTCTATTACCTAACTCCTTGCCTATTTGAGCTAGTGAGTAGTTGGTTTCCCGCTTAATAAGATACATCGCTATCTGTCTGGCTAGAGCAGCTTCCCTGTCTCTTCTGCCGCTTTTCAAGTCTACAGGGCTTAATTGGAAGCTTTCAGCTACTGTTTCTATTATAAAAGTAGAGGTGATAGAAGAGCCTTTAGCATTATTACTGGTGATATCCGCCATAGCTTTGTCAGCTAGATCGGCGGTGATTGAATTTCTAACCAGTTTGGCATAAGCAATAACCCGGTTGAGGCAACCTTCCAACTCTCTTATATTTTGCTTAGCTCGCTGAGCAATAAGCTCTAGTACATCTAGAGTAATATTAACCCCTTTATCTTTAGCTTTAGCCTGTAAAATAGCTAGGCGGGTCTTAAAATCAGTTGGTTGAATACCAGTCACTAATCCCCATTCAAGGCGGGAGCGTAACCGTTCTTGTAACAAAGGTATTGAATTTGGGGAACAATAGTTAGTAATAACAATCTGGCGATTAGCATTATGTAACTCGTTAAAAGTGTGGAAAAAGCTTTCCTCTGTCTTTCCCTTGCCAGCGATGAAGTGAATATCATCAATTAACAACATATCAACACTTCTATACTTGTGGCGGAATTCCCCGGTTTTCCGCTCTTGGATAGCATTTATAAACTCGTTAGTAAACTGCTCGGTGCTAACATAAAGCACCCGAATATGGCTAGCTAGAGCGGCGTGACCAATAGCTTGCAGTAAATGTGTCTTCCCTAAACCTACCCCGCCATATATGAATAGTGGATTGTGGCTGCCGCCAGGGTTTCGGGCTACCTCTAGTGCAGCAGCGTGAGCTAGGTTATTAGAGCTACCGACAACGAAGGTATCAAAGGTATATTTTGAATTGAGCGTAGGGGGTTGGGTTGTGGTAAGGGGGATTTCTCCTCGTTCTCCATAGCTACTTCCTGAATTTTGATACCTGCCATCAACCTGGAAAATGACATTGGCGTCATGATGAGTAATGCTGATGAGTGTTTTTTCAATTAAGGAGCGCTGGTTCCTATCCAGATATTCAGCAATGAAGGGGTTGGGCACACCAACAACAAATTGTTTATCTTGGAAACTTAAGCCTATAGATTTTGCCAGCCATGTCCGGTAGTTTGGCTTGCTGACTTGGATTTGCAATTCACCCAATGCAGCTTCCCAAATTTCTTGCGCTGACCCAACTTTCATTAAATTCCGCACCCTATCGTCAAGACTTAGGATTCATAACAAAATCGAGGCACCACTTCAACAAGATGTTGGTAAATGATGGCGGATTTATCCGAAGCTTGTGAGAGTTTGTAAAAAGATACCACTAGCATATCATACCGGACTTATTTAATAGCAAGGTTTTTGGTGCTTATCGCTGGTCATTTTTGGCTACTGTTTCCCCTTGATAGGTCTGTCAGGCTTGTTTATTTGGTTAATATTTGCCTTACAGATATGAAGTGGTCGGGCATAGGAAAAATTTACTATTATGACAAGTGTCTGATATTTACCCTAATAATACCAGCAGACATTTTAGCTGGCAAGGTTTCCGTTGCTGATTGCTGGTCATTTTTGGCTCCTGTTTCCCCTTGACAGGTCTGTCAGGCTTGTTTATTTGGTAAATGTTTGCCTTATAGATATAAGATGGTTGATTGTTAACAAATTTCTTTAATGTTAGAATTTAGGGGTAGGAGGCTTAAATTGCGCATTATTTTTATGGGTACCCCTGAATTTTCTGTCCCGTGTCTTGAGCACCTTATTCTTAATCAACACCAAGTGGTGGCTGTTTATACTCAGTCTGATAAACCGGTGGGCAGGATGCGTTCCTTGGCTTCTCCACCGGTGAAAATAGCAGCCATAACCTGGAAGCTGCCGGTGGTACAACCGGTTAATTTAAGTAGGGCGGAGGTAGTAGAGCAACTGTCAGGCTTTCACCCCGATATTATAGTGGTGGCTGCCTTTGGACAAATTTTGCCCCAGTCGGTACTAGATATTCCCAAATACGGATGTATTAATGTTCACCCTTCTTTGCTGCCTAGGTTCAGGGGCGCCTCGCCAGTAGCGGCGGCAATTCTGGCTGGGGATGACTTTACTGGAGTGAGTATTATGCTGATGGACACGGGTTTGGATACAGGTCCCATATTAACCAAGGCACAGATTCCTATCTCGGCGGTTGATACTACTGGTTCACTTACTGCCAAGCTGTCTCAGGTAGCGGCTCGGGTGCTTCAGCAAGTTTTACCTTGTTGGCTAGGGGGTGAGCTTATCCCGCAACCTCAGAATGAAGCTGAAGCTACCTACTCTAGCCAAATCACCAAGGAAGAAGGTGAGATTGATTGGCAGCTGCCGACTAAAGACCTATGGCGGCGGGTGCGTGCCTTCTATCCATGGCCCGGATGTTATACTAGATGGCAAGGAAGGCAGCTTAAGCTCATTGAGGCGGTGCCTTTGCCTCAGGAAAGAAGCCTTGACGCAGGACAGGTGGTAGCCCTTACACCGGGCAGGGGGGAGGCAGAGGCTTCATTTGGCATCAGCACTGGAGATGGAATATTAGGTGTGTTAAAGGTTCAACTGGAAGGCAGGCGAGCTATATCATCGGCTGAGTTCTTGAGAGGGCAGAGGCAGTTCATAGGGGCGATACTTCCTTTAAATTAAAATGATTTATTGGTTTTAAACCGGCAGCGGCTTTCACAAATGTAGATACTTTGCTTCAGGCAATAACTCAGCTTCTATCTATATTACTTCTGATTACTTCTGCTTTATTTATATCCACCTTTTAACTATGGTATTCTATATTGTCTGACTTACGACCAACTTGTATAATCTATGGTAACAATTGAAGGAGGTTACTTTGTCTATACCACAGAACCTGAACCAGTTTGCCACCCTAGTAGATATTATAACTAAGCTGCGAGCACCTGACGGTTGCCCTTGGGATAGGCAACAGAGCCATGCTTCTCTCAGGAAAAACCTACTAGAGGAGTGCTATGAAGTATTGGAGGCTCTTGATAGTGGCGACCTAAGGAAGCTTTGTGATGAATTAGGTGACCTGCTGATGCAGGTTGTGCTTCATGCTCAGATAGCCACTGAAGCTGGGGAATTTAAGCTAGAGGATGTAGTGAGCAGTATTAACGCCAAGCTAATTCATCGCCACCCTCATGTCTTTGGCTCATTGAAGGTAAAGGATGCTGATGAGGTAGCTTATAACTGGGAGGTGCTCAAACAGGAGGAGAGACCGCCCCATACCCCTATACTAGCCAGTGTGCCTAAGCAAATGCCGGCTTTAGGTTATAGTCGGGAGATTCAGCGCCGAGCAGCGTGGGTTGGCTTTGATTGGGAAGATGTTGACGGCATTATAGATAAGCTGGTGGAGGAAGTTAGGGAATTTAAGCAAGCTGATATTCTAGAGCAGAGAGAAGCAGAATTTGGTGATTTACTGTTTACTCTGGTTAATATTGCCCGTCGGCTGGGGATTGACTCAGAGGTAGCACTGAGGGAAGCAAACCAGCGATTTTACTGCCGCTTTACTTATATGGAGGAGGTCTGCCGCCACCGAGGGGTAAGTTTAAGCCAGCTATCCTTTGATGAACAAAATGCCCTCTGGGCGGAGGCAAAGAAGAAGATACGAGAGTCAAAATCGGGGCGAGAGGATTTGAACCTCCGACCTCAGCATCATAAGTGACAGGGGTATCGTTTTCTCGCAGTCAACAATACCATGCGAGAATGTAAAGAGAGCAGATAGTCAGAGAGATAACCTAGAGATTGTAACCATTGGAGGCAGGCGAGAGGATATCTAATGATACCTGTAGAGTGTGACTGAGTGTAGTTAAGTGATTAATTGGGGCGGGAAAAGAATATGCACCTTGGGTGAAAGCGCTACTGAGTTTTGAAGAATTTTGTACCTTTGCCGATTAGAGCCTTCGGCTTAATAGACACATTTTGCTCGGGCTCTTCCACCGTGTGCCCAATTGTGTAGCTTTGAATGCCATGTTTCTTAGCTATCTCTTTAACTTTGTCTACATCCTGTTTAGAGACAATAACGCAGAAACCGATACCCATATTATATACTCGGAACATCTCTTCATCCGAGATATTGCCGTAGCTCTGGAGGACGGAGAATATGGGTTGTGGTTCTGGTAGGTAATCTATGACGTATCCTACCTGAGCCTCAGCCCTTGTTAGATTTAAGAATCCGCCACTGGTGATGTGAATTAAAGCCTTGATATGGGCTCCTGAATCCAGCATTTCCATTACGGGTTTCACATAGATCGTGGTAGGCTCAAGTAGCTCCTCCCCAATAGTCCTTCCGAGTTCGCTGAAGAATGTATCGACGTTGAGTCTAAGTCTTTTGAATAGTACTTCCCTCGCTAATGTAAGCCCGTTACTGTGTATGCCACTACTTCGCAAGCCCACAATAAGGTCGTGGTCACCGATTTCATTACCTGAAATGATTTTCTCTAGTTGAACATGACCGACAGCTGTCCCGGCAAGATCAAAAGCTCTGCCTGGCAATCCGTCAGCCAACATCTCAGGAATTTGAGCTATTTCACCGCCTGGAATTGAAATATCTGCGATTTCAGCCCCGTCATGGAGTCCTTTGGATATCTGCTCAATTAGCTCTGGGTTCGCTTCGGCGACAGCGAGATAGTCCACAAGGGCTATCGGCTCTGCCCCTACGCAGAGAATGTCATTTACATTCATAGCTATGCAATCAATGCCAACTGTGTCATATTTCTCCATCATCCTGGCTACCAGTATCTTGGTACCTACTCCATCAGTAGAGATAGCCAGTCCTAGCCCGTTACCGATATCGAGGATATTGGCAAATAATCCAATCCCCTTCGTAGGAGCACCTATCCGTCCGTTACGGAAATGGAGCGTCCTGTCTAACCACTTGTGTAGTCCAGTTAAAGCAATTTCTTCTCTATCGGTATCTACACCTGCAGCAGAGTAGTCTATGACTTCTTTACTAGTGATGATATTATCTCCTTCTCTTGCATTGGCTTTATTATTAGATGGTCTCATTACTTTCTCCAGTCTCAGAGTATCCATAACTTGGCAGGATACGTGGGGGGAAACTCAACGGTCTGAGGCATATCCTTAGACTTGCACTTAACTCTAATTTTGGTGCCCGTGGTAGGTTTAAGCGCTCTAAGCAACCACTCAGCCTCTACTTCATATGAGCCTGCTCCCGACTCATCTAAGAGACGAAACGGTTTGTTTGAGATTGAAAATTCGACTCTTGAGCATCCTTTTTGCTCATCACATTTTCAGGCTGTAAAAGTCTCATCGCACCCGGCATACGGCATATTAGAATTTATTATACTTTAATGTTTCCTCTTCCCTCTGTCAATTAGTGCCTGATATTAAGCAGTATCAAATCTCTTAATTAACCTTTTTGTTATTATATTCATCCTTCAAGCGCCAATATGTGTATGGCTTCCTTTCGTCAGACTTTATTATCTCTCCTTCGGCATGAAGAATACCGAGATATTTTGATATTGTAGGGGGCGCCATTTTTATATTTTGTGCTATCTCTTTGGTGAACATTTTGTACCGCTCTTTTTTGAGTAGTTGGATTATATTGTCCTTTATTTTATTATTTCATCCGTCCTATCACTCATTGTAACTCAAATCTTTGGTAATTATTAAGTTATTGTTTCCTATATGGATAGGACCATCTAAGTATACCCTTTAAGACAGCGACATTATCACGATTGACATTTAGATAGCGGCAACCTAAAATGAGCATTATATGAAGTATTGCGCTGAAGCATTTCAGCGGGCTGGGTATGCTACTATGACGGGAGGCACATTGACTATCTGCCACATGGTTGAATTGCCGACAATCAGCCGATAATCATACGCCGGCTAGACTGTGCGATTATGGTCGGGGCGAGAGGATTTGAACCTCCGACCTCAGCGTCCCGAACGCTGCGCGCTAACCAGGCTGCGCTACGCCCCGATAATGGTATTATAGGTGGATTTAACCCAAATTGTAAACCAGTAGGTTAGAGCCGTTTATTAAGGTAGATTGAAGGCATGAATTATATAGGGTGAAAATACCCATCAAAAATGCCTTTCACCTCCTTTTTGAGAGAGTCAAAGAGAGGCAAAGCCTCTCTTAAAATAAACCTTCCCCTTCCCCTTATTAAGGGGAAGGGGATACAGGGGATGGGGTTAATAAACATCACTGAAGGGAGAGATTGATGAAATACTGCGTTGTGATAATTGACGGTGCTGCCGGCTGGGCATTACCCGAGCGTGGGAGTAAAACCTGTTTAGCTCTGGCTCATACTCCGAATCTGGATGCTATGGTGCAGGAAGGGGTGCTTGGGCTGGCTCGCACCGTGCCACCAGGGATGGAACCGAGTAGTGCTTGCGCTTGTATGTCGGTGATTGGTTATGACCCAAAGGTCTATTACCGGGGTCGGGCTACCATTGAGGCTAAGAGCATGGGCATTACTATTAGTGAAGGAGACGTCGTTTTTCGGTGTAATCTGGTGGCAGTTCGGGATGGTAAAATGTGGGACTACAGCTCAGGGCATATTAGCACCAGTGAGGCTCAACAGCTTATTTCGGCTCTGGAGGATAACCTTGGTAGTGACCAAGTTCGCTTTTATCCCGGCGTCAGCTACCGACATATATGTAAGATAAGCGGGCGGGAGGATACTCTCCTGGCTGCCTGCACCCCTCCGCATGATATTCCAGGTAAGCCTGTTAATGAGTTTATGCCTAACGGTCCGGGAAGTGACTTGTTACGAGACCTGATGGTGCGCTCGGAGGCTGTGCTTTATGCCCATCCGGTGAATGTAGAGCGGCGGGCTGGAGGTGATATTCCAGCAACGATGATTTGGCTCTTCTGGGGTACTGGCAAGGTGCCTGATATGCCACCCTTTAAGCAAGTCTATGGTGTTGATGCCGCTATGACCTCCGGGGTTGACCTTCTCCGCGGCTTAGCCCAAATGACGGAGATGGAGATATTAGATATACCAGGGGTAACTGATGGTCAAGACAATGACTATGCCGCTCAGGCAGTCGGAGCCGTAAAAGCTCTTGACGAGCATGGTTTAGTAGTTGTACATATTGAGGCGCCGGATGAGGCTGGTCATGCCGGCTCCATTGATGACAAAATAGAGGCTATCCAGAGGGTGGATAGAGAAGTTTTAAGCCGACTCCGTAATTGGCGTGAGGATAACCTTCGCTTACTAGTTATGCCTGACCATCCAACACCGATTCAGATTCAGACCCATACTGATGAACCAATTCCCTTTATGTTATGGGGAGCAGGCTTTACCCCTAACGGGGCAAAAAGATTCACCGAAACCGAAGCAAAAAGCACTGGCTTTTTTATTGACCAAGGGTATAATATTATGAGCCGGTTGGTAGGGAGGTAAACCTAAAGGGTGATAGAAATGAGTGGACCGAGGTAATCAGATAAGCTGTTGAAAAAGGAAAACTTACTGAATTTTTTAGTAAAAATGATTTGGAAGAGTTATTTCCGGACTGGTCCAGGGCAACCTTAAATATCTACCTGTGGGAGAACTATGCAGGAAACCTTTGGGGAGTATAGAGAATATTCTGAAGAAGTTGCCCTGGTAAATTTCGTTTAAAAAGATAGGTGAACTATATAAGTGTAGACCTTGGTGGCACCGAAACTATTGAAACATGGTGGATTGGAGACAAGAGAGAGAATAAGAACACCTGTCCTTTATGTGATAGTGAGGGGGCTTATTACAATGAGAACTATAAAACGTGGAAGCGCCTGAAATGTGAAAAATCGTTTGCTGGGGAAAATCTAAGACCTACAAAGGATATTGTAAGAGGATGAAAGGCTTAGAGCCCCAAGGATGAATTTGTTGAGAATTAGGAAAGGCAAGGCAAACTGCCGAAAGAATACAAATGCTTTAAAGGCATGAGCAGATTTTCTTGGATTATATTGCTTTTCTTATAGCCATTAGTGTAGTCTTAATATTTCTTTCTTACATCTTGTGGACTCGAGTTGGGACATAAAATAGAGGTCGAAAATTAAATGGCTTTAATTGTTCAGAAGTATGGTGGTAGCTCGGTGGCTGATGCTGACAGGATTAAGAGTGTGGCTCGGCGCATAGCTGCCGCCAGGGATAAGGGTGACCAGGTGGTTGTAGTGGTATCGGCTATGGGAGATACCACTAATGAGCTAATTAAGCTGACTGGTCAGGTTTCTAGGCAGCCTAATAGAAGGGAACTTGACCTTTTGCTGTCCACTGGTGAGATTGTTTCCAGCACACTGCTGGCAATGGCGCTTCATGATATGGGTTATGGGGCAATTAGTCTCACCGGTGCCCAGGCGGGAATCAGAACTGATTCGACCTATAGCCGGGCTCGGATTGAGAGAATTGAATCCAAAAGGGTGGTTAATGAGCTGGAGAAGGGGAATATTATCATTGTGGCTGGCTTTCAAGGAATTAGTGAGGAGATGGATATAACCACATTGGGGCGGGGTGGCTCTGATACCACGGCGGTGGCTCTGGCGGCTAGCTTGGGGGCAGAGATATGCCAGATATATACTGATGTTGAAGGTGTCTATACTGCTGACCCCAGCCTTATCCCTGAAGCTCAACAGCTATCTGAAATTGGCTATGAGGAGATGCTGGAGCTGGCAAGCTATGGGGCTAAGGTAGTGCACCCCAGAGCGGTTGAGCTGGGGGAACTATTTAATATCCCTATTCTGGTAGCCTCCAGCTTTTCTGGTAGTCCAGGTACATTAATTTATGGAGGGGTGTCTATGGAAGTACGAAACAAGGTAAGGAGTATAGCCTACGACCTTGATGTGGCTAAGATAACGGTGGTTGGTGTTCCTGACCGTCCCGGCATTGCTTCAGCTATCTTTCAGCCTCTGGCTAGGGCAGATATCAGTATAGATACCATAGTTCAAAATGCTAGTATTAATAATATTACTGATTTAACCTTTACTGTGGCAGAAAGCCAGTTGGCGAGGGCAATGGAGGTAGTAAAACCTATAGCCAAGTCAATTGGCGCCAGGGATTGCGCTAGTGATTCTAAGTTAGGTAAGGTTAGTATTATCGGCACCGGAATGCAGAATACCCCTGGCTATGCCGCCAAGATGTTTGAGGCGCTCAATGAACAGGGCATTAATATCCAGCTAATTACTACATCGGAGATAAGGATAACCTGCATAATTGATGAGGCTGTGGTTGAGGGTTCAGTTCGTGCCTTGCATCGTGCGTTTGAGTTAGAAATAGCCGAATAGACTGGCGGGAGGTGGACGATGGCATATCAAGAAGAGGAGCAGGTAAGACTAAGACGGCAGCGCAGCAAACAGGCAATAGCCTTAGCCCTGCAGGGTCAGTGGCGGGAGGCGGTAGTGGTTAATAAGGATATAATAGAGAGCTTCCCCAATGATGTTGATGCATATAATCGGTTGGGTAGAGCCTATATGGAGCTGGGGGAGTATTCCCAGGCTAAAGAAGCCTATAGCCGAGCTAAACAACTTGACCCTTATAATACTATTGCCAGAAAGAACCTTCACCGTTTAGACTATTTAGGGGAGGCTGTGACCAGCTCGCAGGGTGATTCTCATAAGGCTGAACCGCAACATTTTATTGAGGAAATTGGCAAGGCAGGGGTAGTTAATCTCTATCATCTAGCACCACGGGAGACACTGGTCAGAACGAGTGCCGGTGACAAAGTGAATTTGAGGATAGAGGGGGCTAATCTAATAGTGGAAAATGGGCGTGGGGAGTATTTAGGGCAGGTCGAGCCTAAGCATGGGCAGCGACTTATCAAATTGATACAGGGGGGCAATAGGTACACAGCGGCTATTGTCATCTCAGCAGAAGATAGGGTGACGGTCATTATTAGAGAGGTGTATCAGGCTCCCAGTCAAGCAGGACGACTGTCGTTTCCCTCAAAGCATTTGGAGGGTCTTCGTTCTTATATTGGCGATAGAATATTTAGGCGTGAGTTAGACTATGAGCAGGAGTTAGACGAGGAGCCAGGCTATACCATAATAGGTGAAGGGGGCTCAGAATTATTGCCCGAGGAGTTTCTTGAGATTGATGATAAGCCTGATAATGAGGAGTAGGGGGTTTAATTAAATATGGTTTTGGGAAATGTAAAATCCATAAACATAGAAGATGAGATGAGAAGCTCCTACCTGGACTACGCCATGAGTGTCATCGTCTCCCGTGCCTTACCTGATGTGCGGGATGGATTAAAACCAGTACACCGTCGTATCCTTTATGCTATGGATGGGCTGGGGTTAAATCATACCAGTCCTCATAAGAAGAGCGCTCGTATTGTTGGTGAGGTGTTGGGTAAATATCATCCTCATGGCGATGCTTCTGTTTATGAGGCGATGGTGCGCATGGCACAGGATTTCTCAATGCGATATGTCTTAATTGATGGACAGGGCAATTTCGGCAGTATGGATGATGACCCTCCGGCAGCTATGCGCTATACCGAGGCACGCCTAGCCTCTGTTTGTGAGCAGATGCTGCTTGACATTGATAAAGATACCGTTGACTTCATGCCCAACTTTGATGATAGCCTTAAGGAACCTTTGGTTCTACCCACCCGGTTACCTAATTTACTGGTGAATGGAGGCTCTGGGATTGCAGTGGGGATGGCGACTAATATTCCCCCTCATAATCTAGGGGAGGTGTGTGATGCCATCTCTTATCTTATTGATAATCCTGAAGCTACAATTGATGACCTTACCCAATTTATTAAGGGACCCGATTTTCCTACCGCTGGCATCATCTTGGGACAGGAGGGAATTAAGAGTGCCTATGCTACTGGGCATGGCAAGGTAGTAGTTCGAGCCAAGGCTCATCTTGGAGACATTCTGGGGACTGGACGTAACCAAATAGTGGTTACTGAGCTTCCTTATCAGACGAATAAGGCAGCGCTTGTCGAGAGAATAGCTGAGCTAGTCAAGGATAAAAGGGTTGGGGGCATCAGTGAACTGCGCGATGAGTCAGACCGCCAGGGTATGCGTATTGTCATTGAGCTAAGGAGGGAGGCTCAACCGCAAAGGGTCTTGAACACTCTGTATAAATATACATCAATGCAGTCAGCCTTCTTCGTTAACATGCTAGCTTTAGTTGATGGTCAACCCCGGGTGATTAGCCTAAAAGAGGCGCTTCAGTATTATATAGATTTCCGCAGTGAGGTTATCACCCGGCGTTCTCGGTTTGAGCTGAAAGAGGCTAAGGCGAGGGCTCATATCCTGGAAGGGCTTCAAATCGCTTTAGACCATATAGATAGGGTGATTGCTACTATCCGAAAATCGGAAACTGCCGAGATAGCTCGCCAGAACCTTATGACTGACTTTGGTTTAACCCAGATTCAGGCACAAGCCATTCTTGATATGCAGTTACGCCGACTGGCTAACCTAGAACGGCGCCGGATAGTTGATGAATATGCCGAGGTAGTTAAAAAAGTTGCCTATTTGGAAGACCTTCTGGCTAACCCCAGAAGAATACTTATCTTGATAAAGGAAGAGCTAGAGGAACTGAAGTCTAAATATGGCGACCCACGGCGTACACAGATAAGTGGGGAAGAGGTGGTGGAATTTAGGGAGGAAGACCTTATTCCCCATCAAAGAGTGGCGGTAACACTCAGTGACAGGGGATTTATCAAGAGGGTACCATCTCGAGCTTACGCACCACAACATCGTGGTGGTAAGGGTATTATCGGAATGGTAACTAGGGAAGAAGATGCGGTAAGACTCATGGCGGTGGCAGATACCCATGATAACCTTCTCTTCTTCACCAACCGGGGCAGGGTTTACCATCTTAAATGCTATGAAATCCCACCTGATAGCTCCCGTACAGCTAAAGGGACGGCGGTAGTTAATCTCTTCCCTGTTGTTGATAGGGAGACAGTTACGGGGATGGTGGCTCTGGCTGATTTTAAGCCAGATGCCTATTTATTGATGGCTACAAGCTATGGAGAGATAAAAAAGACGGCTTTAGACAGCTTTAGCTCAGTGCGGAGCAGCGGAATCATTGCTATAGATTTAGAACCAGGAGACGAACTGGTGGCAGCACGTTTAGCCACTGATCAGGACGATGTCATATTAGTAACTCAGAAAGGGCAGGCAATCAGGTTCGCTGTTTCCGAGTTGAGAGCTACCTCCAGGATCAGTGGTGGGGTACGTGGTATCCGCCTGCTACCTGATGACTGCGTGGTCAGTATGGATATTATTTTTACTGATGCTTTCCTTTTAGTAGTTACTGCCGGTGGGTTTGGCAAGCTGACTCCAGTTGGCAATTATCCCCGGCAACACCGCGCCGGTAGCGGTGTCAAGACTTTCAAGCTGTTTGATAAAACAGGAGATGTGGCTGCTGCCAAACTGGTTTCTCTGTCTCAACAGTTAATGATTATATCGGCTAATGGGATTGTCATCCACACTCCGGTGAGGGAGAAAGACCCGAGACAGGGTATTACCATCCAGGGTAGGAGCACCCAGGGAGTGAGGCTGATGAGGCTTAAACAAGGTGACAAGGTAGTAGCTATTGCTTGCTTTGACTGAGCCTTTGATGCTTTTGTTGGCAATCCGGTTGCCACTTCTCCAAGCCACAGGCGTTACAAGTTTGGTAACGGCAGTCAGGGGTTTCCCTACCTTCTAGAGCACGCTGGTATTCTCGCTTGAGGAAATCTATAGTTACCCCCACATCAATATGAGCCCAGGGTAGAAACTCGTCTAAAGGACGCTCCCGATGGGCATAGAAGCTGGGCTGAAGCCCGCTCTCATTAAAGGCACGAAGCCAATTTTCATAATTGAAGTGCTCACCCCAAGCATCGAAGGTGCAGCCTAATTGCCAGGCGCGATAGATAACCTTACCTAATCGTCTATCGCCTCGTGATAATGCTGCCTCAAGCAAGCTGACCTTCGGCTCTTGCCACGATATCCTGACTCCTTTTTGGCGTAATCCCTGCTTTAGCAGTTCATGCTTGGCTTTTAGCTGCGGCTCACTTTCCTGGGCTACCCATTGGAAGGGTGTATGTGGCTTAGGAACAAAGGTTGATAGGCTAATTTTTAGCTGAAGGCTTTTCTCTTTAACCTTCCTGCCATGTGAGCGAATTCTAGTTACTAACTGGATTATGTCCTCTATATCATCAGTGGTTTCGGTGGGTAAACCAAGCATAAAGTATAGCTTAAGGCTTGACCAGCCGCTGTCTAAGGCAGCGGCTGCAGTTTTTAAGATTTCGTCTTCAGAAATATTCTTATTAATGCTTCGCCGTAGTCTCTCACTTCCTGCCTCAGGGGCAAAGGTGAGTCCCGTCTTCCTTTGAGAGGGTAGAGAGTTTATCAACCTTACTGAAAAATTATCCATACGAAGGCTGGGTAGTGATAGGACAAGGTTACGGTAACGTTGAGATAGGCTGGTCACTAGCTCATCAATGCGGGAGTAGTCACCGGTTATTAGTGATACTAGAGACACCTCATTATAACCGCAGTTGGTGATAAGTTCGCCCGTTGCTTGTAGCACCTCACCTTGTGAACGCTCACGCACTGGGCGATAAATAATTCCAGCCTGGCAGAAACGGCAACCATGGCTACAACCCCGTTGAATCTCTATTACCCCGCGGTCATGCACTACCTCAATATAAGGGACTACTGGTTTAATCACCGCAGGAGGAAGTTTGGTCACTATCCTTCGCTGAATAATAGGTTTAGCCTGTGGCTCAGTGGGTGTAATATTCTTAATTAAACCATCAGCTCTGTATTTCACTTGATACAGGCTGGGAACATAAATGCCAGGGATAGTCGCCAATTGGTGCAGTAGCTCTTCTTTGGTGACTCCTCTGCCTCTTTCTTTCCAATTTCGGAAGCTATCAACTAGCTCAAGTAATACCTCTTCACCATCCCCGATTGCAAAAAGGTCAATAAAGTCAGACATTGGCTCCGGATTGAGAGCGCAACTACCGCCAGCTATTACTAGTGGATGGTAATCGCTTCTTTCTGAAGCTAGTACTGGTATTTGAGCTAAGTGAAGCATGTTCAATACATTGGTGTAGGTAAGTTCGTAGCCCAAGGAGAAACCAACAATATCAAAGTCTTTTAGCGGGTGCTTAGATTCAAGACTAAACAGAGGGATACTTCTAGTTTGCATTACCGCTTCCATATCGGTCCAGGGAGCATAGACTCTTTCGGCGAGAACATCCGGCTGGCTATTGAGTAGCTCATAAAGGATAGGCAAAGCTATATTGGACATGCCTATTTCGTATAAATCAGGGTAAGCGAGGGCAATTTTGATGTAGGTTTTATGCCAATCTTTTACTGTGCTATTCCACTCGCCACCGGTATAACGAGCTGGCTTGGTAACCTGGTATAGTACATTATTGGAGTAGGTCAATTTGTTTCCTCCACAGGGGGGGTAAGATGTGAGGTAATGGGCTGTTTATTATACGCTCTAGTACTATTCGAGTGCAACCTGAAGTCTCTTCCGATACAAGATAAGCCCTAGAAATTAAGGCAACTCGTTTATGATTGGGACATGCTATTGCTCATGAACGATGGACAATTACAGAGGGTAGTACAAATGGATAGAGACAGTGCTGGTCAGGTTTAGCTATCTTAGGCTAAAGAAAGCTGAGAGCTGTAACCAGCATTGGCGAGCGGGCGAAACCAGACCCTAAGGGACAGCCGGGTTACATCCGCCTATACACGGTCCATCAGGGGGATACAAGCGGTTATAAAGGGGTATACCATATCAATGCCGTGGATGAGATTGTACAGTGGAATATCAGCCTCGGTGGAAAGGATATCAGAAGCTTACCTGATACCGGTACTGGGAAGCATGTTATTCCAATTCCCCTTCGTTATCCACGGATTCCATTCCGATAATGGCTCTGAATTCGTAAACCATGTAGTAGCCAGGCTGTTGAATAAACTGCTTATATGTTTTACTAAATCAAGACCCAGGCATACCAATGATAATGGTCTTGTGGAGACTAAGAACAGCTCTGTTGTTCGTAAGAACCTGGGATATTCTTATATCCCGCTGGTGTTCATATGCTAGCTATACTGATACCATTGTGGCGCACAAACATCATGTCTTCCACAGGCTGTAGATTATGAAACCTACGGGGAAATCTGCAAAAACACCTTCCGTTTCAGTCCACACTCGCTCAATTGCAAATGGGCGGGGATATCCTGTTTCTCTACGCAACCAATCTTCAGCTCTATGAATTTTATTCCAAGATATACCCAGTGACCTTAATATGGCGATGACACGCATAGATACAAGGTTTTCAAAGCTAATTACCAACTCCCTCGCTGCAACATACCTCAATTCGGGAGGCATTAAGACTCGCTCTAATTCAGCGAATCAGATTCCTAGAATGAATGTGATAAACAGGGCGTTCAATATGGACATCACCTTTAAGAGTAGCAGTAAGGTAGAGTGCGGCTTCAGGAGCAATGTAAATGCCTTTAAATTCGGTCGCTGTATTTTTAATAACCATCGTCTCGACACCTTCACAAACATTGTTATATTGCCTGTGAAGGGTCTGTGTCAAAGGTGTATTGCCAACATTTATTTTAAGAACTCTAGTAGTTCACCAACGGGAACAGTTTTTTGTTGGGCGGTGGTCATATCTCGCAGTATTACCGTGTCAGCATTAACCTCTTCGTCGCCAATAATTACCGTGTGATGGACCCCCAAAGTATTTGCCTGTCTCAATTGAGCTTTTAAGCTCTTTGAACCTGCGGTTTCTATTACACCGATGCCGTTCGTTCTCAGCGTGGAGGCTAACTTTATCGCCCTATCTTTAGCTTGATTACCCATATAGGCGATAAAAACTCGGGGTTTGGGTAGAGCCGGGACTGGGATATACTGTTTCTTTAAGTTGAGTATTATTCGTTCTAAGCCAGTGGCGAAGCCAATAGCCGGGGTAGGTTTACCCCCCAGTTCCTCAATCAGGTCATCATATCGTCCCCCACCACCGAGAGTGCTTTGTGCACCTTCCGCCTCAGGCTGGATCTCAAATACTGTTCTGGTGTAGTAGTCAAGCCCTCGAACTAGACAGTGATTTACTATGAAGGGTAGTTCAAGTAGTTCCAGGAATCTCTTCAGTTGGTTGAAGTGGTTATCACATTGCTGGCAAAGGTAATCGATGCTTCTGGGAGCAGAATTGGCTATTTGCTGGCATAATGGCTTTTTGCAGTCGAGTAGGCGAAGCGGGTTTCTCTTTAGCCTGGTTTTGCAGTCTGAGCACAGGTCACGTGTGTAATTAGTGTAGTAATCCTTCAGGGCGGTTAAATATCCTGGTCGACACTTTTTACAACCAATGCTATTGAGGTGGAGTAATAGGTGGCGAAGACCCAGAGTGACTAAGAATTGCCACGCCATATCAATGACCTCAGCATCAAGGGCAGGGTCATCATCGCCGATAGCCTCATAACCAAACTGATAGTGTTGACGGTATCTTCCTGCCTGGGGTCTTTCATATCTAAAAATGGAAGCGAGATAATACAATTTTACCGGTTGTGGCAAATTATGCAGCCCATGTTCCAGATAGGCTCGGCACACTGACGCTGTGCCTTCTGGTCTCAGAGTTATCTGTCCACCACCCCTGTCCTGGAAGGTATACATTTGCTTTTCTACAATGTCGGTTCCATCACCCACGCTGCGGGAGAAAAGCTGAGTATCCTCAAAGGCTGGGGCGTCAATACGCTCATAGCCATAGAGCTGGCAAATATTAGCCACTTCTTGCTCTATATAGCGCCAATATGCTTGCTCTTTGGGTAGAATATCTGAGGTTCCCCGTGGTGCCCGATATAACCTTATTTTTCTCCTTAGTTTAGCTGATTCCCGGGAAAATCTAATATTTCTCCGGGTGCATTTTAAGCTAGAATACAGTATTATGGCTGTACTTGTAAAGGTGAAACTAGATTTTACACTAATCTCCCTGTTGCGTTATACTTAAGACAAATGGAAACCCTAACGGGCGGAGACAGGAACTCTTGACGAAATGGAATTTTGTCATCTTGAGCTATCAGGAATCGCTAGAATTGAGGGACATCTTGACTTCGGAGACAACTCGGGCGGATGAAATATAGAAGGATGTCCTTAGCCTTGGGCTATTGGACTTGTTTATATACACCCTAAGTAAAAGGTAGCAATTGAGATAGGCAATGACTCTTAATCAGCTTATAGATAAGGCTCGGGAGTATCTTCCACGGGAGAAGATAACTGTAGTTGAAGATGCCTATGATTTTGCCTCAAAAGCGCACCAGGGGCAGGTACGTAAGTCAGGCGAACCCTATATAGAGCATCCACTACAGGTGGCTTTACTCTTGGCTGAGCTACAGCTTGATGCCAGTTCTCTGGCGGCAGCTTTATTACACGATGTTCCTGAGAACTGTGATATACCTATTTCGGAGATTCAAGCCATGTTTGGCTTAGAGATAGCCAAGCTAGTTGATGGCGTAACTAAGCTAGGCAAGCTCTCTAGGCAAACTTCAGGAGAGGTAACTAGCGAACTACAGGTGGAGAACCTTAGGAAGATGCTGGTGGCAATGGCTGAGGATCTCCGTGTGGTGTTTATCAAACTAGCTGATAGACTGCACAATATGCTCACCTTAGATGCCCTATCACCAGAAAAGCAGCTTATCATTGCCCAGGAGACTTTAGAGATATATGCCCCTTTAGCTCATCGCCTAGGTATATGGGAGCTAAAGTGGCAGTTAGAAGATTTATCCTTCCGTTATCTGGAGCCAGAAAAGTATTACCAGATTGCTAACCTGCTTGCTGCCCGGCGCACCCAGCGGGAGAAGTTCATCGCCCAAGTAATTCAGCTTTTAAAGGCAGAGTTTGACAAGGTTGCTCTCAGAGCTGATATATCAGGTAGACCCAAGCATATCTATAGTGTATACCAGAAAATGGAGAAGTATTCTGTGCTGGGGAAGCATTTTGATGATATACACGACCTTCTTGCGCTTCGGGTATTGGTTGGGACTGTGCATGACTGTTACAGTGCGGTAGGTGTCATACATAGTTTATGGCGCCCTTTGTCTGATGAGTTTGATGACCTTATCGCTAATCCCAAGTCAAATGGATATCAATCGTTACATACTGCGGTAATGTATCTGGGCACAACACCTCTGGAAGTGCAAATTCGCACTCATGATATGCATCATATTGCTGAATATGGTTTGGCGGCTCACTGGCGCTATAAAGAGGGTGAGAAGAAGGATATACACTTTGAGGAGAGAATAGGTTGGCTACGTCAGTTAATTGAGTGGCACCGGGAGCTCAGCGGTGCTGAGGAGTTCCTGGAATCGGTCAAGACAGATATATTCATTGACCAGGTTTTTGTTTACACACCTAAGGGGGAGATAAAGGATTTGCCCAAAGGTTCAACTCCCCTCGATTTTGCCTATCGGGTTCATACTGAATTAGGACATCGTTGTTTAGGAGCTAAGGTGAATGGTAGGCTGGTGCCGTTCAACTATCAACTAAGTAATGGTGATGTAGTAGAAATTATGTCGGCAAAGGGGGCAAAGGGACCAAGCCGAGATTGGCTGAATCCGCAATTGGGTCATATTAAAACATCTCACGCTCGGGGAAAGATACGGCAGTGGTTTAAGAAGCAAGAACGAGCAGAGAATATTGAGCGTGGTCGGGAGCTTTTAGAAAAGGAGACGAGGCGTCTGGGTATAAGACCCAGTGGGCGAGAGGAGCTGGCTAAGCTGTTCAAATATGATAATCTAGATGACTTTCTGGAGGCTATTGGTTATGGTGGTATTACCACCCAGCATATCGCTTTGAATCTAGCTGCTCAGCAAGAGCCACCTAAGGTAGTGCCTGGAGTTATACCACCCCAGACCCCGATATCAACTGTTCGGGTATTGGGTGCTGGCGATATGCTTACTCATTTGGCTCAGTGTTGTCATCCTGTACCTGGCGACAAGATTACTGGCTATGTTACTCGAAGCCGAGGGGTGACAATCCACCGTCATGATTGTTACAATGTGATTCATGAAGATGAGAAGGAGAGACTGATTGCGGTGGAGTGGGGGCAGACCGATTCGGTATATCCAGTTAGAATTCAGGTTGAAGCTTGGGATAGAGTAGGGCTGGTGCGTGATATAACTACTATTGTAGCTGATGAAAATGTTAATATTGTTACTGTGAACCTTATTAATAATGATGACTATACTACATCCACATTCCTTACGTTAGAAACGAAGGGATTAGCTCAACTGAGTCGGCTCTTGTTAAAAATTGAAGGCGTCCGAGGGGTGATAAAAGTTACTAGGGCTAGGGATGAGGCGACTATGAAAGCTAGCCCATCGACCTAGATGAAAACGGGAAAAAAGAGGGCAAATAATTTCAGCTCGACGAGTGTCGGGGTCTAAAGAGGGCTTAATGCTACAGCTTTATTAGGAGTTAATAAGCTTTCAAAGGTAGCGGGTAAGCCTTGGGAATTCTAGACAAGTCTTGCTCTGCGGTGGGTAGGAAAGCTTTCGTCTTACAATATGGCAAGGTACTTGCACCAAATCTCTTAATAGAGATAACCCCTTGAAGCTGTTTTAAGGTGAAGGTTTTGGAGGGGCTGACACAGCCGCCTCTAGCGAGCAAAGCCCCTCTAATTTAACAATTAACCTTTTCCTTATTGAGGGAGGAAATAAGATGGGTTGGGTTGTCAAATAGAAACCTAAGGAGGTAAATGTTGCCAGTTATTAAATCATCTCAAAAACAGGTAAAGGTCGATGAAAGAAGGCGGTTACGTAACAAGTCTATTCGTAGCCTATGTAAGACTAATATAACCAAGGCAGAAAGACTAATTTTATTGGGTGAGCTTGAAGCGGCACAGAAGGTGGTTATGGCTGCCGTCATCTCCTTGGATAAAGCGGCTGAAAAAGGGGTTATCCACCCCAATAATGCTGCCCGGCGCAAATCACGCTTGATGAAGAAACTAAATGAAGCATTGTCTTTGGATAAAACTGAGCCAGAAAAGGCTGGGTGATTCGCCCATAGGGGAACAGTGCTTTATCCACAGGAGTCCTAATGGGCTGCTAGCGAAGACCAGGGACCATTGCCCTTGTCTCCAAGCTCGCCGACGATACCATCAAGGCGAAGCTCGAGGCTCTGGACGGTGCTGTTCTCTCGGCTATGGTCGGGGAAATGATGGAAGATTGGGAGACCGTGATGGCCGAGGGGCTAATCAATGAAGAGATGATGGTGGCAATGATGGAACTGATTATGGGTATTGATATCCACACAATGGGTAAGATTGCCGAGGTACTTGTGGTAGAGAAATAACCTTACTGGGTGAGCAAAGACCGGCCTCATATCATGATTCCTGTAACAGAGTAATCCTAGGCTCAGAAGTGAGATATAGGAATTGACAAGAAATCCTATTTGGTGTAGAGTTTAATAGAACAATTGTTCGCCAGAGGGATGATGACATTATCATCTAAACAGCAGAATATCATTGATTTTATTTACCGTTTTCTAATGGAGAAGGGCTATCCTCCTAGCATAAGAGATATGGTAAATGGCTGTGGGATTAGCTCAACATCGGTTGTAGATTATAACTTAGGAATATTGGAGGAGAAGGGATATATTCGTCGCCATCGTGAGGTCTCGCGTGGTATTGAGTTACTGACTCGGTCTCCTGTCCGGCGGTCTCAAATTCCTATCATTGGTCAAATAGCGGCTGGCGAGCCGATACCAGTGCCTACTCCTGATACCTGGGATGTTACTTTATCATCAGAGACCATAGAGGTGACTGAAAACTTGACCCAGGGCAGAGAAGGGGTTTATGCTTTGAAGGTGAGGGGTTTATCAATGGTGGATGCTTTGGTTAATGATGGTGATATCATACTGATGCAGTATGTGAATGTGGTGGAGAATGGGGAGATTGCAGCGGTATGGCTCAAGGCGGAAAAGGAGGTTACACTCAAAAAAGTTTATGTTGAGCCAGGTCACATCCGCCTCCAGCCAGCAAATAGTCAAATGCGGCCTATATACACTGCGCCAGAGAATGTTGAGATTCAGGGTAGGGTCATTGCCGTCATTAGGCAATTACTTTGATATTTATCGTTAATAGGTTTAAATTAGCCACAGCTTAATGTGAAACCAAAGGAAGCTATGATGTTATCCCAGTTTCAGACGGTAGGGCGCGACCTTTTCACCAAGGGGTTAGTTTCCTCTAATAGTGGAAATCTGAGTATCAGATTGGGAGAGCGTATAATCATTACCCGCCGCGGTAGCCTGCTCGGTTGCCTAGAGGAACATGATTTGATAGAGACTGGAATAAGTAAGAATGACCGGAATACACCTCTAGCCTCAGTAGAATTAGCCGTCCACCGCGCCATTTATCAGGAAACCACAGCATTAGCTATTGTTCATGCCCATCTACCTCATGCCATTGCCTTGTCGCTAACTGAAACTGAGATTGTACCCAATGATATTGAAGGTCAATCCATTCTGGATCGGACCCCCGTTTTGGGTTGGCATATGGATGTCAGACCAGGGGGTCTAGCTAATATTATTAGTCAGGCGTTAAAGCAACACCGGATTGTTATGGTTCGCGGTCACGGCAGCTTTGCTATAGGTCAGCTACTTGAGGAAGCCTATAATTACACAACTACGCTGGAGGGAAGCTGCCGAATAATTTGCCTATTGAAGTCTTTACAAGTAAGTCCATCAAGGAAGTAGCTTAGCTCTCTCCATTTTTTTGTTTATCCCTCCGCAGGAGTTCATTAAAAAGATTCTGTTTGCCATTAGCCTTGGCTACAGCAGCGGTGGCTGTGGGTAGAAAGTGGAGAACTAACATTAGCAGTACAATAATGGTGAAGATAACTAGTAATCCTGATTTTTCCAGCAACCAGGTAGATAAGGGTACCGCAAGGAGCCCAATATTTATAGACAGTACAGAGTTGTGGGTAAATATTATTAGTATAAGCGTTATGGCGATGGTAATTAGCAGCTCCTTGGGCAGCAGGATAGCTAGAACACCTATGGTAGGGGACAGACCATTTCCCCCGGTGAATTTCAGGTAAACAGGCCAAATGTGTCCGATAATTGCTGCCAGTCCAGCTAGCAGAACAAAGGTCTCAGGTGCATCTAGTGAGTATTGAGTTATAGTTATAGTTCCGAGGGGGACATTTAATAACCACTGGGATATAGCTACTGCCGAAGCTCCCTTACCAATATCGAAAATTCCTGCAGCTACGCCGGCTCCCCACCCCGCCTGCTGGGAGGCATTCCGAGCACCAACATTACCCCCACCCATCTGACGAATATCTTTGCCCTTTATCAAGCGAACCACAATATAGGCTGATGGGATTGAACCGAGTAAATAACCAATAACTATGGCAATGATGATAGTAATAATCTCATTGACTATCATTTAACCCTCTAATGCCTATTTATTTTTAGTAAGCCGCAGTGCACCAGTCAAGGTATTTTTGATTATTGCCTCGTATAACCTCATGATAGAGCTGCTGTAATTTTCTTGTTATGTCACCAATTTCACCGTTGCCTATCTTACGGTAGTCTATCTCAGCTACAGGGGTAATATTAGCGGCAGTGCCAGTTAAAAAGCACTCGTCAGCATTGTAAAGCTCAGCACGCTCAATAGGTCTTTCTATAGTCTCAATACCTAGCTCATTTTTTGCCAGTTTTATTGCCGTATCGCGGGTAATGCCCATCAAAATACTATTGTAGCTGGCTGGTGTCACCAATTTACTATTAATAACAAGAAAGATATTCTCACCACTCCCTTCAGCGACATAGCCATCTAGGGTAAGCATAATTGCTTCGTCAAATCCATTCCCAACGGCTTCCGTTTTGGCTAGGGCATTGTTGATATAAAGTCCGGCAAGCTTAGCCCGCGGTACTTCCTTAGGGCACCGCCAGGAAGAAACAGCACACCTGGCTTTATCTACATCTAAATACCGTCCCCAGGGAATAGCCAGAATGAGGAACTCGTCTTTTAAATCGTGTAGTCGTACGCCCAGAGCCTCGGAGCTCTTATAAGCTAATGGGCGGATATAAATATCTTCCTGGAAACCGCACTTTTTAATCAGTTCAGTTGTTATCTGGCATAGCTCATCAATAGTATTTGATAAGTCAATATTCAACACCTTACAGCCCTGATGCATTCGCTGATAGTGCTCCTTAAGACGAAATAGGTAAATCTGCTTGTGCTCGCTACTCCAGTTACCCCTGATGCCCTCAAAAACAGCAGTGCCGTAGTGAAGGGAGTTGGTCATAATCCCTATATTAGCTTCGGCTAGGGGAATGAACTGCTTGTGAAAATAGGCATATGAAGACATTTTCAAAAAAACTCCTTTCTTACCTGGATGTAGGTCTTTATTTAACCTTAACCCGGATTAGGATATCTCCCGGGTGACCATCGGTTAACTGACGAGCATTTCTCAATTTTACTTTCATTCCAGTTTTTATTCCTGGTGGAATTGTTACCTTTAATTTTTTGCCTCTCCTGGTTAGCTCTTTTTCTATTCCTTGAGCGGCTTGTTCTTTGGTAATAATTATTTCATAGTTAACATCTCGATATTTATCTTTCTGAGCTTGGGCAAATAATTCCTCCAGATTAATTCCTCCGGGTACCTCAAATTTCACTTTTCTTGAACCGCGGGGTCCTTTACTAAATTTCTTAAAGGAAAATTCCCTGCCTCCTAGGACATCGCTAAATATATCATCCAAAAAGTCGAACCTGAGCCCGGCTCCGTCAAAATCCTTTATCATATCCTCAAAAGTCCCTCTGGTAGAAGGACTGCCAAATATATCGCCAATATTGCCAATGGTGCCAAATTGGTCATATTGGCTTCTTTTTTCAGGGTCGCCAATAATTGCGTAGGCCTCATTTATTTCCTTGAACTTGTCATTAGCCCATTTCTCTTTTCCAGGATTACGGTCGGGATGATACTGCATAGCCAGCTTTCGGTAGGCCTTTTTAATCTCGTCATTTGTGGCATTTCTTGGTACCCCTAGAATTTTATAGTAATCTTTAGGCATTGCTCATTCACGGTCCTCACTATCGTACTAATGCTATTGGTTAAGTATAGCACATTGGTTAAGGAGGTTTAAGTCTCTGATATTAGTCTTTAGGAAAATGGATTGTATGGTAAAGCCATAATATATCAGCCCAGAGAACTAATCAACTAATTGTAGTAAAATTTTAAATGTGCTAGCATAAGCTCATCTGTAAGCCAAATTTGAGGAATAGTAATGAAAGCAGTTATTCTGGTGGGTGGAGAGGCAACCAGACTACTGCCCCTTACCTGCAATACCCCCAAAGTTATGGTTCCTGTGTTTAATACCCCATTTTTGGAACATGTTATCCACTATCTCAGCGAGTATCAGATAACGGATATAATTCTGGCTCAAAGACATCTTTCGCAACCTATTAAAAACTATTTTGGCGATGGTAGCCGGTTTGGGGTCAAGCTTATCTGTACTGTAGAAGATACCCCTCTGGGAACGGCTGGGGCAGTAAAAAATGCTGAACATCATTTAGATGACACCTTCCTGGTGCTAAATGGCGATATTTTCACTGACCTCGACATTACGGCTATGATAGGCTTTCACCTAAAAAGAAAGGCAAAGGCAACCATTTCCCTTACCCCAGTGGATGACCCCACCAGCTATGGTTTAATAGAAACCAATGCTCAGGGGAGGGTTACACGTTTTCTAGAGAAGCCCAAGTGGAGTGAGGTAACTACCAATATGATAAATGCTGGCACATATGTTCTGGAACCTGAAGTCCTAAACTATATTCCATATCAAGCTAGTTTTAGTTTTGAGCGTAAGCTATTTCCACTACTTTTGTACTATGGTGAGCCAATTTATGCATATCCTTCCTCCGCCTATTGGATAGATATTGGCACTCCAGAAAAATACTTACAGCTACATCGGGACTTGTTCAGCGGTAGTAGCATTCTGCATAGTTATCCCGTAGGTAATGATGTGCTGGTTGGTGAGCAGAGCTACATCCACCCTACAGTTCAAATAAAGGGAGCGGCAGTTATTGGCAGTAACTGCACTATTGGGCATAAGGTTGAGCTAACCGGACCTGTGGTTATCGGCTCTGGTAGCACAGTTCGGGAAGATTCTGTGATTGAGGAATCCATTGTCTGGCGAAACGCTCAGCTAGGGCAGCGTGTTAGCCTAAAGAACTCTATTGTGGCTGACAACTGCTGCCTAAATGACAATAGCAATATAGAGGACTCAATTCTGGGTGATGATGTAACTGTGGTCAGTGGCTGTAAATTGGAGCCAGGCAGCAAAATCTGGCCGGGGACAACAGTGGAAACTTAAGCCTATAACCAACAGCTAGGCAACTATTTACCAAAATATATACTGCCATAACGGAAAAGCCCTTGGTTGAAGATTGTTTATTAAGTTATTTGCCTACCCACAAATTAACAAATAGAATTAAACTATAACCAAAAAACATGTAATGTGCCGTAAGACATCAAGAAAATTGAGGTGTTGGTGAGAACATTTCAAAACCCTGTAGAGTTCAAGTCAGTGGGAAATTGGCAACAAACTGTTAAGTGGATACCAACCCAGCTCCTACGGTATAATTGTAAAGGAGGAGGAATAATGAGAACCGATATCGTTGATAGGATAGATTTAATGTGTGAGGAGTGTGGGTATAAATGGACTTTAAACCCCCAACCCCTGATGATGACAAGTCAGGAGTGGCTTGTTTTGGTCTGCCCAAACTGTCTTAAGACTACAACCAAATTAGACTGGAGGGGAGGTACTAAATTCCCTCGGGAGGCTAAAGGCTATTGGGCACATCGCTTCGCGGAGGGGAAAAGGCTGTTAGTGCTGTCTAGCACCTATTCCACGGATGGAGAGTAGATGTCGGGGGGGTATTTCAAAGCCCTGTAGCGTTCAAGCCAGCGGTAAATTAGAAAAAGACTGGCGGGTGGATATCAGCCTAGCTGCTAGGAGCAATTACAAAGGAGGAATAAAATGAGAGCCGATATCGTTGATAGGGTAGATTTAAAGTGCGAGGAATGTGGTAATGAATGGAGTATAAACCCACAAACCCTGATGACGCTAGGTCAGGAGTGGCTTGTTGTGGTCTGCCCTAATTGTCAAAATACTACAGCCTTGTTAAACTGGAGGGGAGCAAGTAGATTCCCTGTGGAGGGTAGTAAGAGAGGGCTGGTGGTGCGACCCAGTACCTACCCCACAGAGGATAATTAAGAGTTATTTTTATGGTAAGGCAGTAAGTAATGAATGTTATTACTATGGTTTAATAACAAGTAAGATATGAAGAATTATGTTTGACCGGTTGGATGGAATAGAGAAGCGTTATCGGGAGCTGGAGCAGCAGATAGCCATGCCTGAGGTAGCGTCCGACACGAAACAACTTCAGCGCCTAGCTCAGGAAAGAGCCAGCATTAAAAGCTTGGTAACAAAGTACCGGGAATACAAAGCAACTACCAAGTCGCTGGAAGAAACAAGGGCAATGCTAGGTGATGGGCTGGACGAAGAGATGGCGGCTTTAGTCAAGCAAGAGATAGACAGTCTCAAGTTACAGCAAGAGCGTCTCGGTGAAGAGCTAACGCTTGCCCTTCTGCCCAAGGATGCTAATGATAACAAGGACATCATTATGGAAATCCGGGCTGGGGCTGGTGGTAATGAGGCTGGGTTATTTGCTGCTGACCTATTCCGAATGTATAGCCGGTATGCTCAATCTAAAGGGTGGGATATAGACATTATTAATAGTAATGAAAGTGGCATTGGTGGCTTTAAGGAAATCATATTTGAAGTAAAAGGCAAAGGCGCTTTCAGCCGATTGAAGTATGAAAGAGGGGTTCACCGGGTGCAACGAGTGCCAGCTACTGAATCTTCGGGTAGAATTCACACCTCAACAGCTACAGTAGCTGTTCTCCCCGAGGCTGATGAGGTGGATGTATCCATAAACCCTGATGACTTGAGAATTGATATCTACCATAGCGGCGGGGCTGGGGGGCAGAATGTAAATAAGGTAGCCACCGCCGTCCGTATCACCCATCTACCCACGGGCATAGTAGCTATCTGCCAGGACGAACGTTCGCAGTTAAGAAACAGGACAAAGGCAATGTCCGTGCTCCGAGCCCGACTGCTGGACATAGAGCAGCGTAGGCAGGAAACGGAAATAACCATACAGCGTCGTTCCCAGGTAGGCACCGGTGACCGTGCTGAAAAGATACGAACCTACAATTTTCCTCAAGACCGTGTTTCTGACCACCGCATTGGTCTAACCCTCCGTAACCTGCCCCAAGTCTTAGAAGGAGAGCTTGACGAACTTATTGACGCCCTAGCTACTCAAGACCAGGCGTGGTGGTTAGAGGAGCAACTGGCGTGACCCTGAAGCAGGCTCTTAATCGAGCTAATCGCATCCTTGTCGCCAATAATATTGAAGATGCCCATCTTGAGTGCGAGCTGCTATTAAGGCACGCTTTACAGATAAGCCGAATTCAGCTATATACAGAGCTTAATCATGAACTAGACCATGAACAAGAGTCAATATTTTGGAATCTAATTAAACGCCGCCTATGCGGTGAGCCCACCGCCTATATAACCAGGCATCGTGAATTTTATGGTCTTGATTTCTATGTGGACCCCAATGTCCTCATCCCACGACCAGAAAGCGAGCTACTGGTAGAAAAGGCTATTCAATTGGCTCAGAATCATCCCCTGTTTACCATAGCTGAAATTGGCACCGGCTGTGGTGCTATTGCCATCAGCCTAGCGCTAAACATACTGCAAGCTAAAATCTATGCCACTGACATATCAGCTTCTGCCCTTGAGATAGCCCAATTTAATTGCCAAAAACATAGAGTGGGAGATAGGATTCATCTTCTCCAGGGCGATATGCTTGAACCTCTACCTGGGCCTGTTGACCTGATAGTAGCTAATCTACCTTATGTTAAGCAATCAGAGTTGCATCAGATGCGTTCACACAATTTTGAGCCACTGCTGGCACTAAATGGAGGTTTCGATGGACTAGAGAAGATACGTCAGTTATGCTACCAAGTAAATGGGAAGCTTTACCCTCAAGGCTTTTTGCTTCTGGAGATTGGACAGGGGCAAGGTAGAGCAATAACTACTTTTCTGCACAGCCTCTTCCCTTCGGCTAAGATAGAAGTCACCCCAGACTTGGGTGGCATAGACCGCATGGTGAGCTTAACTATTACTACACGCTCTCTAGCCCGTTCTGCAGTCTTTAATTAAGGTGACAGTGGCTAATGTAATACTAGTAATTATGCTGCTTTAAAATCCCTAATCAAGTATCAACTTGACAGTACCTCCATTTGGGGTTATGATGATTAGGGGTGCCCCCAGCTTGCACCTTTTATGTTTTATTTGCCCGGGAGCAGGGATAAGCTTCATTCAAGAAAAGGATATTTATATGATATTTATAAAAAAGGAGAGTATTTATGGCTGGAATAGCTGGGGTTCAAGGAGGCAATATCAATGCCTTAGAAACCATGCCAGCAAGCCTTCGACACCGAGGCTCACATGAGACTTGGGCAAGTCCTACCGAACATACCAAAATAGGTTGCTGTAAGTTAGGAGCAGAAAGTGGACAGCAACGTCAACTAAACAGCCAAGCCAATGGCAAATTTGCTTTCCTCGATGGTCATCTCCATAATGCCACCTCCCGTGGACTTACTGACGCCGCCCTCGAGCTCTCTCTGTATGAGAAATTTAGGGCTCAATTTGTAGAAAGGTTTGATGGGGATTTTTCCTGTGTCGGATTAGACTCCGGGGAGATAGTTCTGGCTCGGGACTCTTTGGGCGTGAAACCACTGTACTATAGTTACAAAGATGGGAAATTCTACTTTGCTTCAGAGGCAAAAGCACTCACCGATGTAGCTGAGGAGATTAAAGAATTTCCACACATTGTCTTTCAAAAGAAGCGTCCCTTTGGTTCAGGGGCAGGCTCTAACAAGCTGTTAGGTCTCATCGCTGACAAGGAAATCACGGATGAAGAATTTATGAAAAATCGCTGTACCGAAGATGGCTTCAATCTTCATTCTAAAGAAGAGCTGCTTTATTACCGCGTCTTTAAGGAAAAATTCAAGCATTCTTCACTGCCTCAACTAGTAGCGGTGTGGGACCCTTTCAAACCAGGTTTTTAGGAATAAATTTGACTCTTTCCCCGTACCTCTAACGTAAGGAGTAAGTTCAGAAATGTTAGGAGCCTGGGAATATTTAGTCAAATATCCAGAAAAGCTGGCAGGGTGGACACTTGAGCACCTTTGGTTAATTACTATTGCCATTGCAATAGCAATCATTCTCGGTATAGTCGTGGGAATCTTTATCACCGGTAAAGGTAAGGAGCATGTAGCCGATACTGTTCTTTACCTGGCGGAGATAATGATGACTATTCCCAGTCTAGCTCTCTTTGGCTTGCTTATGCTTATTCTTGGTAGTATGGGGTTAACAGTTATCGGTTTCCTCCCTGCCGTCATCGCTCTAATTGTTTATGGACAGCTACCTATACTGCGCAATACCTATACGGCGATTCGTGGGGTTGACCCAGCGATGATTGAGGCTGGGAGGGGGATGGGAATGAGTGAAAGACAACTCCTTTTCAAGGTTAAACTCCCCCTGGCTGTTCCGGTTATTATGGCTGGCTTGAGGAATGCCATAGTGCTCCTTATTGGAATTGCCGCCATTGCTGCTTTGATTGGCGCCGGAGGGTTGGGAGTGCCCATATTCCGAGGACTAAGAAATGCTCGGATGGATTTAATCATTTTAGGAGGAATATCCGTCTCCATTCTGGCTCTACTGACCGATACTCTTATGAGCCTGGTGGAGCGGTGGGTTACTCCCAAGGGATTAAAGAGGAGGTGAGACGATGATAAAGCTAGATAGGGTGACCAAGGTCTATCCTGATGGGACGGAGGCGGTAAAAGAGGTGAGCTTTGAGGTCGAGGCAGGGGAACTCTGCGTATTATTAGGTCCTTCAGGATGTGGTAAGACCACTACCATGAAAATGATAAACCGGCTTATCCCTATTACCGGAGGCAAGATATACATTGATGGGAGGGACAGTATCAAGATAGATGAGAATGAGCTGCGAAGGAGTATTGGCTATGCCATCCAGGACATAGGGCTCTTCCCACATATGACCGTGGGGCAGAATATAGAGACGGTGCCGTCGCTAAAAGGTTGGCCGAAAGCCGAGCGGAGTAAGAGAGCTGAGGAGCTTCTGGAACTGGTAGGGATGGATTCCGGTGAGTTTATAGATAAGTATCCCAGTGAGCTGTCTGGCGGTCAGTGCCAGCGGGTGGGTGTTGCTCGAGCTTTAGGAGCTGACCCTTCGATATTGCTAATGGATGAACCTTTTGGAGCTATTGACCCAATAACCAGGGTGAGATTGCAGGACGAATTTTTAAAAATACAGCAGGAGATAAAAAAGACTATTATATTTGTAACGCATGATATTTTTGAGGCTATTAAGATGGGGGATAAGGTAGCCCTGATGAAGCAAGGGCAGTTGGTGCAATATGATACACCGGCGAATTTACTTTATAGACCAAAGAACGAGTTTGTCGAGGATTTCGTTGGTGCTGACCGAGCCCTTAAAGGATTGCAATTGATACGAGTTAAGGAGGTTATGAGTTTTCCGCCCACAGTAAAAGCTGAGGAGACGGTAGAAGCTGCTGGAGAGCGAATGGAGCAAGAGGGAACAAATTGGCTGGTGGTAGTTAATGATGACGGAAAGTTTTTAGGATGGGTTGACAAAGCAGAATTGGGAAAGGGAGAGATGGTAAAGGAGGTTATCAGCTCCTCGGCAATAACAGCCACGGTAAATACAGTTCTAAACGAAGTTCTCTCCCTCATGTTGAGCCATGGGCTGGAGAACATGGTCATAGTTAATGAGGCTAATATATTAGAGGGAGTGATAAGCTTTGATATTATTCGGAAGGCATTAACTGAGGTTACCCAAAGGAGAGAATCCGAGTGAGGCGTTATGTTGTTATAGTCAGCCTTTTAGTACTCCTTATTGGACTCACCGTTTGGATTACTAACCTGGAGTGGATTAGGGAGGGGGTGTATAAGCCTTTTACCTGGGGCAAAATACTTAGTTGTACGTGGTGGCACCTTATAATGGTGGGTGCGGCGGAATTTGCAGCCATTCTCATTGGTGTACCCCTAGGGATATTGGTCACTCGACCTGGTTTTAAGAAACTCACAACGCCCGTGATCGGTGGAGCCAACATAGGCCAGAGCATTCCTAGCCTAGCTGTGATTGCTATTATGGCTCCCTTGCTTGGTTTTGGCCTTAAGTCAGCAATCGTAGCCTTATTTATATATGGGTTGCTTCCTGTTTTGCGAAATTCCTATGCCGGTATAAACAATATCGACCCGGCGATTGTGGAAGCTGCCAAGGGGATGGGGATGACCAGAGGGCAAATTGCCCGGAAGATAGAACTGCCATTAGCCCTGCCGGTAATAATGACGGGGATACGAATTTCTACAGTTATAACCGTGGGGACAGCGGAGCTGGCGGTTCTCGTTGGTGGGAAGGGTTTGGGCGTAATTACATTAACCGGGGTGTTTACCTTACAGCCTTTAACCATACTACAGGGAGCAGCACCTACGGCAGCATTGGCAATTACACTGGGCTTTATACTGGAACGTGTAGAGAGCTGGATGACTTCACGGGGGCTTAAGGTCAAGGCCGAAATGGCTTAAGAGGGGGTGAGAGATATGAGATGAAATGTGATAAATTCAAGCTCAAAGGTCGTAAAGCAGTAACATTAAATTTTCTAGGGAGGTAAGAAGATGCGTAGATTACTTGCTACTATTTTAGCAGTAGTATTGACCCTTGCCCTAATTCTCCCGGGAGCGGGGTGTGCACCGGTTGAGAAAGAGATAACAGTTGGTAATAAAAACTTTACTGAGCAGTACATTATTGGTGAGATGATAAAGCAGTTGTTGGAAAACCGTGGCTTTACAGTGAATTTGGTAGCTGATCTCTCATCTATGGCTCTTAGGCAGGGGATGGAAGCTGGCGATATTGATATTTGTGCTGATTATACAGGTACGGCTTGGATGGTCTACCTTGGTCATGTGTATGAGTCAGGTGTTGATAACAACGAGCTTTACGAGTTGGTAAAGGCAGAGGATGCGACAACGGGAGGTTTCACCTGGCTGAATCCAATTTGGAACAACAACACCTATGTTCTGGTTTCCTGGCCTGAATTCGTTGATGAAAATGAGGTAGTGACTCTCTCCGATTTGGCGGCGCTTTATCAAGAAGGGGAAGCGGAGATTACAACCTTTGTCGACTTTGAATTCTCCACTCGCCCTGATGGACTGCCTGCTCTGGAAGAATTCTATGGCTTTAAAGTCCCTGAGGCTTCCCTTAAGACTGGAGCTCCGGGAGCTTCACTGCTGGGTTTGGAAAACCATGGGTGTGAAGTAGCCATGGCTTTTGGTACTGATGCCATCATCGGTCAATATGGCTGGCATGTATATCAAGATGACAAGTCCTTCTTCCCACCGTATGACTTAACCCCCTATGTCAGCGCCGAAGTCCTTGAGGTATATCCTGAAATCGCGAATATTCTCAATGAACTAGTGGCTACATTCCCTGGCGGAGGTGAGTTGGCTACACCTGGGATAGTAGCTCAAGGTCAAGTGGTCTGGCAGGAACTCTGTGCTAAGGTGGACATTGATATGACGGAGCCAGAAGAAGTCGCCAATGACTACTTGGTTGAAAAAGGCTTGCTCGGAGAATAAGGGGGAATCTTCCAGATTTAGTAAACTGATTATTTCAGGTCGGTTTAATTTCACTCGGCCGCACTAAACTTGCGGCTGTTCAAAGTATGGCGCTGGTTTTTAGATTGCCGAAAGACAAATCTGAAGGACGGCGCCACTTTTTAGTACTTATTATGGTACCGGGACTTATCCCTTAGCTCTGGCAATGACACCCCTTTTTGACTTTGCGAGGGTAAGCTGAAGCCCTGACCCTGAACGAAGTGAAGGGGAAGGGGGGGTGACGAATCAATCTCTGATAATGACGAAAAAGAGGAAACATTTGCTACCTACTACGAACTTAAAAGGTGGCACAAGTCTCAACAAAGTACCCGGCAAGAAAGGCCCTAATCCGTGAGTCCATATTCAAAAAGCCCATCACGTAAGTGTCATTGCGAGCCCTTCGGTAGAAGGGCGAAGCAATCTCACTTCCATTCCAGAGATTGCCACGTCGTCCTTCTGCGAAGGACTTCTCGCAATGACAAGTGAAATTTCCCTTGGAAAATCCACGGATTAGGGAAAGGGCAGCGCATTTGACAGTGGGCAAATGATGTGTTAGAATAGTAAAGGTAAATTAGTTTAGTAAAGGAGCGAAAAATTTCGTAAGGAGGTTAGGCAATGGTGTAAAGCTACGAAGAATCATATGTGAGGTGGTGATTATCTATCTGTTAATTCCCCATACAGATGGATAATATCTCAATAATCCCTTCCTTAAAGGATTGTGCCTTCATTTAGTAACATCCCCTCTTTCCGAGTTCTTCTCGAACCCCGCCAAGGTTAGACCTATTTCCATGTGTTGTCCTCTAAGTTATGCCTGTGCTGACAACCTATCCTCTCAATCTTGATACTGTGTTCAGCAAGAGCATTCAGCTATTCTTCGTAGTTCATATGAAGCAATGGGGGAAATAATAAATAATTATGATAGCTATAAGCGACCAAATAGATATCGATAACCGACAGGTATTGCTTAATATCGGGTACTGTACTGATTGTAAGCCATCGGCACGTATTGCGTCTTTTATCAATGAGTATGTAGATAACACCTGCAACCTTATTGAACCATCATATTCGTATGTCGTCAGGGACATCAAGTCGGTTCAAGGCTCCAGTGTTGTTATTGATGGTTCGGTTACCTTCCAAAGTAAGGTTATTGCCCAGCTGATGGAGCGATGTGAAAAGATTGCCATATTCCTATTGACAATAGGCAATCACTTGGAGGAGACGGTCCGCCAGATGTCTGAGGATGGGCTTATACTCCAAGCGACTGTACTGGATGCAATAGGGTCAGTTGCTGCTGAGACGGTAGCCGACTTTGTCCAAGAGAGGGTAGACGAGGTAGCTCGCGATCATGGGCTCTGCACAAGCCTGCGTTTTAGCCCAGGCTATTGCGACTGGAACATAAAACAACAAAAGATGGTCTTTCAATCTGTAGGCACATGTTCAACAGGAATTCGCTTAACTGAAGACTATCTAATGCTTCCCCGTAAGTCAATATCAGGCATTATTGGTATTGGGTACTGCAATGGCGTGGAGCATTATAATCCTTGTAATACTTGCCCTAACTACCATTGTCCGAGTAGAAGAGAGGCATGATGGGGGAGGGATTAGCCGGGGGCAGATTTAAACCCCTTACCGAAGAGTCTATATACCGAATTCACCAAACAGCAATGCGTGTAATTGAGGAGGTAGGTTTTGAGGTAAATTCTCAAGCAGCGCTGGAATTGTTTGAGGTGGCTGGTGCCCGTGTGGATTGGGAAAGGCGTCAGGTGTGCCTGTCTGAGAAAAGAGCTATGGAGTTCATTGAGATGGCACCATCCGAGGTCAGGCTCTGCGGACAAGAAGAGAAGCACGATATCCTCCTCGGTGGGCATCGTGTACGCACCGGAACCGGTGGTACTGCCCTATATATTTATCATCCGGACACCGGACAGAGGCGACCGGCAAGCCTAGATGACTTGAAGCGCATTGCCAGATTGGTTGACAATCTAGATAATATTCACCTGTTCATGCTGCCCACCTATCCCAATGAGCTACCTGTAGAGCAGGTGGATGTAAACCGCTTCTTCTCTGGGTTAGACAATACCACTAAGCACGTCATGGGAGGTGTTTACACCTTAGATGGGGTGAACCAGGTGATACGGATGGCAGAAATCGTCGCCGGCTCTGCTGAAAGACTTCGGCATCATCCCCTCATCTCTATGGTAACTTGTAGCATAAGTCCCCTGAAGATGGATAGGCAATATGGTGACCTAGTAGTAACCATCGCCCAGGCTGGTATTCCTCTGGTATGCCCCGCTGAACCTCTATGTGGGGCAACATCGCCAGTGACACTCAGCGGAAATCTGGTGATCCAGACTGTGGACTCCTTAATGGGCGTAATGCTTACCCAGATTGTCAATCCAGGGACACCGGTCATCTTTGGCTCGGTAGCCAGCAGTGCCGATCTCAAGAGTTTCAAGTACCTTTCCGGCTCAATTGAGATGGGTTTGCTTAATGCGGCTGGCGCCCAGATGGCTCAATTTTACCGACTCCCATTCTATGCTACTGGCGGTATGACCGACTCTAAAGTGCTGGATGCCCAGAGTGGCTATGAATCTGCGCTTACCATCCTGCTCTGTGCTTTGGCAGGTGCTAATTTTATCCACGACGCTGCCGGACTTATGGAATTCGCACTAACGGCGTGTTACGAGAAGTTCGTTATAGACAACGATATACTGGGGATGGTGATAAGAGCCGTTGAGGGCATAAAGGTTGACGATGACAGTTTGGCCTTTGACCTCATCAAGCAGGTGGGCCCGGGAGGTAACTTCGTTACCGCTAAGCACACTAGGGACTTCATGCGTAGTGAGCATTACCAGCCCTCAGTGAGCGATAGGGATAGCCGGGAGGAATGGGAGGCTAAGGGGGGGAAGACTGCCTGGGAGAGAGCGGCGGTAAGGGTAAAGGATATTATTGCTAGCCATAACTACAGTCTACCCCCAGTGATAAGACATCGGGTACTCTCGGAAATAACAGGAATCGTGGATTGACATATGTTAGTAGTCGGGGAAAACATCAATGCATCAAATAGGTCTGTGGCTGAAGCCCTCGCCAGCCGGGATAGCCAATTCCTTCAAGATTTGGCTAGGGCTCAAGCTGCGGCTGGGGCTGATTTTATCGATGTAAACGCTGGTATGGAACATTTCTCTTGGGAACAGCAAATGTCGACTATGGAGTGGTTGGTGGAGGTGGTTCAGGCAGCTACGGCTAAGCCATTGGCTATTGATAGTGATATTCCGGGTGTGATAGAGGCTGCTCTAAGCAAATACCGAGGGGAAAGGCTGATAATCAACTCCGTTACTGCCGAGCCTGAGAAGCTAGTATCTGTTGGCTCCTTGGCAGCAGGAGGTCAAGCCTGGCTGGTAGCGCTGGCTATGGGAACCAACGGTATACCCAAGGATGTTGAACAGCGTCTAGCCGCCTGTGATCTGATAATGACGCACCTGACCCGCTTGGGTGTAAAGGCGGAGCAGATATTATTTGACCCTCTGGTACTACCCATCGCTGTGGATTCCAGTCAGGGGTTGATTACCCTAAAGACAATAGAGCAGATCAAATCCCACTATCCAGATGCCAAGACTGTATTGGGTTTGAGCAATATCTCCTATGGACTACCTAATAGGAGGTTGGTTAATCGTGCCTTCCTGCTAATGGCAGCCTGCGCTGGACTGGATGCAGTGATATTAAATCCACTTGACGCTAAAATGATGAGCTTTATCAAGGTGGCTGATATGCTTACCGGTAGGGGCACTTCTAGGGGATACATCAGGGCTCATCGGAAGGGCATTTTAGTAGACTAGGAGGTATGCGGTGTCACGGCCAGGAATTCTGGTAAAACCCTATCAGAGGCTCAAACTGGAGCAGGTGGAGCAGATTCACCGGGCTTCTCTGTCCATATTGATTAACCCTGGCGTACTGTGTTTCAACCGCAATGCTGCTGACATATTCGGCGACCACGGTGCTGAGGTTTTACCTATACACCAGGGCAGTGCCGACTGCTGGTTGCTTAAAATACCCGAGAATATAATCACCGACGCGGTGCAGGCAGCACCAAAGGTGGTGAGGCTGGGAGCACGGGATGAGAATAACTGCCTCATCCTTAATGGGCAGGAACCTAGGGTGCACTTTGCCTCAGGCTCCGAGGCTAATAACTGGCTGGATGTGGGTGGGGAAACTTTCATCAGCAAGCGTAAGCCAGATTATGAGGTTGAGTTGCCCGTGTTCAGGGTGCAGAAGGGTACTGTGGACAGGCTAGCCAAGGCAGCGCGCCTCTGTGAACACCTAGACTCCTGGGACAGTTTCCTGCGCCCCGTCAATATCCAGGATGATGACATCACCGATGATAACAAAGATGTTAACAAGCTCTTTGCCTCACTGAACAACACCACCAAGCATGTGATGTCCGGATTAACTGAGCTAAGTCAACTGGATAATGTGGTTAAGATGTCCCACATTATAGCTGGTGGAGAGGACAGGTTCAGGGAAAACCCCATCATCTCTTTCATCACCTGCTTGGTAAAAAGCCCTCTTCAGCTCGTGGACGATACTACACAGACGTCGATAGAGATAGCCAGGAGAGGTATTCCCCTTGTCATCTCTAGTTCCCCCCAGGGTGGTTCCACTGCCCCTATTAGAGAAGAGGGTATGGTAGCTCAGATCAATGCTGAGATTCTGGTGGGCATAGCCCTAACTCAATTAGTGAACAAGGGTACGCCTGTGCTCTATGGCAGCGTACCGGTAAGGGCGCGCATGGATGACCTTTATGACTCCTATGGAGTCCCTGAGTTCAGCCAGTATAACATTGATTGTGTCCAGATGGCGCGCTATTATAGTCTGCCCTGCTACTCCACCGGGGGTGTCTCCGATGTGAAGGTGCCAGGGATACAGGCTTCGGTGGAGAGGTTATTTTCCCACATACTGGTGACACTCGCCGGTCCACAATATATTCACTACGCCTTCGGTCTTCTGGAACGAACCAATACCTTTTGTCCGGTTCAAGCGGTATTGGATAATGCCCATATAAGTATGGTAAAAAGATTTGTCAAACAGCCGATGGTGACCGCTGATAGGATTTCAGAATCTCTGGAGCAGGTGAGAAAGGTCATGGGCACCTCCCATAAGCTCTATGTCCGGTTTGTGCGGAGTGTGCTTCGTTCCGGTGAAATTACACCGCCATATCCCTTTGAGAGCAAAGGTATGGTGGATGAGACGCTGCTTCGGGCGCAAAAACAAATGGATGAGGTGTTGTCACTGCCACCTCGCCATATAGATAAAATGACCATAGATGAGGTATTTCAGCAGGTGCCCGGATTGTTAACCAGGCTGAGAGATTACTAAGAATTGGAGAGTAGAAATGGCAGAGGATGTAATTAGCTTAATTCGAGAAAATGTTATCCAGGGGAGGGTAACGCAGGACGATGAAGGCTTTGATGAGGGGATGGTGGGGCAGCCTGGGGTCAGCGAGCTTACTGAGAAAGCCCTTGCCAGGGGCATTAGCCCTGAGGATATAATAAAAAGGGGATTCAGCGAGGGTATGGTCGTCGTGGGACAGAAATTTGAGGCTGAGGAATATTATCTTCCTGATATGTTAGCCTCGGCTGAGGCGGTAGGGGCAGCCATGGAGATATTGGAGCCTCATCTCGTCAAGAGTGGCATCGAGCCAAAGGGTAAAATAATTGTGGCTACGGTAAAAGGAGACCTTCACGATATCGGGAAGAACATAGTATCAATATTACTTCGGGGGGCAGGCTACACAGTCAAGGACTTGGGGAACAATATCGCTCCTCAAGTTATCGTGGATGCGGTGGCGAAGGAAAGCCCACAATTCCTGGGACTATCAGCGCTGCTAACCAGTACCAGGGTTCGCATGGGAGATGTAATTCAAGCACTCATTGAGAGTGGGCTCAGGGATAAGGTGAAGGTCATTATCGGTGGGGCGCCTATCTCGGAGGAATTCGCTCGAAGCATAGGGGCTGATGGCTACGGAGCTGATGGCTTTGAGGCAGTAAGAGTGATGGAGGCTTTAAGTACTGGTGTGGAAAGTGGAGAGGGTTTATGACCGCGATAGATGCTTACAATGAGGCGCTCAAGAGCGGGCATTACCAGAAATTAACTGGACTTCTGGGGAAATACGATAATGTGCGCCGCTTCTGGGAGGATGAAGAGCTTGGTCTCTACTTGAGACCATATCTGGAGCGGCTGGTAGCCCGAAAGACGGAGTGTAGTCAAAAGCTTCGCCTACTGGACCTTGGCTGTGGTAGTGGGGATGGCTTGGATATCGTTACCAACATTACCAGCAACTCCTCGATTTCAGAGCCTAAAACAATAGTTCTCCCGCATGACATGCTTGAGCTTTACCATGGAATTGATATAAATGAGGGGCTGATGAGGCAAGCTCAGGCTATCTATGGAGATAAACAGAATGTAGTTTTCACAAAGTCAGACTTCAATGACTACGATTTCTCAAGCGAAGAACCCTATGACCTATATCTAGCCAACTATGGGACACTATCCCACAACACCGATGAGCAGACTGTAGAACTGTTGAGCAACATCGCTAAACACAGCCAAGATGCTGCCCTCATCATGATTGACTGGCTGGGGCGCTTCTCATATGAGTGGCAGGCGCTATGGACAAAAGATTTTGAGCATAACCAGTGGATGGATTATGCCATCTCGTATATTTACTCAGGCGATGGGGTAAAGCAGCCAGAGTTGACTTATTTCCCATTAAGGATTGTGGGGAGAGCAGAGGTTTTACACATATATCGCCAGGTAAAGAGGAAGGCCGGAGGTAGCATTGTATTGCGGAAAATGGCTGACCGCTCCTCATTCGTAGGGCGCCACATGGATACAGCCCGATATAATCCCCACTGTCAACCCATACGCCGATTAGTCAGTTCCCTTTTTGAGCCTAACTTGTGTACCAATCTAGATGATGTATTGATTTTATATGTTCCCAAGGATGGTTTCCCCGAGGTAAACACTTACCACCAAAGGCTAGCTGATTGCTGGAACCACTTAGTAACTTATACCAAGGCACTACTTGAGGGAAGCAAGCTACCGGGAGCACCGGCAGAAATGCCTATGTCTCTTAGGAGAGCGCTCAGTGTCATGAGGAAGGTAATAAGGATGGTATCAAGAGTGAGAATAGGAAACCCTAGGGCTAGCCTAGTCGAGCCGCAATTGGGCTACTGCCTTAGGGAACTGGAGATGGGGCTTCAGCAAGGGCTGGGATGTGGGCATGGGCTAGTGGCGGTCTTTGAAGTAGTGAAGTAACCTGGAAGATTATGAAAGCAGCCGTTTTGTATAGTGAGAAAATGAAGGAGTATGATTTAGGTCATGTGCTCACTGGCGAAAGATACGAAAATTTTATGCACTTATTTAGAGATATACTGGGTGGGAATCCTGATTTCGAAATGGTTGAACCCTCATATGCTACCTATGCCGAGTTAAAACTTGTCCATACTGAGGACTATATCAGAAGAATAGATAGATATGAATCGAAAGACCCACATGATACACCGCTTTCACCAGGTCTGGTTAGAGCGGCAAAGCTCCTTGCCGGGGCAGGAAAGCTTGCCGGTGAAATTGTTCTATCAGGCAAATTTGACAAGGCTTTTGTCATAGGAGGAGGAGTTCAACATGCCCGAAGAGACCATGAGAAAGGATTCGGCATATTCAGCGATGTGGGATTATGCGTTGAGAACTTAATGCGAAATCATGATATAGAAAGGATTTTAATCCTGGATGTAGATGCCCATGCTAGTGATGGCATTTATAGCATCTTTTACCAGGAGCCAAGAGTATTGCAAATATCGATTCATCAAGACCCTCGTACCATTTATCCCGGAAAAGGTTTTATCGATGAAGTAGGGGAAGGGGAGGGTGAAGGCTATTCAGTGAATATACCACTGCCTCCTTGGACAAGTAACACAGCTTATGAATATGTGCTAAGAAGTATTTTTACCCCACTGGCTAAGGAATTCAAACCAGAGTTAATAATGATGATAGACGGGAGCGATACTCACTTTACTGATAGAATAACGCAGATGGGATTAACCCTCAAAGGTATCAAAATGATTGGTAGTATAGTCAGACAAATAGCTGAAGAAGTATGTGAGGGTAAGGTTATTGATTTTGTAGGTTCTGGTTATAGCTATGATTCGAGGGTGGTATCTCTTGGCTGGCTAGCATCAATAGCCGGAGTAGCCGGGATCGAAATGGAGCTGGAAGAGCCGGTGCCGATTACTGACGAACTTACGCAAGACCTTAGATTGAAAGAAACCGAGAATATTATAGAATTTGCTAAGGGTTACCTTGGTAAATATTGGAAATGTTTACTTCCATAGTAAATAATAAAGTAGATTAAGTAGTTAAGATTAACTTTTAATACCAGGAGCTTCACATTGAAGAAAGTAAGAATCGCCAGTATAGGTGGCTTTTACGGCGTGGGGAAGACCACTACAATTATGGAATTAGGCAAGAAGGTAAGCCAGGGGGGGAAGCAGGTGGCGGTAGTATCCAATGACAAAGGGGCAATCAATGTCGACGGAGAGATGATCAAACATCTTGGATTCGAGGCTGAGGAAATCACAGGAGGATGCATTTGCTTTTATCTAGACCACCTCGCTTACATTATTGATAACATAACCGAGAGGTTCGTCCCAGATGTGCTGTTCATTGAGCCAGTAGCTTATTTTCTGCCCTCAAACTTATATGAGGAATTTGGGAGAAAGTTTGGTGAAACAGTAGACTTGGCGCCGGTAATAATACTCGTTGATGCACCGCGACTTTTATCCTATCAGGGACATACTGAGGAGTTACCCTTTATTGAATCCCGTCAAATAGAGGATGCAGAGGTAGTGGTGATAAACAAGATGGACTTGGTGGCGCCGGACCAGCTCCCGGCGATACGAACCATCATTCAGCACATCAATCCCAGGGCAAGATTAATAATGATGTCGGCAAAAACGGGGATGGGTTTAGATGAATTATCAAGCGTAGTGCTTCAGGGAAGACATGAATTCCTTACCGTGGTTACCATGACTGTGTTTAAGACTTTTGCCAGGTCGGTGACTGAAATAGGAGAGCGAGGAGAGCGGTACGCCATTGAGGTTGAGCGTGCTCTTAGCCAATCTGAGGTGAAGGACTTTATGAGTTACCTGTTAGTGGGAATAGCCGAAAAGGCAGTCGGCATGGAAGGAGAGATAAATCATATAAAGGCAATCATCAGCGATGAGAACTTTTTCCTTAAAGCCAGTTTAGTCAGCTTAGCCCAAGAAGTCGATTTCGCTGGCGATATGGAGAATCTTGGTGGTGGTAGGCTAGTGGTTGATGCGATAGCCAGCAAATTACCTGAGGACCTTCTGTATAGCATGATAATCAAAACAATACAACAAGTAGCTCCGAGATATGGGGTAAAATTTGAGTAAAAGTAGGGTTCTTATAACTGAATGGTGGAGTTTAAACCGGAGTTAATAAATTCTCAAAGGAGGTATAAAAATATTGGAATTCACTCCAAAACGAAGGGTTTTAGCTGCTTTATTGGGTGGGGAGGTTGATGAAGTACCGGCAACCTGTATTGGGGCTTGTGGAGGAAGTGTTACCGTAGAGATACAAGAAGCTGCTGGAATATACTGGCCCGAAGCTTTTAAAGACCCTGAAAAGATGGCAAATCTAGCTATTGCGAGCCAGGAGATAACTGGGCTGGAAAATGTGAACATTGGACACGAATTCAGTATATTGCCCGAAGCTTTAGGCTGTGAAATTAAATTCTATGACCGTAATGACCTTAAACCAGCAATGATTAAGCCTGTATGGGACAGTCCCGAGCAGCTAAAGATGCCAGACGATTTTCTGAAAACAGCTAGAATTCCAGCCATAATGGAAGCCATTAGTCTGGTAAGGAAAGAAGTGGGAGATTTTCTTCCGGTAACAAGTTTTGTCTTTGGTCCGTATTCGCTGGCTAGTGAGTTAGCTGGGCCAACTAAATTTATGGGGTGGGGAATAAAGAAGCCAGAAAATGCTAAAAAGTTCATTGATTTTGCTACCGAAGCCATCATACAGTATGCTAAAGCCCAATATCGTGCCGGCTCTGATATAGTATCACTTGGTGAGCCATTGGGGACGCCGGACATAATAGGTTTTGCCACTTTTAGAAAATACATTAAGCCAGCCCTGAAAAGAATTGCCGACAGTCTAGGGGGAATAAGAATCCTGCATCTATGTGGGGATGTCGAGCCATTTATACCAGAAATCGTTGACATCGGTTTTGATGCTATAAGCGTCAAGCCAAGTGTTGATATCGCTCGGATAAAGCCCATCGTAGGTAGCGTTAAAATATTGGGTAATGTTGATTCAAAAGGAGTACTAACTCATGGTACTGTTGACGAGGTAAGAGCTGTTGCCAGGAAAGCGCTTGAGTCTGGGGTTACCATGCTCGAGCCTTGCTGTGGTATTGAAGTATTAATGCCGCTTAATAACATAAAAGCCCTTGTAGAAGAGGCTAAAAACTTTAGACTTAAGAAATGATTCTGAGCTTTCAGGTAGAATTATCTGGATACCTTTGGATAGTTGCGATACAATATCAAGGTGTTTTCTTGACAACAATAATATGCCTGTTGTATATTCTACTAGGTGATTGGCTCCCTAAATAGATATAAAACTTGAGCGGCAAGATAAGAGTGTAGAGTATTACTAAACGTTGTCCTCATTGTTTAGTGTGGGCAAGGGTGGTTGCGTGCATAAAGACCTGTTATCTGGGCAATGGAGCCGATTAATAGAAAGAGAGGTGATGGCAGCTAGATAGTAAAAGACTTAAAGTGAGAGAAATGACTATCCACTTGACCAAAGTATTATCTTTTTAAACAAGGGAGGAGAATAATATGGCAACAGAGGAAAGAACCAAAGAGATTCTAAAAGCGCTAAACGATTCGGTGTATGAGTTTGAAGAGGAAAATGCTGTGAAGTGGTGCCATACTGCCCTGGATGAGGGTGTAGACCCCTTCATCGCAATTATGGAAGGACTGGCTAGTGGAATGCAGAGGGCGGGCGAAGCCTACAATAATAAGGAATACTTTGTTCCCGAGCTCTTGATGTGTTCCGATGCTATGTATGCCGGGCTTGACTTGCTGAGACCAGCCGTCTTAGCTTCGGGGAGAAAATCCGAGGTGAAAGGCTCTCTAGTTATCGGTGTAGTTGAGGGTGATGTCCACGATATTGGTAAAAACCTGGTCAAGATGATGTTTGATGTGGCTGGCTGGAATGTGTATGACCTGGGCAAGGATGTACCACTGGATAAGTTTGTTGAGGAGCAGCTAAGGACTGATTCTGATGTGGTGGCTCTCTCAGCGATGATGACGACCAGTATGCTGGGTATGCCGATAGTGATAAAGAAGCTAAGGGCGAGAAATCCCAATATCCGTATCATGATAGGTGGCGCTCCAATCAACCCGGAGGTTGCCGATAAATACGGCGCTGACGGCTACGCTGAAAGTGCCGGGACTGCGGTTGATGAAGCAATGGGACTGCTTAAGATGCTTAAAGAGGAAGAGATGCGTAAGTAAATTATCCCCAAGATACTTAAAAATTACCCACAAAAGATAGGGAAAAGTGTGTGGGGGGGATAAGACAAGATGAAATGATTGATGGCGATTGTCCATCACCTTTTGACAGTGTTAACAAGCTTTTCCATGATTAAATCTATGAACTTAGCAGGAAATGCATTGGGATTGGGGGACTGGCTGTAAGTTTCTACCAAACTCGGTGCTGTATGATATTTACCGGATGACCCAGGCAGTCAATGACTTCGGCTGGTGTGACTGATAAGCAGGTTTTAATAGATTGCTTTGCCTCCCATCAGATGGGACTGCTATATAGTTCTATTGAAATTGATGGGGGCTAGAGTATAGGAGTATAATTGATTAGTTTAATTGTTAAGTCAGGTATCTGTGGTTTTATCGCCAAAATAGAAGTTGAAAAAGTTGGCAAGAAAAAGTGTAAGGTCAAAATTGATACCGCTTGTCCGATGGTGACTGAGATGGGTAATGCTCTGCCTGAGATAGAGATGGGGGAGATATTTGCAAAGCATATAGACACTGTGGTTTATAAATTGGCGGGAGAGCATCATTTGCATACTTCATGCCCCGTTCCCATGGCTATTCTTAAGGCGGCTGAGGCAGCATGTGAGTTAGCACTGCCTCGTGATGTGATGGTGATGTTCGATGAAATGCATACTCTCAAGTAGGGTGCAACTAAGTATATAAATAGAAAGGAGATAAATTATGCCAGAAGGCGAGAACCAAAAGCACAAAGTTATCTTTCTACCCTCGGGTCGTAGAGGCGAAGTTGACGCAGGGAAAAGTATCAAGGAGGCTTCGGTAGCACTGGGTGTGGACATTGAAGGCGTTTGTGGTGAAGTAGCTACCTGCGGCAAGTGTAAGATTAGGATTGAAGAGGGTTTCTTCGAGAAATACAATATTGACTCAACCGGGAAGCACCTCACTCCGATAAGCGAAGCGGAGACCAAGTTTATTACCCCACATGAGGCAAAGGAAGGTTACCGGCTGGCTTGTCAGGCTCGGCTCCACGGTGATGTTATGGTCTTCGTCCCTGAGGAGAGCCGGGTGAAAGCACAGGTGGTGCGCAAGGCAGCCAGGGAGATTTCATGGCTTGTACCAAACCCAGCGGTAAAGAAATACTATGTGGAGCTAAAGAAGGCTACCTTGGAGGACACGCTGGGCGACTTTGAGCGTATGCATGCGGAACTTACTAAGCAGTATGGCTTAAAAGACCTCAACCTTGACTATCAGGCGCTGCTGACCGAACAGGAAGTGGTGCGTGAGGGCGACTGGAAGGTAACCGCATCGGTATGGATGGATAAAGAGATTATCTTGATTGAGCCCGGGCGTGTAGAAAAGAGTTATGGTATAGCTATAGATATAGGCACCACCACCGTAGCTGCTTACCTCTGCGAGTTGGCTAGTGGAGAGGTAGTAGCCACTGAATCCATGATGAATCCGCAAGTAATTTACGGCGAAGATGTGATGTCCCGTATCACCTACAATATGACCCACAAAGACGGCGCCGAGATAATGTGCCGGGAGATTGTTAAGGGTCTCAATAAACTCTGCGGAAGAGCGGCCGCTCAGGCGGGCATCAAGCGGCGTGATATAGTTGATATGACCGCTGTCGGCAATACCTGTATGCATCATCTCTTTATGGCTCTTGATACTCGCTATATCGGCATGGCTCCATTCCCTCCGGCACGACACCGCTCTGTAGATATAAAGGCTAGAGACTTGGGACTCAAGATAGCCCCGGGGGCTTATGTTCATATACTTCCCATAGAGGCAGGATTTGTCGGGGCGGATAATGTGGGGGTGCTCCTCGCCGAGAGACCATACGACCAGGATTCTATGGAACTTGTTATTGACATTGGTACTAATGGTGAGCTAATCTTGGGCAACCGAGATAAGCTTATCTCTTCATCCTGTGCCACTGGACCGGCGTTCGAGGGAGCCGAGATAAGGTTTGGCTGTCGTGCCGCTCCGGGTGCTATTGAGAGGATAAAGATAGACCCAGAGACTAAGGAGGCGAGCTTCAAGGTTATCGGTAGGGAAGACTGGAACACAGAATGTGAGGACAGCCTCGGAGCTAATGGTATCTGCGGCTCGGCAATAATTGATGTTGTGCCCCAATTGTTCCTGGCGGGTATTATTAATCATACTGGACGTTTTAACAAGGATTTGGATACTCCTCGTGTGCGTGTTACAGAGCAGGGTCCAGAGTATGTGGTTGCCTGGGCGGATGAAACCTCCATTGGGCAGGATATTGTAGCTTGCCAGGAGGATGTCAGGAATATCCAGCTAGCTAAAGGGGCAATGTATTCCGGCGCCAAGCTGATGATGCGTCATTTGGGTATAGAGAAAGTGGATAAAGTTATTCTAGCTGGAGCCTTCGGCAGTTACATTGATAAGGAATCGGCTGCCGTTCTCGGAATGTTCCCCGATTGTGATCTGGAGAATGTCTATTCAGTGGGTAATGCCGCTGGTGATGGAGCACGCGTAGCTCTGCTAGATGTGGACAAGAGGAAAGAAGCCGACTGGATAGCAAGACAGGTGGAATATATAGAATTAACCGTGGAGACGGATTTTGACAAGGTTTTCGGTAAGGCTATGTGGATTCCTCATATGAAGGATGATTTCCCTCATTTAAATCATCTTCTCCCTGAGAAGGCAACGAAGTAAACTTAAGAAAGGAGGTGTATTATTAAATGTTTAGGTATGACTCAGAACAGAAGGTTTTCAACATTGGTGGTGTAAAGGTAGGTGGGCAGCCAGGAGAGAATGCTCCGCTCCTAATCAGCAGCATGTTCCAGAAGGGAGACACACTTATTGAAAGCAGGAAGGACCGCAAGTTCAACAAAAAGGAAGCTGAGGAGCGGATCCACGAGATGGAGAGGCTTTCCCAGGAGACAGGTGTGCCTGGCATGGTGGCTATGGTGGCTAATAAAGCCGATGAGATGAAGGTCTATGTTGATTTTTTAATCAGTGTTACCGACATGCCTTTTGCCATAGACATGTGGGTCCAGAAGCCAAGAGTGGAGGCAGCACGCTATATAGCTGGGCTGGGATTGCAGGACCGCTTCCTTTACAACAGCATCACTCCCTGGGATGAGGACATCGAAGCTCAGGTGGCGGAAATCAAGGAAATGGGTATCAAGCATGTTGTTGTCCAGGCGTTTGATGTAGAGGATATGGGTCCTCGAGGCAGGCCGAAGGCGCTTCATAAGCTGCTACCATTGGTAGAGAAAGGGAACTTTGAGAGCATCTTGGTGGACACAGCGGTGATGGGCTTACCGCTCACCGCTTTCTCATTGATAGGCAATCGTCTCGTCAAGCAGGAGTTCGGATTACCGGTGGGCTGCGCCCCCTCCAATGGCACCTATATGTATCGGAAGTCGGCGGAAGAGAAGGGCAGAAGCCAGTTCCCGGCGGTAGATGCGGCGGTAGAGGCGATAACTGCTATGGGAAGCGACTTTATTTTCTACGGTCCCATGACTGGCTCCAGCCGGGTCTTTCCTGCGGTGGCTGCGGCTATCAGCCTGCTTGCCACCTGGGCTTATGACGAGGGAGCACCATTACCTACTGAGGGTCACCCTTTGAATCTACTATTCCCTGAGGTAGTAGAGCAATTATCAAAATAAGAAGGGGGGAATAATATGACGACAGAGCTGAGTTCTAGAGAACGAGTGCTTCGGTTTCTTAGGAAGGAAAAGGTAGACCGCATCCCCTGTTTCAGTGGTATGGGAAATGTATTGATAGAAGAGGTAGAGCGTCTTGGCTGGTATTTCGGAGACCTGCACCGAGACCCTTATAAAATGGCAATGGCGGCAGCAGCTACATACCGAGCTACTGGGTTTGAGTGTGCCATAGTTCCCTATGATTATCATTTAGAGGCTGAATCCTTAGGCACCGAAGTCAGGTTTTACGAGGAGAAGAAAGAAAGAATCACCTATCCTATCGCATCGCGAGAATTGGCTGAGAAGATGGGGGATATAGACCTTGAGGCAATAAAGAAGACAGACCCATCTAAATCGGGAAGGATACCTTTAGTGGCTGAGGCTATTCGCATTTTGAAAAAGGAGATAGGTGACGAGGTAGCAGTCGGTGCTTACACTTTGGGACCCTACGGTGTAGCTGGGGCAGTAGACGCTGTGGTTGACCTATCTAAAATGGTGCTGAAAAATAGAGACCTGGTGCATAAGTTACTGGAGGCTCTGGCTGGCTACCTGGCTAAGGAGAATAAGTTTTTCCGAGACGCTGGTGCTGACTATGTATGTGTTCGTGAGATGACGGCCTCCACTGAGCTATTAAGCCCGAAGACTTATGAGGACCTGATATTGCCTCATTTGCAGGACTTGTTTTCCCAAATAGACTCCCCAAAGATTCTGCATTCCTGTGGCGATACCGATGACATTATGCAATACATGGTTAAAACCGGGGCTGAATTTATATCCGTAGAGCAAAAGAATCATATACGGCAATCCAGAGAGACAGCGAAAGGGACTGATGTACGCCTTATGGGGAACTTGGATGTCTTCCAATTGATAGCGATGTCGACACCGGAAGAGATCGACAAGCAAGCGAAGATAGTTATTGGCGAAGGTCTTGATGCATTATGGCCCGCCTGTGATATTTGGCCAGAAGCACCGGCAGCTAACATAAGAGCGCTGGTGGAAGCAGCCAAGAAATACAGTGACCCTGAGAATCCGGTTCCTGGGACTCACTGGGCCGGGTGAAGACATCTTTCGCCGAGGGTGTCAATGCCGTAATGACCGGGGTATAATAACTGGTCTCCTATTCCCTGGGAGAACATAGGCGATGCTGGCAGCGGCGAGCAAGTATATAGCCTTGGGATTAATCGCTGCTAAAAATTTGCCGGCACTGGCTTTGAGTGGTTGCGTTCAGCTATCCTGAATGCAATGTTTGAAATTCAGTATACAGGAGGTGAATAATATGAAAACAGAACTCAATTCTAGAGAGCGGGTGCTCAGACTTTTTAGAAAGGAAGAGATAGACTGTATCCCTGTCTTCACTGGATTGGGGAGTGTAATAGTAGATGGACTTGAGAGAAATGGCTTGAGATTCATTGACCTCCACTCAGACGCACGCAAAATGGCGACCGCGGCTGCATCCTCATTCCAGTTGTATGGATTTGAGTCTGCCACAGTTCCTTTTGACTTCGGGATTGAACCCCAAGCCCTGGGCTGTGAGGTCAATTTTTACCCTCACTACGACAAAGAAGTTATCTATCCTACCATAAAAAAGAATCTTGCCGAGAATATACAGGATATAGATATCCATGTGCCCTCGGATTTAGCCAAGGCAGGGAGGGTACCTGTAGTTATAGAAGCGATTCGCCTCCTGAAAGAGGAAGTAGGCAAGCAAGTAGCCGTAGGAGCCATAATTCTAGGACCCTATACCTTAGCCGGGCAGATTACCGACCCTGGAAACATGGCTAAGCTGGCGTTTAAGAAGCCGGATATGGTCCATAAGCTGTTGGACATCTTGGATGAGGTTGAAATCGAGATGGCTAGAATTTATAAAGAAGCTGGTGCCGATTATATAACCATGCATGAGATGGCAGCCGGAGGAGAAATATTAAGCCCGCGCATGTTTAGGAGTGTAGTAAAACCTCATATAGAACGAATCATAGCTGCTATACCCTCGCCTAAGGTCCTGCACATGTGTGGTGATACAGATGCCATCGTTGAGGATATGGCTGCCTGTGGGGCTGATGGCATCAGTGTAGAGCAAAAGAACCATATAGCCGAATCTCGGAAGAAGGTAGGACCTGATGTGCTTATCCTGGGAAATATAGACACTTTTAAGCTGATGGTGGGAGGAACCCCTGAGGATATTGATAATGCGGTGAAGGAGGCTATCGCTGATGGTGTCAATGCCGTATGGCCGGGATGTGACCTGTGGCCAAGCGTGCCCAAGGAGAACATGGAGGCACTGGTGGCTGCCACCAGGAAATATGGCAAACTGGGATAAGAACTGTTTTGGATAGCGCGGTTATTGCTAGTGACTAACCCGCGATGCCGGGTAAAAAAATAGCTTATTGAGATTGGTTTAGTAGCAAGAGCGGACAGGATATTAGTGGCAGAGTTATAATTTTGCTGAAATTGCTGTACGCTAGTTAGTGCATTTTTTGTTATAGTGTGGAGTGGTTTTGCCTCAGTAAATCAAAGAGCCGGAAAGTTTTTGGCACAGTTCCGGCTCTAGAGCATTGAAATAATCGTGATTTAATCTACAAGAATCATCCCCAGACAGCTCCTGGATTCATTGTGGGCAAAGTTCACCTCTATCCCAGCTCTTTTTGCTGTAACCACTACATCTATACCCAGAGCCCCCATCGATGTTCTGGCTTTAAAGGGGTAGCGACAGGGTAACCCAGATTTGACGCCAACACATTCGTCACACAACAAGCAAGCACCGGCTGCAAACCCAGCGGCAAAATGATATCCTTCTCTAATGCAGAGAGACTCTACCTGTTCGATTATTTTATAAAGTCTCTCCTGATTGTCTCTGAGGGCATAGCTATACTCCGCCATTATTGTCTGTCGCTCGCTGCCCTTCTTTCTGGCAGACTTGACTATCTCCCATGCTTCGGCTAACCCAACTGGGTTCGTCAACTCTTCAGGTAGACTGGTTAATGCATTGTCTGTTTTTATCAGAATAGCACCCTGATACCTCTTAAGTATTTTCCTGAACTCTGAGATAGGCATCACATTAGGCGGACACATCAGGTTTACATCATAGAAGGAACACAGTGGGACCAAGCATTTTAGCCTTGTTCTCTCGTCCACTACTATATCAGAAACTGGCATTACTACCGCTTCTGATGCTCCCAGCTCCAGCGCCTTCTGGCATAATAACTTCAGATAAGATTCAAGTTTGTTATCTATTTCACTCATTAGTAATAGCAGTCCAGCTTTTAATTCAATCCAAATTTAATAGTATCTAATAAACTTAATCCGCATTATTCTACATCAATTAAGACTAGAAATCAATGCCCTTACCCAGACTCACACTAATTAGTATGGTATGCTATATATCCACCGGCTTGGTAATCAAGCCTACTGCCTTCGCTATTACCTTCTGAGCGGATATTCCAGTCAAAATGATGCTCACATTGGGCGGTAAATATTCAATAAGAGCTAACACTTTGGCACCCATTGTTTCCCCTATGGTCGCTAGCGGTAGGGTGATTAAATGGCAATATAAACCGGAGGCAAAAGTGGTTTTTATTGGTCCTTACATTGCCAGGAAAGCTGAGGCTAAAGATGAGAAGGTGACCGGGGTCATAGATGCCGTCCTGACCTTCCCTGAGCTTAAGGTGATGTTCGTTGCCAGAGGGATTACCCCTAAATCTGAGGAGGAAGGGCAGTTCTCTGGTCCCAAAGCTAACCTTGGTCGCCTGTGCGCTGTGTCGGAAGGTTTGCTTAGAGTAGCAAGATTCTCGAACGACATCCTGGCGAATGAAATTATCAATGCTCGTGGTAAAGACTACATGCCCCATATTCTTCGGGAGGTTGCCGAGGGCAAGACCACTGCCAAGCTTATCAACCTGTGTTTCTGTGAGGGCTGTATTGATGGCCCTGTCATTGGTGACGAACTGAGTGTTTTTAAACGAAGGGAAATTATCACTGATTACACCAAGAGTGAGGCAGACCCAGCTCAAACAGAGAGGGATATCCGACAATATGCTGGCATTGACCTCAGCCGAAAGTTTACCAACCAAAATGTCGCTCTACCTCAGTATCAACTGCGAGTTTGACCAGATGATGCAAGAGAAGATGGCTAGTGGTGAAGCCCCTGAGCTTGAGGAGGCACTGGCAATATTTAAGGGATTACCCGGCAATCAGAGGCTCTGCCGTTATGCTCTTAAGGGTGACGTCTCTTACCGACTCTGTACTCGTCTCTTCCAGTGTGCCACCTGTGAGTTTGGTCAAATGATAGAGGATGCTCTTCAGCAGAAGCTGGCTAAGCTAGCTGCACGACGGGAGGCTCTGCGTAAGAAGGAGCATGGAACTTGAGTGATAAGCGAAGGGTAAATTTACATCTGTTTAACGATTGACCATTTTAGGTGACAAATAACAATAAGGCTGAATATGCCAAATAGGCAAATACCCAGCCTTATTTGTAAACCTCATATATAATATTTTAACTTTTCCCGATTCTAAACATCTTGGTGCCACATACCGGGCATACACCCTGAGTTGCTGGTTTGCCGTTCTTCATGATTATTGCCTTAGCTTTCTTCATTTCCCTCTTGGTTCGGCATTTCATGCAGTATGCTTCCATTGGTAATACCTCCTTTTTATTACGTACGATAGACTATTCTTGTCTATAATGTCAATAGCTATATGCCCAGGATAGTGGTATTTTACCTTATCGCTATGCGGAGTTGAATGTCATGCAATATGAATATTAAAATCGAGGAGAGATGGTATGATAAGTAGCTTATTCTCAATTGGCGGACTTATTGCCGGTATAATCACCATGTCGCTGGAATAATTATACTCGTCTGTCCTTGGGTAATTGCTCACATTATTGGTATTCACCTTATTATTGCTGGATTAGTTACTGTACTGTCTGTATTGTAATGACTCTATTGGGTGTGAAAATACAATTAAGTGAACAAAACGCCATTTTGGGCGAGTTTTTAGCCTGATTGGCGCACTTGCGAAAAAAACCACAAACAGGTTATTAGGCTAAGTATGAAATTGGCCACTGTATCTCAGTACCCAGGAGGAGTTGTAGTGGTCAACCTTGACAGCGACCTCCTGGTACAATAAGGGGTGTACCCTTTGCTGTAAGACTCACTATATGCCTTATCTGCGTGTCTAAGAGCGTATTCACAGTTGAACACCGTGAGACCAGCTTCTATGTATTGGTCAAGATATTCTAAATAATAGTCAGTCAGATACGAATCATTGGCGATGTCATATCCATCTGGAGCATTCCAGTCGTCGAAGGCACTCCCATCGTACCAGATAGCCTCCTGCGAGATGGCATCGATTACTGAAAACAATTCAGAATGCCCCTCGCATAAGGCAGCGGCATTCTGTTGTATGATAATGAAGTCTGGATCTCTGAGGGTAGCATAAGACTTTATTTCTTGGATAAATTGGATCATTTCGACTTCCGTATCCTTTTCCTGTCTTTGGGCTTCCGCTATCACGGCATCATTCTCAAAAGCCTCTACCCAGTCAAGGTAAATACCATCAAAACCATCTTTTATGACCTCATCAATAATGCTATTGTAATCACGGTCAGGATTGCTATCGTGGTTTCTCCCGTATATGGCGATGTCTTTCCATTTTTCATTCCAGTAAGCCACAGGGAAACACCCTTCCCAACCGTCGGGGTCGTGAGTCAAGATATAATCTGGCCAATCGGCTGGTCGCGGCTCACCTTTGCCCCACACTCTGGACCATGTCCAATACCATCGCCAGTTTTCCGCTTCTCCAATATCAATATAAGCCATGAGCATCTTGCGGTGGACGCCATCACTGGCTTTGGAATTTCTTAGCTGTGAGACCATCACTTTAGTATTAAAATATCTATCATCGGATGACCAGTCCGTTCTGGTTGGCTCTAGAACCAACATGTCATAATTGGATTTGTCGAGTTTATCCACTGCGCCGGGTTCACTCAAATCCTGGAGCTGATATGCCCAGTATTTGACTTGGGATAAAGGCAACGGTTCCATTGCCACGGTTGGAATTAAGGTTTCATCTGTGAAAGGGCGTTTAGTGTTGCGTCCCCAGTATTTTACAATGACCGCAATGAGGTCGCTATAGGCGACTTCAGCATGGTTGTTAGGGTCAGGACCTAAACGGAAGTTAAATGCATTCACTTCCTCCACCCATGGTGACCAAGACGGTTCCCAGCACCATAGCGCATAGTTCATGTCGTATTGCTCAAAAAGCTCCATCTGGTCATCCATGAATTTGGCGGCACCGGGCTGCCATCGCATCAGACCGTACTCGTTTACTGCCACCGGCACGTCATGTTTTTCCGTAAAATCATTAACCGTAGACAGTAGATTCTCCAACCAAGCTTTGTTGAAGTGGTCATCAATGCCGTCCCAGTCTGTATCGAACACCCCTGGATAAGTGGATTCGTGAGATTTCCAAAATTGGTGGGTATATTTATATGGTGCGTACTGGTGTACTGTGTAGACCGTGCGTTCGTCCTCGATTGGCTGAAGGTAAGGAAGCCACTGGGTGGCACTATAACTCATTCCGCCGATGAGGATTGGTGTGTACAAGTCAACCTCGCGAATAGCCGCTGAGATGTGTGGGTAAAGCTGGTTCCAGTCATATAGAGTATCAGCATAATCTGGGTAGCACTCCTCCGGTTCCCAGATGCCGAGACAAACCTCGTTGGCGTTGGGCTCGACCATCAGATCGTAGCCGACGACAATGGGATTGTTGCCATAGCGTTCTGCCGTGTAGCGCCACATCGCTACCCAGGCATCCTGTGCTGCCTTCTCCTGCCATACCGAGTCATTAAGGTAACTCTCATCGAACCATTCTCCGACCTCTTCATAAAAAAAGGTGAACTCACTACGACCTGGACCGGTACGGAAGCTGATTACAGCGAACATATTCGCACTGGCAATCATATTAAGCAGGTTATCCAGATTGTCCTGGATGGCTTGCTCTAATGTGTATGGTGGAGTTTCGGTGAACAGTCCGGGATGGGAAATATTAACGTAATTAGCGCCCAGCGCTGCCAACCGGTCGAAGTCCTCCTGTGCGTAAGGAGGTCCAACGGTACCAGAGCCTATGAAGGTGGGCCCATCCAGCTCTGGGTATACACGGCGCTGGTAGATATTAGCTCCACGTAGGTGAGTGCCGTTTACCCACAGCTCCCACTTACCGTCGACAGCTTCAGGCACGGTGATAGTATCCTTTGGCGATGGTTCATGCGTTGGCGTAGGGGTTATATCTTCACCGTCACTACAGGCGAGAGTTGATAATAGCAGGATGGATAAGAGTATCAATACAATGATTCTCTTGTCTTTCACCTTCTCTCTCCTTTAGCTATCTATATCAACTCCAGTGCATCTCTTTGGCAGTTCAATGAGCGAGACTGCGATGCTCTAGCGTAAAGCTATCGGTTAGCACTATATATGAAGATTCCATACATCTAGTAAAAACCTATGCTTCGTGTGTAAAATCAAAGTGTTTACTCTTTGGGAAAAGTTAAATCTAATATGGAATATATCAGGTTCAGTGGAGATTACCATGGGGTATGCGGATCCTTTTTCAAGGTCTCAATCAACTTGTCCAAAGGAATGGCAGCTAGCGTCATAGGTTGGACAGTTCCCGTCGCACTCAATCTTATTGCCACTTTGGCGATAATTTCATCGCTAGGAGCTTCAATGATGTTGACAAAATCAAACTGACCCAGAAGTGCATATTGAGTCAGTATTTTGACCCCCATAAGTTCCATATCTTTATTTAGCTCCTTAATCCACTCGGGGTTTTCCTCAAAATTCCTCCTTCCTTTATCGGTAAGAACAACGAGCTGTAAGTAGCAAGCCATAGCGACCCCCTTTCTTATATATTGTATGCTAATAATGAATTCATACTATAGCTTTTGTCAATAGTTGAAGGGGGGGGTATTCCATAATCCGTGGATTTTCCAAGGGAAATTTCACTTGTTATTGCGAGAAGCCCTTCACAGAAGGACGACGTGGCAATCTCTGGAATGGAAGTGAGATTGCTTCGTCCTTTATCCTTCACCAAAGGGTGAAGGATGAACCGAATGACTCGCAATGACACTTACGTGATGGGCTTTTTGAATATAGACTCACGGATTAGGGGGTATTATCTATTCATTCCTTTGAGTTCTGTTGAATTCCAGTTTAGACAATGATAATATGATAAACGCTGATAAGGAGTCTTTAGATAAGCATGGTTAATTGGCAGATAACAGCAATTACTATTTATTGTGACGCGGTGGATGAAGAAGTAACCTTGATGGTTTACAAGGATTGGTCGACAAAATGTACTGGCTATGGGAAGTATGGTGAGCCTAGTAGGGAGATGCTCAATCTACTTGAAAAGAAAAGCAGGCGGTTAAAACGGCGGTTGGAGTGTACCGGTCCGGAATGTCCTAGAGTAACCCAGTATAAGGGCAAGCTGTTTTCCGAGGAGGCTAAGAAAGGACACTCAGGGTAAGGAGGTTGCTATAGGTGAGAAGCGAAAACCAAGTGAAAATACGAGTTGATAATATCTCACTCTCCTTTGGAGGGGTGAAGGCTCTCATCGATGTTAGCTTGGACATAAAGTACAATGAGATTCTGGCGATTATTGGACCAAATGGTGCTGGCAAGACCTGTCTATTAAACTGCATAAATGGCTTCTACAAGCCACAAAAGGGCGAAATATATTATGAAGACCAGAGAATTACCCGGATCCGTCCCGATAAGGCAGCTCAGCTTGGTCTGGCTAGAACCTTTCAGAATATCGAGCTGTATGCAGGGCTAAGTACTCTGGACAATATTATGGCGGCGAGACATGTTCTTATGAAACAGAATTTCGTCAGTGGTGCCCTATATTTTGGCTGGGCTCATAAGGAGGAGATTGAACATCGCAAGACGGTGGAGGACATCATAGATTTTCTAGAAATGGAGCCAATTAGAAAGAAAGTAGTTGGTGCTCTTCCCTATGGAATGCGCAAGAGGGTTGAATTGGGTAGAGCCCTAGCTCTGGAACCGAAAGTCCTGCTTCTTGATGAACCAATGGCGGGAATGAATCTAGAAGAGAAGGAGGATATTGCCCGGTTTATCGTTGATATATTTGAGGGACAGGGAGATACCTATCCCGAATCGAAGGTTCTGAGGGATGGAGTAAGTTGTGTTGTTCTTATTGAGCATGATATGGAGGTGGTCATGGATTTGGCAGATAGGGTGGTGGTTCTTGATTTTGGACGAATAATCGCTGAGGGGGCTCCGGCTGAGATTAGGGCCAACCCAGGAGTCATATCAGCCTATTTGGGAGAGTACCAGAGGTAGGTCTTAATATATCCACCTCATTCCCAAGTTCTCTCATCGACTATTTTTTGATGCTTTTCTGGGATAGTACCCTTATCCACAAATTCAATCTTATCTATCTTAACCCGGCAAAGATTCTGGAACCCTTTATTCAAATCATCGGTTAATTCTTTCGTGTCTATGGCTTCATCCTTCAACTCAACCTTAAGGGTCATTTCATCCCGTTGCCCCCTACGCCTAACTACTATTTGGTATCTAGAAACCGGCTTAGAGATGAAAACTACCTCTTCGACTTGTTTAGCCACGACAAACATACCTCTCACTTTAATGGCATCGCCGGTTCTACCGACGATAGCCACCAGCCGGTTGGCTGTTCGACCACAGGGGCAGGGTTCGGTAAAATAGGATGACATATCACCGGTGCCAAAGCGGATAAGTCCCCAACCTTTGTTATGAATCGGGGTCACCACTATTTCACCTATCTCCTCAGGTCCTAGCTGTTTTCCTGTCTCGGGGTCAACTATCTCTACTACATATTCATCCATAAGGTGCATCCCCGATTTCTGATGGCATTCATAGGCGATGGCACCACCTGGTTCGGTAACAGCATAAGCTTGTGCGGTATCAATTTGATAATCCTCCTCAAAAGCTTTGCGCAGTGAAGGGGATAGCATCTCACCGGTAAACCAGGCGCGCTTAAGAGCAAAATCTCGACGGAAGTTATATCCTATTTCCTTTGCCTTTTCAATGAGGGTCATTAGAAAGGAGGGTGTGCCCACGAACCCGGTAACTTGCAAGTCATACATGGTCTGAATCTGAATTTCAGTGTTGCCTGTGCCCATGGGTATGGCGGTTGCCCCACAATCCCTTAACGCTTCGTGAAACAGAATACCAGCCGGAGACATATGGTAGGTGAATGTGTTAATAACCGAATCTCCCTTTCTGAATCCGGCAGCCCAAAATGACTTAGCAAACCATTTAATAGCCGCAGTTTGAATAGGCTCATACAGCGGACCGGGTGAGATAAATATTCGGTCAATATCTTCGGGGGTAATAGCCAGGAACCCACCATAAGGTGGATTTACCCTTTGCCTCTCTATCAGGTCGGTTTTTCTGATAATGGGTAACTTCTCCATGTCTTTTGTGGAGCGAATCTGGAATGGGCTTACCCCTGCCTTATCAAAGATTTCCCTCACTACGGGAGCATGGTGGTAAGCATGCTCTATAGTCTCAGATAACCGCTGGTTAAGATATTTTTCTCTTTCCGCCGTCGGCATTATCTCCAGTTCATCAAAGTACTCGTCTTGATTACCTGACTTCATAGCCATCGTTTTCGCCTCTTATAGTGCTTTACTTCCCGGTAGCTCTTCTTCGTGCCCAGTGCCGATAGCCCCATATAAAACTCTTTCACATCCTCATTATTCTTGAGGAAATCTGCCGGACCGTCAAGAACCACTCGACCATTTTCCATAACATAACCGTATTGGGCGATACTCAGGGCAACTCTGACATTCTGCTCTACGAGGATGACTGATGTTTTGTGTTCAATATTAAACCGTTGGATAATATTATATATTTCTTCAACTAGCAGTGGTGCTAGACCCAGCGATGGCTCGTCTAACATCATTAGCTTAGGGGCAGCCATCATTGCCCGACCAATGACCAGCATCTGCTGCTCGCCTCCTGAAAGGTAGCCAGCGGTATTATGCCTAAGCTCCTTGAGTCGTGGGAAGTATTCATAAACCATATCCAGGTCTTGTCTAACGGCACGACGGTCTTTGCGATGAAAAGCTCCGACCAGCAGGTTTTCCTCGGCGCTGAGGTGCCCAAAGACATGGCGTCCCTCTAGTGCCTGAATAATGCCCAGCTTGCCTATTTCTTCGGCACTTTTCTTATCAATTCGGTTTCCATTCCACTCGATGCTGCCATCGGTTACTTCCCCCTCCTCAATATGTAGTAGCCCCGATATTGCCTTGAGGGTGGTGCTTTTACCGGCACCATTAGCTCCGAGCACGGCAACAATCGAACCGTCCTCTACAATTATAGACACGCCATGTAGTACTCGTATAACATTAAGATAGGCGACCTCAATATTATTCAGTTTAAGCATACTAAACCTTAAATTGGCAGGGCTCCTGCTCCAGACAGGAGCCCCTACCCGTTCTTATTATTTTATTGGCCGAACCAGTCAAACTCTTCGTATTTAACCATTGGCGCTTCCACCCAAGCGCTAATGGGTACAATTTCACCGTCCTCTATCTGGAAAACTCTGACCGACTTGGACAGTCTATTGTCGCCTGGAGTATAGCTTACCAGTCCGTGTAGACCACCGACATCAAAGTTATCCAGCTTCTGGATGCCCTGGGTCTCGATGGCTCGCCATGATTCTACATCTCCCTTAGCCAATACATCATAGCCGGCATTCTCTACTGCCAATCGTAGAATCTCAGCCATGATTAGACTTTGCGCCCAAGAAGTAATATAGTCCATATTTCCATAGTCATTGGGGTGTAGTGTCTGGCAGTATTCGGTCATCTTGTCCATGCCTGGCACATCGTCACCCCAATTCACCGTGGGAAAGACACCATAAACACCCTCAACAACGTCAGCTCCGGCGATGTCAACCAAGACTTTGGTTAAACCAGCATGGCCACAAGCAACAGTTACGCCGGGATACATACCTAGCTCATAGGCATTTTTAATAATGACAGCCGTAGGTGCCGGCGTACTGGAGATATACAGGACATCAGGATTCAGAGCCTCAATACGGGTTAGAGATTCCATCTCAGAGGTAGTGGTTGTTGTGTGCTCATCAACAGAAACAATCTCAATACCTAATTCGTCAGCCTTAGCTTGGAATGCATCTCGAGCTCCATAACCAGTAGAGTTATTGAGCAGGTGCAGGGCAAACTTGGGTTTCCCCTCACCCTGCCAGATATTCTCCATATAAAAGGTAGCAAAGGCTAAAGCATCATCACCGTAATCGGGCATCTGCCCATAAATATGCTGCGGTGGGCGGTACAGTGAAGGAGAACTAAAGGAAGCTAGTCCAGGAAACTCCGCCCTGTTAGCGGTTTCCATAGCTGCTGACATCATAGCCGATGAAGCGGTGGCAAACATTAAGCAGCCCTCGTCCATGAATTTCTTGACGTTGGTGACTACTGTGGAAGCATCATAGCCATTGTCTAACCACACCACATCAACATGGTATCCGGCAACGCCACCCAGCTCATTATTGATATATTCAAAGCAATCAAGGTTGGCATGTCCCATGGGGCTTCCCTTCTCAGCGGCGGGACCCGATGAAGGTGTGGATATACCTATTTTGAGCGTCTGCTCTTCGGCTCCGCCACCACAGCTACTGGCTAATGGCAGCACAGTCAAAATCAATGCCAGGCAGATAGTTCCAGCCATAATTAGTAATCTTTTGTTTCTCATCTTATATCCTCCTTGTTAATTTAAATCATCTCGACTTTAATTAAGCATTACATTACTTTATACCCCCCTCCTTCAGCTAATATGAGAATGGCCACAGTCGATAGGCAGACTTGAACAGATTCCAGCGGTGGGCAAGTCCCCTAGGCTCAAGGACCAGAAACAGGATAATTATCAGACCGAATAGCATAGGGCTTATACCGGTGGCGAATCCAGCGGGTAAGGCGGTCAATGCTCCCTCCAGGAAGGGAACAACCTCCACGGTTAATATTTGATGGAGAAGGCGGACAAAGAGCACCCCAAGAATAGGTCCCAGCGTAGTGCCCAGACCACCAATGATTATCATCCCGATGTACAGGATTGATTCCTTCAGGCTGAAATACTCGGCAAGTAGTGACCCATAAAAGCAGTGGGCGAGGAGTGAGCCGGCTATTCCGGCCAGAAAGCAGCCAATAAAGAAGGCAAGCAGCTTATATTTAAAGAGATTAATGCCCATTACCTGCGCTGCCAGGTCATTGTCTCTAATAGCAATGAAGGCTCTGCCCACCCTGGCCCTGGCTAGGTTCTTGGCAAAGAAGGTGCAGAGGATAGCGATGCCTATAATAAGATAAAACTGGCTCGCCTCACTGCGGAAGACAAATCCCCCTATGGAGGCATAGGGCACTATTAAACTACTAGTGCCGTGGGTTATTCCCCAGTGGTTGATAACCCAGATAATGATAAACTGGGCGGCAATGGTGGCAATTGCCAGATAAAAGCCCTTGACCCTCATTGAGGGAATACCAAAGACAAGCCCGATGAGGCCGGCAGTAAACCCAGCAGCTAGTAACCCAACCACGAAAGGGAGCTCAAGACGGTTGGTTAATACAGCCGAGGTATAGGCACCAACAGCAATAAAGCCAGCATGACCAATAGACAATTGCCCGCAGTATCCGGTTAAGATGTTAAGCCCGGTGGCAGCGATAAGCGTAATGCCAATCAAGTTGGCTACGCCGAGCCAATAGTCACTTCTTACGTACAAAGGCATAGTAAGAAGCAAAGCCAGAAGGGTTAAAAACAGTGCCCACTGTGTTTTGGTTCGTATGATAGCCATGTCTTCGGCATAGCTATAACCGCGTGTGCCACAGGGTAAATCCATTCTGCTATATCCTCTCTATACGGACTTCGCCAAATAACCCGTAAGGCTTCAGGAACATAACAATTATGATAATAATGAACGGGATAACTTCCCTAACCCCGGGCCAGGTTAATGGTGTTAGATAACCGCCGCCAAGATTTTCAGCTAGTCCGATTATCGGACCGGCTATGATAGCGCCCAGGAAGGAATCAAGTCCACCTAATATTACAACCGAAAACGCCTTGAGCCCGGTTTCAACCAGTCCATAGGTGATGCCGCCGATGCTGGACATAAGAACGCCGCCAATAGCAGCCAGCATACAGGCCAACATCCACGACCGGGAAAAAATTTTAGTTACGGGAATGCCACAGGCTTGGACTGCCATCTGGTCATCAGCAGTTGCCCTCATGGCGATACCCATTTTATGATACTTAAAGAACAGGGATAAAAGACCAAATAGAATTAAGGAGATAGCTGCTGCCCACAGGTATGCCTGAGAAACAACCGCCGTGCCAATGTGAATAGGCTCTTGCGGGAATAGACGTGGCAAAGCAGCCACACTCTTGGGCCAGATGAAGGTTACTACTCCCTCAATAAAATAGGCTAATCCTAGTGTTACCGTGATTAGAGACAAAATGGGCTGAGCAATGAGAGGACGTAGAGCAACTCTCTCAATTAACCAGCCCAGAACCACGGCGAATAGGATAACTAGCGCAAAACCAAGCCAGAGGGGAAGTCCAGCCTGAACTAGCATCCCATAAGTGAACCATGAGAAAATCAATACCAGTTGCCCCAGTGCCAGGTTGGCGACGCCGCTGGATTTCCAGACCAAAACAAAGCCCAAAGCAATAAGGGCATAAACCATGCCCACGGTTATACCGGTAATCACAAATTGAAGAAGATCAGCCATTCTCGGTAAGTCCTTCCGATACGGTTCTTACCTTGATACTGGTGGTCACCATTCCCTTTCTGCCATCTCGATAGGTTACCGCAGCCTCAACTTTTATTTCTTCTCCATAGCTATAAATGCGCTCTATCAGGTTCCTATACCGCTCTTCCATAAATTCTCTTCTCAACTTTCTGGTTCTGGTAAGTTCGGCTTCATCAGGGTCAAACTCTTTGTGCATCAGGACAAATTTCCTTACTCTGGCTGGCTCAGGCAGATAGCTGTTTACTCGCACCAAGTCATTCTCCACCAAAGCAGCAACCTCTTTTTTCTGTGATAGGTCAACAAAGGTGGTATAAGGCAACCGATTACGTTCCGCCCACTTGCCTACCATAGTGAAATCCATATTTATTATGGCTGAGACGAAATCTTTATCCTTACCACCGATGACCATAGCGTCCTTGATATATGGGCTGAATCTGAGCCTGCCTTCAATATACTGGGGAGCATATTTGATTCCCGAACTTAGCTCACCCATATGATCCAGCCGGTCCATAAATATCATATGTCCGTCATCATTAATATTGACGGCATCCCCGGTATGGCACCAGCCATCTATTAAGGTAGCCGCAGTTTTTTGGGGGTCTTTATGGTAGCCACGAAACATACAATCACTTCTAACTAGGAGTTCTCCCTCGTCTGTTATTCTGACCTCAGTGTTAAGTGCTGGTCGCCCCACGCTTTCAAACCATATTTCACCTTTACCATGGGAAGAGATGAAGCCAGCTTCGGTACTAGCATAATTCTGCCTCAACTCAATACCTATAGCATGGATTAACCGAAAAGTGTCCAGGCTTAATACCGAGCTTCCAGTGACAGCAAACCTGACTTTACTTAGTCCTAGCTTATCTTTAAGTGGTCTGAATACAAGTATATAGGCTATCCCGTGAAGAGCTTGCCAAAACAGACTTGGTTTCTTGTTCTGGAAGTTGGCATCGGCAATATTATGACCTACCGGCAGGAATAGGTTATAGCAAAAGCGCTTTAAGGGATTAGCGTCAATCATCTTTACCTGAATTTCACTAACCAGACCTTCCCATTGCCGCGGACCATATATCACGAAGTTGGGACCGACCTCTCGGGTATCCTCAGTGATGGTTTCTGGTTCCTCAGGAAAATTAATTCTTGCCCCGGTAAGTAGATGGGGAATAGTAGCGAAAAAACTATCGCCTACCCAAGCCGCCGGGAAGTTAGAAATCAAATCATCCTTTTCACTTAAGGGGTAGCGGCTGATGAACCCTTGAGCCGTATTTATCAAGGCTCGGTGGGTAAGTATGGCTCCCTTAGGTAAGCCAGTGGTTCCTGATGTATAGTAAATAAAGGCGGTATCGTCCCCATTGCCCTTGTCTAAATTCTGCTCGAAGAAACCAGGATGTGTATCTCCATATTCCTTGCCCAGCTTCATCACTTCAGTGAAGCTGATAAGGATAGGGTCATCGTAATTCTTCAGACCTTTGGGGTCCCAGTAGATAACCTTCTTTAGAAAAGGTAGTTCACACTTGATTTCCAGAAACTTATCCGTCTGCTCTTGGTCATTAACTATGGCAAATTTGGCTTCAGAATGCTCGGCGATATATTTTACCTCGGACGGTATGGAGTCAACGAAGATGCCGGTGACGATACCTCCGGCCGCCTGAGTGGCGGACTCTCCCCAAAACCATTCAGGTTCGTTGTCCCCGATAATACAGACCACATCCCCATGCTTAAGCCCGAGACTCACCAGACCTAGCGAGAAGTATTTTGCTTTTTCATAATAATCTTCCCAGCTATACCTCTGCCAGATGCCGAATTTTTTCATGCACATAGCTGTCTGGTGTCCCCATTTTTCATAATTACCCCGAATGAGCTTGGGAATTGTATCCCTGTTATCCATTGTCATCGTATTACCTGTATTTTTGCTCATCATCCTAGAGTATAGTTTGGAAACGCTATCTCTATATAAAAATACAGTACCTCCCGCCTGGAAGGTACTGTTGTATCAAACTATATTTAGTTAAACAAATTTACTTAGCTAAATAAGCATATCAAAACCCCCCAAGCGCACCGAAGTGCGCCTGGTAAAGATGAAGGCAGTTGTCTCCAATCTTTGACAGAAAATAGCCATTGCTACAAACTTTTTAGCTTATTGATTGATGGATTAGTCTATCATAAGGAAAATCAGTCTGTCAATATAAGAGCGAGGAGACTCCTTCACCCCTTTCAGGTTTTGGTTGCTGAACCTATCACTCTTGATCCCCTGCCTAGTCGAGCCAAAGGCTACGCAAGGCGAGTTTGTGATATTCCGCTTGATAGCGTGAGCGGGGAGATTCTGGGAAGAGGTACTGACGAGATTGTCCAAAAAGCAAATGCTGTAGCTTTGAGTGGGGGAATGCCTAGCTTTAATAAAATCGCGGTTTTTGTACTTAAACAACCCCCACATTATTAACCCAGACAAGGATAGTTAAAGATAGATCGATAAAGTCGCCTATGGCGAGCGCATCCTTTCTCCTGTAACCATGATAGGTACTAGGGTTGCCTAATTAAGGATCTAGTGGGACAGAGGGGTAGGTTTTATAATAAAACATTGGGCAATGAGGTTAATGAGCAGTCTCAGGGGAACGGCAATCAATGTTCGATTCTAGGGTGTCCTCAATACCATCCCAGCGTTTCTGGTATTTTAGAGAAAAGACCGAGCGGCTAACTCTAGCTCACGGGAATCGTGGTGCCGGTGGCTTTGGCGATAAGTTTGCCGTCTTGGTTGGTCACAACCATCTCGGAGATACCAACCCGTCGACCACTCCTTATTACCCGACACTCGGCAGTTAGTTCATCATTCACTGCGGCACCGGTGATGAAATGGATGTTGAACTGAGAGGCAATGCTGGGATGGGCTAGAGAATTGGAGCCATAGGCAAACGCTTGGTCGGCTACTGCCATAACAATACCACCAAAGATTAGACCATTGAAGTTTTGGTATTCGGGGACTAGCTTTATGGCTACCTTAGCATAGCCTGGGGTAAGCTCTAGCAAACGCATTTTTAGATATGAGGCGATAGGCTCTTTTTTCCCTTTGGCTATCAGTTCCGCCACACTATTGGACGACTTCTCTTCCTCTTTTGACATTTTATCCATAATTCCTCACTTTCCCCTCGTTCCATTGTTCTGAAGTATAAATCTTAAATTCAACTCCGACATCGGTATACTCTAGGAAAACTCTGTGCCTATCGTCACCTTTCCGGACATCAGTTGCCGTATAATACTTACGAAACCATCGGTTGATTTCACTGGGTTGCCCCACAGTGGTACGCTTGCTAGTATCCGCTTTCGTACATTTGTGTGGGTATCGCTCACTATCGATGTCAATCAAGACAATTTCGTCCCCAGCTTGGGGTCTGCCGGTAGCAGTATCCTTATAGAGGATAATTTCGTGGTTCGGTAAATCTTGTCTATCATGGTCGCATCGCGGGTTTATAATACCCTCTAGGATTAGACCTCTACGCGGGTTCCACTCAGTATTGGTATTCCTTGTCATTTCCTAATACCTCCCAATTTGTCTTCAGTCTTGAAAAGAAATAAAGGACTGTTTCAGGGGGCTAACACAAATTGAATTTTTGGGCAGCCTTACGAAAACCAGCTATGGCACCTTCCAGTGTCCTGTCATCAACACAGTATAATATACGAAAATATCCTGGTGTCCCGAAGCCGCTACCGGGCACAGTCAGCA
>Ga0315545_1000196_pt1 | contig 66568 bp, 34 predicted proteins | sample SalMarSW160210MG_FD_203096 | JGI IMG/M metagenome (GOLD analysis project Ga0315545, IMG submission 203096) | Salt marsh sediment microbial communities from the Plum Island Ecosystem LTER, Massachusetts, United States - Salt Marsh Sediment SW1602-10 ...
ACAACTTTTACCCCAGGAGGTCTTCTTTTTCATCAGGAAGTTTCCCCATTTTTTCTCCAAAAAAAAGACCTTCACACTTGCCATTTTCGATTTGTGCCCCGCTACCAATGGGTTACAACGTCACCCTCGCCGTTTTTGGGGAAACTCCTGCAATGGCTACTGGAACTATCTGTGACCATCTCGGCACGGTCTGTGTACTGTTTGCCAGCGGCTAAGTTCGGCTCCCCGCATGCCGATGGTAACGCCGTTCCCACAATCTCCACGCCTCCCGACCTGAGATGGTCACCGTCTTCGACTATTTCCTGTTTCCGCGCATCCCAAGAAACCAGCTCTACGTGCACGCACTTTGACCATGATGAGCAAAGATGCGCTCTGCCGGCGACATCGGTGGCCCTGTGAGTGGCCCGCACGAAGAGCGCGCTGCAAGCGAGTCCCGGGAAACCATCCGGTGTTTCAGCTCACCGTCTTGGATTTCGTTAAGAGTCGCGCCGTACCATGGCGAAAGCGCGCGATTAAGGCCTAAACATAGGTTATCTCCAAAATCACTTGTCTATGGGACATCCGTCTCGCTCGGCACGCTCATACGGGATGCTTGCCCTACATCGGGCTTACCCATTTCGACATGATTTTTTGCTTGACAAGGTGGGCGGAGAGTGATAAGTCTTGGCGAGCTTGTGTGGAAGTGTGCTGCGGGGAGCTGCTTACGAGGTGCGCAGAATCCCCATACTGCACGTTTTGATCCCCGCGAGCAGCCGATCGCCCCGCCGGGGAGAGCAAGAATGCTCGGTATTGCGTCAAGAAGTGGGACTGTCTTACCTGTCTTTCGTCGCTTCAGCCTTCCTGTGTCAACTTCCCGTCCTTCTTTTCTCATGCCTCAAGCGGATCGAATTAAGCGGAATCGGGTTAGTTTGTCACCCTTTTCGGATACAAAGGTCAGGCAAAACGCTGAAAGTAACTCAGAGAAGAGGATTCGTGTGTCTTAATACAAACGTTCAAACAAGGGGGTGCGAAATGAAAAAGAGGATTGCGGCGAAAGCTGCGCTGGTATCGGTGATTGTGGGAGCTGTCATTTCCTTCGGAGTTGTGGGGGAAGTGAGTGGACAGGGTGTAATAAGGCCGCTTCTCGCGGATGATCTCCTCATTAGCACCGGGGAGTCATCGGGCGACCGGGGATACGTCGCGTTCGATGGCACACGATACTTGGTGGTCTGGACACAGTATGACTACGCTGTAGCCATCTGTGGGCGATTCGTCAACACCCTGGGGCAATTAGGCAGCGATCCCTTCGTGATTGCATCTTCTGCGAATAGCCAAAGTGATCCTGCCGTTGCCTTCAATGGGGCACACTACTTGGTCGTCTGGCGGCGTAACGTGTATGGCAATCCAACCATGGGCCAGCTCGTTGGCACCGATGGATCTCTCATCGGTTTCGAGGTTAATATCAGCGGCTCATCCGGGAATATGGACTCTCCAGATGTCGCATCGGACGGAACGGACTTCCTGGTCATATGGGATGATAACTCCGCCAGCGGCGGCATATACGGACAGAGGGTGTCGGGAACTGACGGCTCGCTCATCGGTGTTAGTTTTCTAATCAGCCCAGCGTCCGGAAGTCAGAGTTTCCCCTCCATTGGGTTTGGGGGGACCCGCTATCTTGTTGTCTGGAGTAACAGTCCCGAGCCGAACACAGAGACTGATATGTATGGAGCGTTGGTTAGCACTTCGGGGTCTGTCTCAGGGCCCATCGCGATCTCAACTGCTCCAAGCAACCAGGGTACGTGGATGGCGCCTGGGGTATCGTTCGACGGCGAGAACTACCTGGTTGTCTGGGAGGACTACCGCGACAGCGGTCCCCACATTTACGGCGCCAGAGTCTCAGGGGGGACAGGTGTATTAATAGATGGTCCCCCGGATACAGGTGGAATAGCGATTTTTCCTGACGCCGGCTCCACCACACCTCACGGCCCGCAGGTGGCCTTTGATGGTGCGAATTGGCTGGTCGCCTGGGGAGGGAGCAAAATTCGGGGAACCCGAGTAAGTAGCTCAGGGACCGTGGTGGACCCTGACGGTATAGACCTCTATGTGACGCCGATAAATCAATTCCAACCTGCTCTGGCTTCTGACGGGACGAACTACCTCGTGACGTGGCGATTGGAACAAGACCCCCCGGCGCCATACACATCGTGTGCGAAATACGCTCAGCTTGTAGGGCGGGGGCCCATTGCGAATCCTGATTTCTACGGAGTGGACGAGGACGGCATCTTACCCATATCGGCTGACCAGGGGGTGCTGGATAACGATGTTGACGTCGAGGGCGATCTGCTGACCGCTGTCCTTATAAACGACGTTGGCAATGGCACTCTTTCCCTGAATGCCGATGGTTCCTTTGAGTATACCCCTGACGGGGACTTCTTCGGCACTGATACTTTCGCTTATGTGGCGAACGACGGCCATTCGGACTCCGCGGAACCAACGACAGTCACCATCACGGTCAGAGCCGTGAACGATGCACCGCTGGCGGCGGATGATTCATACATCGTGGACAAGGGAGGTACGCTTACAATCCCCGCCGCCGGCTTGTTGGGCAATGATAGCGACCCTGCGGATGGCGATCCGCTCATAACGAACCTGGACGCCGGACCGGCTCACGGTACTCTGACCCTGAACGAGGACGGCTCATTCACTTACACGCCGACCCCGGGATTTGTTGGTACCGATACCTTTACCTATAACGCCGAAGACATTCCCGGCGTATGGAGTGCGCTGGGGCCCGGAGGCTTAGAGGCCCGGTGCATGGCGGTTTCCCCGAACTGGGCTGCCGACCAAACGATTGCCTTGGTGGCTCCGCATGAGGTCGGTAGTTTTTTCAGGACCACGGACACAGGCATCATTTGGTGGTGGACGAGGCCTCAGGGTGACTTCCCGTACGACCTATACTTTGACGCCATTGCGCTATCTCCGAACTACAAGTACGGCGGTCTGGGCGAGACCGGCTTTGACGAAACCGTGTTTCTCAGCCAATCTCGCTTCTACCGATCAACAGACAGTGGGGAGACCTGGTCTGTAAATGACACCGTTGGGAACAGCTGGACTATCGCGGTCTCGCCCGCTTTTGCCACCGATGGAACGGTGTTCATTGGGGGGAACGACGATGTTTATAAGTCGGTGGATGGGGGAGTAACCTTCTTCGCAGTCAGCGAGGGCTTGCCGGGTGGTTACAACATACCACTTACCATTTCCCCGAACTACTTGGCTGATCAGACCATCTTCGTCGCCACGTACTACGGTGTTCACAAATCAACGAATGGGGGCGCTCAGTGGTCCCTCACGAGCGACCCCTTTCCCTCCGGAGGGCTGTGCATTTCTCCGGACTACGCGAATGACCAGACGATTTTCGCAGGTTGGGAAGAAGACTGGCCAGGGGAATTCCACCGATCCACGGATGGGGGCGCCACCTGGAGCGTCGTAGACGCGGGCGATTACACGTTTTCAGGTCTGGCCATCTCACCCAACTACGCGAATGATCGTACCCTGTTCGCTTACGGAAGAACGGTTTACTGGAAGGGGGTCGTAATGTCCGAAGACGACGGAGCATCGTGGTCGGATATAGGTCTCACTGGACTATCGGACTCGGCATCTAACAATGTTCAAGGCCTGGTGGTGTCTCCAGACTTCTCCGTTGATCGCACCATCTTCCTCCCAACTCTCGACGATGGGGTCTGGATGACAACTCTTGGTGATACTGGGCTGTACTCCGAGGCAGCAACTGTCACCATCACTGTGAACCTTGTCGCCCAGAACGACACATATCAAATGAACGGGGACACCTTTACGGTAGAAGCCCCTGGGGTGCTGGCTAACGATAGTCCCGGGGTGACGGCGGTCTTGGTTGAGGATGTCAGTTATGGGACGCTCACCCTCAACCCCGACGGCTCCTTTACATATGAGCCCGAGGCCGGTTTCTATGGCAGCGACAGCTTCACCTATATGGCCACTGATGGCGACTTCTACTCTAACGTGACAACAGTATACATTACTGAGCTACCCGGAGATCCGTGGGCGTGGGGCTACAACGCTTACGGCCAGTTGGGCGATGGCACTACCACTGACCAGTACACTCCTGTCCAGGTTAGCGGCCTGACTGAGGCGACTGCGCTGGCGGCGAGCGAATACCGCAGCCTTGCTCTGAAGTATGACGGCACGGTCTGGGCCTGGGGGCGAAACCAGTATGGCAGATTGGGCGACGGGACCAGCATAAACAGACCTACGCCCGTTCAGGTAATAGACCCAAATGACCCCAGTGGGTTTCTTGCCGATGTAGTGGACATTGCAGCAGGGCGCGACCACAGCCTGGCGCTGAAGTCGGACGGCACGGTCTGGGCCTGGGGCAACAATAGCAACGGGCGGTTGGGAGACAACACAGTCCTACCCAGAAGTAGCCCTGTGCAGGTAATAGACCCGAATGACCCCAGTGGCTATCTTACTGATGTAGTGGACATTGGTGCGGGCCCTTCCAATAGCCTGGCCGTGAAGTCAGACGGCACGGCCTGGGCGTGGGGTCTGAACGACTATGGACAATTGGGCGACGGTAGCACGATTGACCGTCGCACCCCCGTGCAAGTCAGCATCCCCGGTGAGGTGACTGCGCTGGCGGCAGGCGAATACCACAGCCTTGCTCTGAAGTCCGATGGCACGGTGTGGGCTTGGGGACGAAACGATCGCGGGCAATTGGGCGACGGGACCGGCATAAGCAGTCCCACCCCCGTCCAGGTAATCGACCCAAATGACCCCGGTGAGTTTCTTACCGATGTGAAGGCCATTGCAGCGGGCTACTTTCACAGCCTGGCGTTGAACTCAGACGGCACGGTCTGGGCTTGGGGTTATAACGGCGGGGGGCAGTTAGGCGACGGCACGCAAACATCCGGCGCCTCCCCCGTCAAGGTGAACGGCCTTACCGACGTAAGAACCATTCAGGCGGCGGGCCACGACCACAGTTTGGCTCTGAAGTCGGACGGCACGGTCTGGGCCTGGGGCCTGAACTTATACGGCCAGTTGGGCGTCGGCACCACCGACACCCACTATATCCCCGTCCAGGTCAAAGGCTTGAACCATAGGGTGAGGGCGATTGCGGCTGGCTGGAAGCATAGTCTGGCGCTGGTATCGTCAACGATGCCGAACCGTGCCCCGGTTGGGGTGGATGATGGCTACGTGGCACTTGAGAGCAATACACTCAGTGTGGCCGCTCCTGGTGTCTTGGGTAACGACAAGGACCACGATGGCGATCCGATCACTGCGGCACTCGCAAGCGATGTGAGTCATGGCGCGCTTGCCCTTAGCCTCGACGGTTCGTTTGTCTACACCCCAGCCTCCGGGTTCACCGGGACCGATAGCTTCACGTACGAGGCGTATGATGGCGAGTTATATTCTGGCGTGGCCACTGTCACCATTATGGTCAATGTCCCAGCCACGCCGGGATATCCGTGGAGTTGGGGTCTGAACAACTATGGCCAATTGGGCGATGGCACAACCACCAATCGCAATACTCCCGTGCAGGTGAGCGGACTCAATACCGTGGCGCGTTTGGCCGGTGGGGAATACCACAGTCTGGCGTTGAGGTCGGATGGCACGGTCTGGGCGTGTGGCCGGAACGACTATGGCCAACTGGGTGACGGGACTACTACCCACCGCTATACTCCTGTGCAGGTCAGTAGCCTTGACGGCATTGTCGCCATTGCGGCGTGCCAGGATCACAGTTTGGCGCTGAGGTCCGACGGCACGGTCTGGGCCTGTGGCCGGAACATCTTTGGCCAATTGGGTGACGGAACCATGGTTACTCGCCATACTCCAGTCCAGGTGAGCAACCTCACCGACGTGGTGGCTGTTGCGGCGGGAGCATATCATAGCCTGGCGTTGATGTCAGACGGTACCGTCTGGGCCTGGGGCCACAACTATTACGGTCAATTGGGTGACGGCACCGCCGGCAACCATTATGCTCCGTTCCAGGTCGGGGGACTTACCGATGTGACGGCCATTGCGGCGGGAACATATCATAGCCTGGCGCTGATGTCAGACGGTACCGTCTGGGCCTGTGGCAAAAACGACTATGGACAATTGGGCGACGGCAGCAACGACAACAGCTCTGTCCCCGTTGAGGTGAGCGGCCTGAGCGGTGTGGTGGCAGTGGTGGCGGGCGAATACCACAGCCTTGCGCTGAAGTATGACGGCACAGTCTGGGCCTGGGGCTATAACATTACCGGCCAGCTGGGTGACGACAGCACAACCCATCGCAATATCCCTGTTCAGGTGCAAGATCCGAACGATCCCACGACGTACCTTACTTGTGCCACGGCTGTGGCGGGGGGATTTTATCACAGTCTCGCGGCCAAGACCGATGGTACTGTCTGGGCCTGGGGATTTAACTCCAGTGGGCAATTGGGCGATGGCACCAATACAACGAGGTATACGCCTGTCCAGGTAAGCGTCCTGACGGGAGTGACGGTCATTGCGGCGAGCAGCTACCACAATCTCGCCACAGCGGAAGTGAACGAGGCCCCAGTGGCAGGCGATGACGCGTACGATGTGGATGAGGATGACACGCTTACTGTGGCGGCTCCTGGTGTTTTTTCCAACGATAGTGATGCGGATGGCGACGAGCTGACCGCCATACTGGTCAGCGACGTCAGCAACGGCACGTTGACTCTCAGCGCCGACGGCTCCTTCACTTACGAACCGAACGCCGACTTCAATGGAACGGACATCTTTACCTATAAGGCCAACGATGGCGAGCTGGACTCCAATGTGGCGAGTGTGACCATCACGGTCATCCCTGTAAACGACCCGCCCACAGCCAATCCGGATTCGTTCACTGTCGCTGAAGACAGCGGTGCGACTAACCTGAACGTGCTGGCCAACGACACGATTGCACCCGACACCGGCGAGACGCTCACGATCACGGCGGCGGGCCCCGGTTCGGCAGGAGGAACAATCACCATCGTTGGAGGCACAAGCATCAGTTACGAGCCAGCGGCCGACTTCTTTGGCACGGAGACCTTCACCTACACCATCAACGACGGCACATTGGGCAGTGATGACACCGCCACAGTGACGGTCACGGTCGAGCCGGTCAACGACCCGCCGGTGGCCGATGATCAGTCGGTGACCACAGATGAGGACACGCCAGTGGCAGTCACGTTGACGGCATTAGACGTGGAACACAATCCATTGACCTACGCCATTGTGACGCCGCCGTCTCACGGAAGCCTGAGCGGGACAGCTCCAGACCTGACCTATACGTCAAATCTGAACTACAACGGTCCTGACAGCTTCACGTTCAAGGCGAACGATGGTGAGCTGGATTCCAATCTGGCGACGGTCTCGATCACGGTCAACGCAGTCAATGATGCGCCGGTGGCGGACGAGCAGTCGGTGAGCACGGATGAGGACACGCCCGTGTCGGTCACGCTGACAGGATCAGACGTGGAAAACGATCCCTTGACCTACGCCATTGTGACGGCGCCGTCTCACGGAAGCTTGAGCGGGACGGCTCCGGACCTGACCTATACTCCGAATGCGAACTACAACGGTCCCGACAGCTTGACCTTCAAGGCCAATGACGGGACGGTGGACAGCGACCTCGCGACTGTCTCTATAACGGTGAACGCAGTCAACGATGCGCCGGTGGCGACCGATCAGTCAGTGACAACGGACGAGGATGCTGCTGTGGGAATCACTCTCGTTGCGTCAGACGTAGACAATGATCCATTGACCTACGTGATTCTGGAGGGCCCGACGCAGGGCGCCCTGACGGGGGCACCTCCTGATGTGATTTACACGCCGAACGCAAATTTCCATGGTCCTGACAGCTTGACCTTCAAGGCCAATGACGGGACGGTGGACAGCAACATTGCGACTGTTTCCGTTACAGTGAACCCGGTCAATGATGCGCCGGTGGCGGACGACCAGTCGGTGAGCACGAACGAGGACACGCCGGTGGCGATCACGCTGACGGCATTAGACGTGGAAAACAATCCATTGACCTACGCCATTGTGACGCCGCCGTCTCATGGAAGCCTGGGTGGGACCCCGCCCAATGTTACCTATACGCCGAATCCCGACTACAACGGTTCTGATAGCTTCACGTTCAACGCAAACGATGGTGAACTGGATTCCAACGTGGCGACGGTCTCTATAACGGTGAACCCGGTCAATGATGCACCGGTGGCCGCAGATGATGCTTACAGCGTGGATGAGGACGATATTCTTTCCGTGGCAGTTCCAGGTGTGCTTGGGAACGATAGCGATGTGGAGAACGATGCGCTTACGGCGGTCCTGGTCAACGACGTCATGAATGGCACACTATCGCTCAACGCCGACGGCTCCTTCACTTACATGCCGCATCCCGACTATTACGGCCCCGAAAGCTTCACGTATAAGGCCAACGACGGTGCCGCAGACAGCGATGTCGCCACCGTGACGATCACAGTTAACCGGGCGGAAGCTGACCTGTCGGTCACTAAGTCCGACGACCCCGACCCGGTGGGGCTGGCAAATCCTCTGAGCTACGTGATCACGGTCACCAACAATGGCCCCTCGGATGCCACGGGGGTAGTATTGACCGAGAGTTTGGACCCTGACATCTCTTTCGAATCTGCGACACCGAGTCAGGGGAGCTTCGATGAGCTGGATGAAATCCTTACCTGGGACGTGGGTGACCTGGCCTCCGGCGCCAGCGCTACTATTACCATCGTAGTCGTGCCCTGGGCCGAGGTAACCCTCACGAATACCGCTGAAGTGACCGCCAACGAGTTTGATCCTGACGAGACGAACAACAGCGCTGAGGAAAGCACCACGGTCATCCCAGCCACCCCGTCGCACTACTGCGAAGGACACCTTGCCACGATCGTTGGTACCGACGGAGACGACGTCATTGTAGGAACGGCCGGAGACGATGTCATTGTCGGCTTAGGGGGCAACGACACGATAGACGGCATGGGCGGTAACGACATCATCTGTGGGGGTTTTGGCGATGACGTCATCACAGGCGGCGGAGGCGACGACCTGCTCAAGGGTGGACCGGGTAACGATACCATTGAGGGTAACAAGGGCAACGATATTCTTAAGGGTTATAAAGGTGATGACATCCTCAAGGGCGGGTATGGACAGGATATCCTGTACGGCCGCCGCGGAAATGACAGCCTCGAAGGCGGCCCCGACAACGATACTCTCTACGGCGGCTACGACGATGACATCCTAAAGGGTTATAAGGGCGACGACGTCCTCAGAGGTGGTTATGGGAATGATTTCCTTGAGGGTTACGGAGGTGACGACATCCTCTATGGCGGTCCCGACAATGACGAGTTGCGTGGGGGCCTTGGAAACGACGAGCTCTATGGCCTCAAAGGAGATGACCTGCTGAAGGGCGGGCCCGGCATGGATTATTGCGATGGCGGGGACGGCATAGACACCCAAATCGAGGGCTGCACCTGTGAGACCTCAGTAAACATCGAATTGCCATTGCCAGACAGTGATGGGGACGGTGTTACGGATGAGGAAGAGGATGGTGTGGACGGAGGCGATGGAGATGGAAACGATGATGGTATCCCGGACAAGCAGCAAAGCAATGTGACCTCGCTCCCCAACGCCGTGGACGGGCGGTATGTGACCTTGGTCTCGCCCGAAGGGACGACGCACGGGGACGTGAGCGCCGTGGATAATCCGTCGCCGGACGATGCTCCGCAGGGTGTGGAGTTCCCGGTCGGCTTCTTTGTGACCGTGATCCAGGGAATCGAGCCGGGCGCGGCAACGACACTTACCATTATGCTGCCGCCTGGGGAAACGATTGACACTTATTACAAGTATGGCGCGACGTCGGGCAATCCGGCAGACCACTGGTACGAGTTCTTGTTTGATGGGACGACGGGGGCCGAAATCCTCGGCGACATGGTTGTTCTCCACTTTGTTGACGGTCAGCGAGGTGATGACGACCTAACAGCCAACGGAGAGATTGTCGAACCAGGAGGTCCCGGAGTAGTGCCCAATGAAGCGCCCGTCGCTGTGGATGATACTTTCGGCATGTACGAGGACGAAACACTCAACGTGTCGGTTCCGGGCGTCCTCGGCAACGATAGCGATGTGAACGGCGATCTGCTTGCGGCTGTACTGGTAAGCGGTCCCTCCAACGGCACATTGACATTGAGCCCTGACGGCTCGTTCACCTACGCCCCGAATCCTAACTTCAACGGCAGCGACAGCTTCAGCTATAAGGCCAACGACGCCAAGTTGGATTCCAACGAGGCCACGGTGACGATCACCGTGAATCCGGTCAAGGATCCGCCGGTGGCAAATTATCTTTCAGCGAACACGCTGGAGGACACCGCAGTGGCCATCACGCTGAGTGCGACGGACGTTGATAACGATCCTGCCGATCTGTCGTACCAGGTTGTCGGGGGGCCGAGCCACGGGATACTCAGCGGCACGGCGCCGAACCTGACCTATGCACCGTTCGCCAACTACAATGGTTCTGACGAGTTCAGCTATCGGGCCTATGATGGAACTGATTACTCCGTTCCCGCGACGGTCAGTATCGCCGTAACACCAGTCAATGATCCGCCGGTGGCGGATGATCAGGAAGTCACGACTGATGAGGACACGCCGGTGGCCATCACACTTACAGCCTCGGATGTTGACGAGGATTCTTTGACCTACAGCGTCGTGGCCGTTCCGTTGCATGGGACGCTGAGCGGCACGCCGCCGGATGTGACCTATACGCCGGAGGCAGACTACTACGGTTCGGATAACCTCACGTTCGAGGTGTACGATGACGAGTACACGGACGAGGGGACTGTAAGCATCACCCTTAATCCGGTGAATGATCCGCCAGTGGCCCAGGCGGGCCCTAGTGTCACCATCCACTGGATGGATCAGGGAGCGACGGTCATTGATGGCTCGGCTTCCGATGTGGACGGCGATGCCCTGATGTACCGTTGGCTGGACGTGACCGCAGGCGGAGAAGATCCCCTGATGGTGTGGACCGCGGCCGGGCCTGGTGGCGAGGCTGACCTGGACCTCGCGGCAGGCCAGTTCACCAACGGCATGTACACGCTGCGCCTGGAGGCGAGCGACGGGCAGGAGGGCGGCGCTGATGAGATGGTTCTGACAATTGCCAATTCCGCGCCAACGGCTAACGCTGGCCCGGACGTAAAGATCCACTGGAGCGAGCAGGCAGCGACCATCATCCATGGGCTGGCCTTCGATGCCGACCCGAACACATCTCCGACATACCGCTGGTGGGATGTTACCGGTACCGATCCTGTGCTGCTGCAGGATTGGACCCCCACGGGTGCCGCTGGTGAGGCATACCTCGACCTTGGGGCACTGGCTGCGTTCCCGATCGGCGACTCGATGCTACGCCTTGAAGTGAGTGATGGCGAGCTGACGAGCGCCGATGACATGACACTGACGATTGAGAACCGGGCTCCGCAAGCCGACGCTGGAGACGGTGTGATGATCACAACTGATGAGCAGTCCGCCACAGTGCTCCACGGAAGCGCCACGGATCCTGACGACGATGTCATGCAGTACCGATGGTTGGAGGTGATAAGCGGAGGTGACCCCGTGCTGTTGCTGGATTGGAGCCCCGTGGGATCCGCTGGCGAAGCATATCTGGGCCTTAGCACCCTGCCATTGTTCGACATCGGCGAACATAAGCTTCGACTTGAGGTTTTCGATGGGTTTGAGTATGCGCATGACGATATAGTTCTCACTGTGGGTAATTCGCCTCCGGAGGTTACCATAACCGGGGCTGGCACCTATCAAATTGGAGACCCGATCGTCATCGGCGGAGCGATTAGCGACTTCGATGGTGACTTCGTCGAATGGCACCTAACCGAAGGAGAAGACGAGTACGCCTCCGGGGGGCTTCAAACCTTAGCAGGTGGAGTGGCTATTGCGATTGACCCCGTAGACCTCGTTCTCACGATCGGCACACACGAGTTAGTTCTCAAGGCATTCGACGGCTTGAATTGGGGCTATTCCGATCCCTGCGTCGTGACTGTGATAGGTGATATCGAACCGCCGACGCTGGCTCCTGTGCCATCTGTGACGCAACTCTGGCCTCCGAACCACCAGCTTGTGCCGGTCACGATCGCTGTCAACGCGTACGACGATTCGGGGGGGCCAGTCCATCTCGACGTGACAGTCACCTGCGACCAGCCTGTCAATGCCCCTGGAGACGGCAACACAGATCCTGACTGGATCGTCGACGGCGTCGAGGACGGGCCGGGGGGAATGATATATCTCCAGCTGCGCTCGGAAAGAGCTGGAAAGGGCGATGGCCGGACGTATACGATCACCATTGTTGCGACCGACACGTACGGCAACACGAGCTCAGCTCAGGTTCACATCATCGCGCCTCACGACAAAGGGAAGAAGTAGAAGGCCTCCTGTCGCGGTGGGAGGACGGACGTGAAGGTAAGCTTTTCAGGTCTTGCTGCAGAGGTGACCAGCGAACAAGACAAATAGCAAAGAAAGCGGATCGGACACCGTGCTTCGACGGCGTTGTCCGATGCGTTTTTGTTTGAGGAGAGTCACTGCCATCCGTCGCGTTCAGAGTGAGTCCAGTTGTTTTTGACCTATAAGAAAAGCTTTCTAAAGGTGGAAACTGCAAAACTCGGTTCTGCGCAAAACCGAATTTCACAATTGACTCGACCACAGCGGGTCGCCAAGGAGGGCACAATGAATAGGCCACATAAATTCAGAAGAATTCCCGAACGATAAGACGTGTCATCTAACGACCAAAAATCAGATCCCCGAATCCGTAACACTTGATGCCTTCGTAACAGCGGCTCAGATCGTTGGTTACGAACCTGCGAAACGTGTTTTCGCCATTCAACTCGACCTGAATCCATGAATGACCTCCGCCTCGCCCACCCGCTCCGCGTTTTTTAGCCTATCGCGCCGTTATCGAGCAAAAGCGAGAGATCTTTCTCTATGCAAGGGTTATCGCGAAAAGCCAAATCCCATGAGTTCCTGACTTGTGCTCACGAAGCCACGCGCCTTTGGAAAAGCTATTTGCGTCTCCGTTTCTTGAGCTCAGTCGTTGCACCATCATCGTTGCTCGCTTTGGGCTTTCCCCCGCTCCCCGCCGCAGTTTCCTACCGCCCTTCACAATTTATGTTGATACCCGTGCCTTACTGTCCCATTGCCGTGTCAATCTACGCGTCAAAACCGGCCAGTGATGCTCATGTTGTCGAGATAGAACGTCGTGTCCGCAGCGGCCGTGCTGCTGAAGCCGAGCCAGTGGAGTTCGCGGAAGCCGGCGCCGGGGAACGGCAGATCGGTGAAGGTCTTGGCCGCGGCGCCGGTGGTGCTGATCGTGAGCTTGAAGGTGCGGGGGGCGTTCCTGCCGAGGGTGGCTTCGATCTGCACCTGTACCCACACTTAGGCTGGCACATGGGTCAGGACGTTTCCGCCGGCTGTCACGTTGCCGTTGCCATCAAGCCGCACGGTCGGGCCGACGTTCTGGGGATAGGTGGCCGCATCGTCGCGCCACTCGGTGAAGAACCGGGCGCTGGGGCTGAGCCAGACATCGAAGCTCTGCTGGATCGTGCCGGAGGTGAAACGAGGCTGGTAGTAGAAGTGGGCTCCCACGAGGGCTGAAGCGACTCGGAGTCGCTGATCCTCAGGCTGCGCCGGCCGGCAGCAGCGCGATCCTCGCTGACGCGGATGGAAGCGCCTTCCTTCTCGCCGCTGACGGTGGCATGGGCCGGCGGCATGCCCGCCGCCGTCTTCTCGAAGTCATCATCGATCGCCATGGGCTTGGGTGGCGCTGGGGGCAGCGGCAGCGGCTGTGGCGGGCAATCGGCGTGACGGGACTCGGCAACCCAGGCGGGATCGCCGTAGAGGCCGATCCCGCTGATGGCGAAGGGGTGGAAGCCAACCTGCAGCGCCGGGGACGAAGGCTTGAGGCGGAAGTCATGAGCCGCGGCATCCATGAATTGCGGATCGGCGATGCGCGAGTTGCGGTCCAGGCCAATCGCCTGCCACTCCGCGAAGCTCCGACGGTAGAAGCGCAACTTCTCCGGTCCCTCGGTATGCCAGAAGAGGTTCTCATCCCAGTCCCCCGGCGACTCCTTCGCGGCCAGGCGCTCGTTGAGCGATTTTTCGCCGTAGGGGATCAGCAGCGCACCCTGCGTGAGATAAACGATGTTGCGACGGAAGGTGCTGGGGCGCTTCTCAGAGTAGGGCCAGAGGGCTTGGTTGGCTGACAGGGCGAAGATGTTGTTCCGGATCGTGTGGGCGTGGCCGCCGTTGTTGAACATCAGCCCACCGCTGAGGGTGTTGTAGACGAGGTTGTTCTCGACCAGGTACTGCCCGCACTGGGCATCGAGGTAGATGCCCCATCCAAGGGCCGGCTGCGAATAAGGCCACATGTCGTGGAAGACGTTGTTGCGGATGATGCTGCCGGGGGAGACGCCCAGGCAGTAGATCAGCCCCGCATCGCTGAGCACGCCTTGGCCGAGGTTGTGAACGTGGTTGAACTCGATGAGATTGTGGTGAGTTCTGTTGGCGTCCAGTCCCCAGTTCCAGCCGATGCTGATGCCGGTGTAGCTCAGGTTGTGAATGTCATTGTGGGAGATGCAGTTGTGGCTGCTCTGCGCCACCCAGACGCCGACAGCGCCGGCGTAGACGTGCCCGCCGTCGAAGATGTGGTTGTTGTCCACGAGCGTGCGGCTGGTCTCGGCGACATCGGTGCGGGCCATCTCCGCCTCGCCCACGCGGATGCCCCCGGCGCCCAGGCCGAACAGCCGATTTTGCTGGATTCGGTTGTCCTTGCAGCCGCGACGGAACCAGATTCCGTAGCCGCCGATGTGGGCCACTTCGCTGCGCTCGATGGCGCAGTTCAACGTGCCGTCGGCCATCACAGCGGCCGGCACTTCAACGGCTGCCTGCGTGCTGCTGTTATCCTTCGGACCCAGCACCCAGTCGGCATGATGAAACGCCAAGCCCCTGAGCGTGATGTGCCGCACGAATCGGCCTACATCGGCGTTACCGGCGAAGCGCACCAGTTCCGTCAGCACCGGCGCGACGACCTCGGTTTCACCGAGCTTCTCACCGGGTATCGGCCAGTAGCTCAACACCCCAGTCTCGCGATTGAGATACCACTCACCCGGTTGGTCGAGTAGTTCGCGGACGTTCTCCACGTAGTAGCGCTGCGAGGTTTCCCAATGCCCGATCGACCACCACTCCTTGAGCGGTGCGGTGAAGTGGACGGTGTTCTTCCCCTCCGCGATTGACTTGATCGGATGGATCGACGTCTCCCACGAGTGCATGAGGACGATGTACGCATCGCCCAGCCGGCCCCACGGCTTGATGTCGCCGGGAGCAAAGATGAACTGGTCTTGGGCAACCGCCTTGGTGTTCGGCCGCGCCGGGCCGGGCACCAGTGCGGCGATGCGATGATAACCGCTGTTGGGCGACCTCGCAAGCTGCCGCCGCTGACCGTTCACGAAGAGCTGCCGGAAGTACCACTGGCCGGCCTTGACCTGCGGGATTTCCACTTCCCACAGCGGTCCATTGTGCCGGAAGCCAGCGATCGCCCGCCCGCCGCTGAGGACAGGCCGCTGATTGCCGGCTGCCTCGAACACCACCAAGGCCTCGGCGGTGCCCGAGTCCTGCGGCTCGAGCCGGAACGGTGCGGCCAGGCGATACACCCCGCCGCGCACGCGAACAGTAACGGGCCCCGGTCCCGCGGCGTGGCCAGCCCGCAGGCGCCGGATCGCATCCCGGGCGCCGGCGAGCGATGCCAAGGGGCCATCCGTGCGGCCGGGGTTGGGCGCGGCGAGGCGGCCTGACCAGGTGTCATCGCCATCAGGGGCAACATGGAGGACAAGCGGTTCGGCCGCGAGGGCGGCGGTACAGAGCAGAAGCCAAGCGGCCAGCGTCAAAGAGAACGTGGCCGGAAATACGCAATGGTTTCTGTGAATCATGATTGATGTTCCTTTCATTGAACTGATGTTGATACCAGTTTTCTGTTGCATGTCTGCATAAACGCGGATCAAAGAGCCGGCAGGATCATCGCCACCCTGTGGCCCTTGCCGGGCGAGGATCGGCGGTGATGTCCCATTCCCAGCGTTTCCAGCCGTCGGCGTCATTCGGCAACCCGTGTCGCCAAGGCACGAAACCCTCCCCGTTGCGGTCAGGGCGCTTCGCTTGTTTTCAACGTTGAGTTACCTCTCAGATGCCCCGAAACAGTCTGCGACATCATGATAAGACCATCTCAGCCTTCGAAGCAAAGAGTAAAAAGTGGGCGGCACCGACTCAACAAGGCGTGGGTTCAAACGCTCGGTTTCGGCGCCTGTGGGGGGTTGCATCTTTTTCGCGTCACGTACCGGCTCGTGCTGGAGAAGCCCTTCTCGCGGCCCTCATCGCGCGGGTGCCAGGCATTCCCGGCATCAAGGATGCCCTGACCGCCATCCCTTTCTCGTTTACCGCGGCACAAACAAATCCGCGCGTGATTTCGTCCTGTGGCCATTCCAATGGCGACTTGCATTCTCTTGATAAACCTCGAACAGTCAGCAATCCATCGGTTTCACCGCTGTGCTCGACCCCCTTCGACAACGGCACTTTTCTCAAAACCGGCTCTCGACCCTTCTTCCATCCTCCGCACGTTTAAGAGCGTTTCTCGGCTTTCGTTGAGAGTACGTGACATATCTCGTTGTTCTGTGGATTCTGAGCAAGGCGGACACTCTGAATCGCACGACCGAGAGCAGAGTTGTAACCGGCATGCTTCCCTCCAAGACTGTGCACGAGAGTTCGGCGGCGCAACCTTGCCCTCATAGCCCACAGACTGTTGCCCAACACCGACAAAGCTCCTACAATAGATTCCTCCCAGCCTAATACCGACGCAGCACCTTACTGCTCGACGACACGATAAAAAGCTTCTTTAAGGCCAGTCCATCCTGGGGCGGGTCTGCCTGATTGCTCGTCGCCGTAGTCCGTCCAGAAGGTCTTGGTGTCCGTTGCCACGATGTCGGGAGATATATCCGTCCACTCCTGCGTGAGAAGACTTTCCCGGCGCTGGACCCGATACGTTTTGCCAACAGTGCAAGACCAGGCAATCGTGAAGCTCTGGATGGTGTCCACGATGGCGAGGCGAATCGTGATCGTCAGATAGTCGTAATCGGCAAGGGCCGGGGTGGTCGTTCCTATGCTCCCGTTCTCACCCATGAATCCTGCTGACGCCGTTTCGACAGGGTTCGTGAAAGCATCGAGCAGAATGTAATTCTCGCCGTCAGAGCTGTAGTATCCGGCATAGCTGTCGCCGACACGCTCGATGCGGAGATACACCTGGTCGAGTGTAGCGGCGGCGTTTGTGTACGCAGTATCAGGACCGTTCTGGGAGTAAAACTGGAAGAAACGAGGTTGCGGAAGCCCTCGATTGATCACTGAGACCAACTTGATGAAATGGTCATCATCCAGATAGACCACCAGCCCCGCCTGATGGTATTCCTCTGTCGGGTGAAATTCCAGAAATGTATCAACAATGAAGTCTTTGTCTGGGCAGACAGCCAAAAGAATGTTCTCGGTTGAAGGCTCGGTCTGAGGATAACTGTTGAGGGATTGCTTCTGCGTCTTGAGACGGAAGAAGCCAGGACGTTCGGTCAAGCTGTAATATGAGGGGTTCTCACGGACAAGAGTAAGACCGGGGTCCAGAGTATCCGAGTCAAATCCCGTGTGAAAGAAAACCTGATGCTCTGCCGCACGTGGTGCCGTCGGACAAATAAATGTGAGCATCACGACCGACAAAATGAAACCTGCCGAAACGGCCGAAGCACGGTGAAGCCTCTGGAGACAAGTACCGCTCGTTTTCATCTGCGCTTCCTTTCGTTGCTGGATGTTAAAAGGGCAACGTCCCCACATACCCAGCGGCTCAATTGGCTGATGAGCCTTTCTGCACATGTGGTTGCTGCTTCGCCCATGCTATATGTACCCCGCCGGATAGTCAAGTCCAATGGCTACTGGAACTATCTGTGACCATCTCGGCACGGTCTGTGTACTGTTTGCCAGCGGCTAAGTTCGGCTCCCCGCATGCCGATGGTAACGCCGTTCCCACAATCTCCACGCCTCCCGACCTGAGATGGTCACCGTCTTCGACTATTTCCTGTTTCCGCGCATCCCAAGAAACCAGCTCTACGTGCACGCACTTTGACCATGATGAGCAAAGATGCGCTCTGCCGGCGACATCGGTGGCCCTGTGAGTGGCCCGCACGAAGAGCGCGCTGCAAGCGAGTCCCGGGAAACCATCCGGTGTTTCAGCTCACCGTCTTGGATTTCGTTAAGAGTCGCGCCGTACAGCGAACTATCTGAGCGATCGTAGCGCGTGCGCACGTACTCTTTCGTTTTTGACCTCTTGGCGACTATGCACAGGTTATTCCTAAGATCGATGCCTTATGGCGTCCGCTTCCCCCTCGTGCTCAGGAAGTTGCACACCGTTGAAGGGGTTACCTGCTTTTCCTCCTTCAGCTCGACCTCGCGTTTCTCGCCCCCGATGTGCGAACCGGCTTTGCCCGTCACTTTGTCGCCATCCTGCCTGAGCGTGTATGTATATTTCTGAAGGCCGGTCTGCGTGTCTGATTCGGCCTCGCATGTGCCGGTGACGTCGGCTGCCTGGATGTTGCTAATGGAGACCAGTCCGAGGACAACCGCCACCATGCATTTGATTCTGATGCTCCTTGTCGTTGCCTTGGCTGCACCCTTCACTGGTATTCGGTTTGTGCGAGCACCTACTGGAACAACTGCTGCGCGAACTTATTGAGATAATCGCGCCAGTTGATCCACGTGTGCTCCCCGGGAGTTTCGCTGTAGACGACGTCAAACCCATGTTTCTTGAGCATGTCAACCGTGGCCCGGGAGGTCTCGATGAGAAAGTCTTCCTTGCCCGTCGCGAACCACAGGAGCTTGACTCCTTTCTTGAACTCGGCGTTGTCCAGCACTTCCTTGTTTTGGTCCTCCCACGTTGCACCGGAGGCTGCGCCCGGAGCGCCGCCACGACCTCCGCCGGTGATTCCAAAAATTCCAGAGCTGAAGACCCCAACGTATGCGAATTTCTTCGGGTTAGGAATGGCGATATTCAGCGTCTGGGCGCCACCCATGGACAGACCGGCAATGGCGCGGTGCTGCTGGTCTGTGTACACGCGGTAGTTTTTCTCTACATACGGCATAATGTCGTTCAGGAAATCTTGCACGAACTCATCCACGGGCGGCCTTGGCGAGCCGCCACCACGCGCGCCAAACCGAAACGGGCCGGTGTGACCGGCCGGCATGACAACCACCATCGGCTTGGCCTTCCCGGCGGTGATCAGGTTGTCCAGAATGAATCCAGCACGCCCGACGGATGTCCAGGAATCGTCGCAGTCGAACGCCCCGTGCAACAGGTAGAAGATTGGGTTTTTGCCCTTGCCCGACTCGTAGCCCGGAGGCGTGTAGATGTGCATGCGGCGAAAACGCTGGAGCGTCTTTGAGTAATACGTGACCTCGGCGACGCAGCCGTGGGGTACGTCCTTCGTGTCCATGAAGTCCGATCCGGGAACGTACACCAGGCTCCAGACGTTATTGTTGGATTCGCTGATGGAGGGGCTGCGCGGATCAATCACCGACACGCCATCTACGTTGAAGTTATACCGATACGCGCCCGGGGGGAGTGGGCCGAGCGTCACTTCCCAAACCCCGTTTTCTCCCTTCGTCATTTCCGCACCCCGGACATTCCCCGGAATGTCGCTCCCGCTGAGCCGCACGGCTTCTGCCTTTGGCGCCAGGATGCGAAACGTGATGTGCCGATCCGCGGAAACTTCGGGTGAGACTACCTGGGGACCCTGGGGGCCACGGGACCGCGGGGGTTGAGCCGCCGACCGTGCAGGCCCCGCGTAAGTCAGGGCGAATGCCGTCAATATCGCGACGGCCGTGAATGGAATGGTTGCTCGTCGTGTGTTCATCGCTTTTCTCCTTTCAGCAGTCGTTCTGCTTTAACTTTCGGCGGTGGCGGCTGATGCCGTGGATCACGGCCGCCCACAGCGATGTAGCCGGCATCGAAGTTCTTGCTGACCTCAGCATCGCTGAGCGCCCTGCTGTAGATCGCCACGAGGTGGAGTCCGCCCAGCCACCCCCGCCCGCCGGTCAGCTCATTCGCCAGTCCGAGCCTGTAGGATCGGTCCCAGTTGGACAGCTCGCCACCTACCTCACCGGCCGCTTGCTCCACGCCATCCTGGTAGATTTTCCGTTCGCCGGCCGCGTCCCGCGTGTAGACGATATGCGTCAGTTTTGTGCGGACGCAGCCCGTGCGCGTCCACAGCGACGGGATGCCGTTGTCCGTGGTCGCCGTTGTGCGGAGGCGAACGTCGTAGCGCGTGGCCTCCTGGCCGAGGGTGAAGTTGCCAGCGGATGGATTGGCCGACAAAGTGATTATCCGAGCGGGGCCATTCTGCGCTGTGTTCGCCGGTCGGATCCAGGCCTCGATGGTGATCTCGTTGGCGCCGGTGCAGGCGTCGCTGATTTTGTGTGCGGGGTTCTTCGATCCGATAAGCGTATGTCGTGTGATTTCCAGGCCGCCGGGAATCCACTGAGCCGTGTCCTCATCGGCCAGCACCAGATGCAGTGGCTCACCGAAACCGGAGACATCGTGCACAACTGAGCCTCCCTCCTCTGCGAAGTCGTAGAGCGCAACCAGACCGTCCCTGACACGCGCCACCAGGACAAAGTTGATTCGCAAGTCCCCGGCGGTCGTATTGCCGACGACTGCCCGGTCTTGGATGTTTCTGACCGTGAGGACATACTCGACGTCCGGCGAGAGCTCCGATGTGATCAACGTGGCCGTCACTCCGTCGGGCTGGAGAATCGCGCTGGAGACCGACACACGGGGCTCGATCTTGTAGTTCTGCACCTTCTCAGCGGTCCTGTTGGTGACGGGTTCATCAAAAACGACCGTTACCCGGTGCGGGTCGCCGGCCGCGTGAGCATACAGGATGCCCGGCGGCGTTGCATCCGGGGGCGTCGTGACGCTGATGGGTACGCCTCGCGGTCCCTCCACGCCTGTGCCGTTGATCGCCGAAACCTCGTACGGATATGTGGTTCGCTCGCGCCGGTGCGGGTCCATGTAGCTGGTTTGTGTTCCCGGCACAGTTTCTGCGAGCGCGCCGTCGCGATAGATTCTGTAAGCTGAGACCCCCGTGTCCGAATCGCGCGCCGTCGTCCATGTCAGATCCGTCTGTGAGGCGCTCGACGCGCTCGCACGGAGAATGGCCGGGGCGGTCGGAGGCGTCTTGTCGAGCGGGAACCCTCCGATGTGAAGGATCCAATCGTTCGCATCCCGCGCTGCGAATGTGGCTGGGCGAGCACCGGTGACCGCGACGCCGACTGTGTAGTCACCCGTCCGAGGATTGAGCCACTCCACGCCGAGTTGCCCGCAATCGCCTGAGAGGTCCACCGTTGTGGTTCCGCCTTGTTCAAGGTAGATGACATACTCGCATCCCCCCTTTCCGAAGCACAGCCCGTTGGAAACCGCATCGCGGCAGACCGTAAATGTATTCCACGACCGAACCCCCTCATGCCAGAACCGTGAGAACGCGTGGAACTGGGCCGGATTATCGAGATCCGTCGCATAGTTTTCCAGTCGCAGGTCTCCATCCTGGCCGCCGATTATGAAGCCGGCGCCGCCGGAAAGCGCGCAATGCCACATGATGCTGCGGATGCTGTCAGCATCGAACTGCCCCCGGAAGAAATTCTCGCGCCAGCGATCTGTATAGAAGACGGGCTTCGGCGTGGTCGTCATCAGGAGACGAATTTCTGAATACTCTGGATGAACGTCCCCCCGGGAATCGTAGGTGCAGTCGTCACACGCGGACGAGCCCGAACCGCCGCCGTGTCTGGAGCCGACCGGGTGGTTCCAGGGGTCGAGCCTGGCGAGATACTGAGCAAACCAGTCACTCCAGGCGACGGACCGGTATTCGGTGATGTCAATGCCGGAGTCAAAGGTAATCAGCGAGTAGGGGGCAAGGCGAGCTATGGCGTACCTGAAGAGCAATGTTTCCGCCTCAGATTGCCCTGCGAATCCCGGTTGACCCTCGTCATCGGTGTAAAACATAACATTGGCACCCAGCTCCCGCTTGTGTAGCGCGCGCAAGAACTCGTCGAGCCTCTTCCAATTTCGGATGGAAAAAGCGAGGTTTTGAGGCTGGCGATTCGTCTCGTTCTCACAATCCAACCAGACGCGGTTGAACAGGTTGATAGCCACCCCGTTCGCGCCCAGCGCATACTTCACGTGGTCTAAGAAGCCACCCATGCGGGGATCGTCAACCTCCCAGTATTTGTACATCGCGACGTAGAAAGGAACAAATATACCTCGGCCCGCGATGCGCCAGACTCTGTGATTCTGGCCATCGGCAAAGATAGGGCCTGGCAGACCGGCATCCACAACCCTGAAGCGGCCAGACCCACCGGGCGTTCCATCCGACCACGCATATGTATAGTTCCACATGCCCGGCTTATTCGGCATGAAGCGAATCTTCCACACGTTGCCATTCTGATGCCCTTCGCCATCGCCGTCGTAAAACCCAAAAGACAGCGTTGTCTGATCGTCGGGATCTGTGAACGTGGCACGCAACGTGACGTCCGTGAAGGGGTTGGTGTACTCCTTTGGATTGCAGATTGGCGACTCGAACTGGCCCCACAGAGGAACGTCTTTGGCCAGCAAACATCGGGCATTGAGCATCCCAAGCCCCATCGCCGCGACCAGAACACTCCTGACGAGGCCGACGATATTATGACCTCCTCCCGTCAGTCCGCGGTCTCTCTGCCGATGCCTCTCAGCTAACCTCATCGTGGATTTGATCCTCCTATCTGACTGGCCTCGCTGACGCTTCTCATTTGTGGCACACCCTGAGACCAATCGTAGGTGCACCTGTCCGTTCCTGCTGCCGCTCTGAACCTTTCTGGCGAAAGCAATCGCGGAAATTTGAGAAGGTTCACGGCCTTGAACGGAGGAAGTTGAGGACGTCGAAGAAGAGGTCTGTCCACGGCGCCATGTCGGGGAAGCGGAACCACGGGTAGAGGAGATTCGCTCCTCCCGGCTCCGAGAGCTTGTGCTCGATATATGCCCCGGCATCTCCGTGCCATCCTCCGTTCGCGCCGACAGCCCGGAAAAGCGGCACGTAACCGTCCCCTTTGGTCAGGCTGACGTCATGCACAGGTGGAAATCGGAGGTCTCCACAATCGGGGAAAGGAAGACTCGCCGGCAAATGAGGCAAGGCTTTCGTGTTCACCTGAAACCTCCGTTTGGCCCCTTCAGGCGGCGACTCAAATCCGCGGACACGTCTGGCGGGGCCTTCGCTGCCAACCCTGGCGCCGGGACCTAGAATCGGCAGGCCAAGCTCCGCGGCGGCGCCTGGGATGGTTATTCTTCGAGTGTTCACCGTTTTTCTCCCTTCAGTAGTTGTTCTGTCCTAACCCTCGGCGGTGTGGCGGCTGGTGCCGTGGATCGTGGCCGGCGACGGCGACGGTCCAGTGTCGCCATGGCCTTTGAAATGCGGCTAAGGAACACAACCAGCATCTCTGACTCCTCGGCCCCAAAGAGGGCCGATAGCCTCTCCTGCAGCCGCTTGATCTGCGTCAGCAGTTTGTCATAGGTTTGCCGACCCTTGCGCGTAAGGGTGACCCTGCGCGCCCGGCCGTCGGTGGGATGCCGCCCCCGTGCCACAACGCCGCGCTTCTCCAATAGCACGAGCATGGCCCGAATTGTATTAGGGTCAGAGGAGGCTTGCCGGACGAGTTCCTGTTGGGTCATTCCGTCCTTCTCGGATAGCAAGGACAGGAGCACGAATTGGTCAGCCGTCGCCCCACATCGGGCCAGGTGCGTGTTGGTCTGGCGGTGCATTGACCGGTACGCCGCACGCAAGCTCATCGCAATGTCATGCCCTGTTGCCATTGCGCCCTTCAGACATATAGTACGCATACGTATAAAATACTTGAGGTAACCTTACGGGCTGTCCAGCCCGAAGTCAACAAAAGAATGACGCGGGTAAAGGGGCACATGGTACGCGCTCCTAATAAGCGAGCCGGGCGCGATAGGGCGAAGGGCGATGGCCCCGTCGGCGTCAATCTGAGGCGCGAGTTGTCGCATGAGTCGCAATGGTATCTGGGCGTTCTTCGAGAAGTCCTTCCGTTTGCTTTTGAAGAAGAGCTGATAAGTCGCGGCCTTGCCCCTCCTGAGGCGGGGTCAGCATAGGTTTCGATGTCGTAGCGTGCCCGTGGACATGCTTCATAAGATGACCGCGTGCCAGGTCTCGGTCAGGCCGCATACTCGCCAGACTGAGCCCCAAGATCAATCCGAGGCTTGCCTCGTGTCAACCGGCTCACTCCACCTTTTCGAATCTCAGTACCGCATGATGACGGAGATGCTCAATACGCCATCACCCGCACGTTTGAACGGAAAAGCGCATGATTAAGGCCTTAACATGTCTTTAGCGGAACATTGGCGCTCCAACACCTGCATTTCCTGTTCTTGCACAGGAAGTTCCCTGCGTTTGGACAGGCCTTTTGCGTGCCTCTTCTTGAAGATGATTCATTGCGTGGGGACTGACAATCTTGCTATGGTTTCTCTGATACGGAAGGACGCTTTTGTCCTTTTGTCCTGTCGTTCTCAATGACATTTTAGTGAAGAGGCCCCAGAGGATCACTATGAAAACGAAGAAATGTAACACTGTTGTGGCCGCCGCGGCGTGGCTCGCCGTGTCGCTGTCAGCTTGGGCCGGCGAAGTACTCTACAACGGCATTGAGTTGCCCGACGACTGGCCTCCGAGGATCAAGAAGCTCACCCGGGACCCGATGCCCGTTCCGTACCTGGAGAATCCACCGGAAGTCATTCCCATCGACGTCGGGCGACAGCTTTTCGTCGATGACTTCCTCATTGAGCGGACAACGCTCCAGCGCAGCTACCACAGCCCAAGGTACCACTCGAACAATCCGGTGCTCGCGCCGGACAAGCCCTGGGAGCGCGAGGGAGCCGCCCCGGCGGCTGCGCCCTTCAGCGACGGCGTGTTTTATGACCCTGAGGACAGGCTGTTCAAGATGTGGTATGTGGGCGGGTACATCGCCAGTACGTGTCTGGCGATTAGCCGCGACGGGATTCAATGGGAGAAGCCGTCCTTTGGCGTACGACCGGGCACCAACGAAGTGCTCAGCCACCGCGGCGTCAAGCCGGCGAGCGGCGGGCGCCATCGTGACTCGAGCACGGTGTGGCTGGATCACGAGGATCCTGACCCGCGGCGCCGCTATAAAATGTTCGTCACGACTACCGACCCCCAACAGTGGAGCCTTGCGCTGCGCTGCTCCAGCGATGGCATTCATTGGTCCGAGCCGCTCACCGTCAGCGCTACACGCATCGGTGACCGCACCACGGTACATTACAACCCCTTTCGCAAAAAATGGGTGTTTGGCCTGCGAACCGGCCAGCCCGGTGTGGGCCGATCACGTGCCTACTTCGAGCATTCGGACGCAATCGCCGGCACAAGACAGCTTGCCAAGGACGCGGTGCCCTGGATGTGCGCGGATCGTCTCGACCCGCATCACCCCAAGGCCCAATACAGCCGCATCGAACCGCAGCTTTACAACCACGATGCCGTGGCCTATGAGAGCCTGATGCTGGGCCTGTTCTGCATCTGGCAGGGACCACCGAACAGCGATTGTGCCAAGTTCAAGATCCAGAAACGCAACGAGGTGCTGGTCGGTTTCAGCCGCGACGGCTTCCATTGGCACCGTCCCGATCGCCGCCGGTTTCTCACGGCCAATGAGACGGAAGGCGCCTGGAACTGGGGCAACGTGCAAAGCGTGGGGGGCTGTTGCCTCGTGGTTGGGGACAAGCTGTATTTCTATGTGAGTGGCCGGGCGCTCAGCGACCGCTTCTGGGACGGCAACTGCAACACCGGCCTGGCTACCATGCGCCGCGACGGGTTCGCCTCGATGGACGCGAGCTCCGACAGCGGCACACTCACGACGCGGGTCGTGACATTCAAGGGCAAATACCTGTTTGTCAACGTTGATGCTCCGAAAGGCGAATTGCACGCCGAGCTGCTCGACCGCGACGGCAAGGTCATTTCGCCGTTCACCTTGAACAACTGCAATCCTGTGTCAGATGACAAGACGCTGGTAGCGGTGACGTGGAAGACCCTCGAAGACCTGTCCGTCCTGTCCGGAAAGCCGGTCCGGTTTCGCTTCCACCTGAAAAGCGGCAAGCTCTATAGTTTCTGGGTCAGCCCGGATAGGTCCGGGGCCAGCTACGGCTATGTCGCCGCCGGTGGACCCGGGTTCACCGGTCCTGTGGACACAGTCGGCGCGAAAGGTTATACAGAGTAAAGACCGTTCCCGATGGTGAGAAAAGCGATCAGCCCCGACGAAGGGCCGGGGGCTCGCAGTCAGCGCGAACTGGACAGGAAAAGGTGGACAGCAAGATGGTTCAGAACAGACTGATCATGAAGTTCCGCCCTAAACCATCTCTGCAGGGCCACCGGAGCTAAAAAGTCCGGCTTAGATTATTGCTCGTTGCATGCATGCCTCCGAGCAAACTAACAGGAATTCCTTGCCTCAGTTCTATAGCAGCACTTGCAGATCCGACCGAAAGGCCACAGGTCCGACGGCCGTTTCAGGTCTGCGCCGCAGTATACGCTCCACAGCGTCACGCGGCCAGCAGAGTGTTATCGGGGGGGCTCAGCTCGGTACCCTCAACAGCGGTCCCAGCCCGGTTCACCAGTCTTTCCTCGCATTTTTCGGCTCTTACCCTAAAGTGGCACCTCCAGCTCCAAGGCTGGCCCCTGATGTTCAATCCCATTTTTTATTCAGGCGTCCACCTGCGTGGTCGCTTCTTACATCTGCCAGTCCTATCTACCCGACACTCTCTTGGCCGTCGACACTATGAGAAGCTCTCATGGCGGCTTGTGAACACTGGGCACGTTGAAAAGCAAAAGCGCCGGGAACGAAGTTCACGCGCCGCTTAATGGCGGAAGCGCACGATGTTCCCCTATGCGAAGATTATCACGCGTAATCGGCTGAGATTGTTGCAGAACCGGACACTGAAAATCGCGCGAGGGCAAGAACACCCTATTCAGTTTTCCCTGTGTTCTGCGGGGAAAGGCATATCCGCGACAGTCAGAATGGGGTTCTTCTGAGATCTCTCGAAAAAGGGTTTCATTATGATTACCCCTCTCCTTTCTCGGTTGCTCCGACTCGTGATAATCCCGCATCACGAATACCATCGAAGAATGGCGTCCTTTTTTCTTCCACTGAAATTGCCGCGTACAGGTACATCGCTGCCGACCACGTCTGCCAATCCTGGCCTCGCGGTGTTCCGTCTTGAGCGCGAAACCATTCGTTGAAGCCAAAAGAGACGTTCGCTTGTCGCGCCGGACGGACAAGCTGTGTCAAAGCCTCAAGCTTTTTCTCAGCGAGCTTTTGCTTGCCTGCAGCGACCAAAGCCGCAACATAGAAGCCGCAAGCGAAAGGCCACACCCCGCCGTTATGGTACTCACCGGGCAAGTTGTATTTTTCGTATCGGGGTTTCCAGTCCGGGTCTTCTGGCCGGATGTACGGGAAAAGATTCGGTGGGAGCTCCAGCGCCAGTTCGCCGCGATCGCGGAGGGCATAACACTCCTTCTCTGTCCAGGAGACCAATGACCGAGACCGGGAAGACGGGGCGATGCCAGAGAGAACAGTCAGGCTGTTCCCCAGTAGATCAAATCTCTCGCTCCTGTATAGCTTGTAAGAATACAACGCATAGTAGGGCTTGTGGCGCAGGACCAGGCCCTCATGAACGTGGCGCTGCATTCTGTCCGCTGCGATGGCGAACCGACCCATCAGTCCGCGCAATTGCCTGGCCTTCTCATGTTGGTGGTAGAGCCGCAGGTAAGAGTACACTATGGTATTCACGAAGAGGCCGAAACCTAATACCCACTGCTCGTCTCTCCAATCGCTGGTCGGCAGTTGGGAGACCATGACCCGGTCTCCCGGACTCTGATAGTCCATCCAGAGCAGGGCCTTCTGAACCGACTCATCCAGGAAATCAGCTTCTCCCGTCGCACTTCGGAAACATGCTACTGCCAAGAGGAACAAGGGTGTGGTGTCACTCGCTCCTCGGTCTTCAGGATCGTGAACCAGCGAAGGGATATGTCCGCGGGGGCTCTGGTTCTTTGCCAGCGTCTCCAACACTCGTCGGAGCGAGCGGATTAGCCTCTCGTTACCTGAAGCGAGAATCCCAAGGGACGCGATCATTAGGTCTCTCGTGTAAGGTTCCGGATAGCCCCAGCCAGCGGTTCGCGGCAGCCCGCGATACGGCCCATGGGCATTGTGAAGCAGGACTTCAACTGCCGCCTTTTTCGCTTCTCCAACGTGAGAACGCAGGTCTCTTTTCATTGTCATGCCATTCCCAGCCGCTCGGAAACGATGTGCAGAAACCGTTTCGCAACTACTCGGTAATCGTAGTTCTTTACAACTCGCTTGCGTGCTGACTCGCCCATCTTTTTTCGGAGTGGCTCGTTGGTCATCAGCTCCATCAGGTAATTCGCGATATCGTGCACACTTGCCCGATAGTCCGCCGCCCGTGGCGACTTGAAAACAACGCGGTGTCTGTCCGCGTATCCGGATTCCTCGCCCAGCGTCGCTTCTTTCAGACGAATCTCCATGGCGATGCCTGCAAGGAAGGCCGTCTGGCCGTGCACCAACGTGTCAAGCATGCCCATGGCTTTGATGCCGATAACGGGCTTGCCGCAGGAGCCCGCCTCGACCTGAAGCATGCCGAAGCCCTCCAAGCGGGACGGCGCCGCATAGATGTCGCAGGCGGCCATCAGGTAGGGCATGAAGTTCCGCGACACCCGACTGGTCGTGTACACCACATTCTTGTCTATTCCCAGGTGCGTCGCCAACTGGAGGTCTGCGAGGTTCTGCTGCTGCGTCCGGGGCTGCGGCCAGACCTTGCATACATATTTCCAGTCTGGCGCCTTGGCGTCAACGATGGCCAGGGCTTGCATCACTTCCTGGGCGCCCTTAGACGCGGCGTCTCCACCCACGGTCAGAATCATGACTTGATCCGGCGCCACACCGAGGGCCTCCCGAACGGCGGCGACTTTGGGATCACTCCTGTCCCTGGGCCTGAATGAGTCGGTATCGCAGCCGACCGGAAGAACTTCGATCTTGCTTCCATCGAGACCGTCACGAATGTAGGTCTTCCTGACCCAGTTTGATGTGACAAGAATTAACGGCAAGGCGTTCAAGACCTCTTGATAATTCGCCACGTACCCATCCGCAACCAACCAGGGTACGGGCTGGATACCGTATCGCTGAGGGTGAAGTACGAGGTCGGGTGTGTGCCCCCAGTACCCCACGCCCACGACGATGTCCGGAGTGAACCAGCGGTAGTACCACTCCTTCTCCTGCGCCGACTCGAAATGAGCGGCGTGAGCTTCTACGCCAATCTCCCGCAGTCCCCGAAGCAGGAGGTCACCTTGAGTCGCCAAGCCCCCGGGCGACGGGGGATAGTCGTAAATCACCAGCACTTTCATGATGGTCCCTCTTGGTCAATGGGTTGCACTCGACGGAAAGCCTCGGGTGAGACGCAGGCTTTCAGTTCAAATGAGTCTTTTGCGTATCCATACATTTCCCGAATGATTCGTTTCTTTTCGGCCAGTTGGCTTTTCGTCAGTTCCACAAACCTATTAGCCCAGGGGGCGGCCCGGCACGCCCCGGTCTCGCTGTCACATTCGTAGGCAAAGGTCCATAGCTGGTCACATCGCAGTCTTCCCTCGATCACCAACCTGACAACCTCGCTGTGAACTTCTTTGTGCCTGCGATGACCATATTCTCCGTTTGGCCCATGAGTGAGGCACAGGTCCCACTGCATATCACCTACCGCTGCCGTGATCCGCTAGCCAATATCCTTCTTCGGATCGATCGGCTGCAAATCGGGACTATCGTCAAGGTCTGACATAAGACCAGTCGCGTTTAGGTGCGCGCAGACTTTCTTGAACTTTGGTACGCGGTCTGGGTCATTTGCCCGGCAGAGGGTGAAGACAGTCCAGTCCCAATCAGGATGCTGAAGGACAAACCCGCCGCTCCAGATCGTCTCGTCGTCGGGATGAGCCACAATGATTACGGCTTTCATATCACCTCGGTCAAGGTGCACTATCCGTCACGGTGCCGTGCCAGAGCAAAGACAGGGGAGTAGCCGGATCGCTTGGAAAAGAGAAACTGTCTCCACGCGCGCCGCATCGGATCAGGCCCATGGCACCATCATACTATTTCTCACCCCCTCCGTTCCACAAACGGGAATTCTTTTGCCTTGCGGGAGTTAACCATAATAGTTCCTGATAAAACTGTTGAGCATCAGGAACTCGATCTTCCTGAGGAGCGGGTCTCGTCCCTTCTCCTCGAGATACGCGATCAGGCGCTTCAGCTCCTCCGCCTCTCTTTGCAGTTGTTCGCGCGATCGCCTCGCCCACTCGTCAATCTTAGAGACGGAATCCAGCACACGCTTCCCAAGTGACAGAAGCTCCTCCTCCTCAAGGTAGAATGGTCTTTCCCGCGATCCCACGTCGGTAAGAGGTAACTCTTCAAGAAGGGAGTCAAGAATGGTCTTTCTGCGGTCTTCTTTCGCCTCTTGAATTCTGAGAACAGTGCCACACCCGGGACAGCGCGCTGTGACGCCCTGGGACAGCTTCACAAAATATATCCGCCGGTGGCATTTTGGACATACCGTTTTGACCAGCATAGCCTACACTCCTTCTTCCAGGACCGATTGAAGCGACTTCTTCTGCTTCGCGCTGAGACGCTCTGGTATTGTGATTCGCACCACGATGTAGTGATCGCCTTTGTGATGGTTTCTCTGGACGCCGAGTCCCTTGAGTCTTAGCTTTCGACCGGGCTGCGTGCCAGGGGGTATCTTCAGTTTGACCCTTCCTTTGAGCGTTTCCACCATCTTTTCCGTTCCGAGCATCGCCGCAATCGCGTTGACCGGCTCTTCGGAATAGACGTTATCGCCATCCCGCCAGAACTTGTGGTGGGGAAGAATCCTGACGATGAGATATAAATCTCCGCTTGGTGCTCCACCCAAACCGCCGTCTCCTTGCCCTGCGACACGTATCCGAGCACCGTTATTGACGCCGCGAGGGATTTTGACTCTCAGACGCCTCGACCGCCTGACGATGCCCAGGCCACCGCACTCCTCGCACGGCGTTGCGATGACTTTCCCCCGCCCATGGCAGACGCCGCAAGTCCTCTGGAAAACAAAATTCCCTTTTCCCTCTCGGATCATTCCCGAGCCGCCGCATTCACGGCAGGTCTCCACCGTGCTTCCAGGCTTGGCGCCGCTTCCTTTACACACGGAGCACTCGCGCTCCTGAGGCACCGTGATAGCCATCGTCCCGCCTGAAATCGCCGTCTCGAAAGGCACCTGAATCTCATACACCAGGTCTTCCCCTCGAAAGGAGACGCCCGATTCTCTTGCTCGGAACGGTGTCCCTTCGCCAAAGAAGCTGGAGAAAAAATCGGACAAGTTCTCGAAGTGGAAGGTCCTTCCTGCCCCCGCCTGCGCTTGCCCGAGGAAGTCCTCGTAGCTTCCATGAAAGCCCGCCTCCCTGGCTTTTTTGATTTCATAGTACTGGGAACGCTTTTCTTTGTCAGAAAGCACCTCGTAGGCTTCCGAGATCTCTTTGAACTTCTCCTCGGCATTCTTATCCCCTTGATTCGCGTCAGGGTGATACTTCTTCGCCAGGGCGCGATACGCCTTCTTGACTTCATCTTCTGAAGCCGACTGCGAAACACCGAGCACTTCGTAGTAATCTCGTTTGTTCATCGTGGCTCAAGACTTGTGCGATCGTAGCTCTCAGCGCCTAAGGTTAAGGTTGGTCTATCGCTCGTGCTCCGGCAACAATTAACTGTCACGACCTCCGTCATGAGAAGTGCAATTATAGTGTCAGAATTCACGACACCGCATGGAAATCAACTGCTGTCATTCGTCAGCCGGACGTGAGGAGGGCCGTGTCTTCTCGTTCAGTTCAAATACGCGCTTTTCAACATCCTTGAAATCAGCTCGTCTCCTATACACCTCTCCGAACAGTTCGAATGCCCGCTTCAGATCGCCCATCTTGGAATGGCAGTCCGCTAAGACGTAAGTGGTTTCCATTCGGTCGGCCTCTTCGGTGCTCGTGTCCGCCAATATCTCGTCATACTCCTTGGCCGCGAGAGCGTAAAGGCCCTGCTTGTAGAAGCAACTCCCTAGCCCCGTTCTGGCCCTTCGTTTGAAGTTCGGGTGTCGGCCTGCTTTCTGAAACGCCAAGATCGCTTTGTGATAATCCTCAGCCTCCAAATGCAGTTTGCCGATCTCCAGGCTGAACTCCGGGTTCGTGGGCTCCAGCCCGAGCAATTTCTCATATCCCGCGATGCCGATTTCCACTGCTTTCTTTCTGTCCTCCGTGGCCGCCATGTCCATAAGCAGTAAGGCTTCCAAGGCGTGGGGATTGTCTCCGTCAATCTTGAGAATCTTCTCGTAATTCTCCCGTGCCCGCTGCTGATCGCCGGCCCTCTGATAGTCTCTGGCAATCTCGGCCAGAATTTGGATCCTTTTTTGTGGAGTCGGGGCCGTGGGTAACTCCTCTTCTTTCTCCTGGGCCTTGCGCACGTAGTCCTCTCCGGACTTGGCAAGCCTTCCCCTTTCTTCCAGGGCTTCTGCCTCCTCCTTGTCCTTGATGAAATCCCGATAAGTACCTGTTGCCCCTGCGCTGGGCCGCGGGTGCGCCTCTGCTAATGCTATCTTCCTCTCATACTCGGGCCGGGGCCGTTTTGTGTTCAGCATGCGGTAGATGCCAGCCGCTCTGCGCCAGGCTTCGACGCTCTCATATCCCTCTGCCAAGCGTTCCCAGTCGTCGGCATCCGCCTTTTCCCCGACAAGGCCCTCAATGTCCTCGTATATCCACTTTGCCACATCCCTCTCCCGCCGAAGCAATTCTCCAAGCCTGTAGAGGCATTCCACGTCCCAGGGGTCATGCAGCAAGTGAAACTCGCAGTCAAGAATGGAGTCGCCGTGTGCCCGGCCAAAGGGCATTCTCAGGAAGGGTTTCTTCCTTTCCCTGTGTTTTCGTTCAAGCTGTCTTAGCTTCTTTCGCGCTTCGAGATCCCCTGGATTGCTCAAAACCTCTTCGAAAAGACTTAGCCCCTCCTTCCAGTCCTCCTGAAGTATGTCCACGATCTCCTTCGCGTACTCATCTCGCTCGATCATGATCCGGCCTCCTCTCTGCGTGTGAAGCTTAACCCGAGAAGATCGCTCGCGAAGCTGACGCTGTTTTCCTCAATTACGATATTCTCCACATGAAGGATATCTCGGTTTTCAAGTTGGAGCTCCCTGAGTTGTTCCAACCTCGCCGAGATGAGGGTCTGCACCGCAAGTTTCGTTGAGGCACCAGACGGATCGACGACTACAACATTCCGATCTTCCAGGCAGACAAAGCTACTGGCTCCTCCAAGCTCCTCGCCACTCTCTAAAGTGACCAAATCCGCCCTCGCAGCGGATAGTAGGGCCATTCCCAGGAGAAGATTCCTCCAACGCCGTAACCAGCTCTTCTTAGAAACTCCCATCAGAGAACGTCCTATACTTCAAACGATTAACGCTGTGTTAGAGCAGAATTCCGCCGTAACCAGTAACAGTATGTGTCAAGCCCAAGGCCTTGGGCAGGATAAAATCTGCCGGAAACAAGTGTGAAGAGGGAAAGTCCAAGTTTGCTACTGCATGAGTGCCTGCACATCCAAGTGCTTCAAAGCCTCTCCACTGTTGCTATGTCCGACCTTATGCCAGACGGCTCTCCGATTCTTTCGTGCCGATCATCTGTGTTCGCAGGACACGCCATGTCGAAGCAAAAGAAGACCGATTGAGGGAGTGCCTGCTTCTCATTCCGTCTTTCCGCGTGCCTTGAACAGCTTCTTGCGGCCTTTAAAGATCTTCCGAAGGGATGGAGCAGCGTGCTCTTCTCTCGCGTGATAGAACACGGCCACCCGGTCGCCAGGCACCTCATAGCCTGCTCGCCGCAAACTCTCCCGGATACGCGGCACAAGCTGCCCATCAACAACCCACTGCTGTTGTGGCCAAATTGAGAGGTGCAAACGAATAAAATGTTCGCCTGTGGCCAGCGACAACGGTCCCAAGACCTCGGGTGCCCCCAGAATAACACCCGAAAACTGTCGAGCAACCTCTTCGCCAAGCTGCCTGAGAACGCTCAGGGCCCCCTTGGCCGTTTCAGGACTCGTTGTCGCCACATCCACGTACGCCTCCTGGGCTCCCGTGGCATAGTTACCCACTGTCGCAAGATTCCGATTGGGAATCACTACCTCTTGTCCTAAGTAATTGCGCAGCTTGGTCATACGAAGACCCAATTCCTTGACAATGCCTGTGTGCGGCGGAATCTCAACCATGTCTCCGACATCAAACTGCCCCTCGAAAATGACGAAGAAGCCTGTAACCATATCTTGAACCAGACCCTGGGAGCCAAAAGCGATCGCTAATCCGATGACCGATAGCGATGCAAGGTAAGCTGTATAGTTGATACCCAACTCTGTCAGGACAAATCCCAGTGCCGTGAAGTAAATGACATATTTGGCAAGGTTGAGAACCAGGGAATGCATGGTCATGGCTCGGTTCTTGTGGTGTCCGTAAAAGAACTTCAAAGGGCCCCATTCAGAGTATATGACCACCCGCGCCATCCCCCGAAGCAGTGAAACGACGAGACGACAGACAAGCGCCACTGCCAGTATGACGAAAACGCGATACAGTTTTTCCCTGGACGACCTCCTGGGAGCCGTGAAGAGCTGCTTGAAGTAACTGCCCGGCTCTCGGATGCGGGCGAACTTAAGCGGCTGAGCGAGATCCCCGCCCGAAAGATCCAGCTCGTTCGCTGTTAAGGCAAATTGGTATCCAACCTCGGTTTCGTCGCTGCGGAGTTTAAGTACGTTGCCCTCTACAACGTATTTCCCTTTCGTGCTGTCGAGAGCGAAGCGCCCGTCCTCGGTCATCTTCAACCGCAGTTTCGTCTTGCCCACATCTGTGACCCATTCCCCAACAAGTGAAGATCGGACGGCGTCTTGCTGCTCTTTGCCAATCAGGGCCTGCGCGCTGGCCTGAAGAGGCAGGTAAGCCTGACAAAAAAGGAGGTATACCAGTACAGAGATCGCAACGAGGCGATGATCGCGGCTCTCGAATCTCTTCGAGGAAACGAAAGAATGACCGCTCGGTGAACAGAAACGATCCATCATCATGCTCCCAGTGACAGTCTCCCGCTGGTAAGATACAGGCAAAAAGGGCAGATCATAGCCCCTCGCATTGAAGCGCGGAGCCGCCCGGCTTCGATGCTTTCCAGCACTCCCTTGCTGAAAGCGACTTTTCCTCGCCCACAAACCGGTACAGGCGGTATTTCAGCGGCGGGGAGCTGCTGTTCCATGCAAGGATAACATGCTTGCCAGCTCCATTGCCACCTTCCCGTTTCTCATCTCTTTTGCGCCACGTTTCCGAAATGTAACAGTCGACCAGTCCGGCCCCACAGTGTTTGATGGCCGCGAGGTATTGCAGTTGCGGCTGTCTTCCGGCGACGATCACGTTGACATAGTTGCGACTGCGTACGCGGTGGTCAGTCACGCATAGCAGCGTGCTGGCGTCAGACGGCAGGTAAACGCGGACGATACCCGCTCTCTTGTTCACTACGTGATCGACAAACCCCGGATCCTGGTGGCTGAAGCCGTTGTGATCCTGCCGCCAGACGTGCGAGGCCAAGAGATAGTGGAGCGAGGCGATGGGACAACGCCACGGGATTTCTTTGCGAGTGACCTTAACCCACTTGGCGTGCTGGTTGAACATGGAGTCGCCGATGTGGATGAACGCCTCGTAGCACGAAAAGAATCCGTGGCGCCCGGTGAGCAAGTATCCCTCCAGCCAGCCCTGGCAGGTGTGTCCACTCAGGATTTCCATAACGCGCCCTTCCGCCGACAGGTGGTCGTCCTCGGGTGTTGCATCAGCCACCCAGGTGCGGTCCGTCACCTCAAAGATGCCGTCGAGACGGTTTGAGGCCGTTTCGTCCGGGCCGAACACGCGGAAATTACGGCTTTCCATGTTTACCTTCATCACATCGCGCAAAAATGCACCCATGGCCTTGACAGGTTCGGCGGTTGTCTGGCCAGGCTCGTCCACAGTGATCGCGTAGTCGCGGAAGCCAGGCATCTTGAGATCCTTGAGCAAAAAGTCCTCCGTTCGCGTGAGGATTGGCGCCCATCCGCCGATTGCCACGAGGCGCAAGTCTTGCCAGATCGGGTCGCAGCCCGCCCTTGTCATCAAACAGTTCCCCCGGCTTGTAGCTTTTCATCCAGGCTTCGAGCTGCTCCACACGCTTCGGATTAGACTGCACGTCCGACAGCGGGGCTTGATGGGAGCACCAGGAGCCCTCGGTCTTTTTCCCGTCAACCTCTTTCGGGCCCGTCCAGCCTTTGGGCGTTTTCAAGATGATCATTGGCCATTGAGGTCGCTTCTTGAAGCCGTTTGCCCGTGCGTCCTTCTGTATCGATTGGATTTGCGCGATCACCGTATCGAGCGTCTCCGCCATCTGCTGAGGCGTCGGTTCTGAATCGGCGCCTCCCACGAAATACGGCCCGTATCCGTATCCCACAAAAAGGTTCTCCAGCTCCTTCCGGCTGATGCGGCCCAAGACCTTCAGGTTGGTGATATTGTAGCCATTCAGATGCAGAATGGGCAACACGGCACCGTCGTGTAGGGGATTCAAGAATTTGTTGGAATGCCAGGATGCGGCCAGCGCCCCCGTCTCCACTTCTTCGTCCCCCACGACGCAGGCAATAATCAGATCGGGGTTGTCGAACGCCGCGCCAAAAGCGTGTGAGATGGCGTAGCCGAGTTCTCCCCCTTCATGGATGGAGCCGGGCGTTTCCGGCGCCGCGTGGCTCGGGATTCCTCCGGGGAAGGATAACTGCTTGAAAAGCTTCTTCATGCCCTCGGCGTCCTGTGTGATGTTCGGGTACAGTTCGGTGTAGGTCCCTTCAAGATACGTGTTCGCCACTACCGCCGGTCCCCCATGCCCTGGACATGCGATGAAAATCATGTTCAGATCGTGTTCCTTGATTACACGATTTAAATGCACATAGATGAAATTCAGGCCCGGTGTCGTCCCCCAGTGGCCGAGCAACCGTGGTTTGATGTGCTTCGATGAAAGGGGCTCCTTCAGTAATGGGTTGTCGTAAAGATAAATCTGTCCCACCGAAAGGTAGTTGGCCGCTCTCCAATAGGCGTCCATTGCTTTCAGACGTTTCTGTTCCATTCTTTAGGTCTGTATTCCCTGCGTGGTTGATGCCGGGAGCCGGTGCGTAACGAAGCTCAGCCGCGACACATCGACCGCCTCAGGGACGCAGAGACGGTAGCCCAGCGAGCCACATGGGCTAAGACGATTGTACTCCCATCGCCATTGCTCGATCAACACGTTCGCTTCCGACAACGTATCAAGAATCCCTAAGTTCAACAACTCGTCTCGTAACTTCCTTCGGAACGACTCAATATATCGGTTCTTTCACGGACTCCCCGGCTCGATGAACAGCCTTCTTACAACCACTCGCATCAGCCATATTTTCACCACCTTGATGGTGCGTTCTGCTCCGTTCTCACCTGGAATGTGCTTCAGAATGCCATGTTCGCCGAACAGCACTCCACAAACGTCCCAACACCTCCTTTCCCTCAAATTCACATTAATCTCCTCTGGCGAATTCCGTCTCCTTGCCGTATCTGCCTTGCCTCCTTTCCCCTGAGGTCCCGCCCAGATTCTCCCCCATTGCTCTTCGTTCAGACAAAGGAACGCCCCCTCGCTTAGAGGAAAGGTGTTGCAAAGCGGGGCCGTATAGCTGCCGGCCTCCTGTCCTGTTCCTTTTCTAACGCAATCCTCAATAAAGCCTGGGCCAGTTCCTGGAGGCAAGGTCAATCGAAAGACAATCGTGGCTTGGCAACTCTGGTGCCAGCGAAGGACGCAGCTTGAAACCAAACCAGGTATCTTCTAAGACGTAAAGTCTATTTCCGCGATTTTGCGCAAACCGGGCCGTCGCAACTCACTGAACCCCAGTATGATCTGGCGATGTGGAGTCGAAAGACGCCACTCAACTCGACCAGTCCCCCAGAATCGCCTGGAAACTCGTTTCAGCCTGTACTGAATTTCGTTCTCAGCCGTTAGGCCATGGAATGTGCACGTCCTATGAAATTGCGCCCCGTGGCCAAAGGTTAGCTATAAGACGGGATAGGGCTACGTTTAAGGCGCGGCATCGGGGCAAGTCGCATTGGTTCTAGAACCCGGCTGGGAGCCAGCTGGAAGAGAATTTGGTGGTCCGCAACTGACTCATACTCAGGTTGAACTAAACGGGACAGCAATGCGAACCGTTATATGGGTATAATACACTGGCTGTTTGTGGAAATGCCGGCTGAGGTGGTGCAATCAAATTGGGAGGCTGGGAAGCGGAACGCTCCGCCAGCCTTCTTGATTACTTGTTCACGGCGTCAAACCACATGGAGGTGGACAGTGGCAGCCATCAGTAGGATGAAGAGTCTGAGTTCGGCCTGGACACGTCTCTTGCTTCGTTCCGCAGTGCTGATTCTTGGCGGCATGTTGCTGGTCTTACCGACCGGCGTGCACGCTCTGACGCAGGTGAACGATTTCAAGCCCGCGTCTTCCAATCAGCCGGGCCGGCAATACCCCCAGGTCAATTCTGAGCGCCGTGCCCGAATCCGCATCGTTGCGCCCCAGGCCCAGAGCGTCCGTTGCGACCTGGGTGGAGGAATCTCTCTGACCAAGGGTGAGGACGGCGCCTGGGTCGGCACGACGCGCCCGTTGGACGAGGGCTTCCATTACTACCAGATCAACATTGACGGGGCCCGGGTTCCGGATCCCGGCAGCATGTTTTTCTACGGCGCCGGCCGCTGGGGCAGCGGAATCGAAATCCCCGCCAAGGACCAGGACTTCTACGCCCTCAAGGATGTCCCCCACGGCCAGATACGGCAGAATCTCTATTACTCCACGGTCACTGAGGCATGGCGCCGCTGCTTCGTCTACACCCCGCCCGATTACGACAAGGATCTCGCCAAGCGCTATCCGGTGCTGTATCTCCAACACGGTGGCGGCGAAGACGAGACCGGCTGGTCCGTTCAGGGAAAGTCCAATCTGATCATTGACAACCTGATCGCCGAGGGCAAGGCCAGGCCCTTTATCATCGTCATGGACAACGGTACATGGCGTATGCCGGGTCAGGACCGCCCACAACGCCGTGGCGAAAGGGGGCGACAGGGTGCCTGGCCCCCGGCAGGCTGGGCCGACACCTTCAAGAAGACCCTTCTGGAGGACGTCATCCCCATGATCGATGCCAACTACCGCACGCTTGCGGATCAACCGCATCGGGCCATGGCCGGCCTGTCCATGGGCGGCATGCAGACTCGTTCCATCACCCTGGCCAATCTCGACAAGTTCTCCCATATCGGTATATTCAGCGGCGGCAGCATCAGCATGGATGATGTCAACAATGCGACCGGTTTCAAAGAGAAAGTCAAACTCGTGTTCGTCAGCTACGGCAGCCGAGAACTCGAAAACCGCAGAGGGGGCGGCGGCGGTGGCTTTGGTGGCGACCCCAAGGAGAACACCGATGCGCTTAAAGAGGCTGGCATTAACTGTCATTTTTACGTCTCTCCGCAGACGGCTCACGAGTGGCAGTCCTGGAGACGAAGTCTCTATCAATTCGCCCCGCTTTTGTTCACTGACCTGAAGGTAGAGCTCGCGACAGCGGCTAAACCCGATGGATTGCGTATTGTCACCGCCGGACATAGTCTGCATTGGTATGTTCCGGACATTCTTACAGAATTGGCCTTGGCTTACGGGTATCGAAGGCCATGAAAAGGCGGGAGTACAGAGCCTTGGCGTGTCACGCACCATCCAGCACTGGGAACATAACGGCGGCCGAAACCCGGTGAGGCAGGCATTAGAGAAAGGTAATGTGGACTTACTAACCCTGTCGCCGATTCAGTTTCCGGATGAGGGTATCGACAACTTCATCAAATTGGGGTTGGAGCACAATCCAAATATGAAGTTCACTGTGCAAATTTCATGGGGCGGGCCTGACATCGACAATCAGGACTTCGACCTTTCTGCGCTGGGGAGAAGGCCTGACAGGGAAAAGACCCCGGAACAAGTCATTAGACTTAACGAGAAGAACGTCAAGGCTGGCGAGGAACAGGCCAGGAAGATCAACGAACAATATGGACGACAGGTCGTCTTTCTTGTACCCACCTCCCAGGCCCAGGTTGCTCTGCGCACAATGATTTACAACAAGGAGATTCCGGGTTTGAACAGGCAGGCCGAACTGTTTGCGGACAACATCGGACACCCGACTCCGCCCCTGGAGGCACTGAATGCCTATTTGCACTTTGCCGTGATATATGGCTGCAGCCCGGTTGGCCTACCGATCCCCAGCGTGCTGAAGAACGCTCGGAGGCCGGAGTGGAATGATGAAGGCTTCAATCGCGCACTGCAGGAACTGGCTTGGAAAACCGTGATTGACTATCCCCCGAGTGGTGTGAAAGCTGCAACACATTAGAAGAAAGCGCAGGCAAGGTAAATAGAATCATACTGCCTATTTCTTAAGAGTGGGGCAATAGAACCAGTTAGAATCTGTGTCATCGTAACAAGTAGATGGCAGACAAAATCATTTAGGAGGTTATGAAATGTATCACAAGCTTATCACAATTTCGTTAGTGGCCGTCATGACAGGTGGAATCTGCTTCGCGCAGACAGATCAGCCAACGATCAAGGAAGATTTCAAGCCTTCGACGTTGAACCAACCCGGCCAGGAATATCCGCAGGTGAATTCCCAAGGCTACGCGAGATTCCGCATCGTGGCGCCCCAAGCCCAAAGCGTCAGCGTGAGCCTGGGTGGACGCGGGGGCACCACCCTCAAGAAAGCCGAGGATGGCGCCTGGATAGGTACCACGGCAGGACCGCTGGACGAAGGCTTTCACTACTACCATCTCACGATCGACGGGGGTACATTTAACGATCCCGGCACCTTGAACTTCTACGGTTCGACTCGGTGGGAAAGCGGCATCGAAATTCCCGCTCATGACCAGGACTTCTACGCCCTCAAGGACGTTCCCCACGGCCAAGTGCAGCAGATTCTCTTCCCTTCGAGGAGCACCAACACATCACGCCGCGCCTTTGTGTACACGCCGCCTGACTACGACAAGGACCCGACCAAGCGCTATCCGGTGCTGTATCTGCAACACGGCTGGGGCGAGGATGAAACTGCCTGGAGCAACCAGGGCCACGCCAATCTGATCATGGACAACCTGATCGCTGAAGGCAAGATCAAGCCCTTCCTCATCGTGATGACCTACGGCATGACGAACGAAATCCGGTTCGGCGGCCTTAGAAATTTCGATATCGGTCCCTTCGAGACGGTTCTCGTCGACGAGCTGATCCCCTATATTGATGCCAACTTCCGTACGCTCTCCGATCAATCCCATCGCGCCATGGCCGGTCTGTCCATGGGCGGGATGGAGACCAAGTCGATCACTCTGAAGAATCTCGATACGTTCTCGCACATCGGACTCTTCAGTGGCGGGACTATCTCCCTGGAAGATGTCAACAACACGCCCGGTTTCAAGGAGAAGGTTAAGCTGGTATTCGTTAGCTACGGCAGCCGCGAACTCAGTGGCAGACGCGGCGGCGGTCGTCGCGGCTTTGTCGGCGACCCCAAGGCGAACGCCGATGCGTTGAAACAAGCTGGTATCAACAGTGTCTTCTATGTCTCACCGGATACGGCCCACGAGTTCCAGAGCTGGCGCCGAAGCCTGCATGAGTTCGCTCAAGTGCTGTTCAGGGAAAGTTCCCCCACGCAACCGGCAGCAGAAGCCCAGCCGGGACCTGCACGCGGCAATTCGGCTGCTAGCCCCCCCCGCCGAGGGCCAGGACGAGGCGGATTCGGCGGACCGATCGAGCTGGGCCCGGACGACAAACCCGCCTTCGCCGATCCGCCCGCGGGATTCAGAGCCAAACGAGAGAACATTCCTCACGGCGAGCTGACGATGGTTGAGTATGATTCCAAGACGGTCGGAACGCGTCGCCAGATGCTCGTCTACACGCCGCCCGGCTATTCAACCGACCGTAAGTACCCCGTGCTTTACCTTCTGCACGGCATCGGCGGCGACGAACGCGAATGGCAGCGGCTATGCAGCCCGGAGAACATCCTGGATAACCTGCTGGCCGACGGCAAGATCCAACCGATGATCGTGGTCATGCCCAACGGCCGGGCCCAGAAGAACGACCGAGCCGAAGGCAATGTCTTCGCCAGCGCGCCGGCTTTCGCCGCGTTTGAAGGCGATTTGCTCAACGACGTGAGTCCAGCGATTGAGGCCAGGTACTCTGTTTATCCCGACCGCGAGCACCGGGCTTTGGCGGGCCTGTCGATGGGTGGGGGCCAGTCCTTGAACTTCGGGCTCGCTCACCTCGATGTTTTCGCCTGGATCGGCGGGTTCTCATCGGCCCCCAACACCAAACCTCCCGCCGAGCTCGTGCCCGATCCGGCGGCTGCCAAGGAGAAATTGAAGCTGCTGTGGATCGCTTGCGGCAACAAGGATGGTTTGATCCGCATCAGCCAGGGCGTTCACAACTACCTCAAAGACAAAGGGGTGCCCCACGTCTGGCACGTTGATTCCAACGGCCACGACGGCACCGAATGGGCCAACAATCTGTATCTCTTTGCCCAGCACATCTTCAAGGCGGCTGCGCCGACATTGTCCGCACCTCCGGCGGTTCCGGCTGAATCCAAGCTTGCGATCCGCGTGGCGTGTGGGGCCTACCAGCCCTACACCGACAAGAATGGCAACCTCTGGCTGCCCGATGAGGTCAAGGCTCCCGGCGCGTCGCTGAGCCCGCTGGATGGAATGACCGTCGAGCGCGCGGAGACCTTCGAAGTCCCAGACGTCGCGTTCCCACAGATCTTCCGGACCGAGCGGTACAGCATGAGCGCATACGAGTTCAATCTTCCCAACGGCAAGTACACCGTCCACCTGCATTTTGCTGAGACCTTCACGGGAATCAGAGGTGTCGGCGAGCGAGTGTATTCGTTTGCCGTGCAGGGGCAGAAGCCGGAGAAGGATTTCGACATCTTCAAGGAAGCCGGCGGACCGTATAAGGCGATCCAGCGCGAGTACAGGGGCGTTGTGGTCACCGACGGCAAGCTGAGGATTACGTTTACACCGAACGTACAAAACCCGGCGATCAACGGCATCGAGATCTTCGCCGAGTAAACACGTTCTCTCATTGCCCGACATTACCTTGCTCAATGCATCTTCAAGTAGTGGGAGAGAAACGCAAAAAGGGTATGCAGGGCGCCCGTAGGAATGAAGGGAGCAGGCAATGAAGACAAGACAAACAGTCACGATCGTGACATTGCTGGGCCTCCTCGTTGGCATGGTCCCGTGCATGGGTCAGCAGGATGTGCCCGTTCTTAGGGACGTGTTCAAGAACCACTTTCTGATTGGGGGCGCGTTGAATGGAAGAGTGGTGACAGGGCGGGACTCCCGCGCGGCAGCCATCGCCGAGAAGCACTTCAACACGGCAACCGCAGAGAACGATCTGAAGTGGCAACGGATCCATCCGTGGCCCGACCAGTACAATTGGGAGCCGGCCGACAACTACGTGGCCTACTGCGAGAAGAACCGGATGGCCGTTATCGGTCATTGCCTCGTTTGGCACGGCCAGACTCCGCGGTGGGTGTTTCGCGATGATTCGGGAAAGGACGAGACGCGAGACGTCCTTCTGATTCGCATGAAAGAGCACATAAAGACCGTGGTCGGCCGCTACAAAGGCCGTATCAAGGGTTGGGACGTAGTAAATGAAGCCCTCAACGAGAACGGTACGCTGCGAAATACTTCATGGCTGCGGATCATCGGCGAAGGCTCCGAGGACAAGCGGTACGACTACATCGAGCACGCCTTCCGGTGGGCTCACGAGGCCGACCCTAACGCGGAGCTGTACTACAATGACTACAGTCTTGAGTCTTCAAAGGCCAAGTGCGATGGGGCGGTCGCCCTTGTGAAGCGTCTGAAATCCAAGGGTATCCGCATCGATGCGGTCGGCATCCAACTGCACGGTTCGCTGACACACCCCAGCGCCGAGGGTCTTGAGTACGCCATCACGGGTCTGGCGGCTGCCGGCGTCAAGGTGATGGTCACGGAGTTGGACATCCGCACGCGGAGTCGCGGGTATCGCGGTGCCGATATCAGCAGGGTCAGCCGGGCCGGCACAAGCGACTCAAACGCCGCGAGCACGGGGACACAGAAGAAACTCGCCGAGAAGTACGCCGAGATTTTTTCTGTTCTCCTCAAGCACAAGAAGGACATCACCCGCGTCACGTTCTGGGGCGTCTATGATGGAGCGTCCTGGATCGGCGGCTCTCCCCTGCTTTTCGATCGCAGCGGCCAACCCAAAGAGGCATTCCACGCCGTGGTCAGGGCCGCCCGGGAGAGCCAATAAATGCACTCGATCCCTGACGATTATTTTTGCTGGAAAGGAATGCATGATGAGCTTGGTAGGAATGAATCGGTTCTGCAGGTACATCGCTGTCATGCTGGCCGCTGCGGGCGCAGCGTTTGCATCGGAGGCAAACACCGACTGGAAGGATGGGGCCAACGCGCGAATTGTGCGTCTCCGCCAACGCGAGGTGAGAGTGCGTGTGGTAAACGAGCATGGCGATCCGGCCGCGGGCATAAAGGTTGGCGTTCGCCAGACCCGTCAGGCATTCCCATTCGGGTCCGCCATGAGTTGGGCCCTGCTGCGCAACGAACGCTACGCCGAGTTCTTCAAGACCCACTTTAACTGGGCGGTGTTCGGAAATGAGTCGAAATGGTATTCCAACGAACGTTTCCAGGGCCGGGAAGACTACCGCGCTGCCGATGCCTTGCTGGTGTGGTGCAAGGCCAACGATATCCCGGTACGGGGGCACTGCATCTTCTGGGAACCGGAGAAATGGCAACCGAGGTGGGTTAGGCGTCTCTCGGGCGACCAGTTGCGACAGGCCGTCGAACAACGCCTTAAAAGCGCTGTGACGCATTTTCGCGGCCGGTTCGTCCATTGGGACGTGAACAACGAAATGCTCCACGGGACGTTCTTCAAGGATGGTTTGGGTGAGTCGATCTGGCCTTGGATGTTCAAACGGGCTCATGAATTGGATCCTGAGGCGAAGCTCTTCGTCAACGAATTCAATATCCTCTCTGTGGATCAGAATTTCGAGCAGGTGCAAACGGATGAGTACGTCGCCAGCATTCGTCGCTTGCTCAACCAGGGAGCGCCGATTCATGGCGTCGGAATTCAGGGGCATATCTGGCGTGAAGACATCCTGGCCAACCCGGGCGTCCTGAAAGAGCGGTTGGACAAGATCGCAGCTTTAGAGCTACCGATCTGGATCACTGAGTTTGACGTGGCCGACAACAACGAGACAAGCTGCGCCGACAAGCTCGAGTTGGTCTATCGCACCGCCTACAGCCACCCGTCGGTCCAAGGCATCATAATGTGGGTCTTCTGGGCGGGCGATTCCTGGCGCGGTCCCAACGCAGGCTTGGCACACCGGGATTGGACGCTCAACGAGGCGGGCAAGCGGTACGAAGCTTTGATGGAAGAATGGTCCACTCAAACATCCGGCAAGACCGATGCGGAGGGCCTCTTGTCATTCCGCGGTTTCCACGGCGACTACGCGGCAACAGTAACCAGAACCGACGGCGCGGAAACAAGGGCAACCTTCTCGATCGAAAAGGGCCAGGAACCGCAAGAGATAAGAATCCAACTACAAAGCACATCAGCGGCCGAGTCAGCCACCTGGACCCAGCCCGCTACGCCGCGGCGAACTTCTTTCACATTCACGGTGCTGCCACGTTCGTATGTGGCCTTCGCCGTCAAAGGAATCCACGCGATCATGCGATGAGACAAAGTGTCCTTCTTGGAGGGAGTTGCCATGCTGAACGTGATCCATTATGCGCAGTCATTCCACTTCGTTAGGCCTATCATGCTTCTAATGGGGGCTATCGTTGTCTGGACTTCGCCCGTGTTCGCCCTGGACGGCCAGGTCAAAATTCACGACCCCTCAACGATCATGCAATGCGACGGCATCTTTTACACATACGGCACCGGCGGTTCCTGCCTGGTCTCCGACGACGGCTGGACCTGGCGTCGCGGGATCAGGCCCTCGCGTAGCGGAATGGCCCCCGACATCATTCACCTCGGCGACCGCTACTACATGTATGTTGCCGCGAACATCGGCGGGCAGCCCAGAGCCGCCATCAACATGATATGGAACAAGACCCTCACCCCGGATTCCCCTGACTACAAATGGGAAGAAGGCGGCGTTGTCGTCTCGTCCGATGGGGTCGAGTTCTGCAATGCCATCGATCCGGGGCTCTTTCTGGATCCCATCGACGGGAAGCTGTGGCTCACTTACGGCTCCTATTTCGGCTATATCCGGCTGGTCCAACTTGACCCCAAGACCGGCAAACGCGTCGACCCGAACGACAAGCCCGTGGACATCGCGATCAATTGCGAAGCGTCGGTTATGATCTATCGCGACGGCTGGTATTATGTGCTGGCCACCCATGGCAATTGCCTTCGGGGCACCGACTCCAGCTACAACATCCGCGTGGGCCGCGCCAGGAAAGTAGCTGGTCCCTTCCTCGACCACACGGGCCTGGATATGCTCAAAGGCGGCGGCAAGCTCTTCGTCGGCTCCGGCGGCCGCGTCGTCGGCGCCGGCCACTTCGGCCTGCTCGACCTGGGCGACGGCGTGCAGAAGTTTTCCTGCCATTACGAGGCCGACCTCGACAGGGGCGGTGCCAGTGTGCTCGAGGTCCGCCCGGTGCTATGGAAGGACGGCTGGCCCGTCGCCGGCGACAACTTCAAAGAAGGCAAATGTGAGAGCGAGTCCGTCCGCACCGGTACGGCGCTCGAGCTGGCCGTGGAGGGGGTGCCGGTCGGCGGGCGCCGCAGAATAGGAAGACGCGGCGCCGGTGGCCGCGGAGGGATGTTCGGCGGCATCGGCGGCGTGATTCCATCGCAGGATGTCGCGCAGGTCTCGACGAACTGGCCGGCCGGCAATGTCGACATCCGCATGGCCGATTACATGTGTCAGGCCCAGCAGAAATGGACCGTCACGCCTGTGGCCGACGCCGGCGGCTACCCCGGCTCGCCGTATTTCAAGATCACCATCGCGGGAACCGACCGCACGCTGGCTGCGACCGAGGATGGTGAACTGGTCGCCCTGCCCACCTTCACCGGCGGGCCTGAACAACTCTGGCGCATCGATCAGCTTACCGACGGCACCTGGCGCATCATGCCCAAGGCCGTCCCGAATTCCAAGGATTCGCTGGCCCTTTCGGCCATCGGCAGCAGTTTCGCAACGCTCGCCAGGTTCGATCCCACCAGCGACAAGCAACGCTGGCTATTCAAGACGCCCTGACAACGAATCGAGAATTGGGAATCAGCAATTCAGAAATCCAAAATATAGAAGAGGATCTCCCATGATTACGCTCTGCAAAATCCGCACGTCGGCACTCGTTATCCTGGCGGGCTCGTCGTTCTTGGCCATGGCCGCCGTATCCAGCAACGCGGCTCGCGACATGGCGCCTTACCTTACGCGTCCTACCTCCGCCGAGAGAGGTCCCGATGCTGATGGCTTCATACAGCGCTGGCTCATCCTCGAGCCGATCCCCGCCAACGGACTCACCGACAGCCTCGTCCAAGCGGCTGTCAAAAGAGAGTACTTCCCCAACCAGTTCACCGTGATTCCGCATGACGGTGACAAGGTGACGGTCGGCAACACAGAACTCACATGGCATGCCGTCGACACGAACGATTACAACGTCAATCTCTATTACTTCGCCTATGGTCTCGGCAAGCCGACCTCCAACGTCCTGTTTTGGGCTGTCACTGTTGTCAATTGCCCGCAGGAGATGCCCGGCGTGCGCCTGGCTATCGGGTCCAATGCGGCCTCCGTCTGGTGGGTTAACGGCAAGGAAGTCATCCGCATTTACCGCGACCGCCAGACCGTCATCGACGATGGCGTCTCAAAACGCCTCACGCTCAAGAAAGGGCCCAACGTCGTGCGCTGTGCCGTCGTCAACGGGGGCGGCGCCACCGACTTTTGCGCGCGGTTTCTCGACAAGGAGGACAACCCGCTGAAAGGGTTCACCGTCAGCGTGGGTGATGTCAACGCGACCCAGCCCGCCACGCCGTCAACGGCACGTGCGGACGTTCCGAAGCTGCCCTCCGCCACACCGCTCCAGTGGAAATCCACCGGCGTACTTGTTAAGCCGGTGTCCGACGAAACGCACAACATTGTGTCCGTCAAAGATCCAACGATTGTACGTTACAATGACCTGTGGCACATCTATGCGACTGCCTACTCCAATTCCGCCAGAACCTGGAGCATGGTATATCTGAAATTCAAGGACTTCTCTGATGCCCCAAAAGCAAAGCTGCACTACATTGATATGAATCCGAATCTAAGAGGATATCACTGCGCACCGAATTTGTTCTATTTCCGCCCGCACAAGAAGTGGTACCTGGTCTTCCAGTCACAGCAGCCGCAATATTGCACCACCGATGACCTTTCCAAGCCGGAAACCTGGACAAAGCCGCAGGACTTCTTTGAGAGTAAGCCGAGCGGCGCTCCGCGGCTCTGGATCGACTACTGGGTGATCTGCGACGACACGCATGCCTACTTGTTCTTCACCGGCGATAACGGCCGCGTGTATCGCAGCCGAACCAGGATCGAGGACTTTCCCAAGGGTATGAGTAATCCGGAAATCTGCATCGAGGGACCGCGTAACGATGTTTTTGAAGGAAGTATGACCTACAAGATCAAGGGCAGCAACACCTATCTGACGCTGGTCGAGGCCATCGGACCGGCCCGTTATTATCGCGCCTGGATAGCAGACAGTCTGGACGGCGAATGGAAGCCTATTCCTGATGCCACCACATGGGAGAAGCCTTTCGCCGGGATCAACAACGTCACCTTCGCTGAGGGTGTGACGCGCTGGACAAGGGACATCAGCCACGGGGAGCTGATTCGCGACGGATATGATGAAAGGCTGACCATTGACCCCAACAACCTCCAACTCCTCTATCAAGGTCGCGATCCCGCGATTAACAGGCGCTACGACCAGTTGCCCTATCGACTCGGTCTCTTGACATTGGACCGTTCAAAGAAGTAGGAATTGGCTATCCTTCCAGCCAACGGACAAACTGCGCGAAGCGGTGTCGATACAGGCACCGCCCGCGACGAAATGTGCCGGAGACGAAGACAATGGACTCAAACGAACTGCCGGAGTCTTTCTACGAGATATTCGATCCATCCTTACCCCGCCTGAACCCTGGTGACGAGGCTTCAACCCTCAGAGCGCTGAACATGTTCCGTTCCGCGGGGTCTGAAAGGGAGGGGCAGACCGCTCTCCGGTTCAGGCGGATACTGGACCTCGGATGCGGATGCGGCGGGCAGACCCTCTCGCTGGCACGGTACACGAAAGGGCCGATTCTGGCTTTGGACAACCATCGAGCCTACCTGGATGAGTTACGCCGCCGTGCGGAAGCCGCCGGTCTTTCCGGGAGAATTCAGGTTGTGCTGAAGGACATGCGTACCCTGACGACGGACGACGGTCCCTTTGACCTGATTTGGTCGGAAGGCGCCCTTTTCATCATGGGTTTCCGAGATGGCCTGACGGCCTGCCATTCTCTCCTGACCCGGGGCGGAGGACTGGCCGTCAGCGAACTTTGCTGGTTGCGGCCCGATCCGCCGGCGGACTGTCGGCAGTTCTTCTCTGAAGTGTACCCGGCCATGACCGATGTTGAAGCGGCTCTGTCTGCCACACGAACCTCCGACTACGAGCTTCTCGGCCACTTCAGTGTGCCGGAATCGGCTTCGTGGACGTCCTACTACCATCCGGTCGAAGAGCGTCTGTGCTTGCTCCGAAAGCGGCATGCGGGGAACGCGGAGAATCTGTCGATGATCGAATCCGTTCAGAAGGAGATCGACATCTACCGCCGGTACTCTGCCTACTATGGCAGTGTGTTCTTCGTAATGCGACGTCGCTGAGACTCCTCTCGCGAAGTCCCGCAGCCCTCTGTTCATTCTCCCGTCGGACCGCGGGGGCATCTCGCTGGGCCCCATGAACAGCCAGGTCGAGTTCAAAGACGTACGAGTGACCAGCGGCTCGAGCGTGTTATACTCCTCCGATTTCGCCAACGGCGCATCCGAGTGGCGCACGATGGGCGGAACCTGGATGGCGGAAGATGGCGTCTATAAGCAGACCGCCCCGGATGCGAGGACGCGCGCCGGCATAGGAAGCACCGATTGGCGGGACTATGCCGTCACTCTGAAAGTCCGCAAGACCGGAGGCGAGTGCCGGGGCCATAAGCCCGAGGCCGTCATGCTCATGATCGGCACCAACAATACCGGCAGCTGTTCGGGCCCGGAGATTGCCGAAGGCATCGGCGCCATTGTCTTGGAGCTCCGCAAGGATTTTCCGGACGCCAAAATCCTGCTGCTGGCTATCCTCCCGCGCGGCGCCTGCCCTGCCGATGCCAATCGCCGCAAGATTGAGGAAACCAACAGGATCATCGCCAGGCTCGACGACCAGAAGCACGTGTTATTCATGAACATCAATTCCAGGTTCCTCGATGACAAAGGCGGCCTGATCGGCTTCCGCAGCGACAACCTCCATCCCGTGGAACAAGGCTACGAGATTTGGGCGTCCGCCGTCGCCCCCACGCTCAAGAGCTGGGTCGAATAGCCGCGGATGCCGTTGGAATGTTCATACACAATTGAGATTGCGGAGATTCCATGAAGGAACTACAGTCCTGTGGGATCTTCTTTCTGTTGGCCATTTTTCTGACGCGTCCCTTTATGTGGCATCCGGTGAATTGCGCGGGACCATCAACTTCAATCGTGAGTGGAGATTCCATCTCGTGTTCGAAAGAATCCTCTTGACAGCGATTGCGGATGGGCTACGATCACTACCGACCGCACAGCAGTCCGAAGGACAGCAGCAGGCTTTTCCCGACTGTGTCGTGAGGTTGGCTGTATCAGGCCGCGTACGCCAGTGCCCAATGAGGTACAGGACTGTGGAATCCTCTCACGGATGCTGAACTAAAGAAAGGGGGCAGATCAGGCCCCCCTGCCATATGGAGAGACAGCATGCCGGACATACAGGGTTCGATCGTCAATTCTCTCACGCGCAGCACACACGCCGTCGCCAGCGCGGCGGTGCAGCGTAATGCTGCCATTGCTTCGGTGCAACTCGCCCTCCATCGTCAGGAGGCGCACCCGTGAAGTCATCCACGCCACAACCTCCCGCCGCCAGCGACCGCATCAAGACGCGAGAATACATTGGTTACGCCTTGGGTGACACGGCCTCGAATTTCTTTTTTCAGACCTTCAACATTTTCCTCACCTACTACTACATAGACGTCTGGGGTATCCCGGCCACAGCGCTGTTGTGGATGTATCCCATCATCCGCCTCTTCGACGCCTTTAATGACCCGGTCATGGGCTTGATTGCCGACCGCACGAAGACCCGCTGGGGCAAATTTCGTCCGTATCTCCTCTGGGGTGCGGTCCCTTACGGCATCTGCGGCTATCTGATGTTCGCTGGACCGAACTTAGGCTCGACCGGTAAGCTCGTTTATGCTTACATCACCTATGCGTTGATGTTGATAAGCTACACGGTTATCAACGTGCCCTACTCGTCACTGCTGGGTGTGATCAGCCCGTCGTCGCGTACGCGCGCCGTGGCGTCGAGCTTCCGGTTCGTGGGCGCGTTTGGCGGGGCGTTGCTCATCACGCTGTTCGTCCGGCCCCTCGTGAAGTACCTCGGCGGCGACGACCAAATGCTCGGCTTCCGGTCGACCATGGCGATCTTCGCCGTTGCGTCAGTGATCTTGTTCTGGATCACGTTTGCGACGGTTAAAGAACGCGTTAAGCCGCCGCCCGGTCAAAGGACCAACGTCACCGAGGAGCTAGGTGAACTACTTCGCAACCGGCCCTGGATCATGCTGCTGATAGCGTCGGTCTTTTCCACGACGTTCGTTGCGCTGAGAGCGGGCAGCACGCTTTTCTACTTCAAGTATGTTGTGGGCGACGACGGCTCGTCGATTTTCCTTGGACTTGACCGCAGCACGATCTTTCTCACCACCGGCTCCCTCGGCCTTGTGATCGGCACCGCGTGCCTCGGCTCGATCGTCCGCCGGATCGATAAGAAGTACTGCGCTGCCGCGCTGAGCACCGTCACGGGGCTCTGTTTTGGCCTCTTCTTTTTCCTGCCCAGAGACTGGTACGGAATCATGCTGGCTCTCAACATGCTGGCTCAGTTATGCGCGGGGCCAACCTCGGCGCTTACCTGGGCGCTCTACGGCGACGTCGCCGACTATGGGGAATGGAGATTCGGACGCCGATCCACGGGGCTGGTTTATTCGGCCTCTCTATTCTCGATCAAGACCGGAATGGTCGTTGGCGGTTTCCTGCTGCTGTTGTTCCTGGATCGCTTCGGCTATGTGAAAGACGCCGTGCAAACACCCGCTGCGCTGCTCGGTATCACGCTCGCCTTCTCAATCGTGCCTGGAACCATTGCGTTGCTCAAAGCCGGTGCACTCTTGATTTATCCGCTTAACCAAAAACGCGTGGACGAAATCGAACGGGAACTGGCCGACCGCCGCGCCGCCGCGTCTCCTGAGGTGAAGCCCGCATGACCATTCGCAATCCCATCCTTCCCGGCTTCAATCCCGACCCATCCATTGTTCGCGTCGGCGACGACTACTACATTGCCACCTCGACCTTCGAGTGGTTTCCTGGCGTGCAGATTCATCATTCGCGCGACCTCGTCCACTGGCGATTGCTCACGCGCCCGCTCAATCGCGCCAGCCAGCTCAACATGCTGGGCGATCCCGATTCCTGCGGCGTGTGGGCGCCGTGCCTGAGTTACGCGGACGGCTTGTTCTGGCTGATCTACACGGACGTGAAGCGCTTTGGCCGCACGACCGTCGGCGGCGCAGGCGGCGCTTCGCTGCGCGATTTTCACAATTACCTCGTCACCAGCCCACGCATTGACGGCGATTGGTCCGATCCCGTCTATCTCAACAGCAGCGGCTTCGATCCTTCGCTCTTCCACGACGAGGATGGCCGCAAATACCTCTTGAACATGCTGTGGGACCATCGGCCCGGAAACAATCGTTTCGCGGGCATCGTCTTGCAGGAATACTCATCCAGGGAACGCAAGCTGGTCGGCGAGCGGATCAACATCTTCAAAGGCACGCCGCTCGGTTTTACTGAAGCGCCGCACCTCTACAAACGCACCGGCTGGTATTATCTGCTCACGGCGGAAGGCGGCACGGGCTGGGGACACGCCGTTACGATGGCACGCTCGCGAAAAATCACCGGGCCGTACGAGCTGCATCCTGACACGTACATTCTCAGCGCGCGCCATCGCCCGGACGTCGAATTGCAGCGCGCGGGCCACGCGGATTTCGTCGAAACGCAAAACGGTGAGGCTTACATGGTCTATCTCTGTGGCAGGCCATTGCGCAATCGTGGCCGTTGCACGCTTGGTCGGGAGACAGCGATTCAGAAAATGATTTGGGGAAAGGATGACTGGCTGCGCACCTTGGATGGACAGGGAATTCCATCGCTCGAAACACCCCCGCCTGGGTTGCCCGAGCACAAGTTTCCGCCGCACCGGACTCGCGAAGATTTCAACACATCGCAACTGCCAATTGATTTCCAGTGGCTGCGCACCCCGTGGCCCGAAGAAATTTTCAGCCTCACCGCGCGCCCCGGGTTCCTGCGACTCTTTGGCCGCGAAACGATCGGCGGCTTGTTCAGGCAATCACTCGTCGCCCGGCGGCAGCAAGCGCATTGCATCAGCGCCGCGACGGTCGTCGAGTTCGAGCCGGAACATTTTCAGCAGAGCGCGGGCCTCGTCTGTTACTACAACGGCGCGAAGTTTCATTACCTCTATCTCTCGCGCGACGAAACGCTCGCCAAACATCTGCGCGTGATGTCTTGCCTGCCCGACTCGCTGCAGACCGACGCCTTCACGCCGCCCCTCCGGATTCCCGCCGGCCGGCCTGTGCATCTGCGCGTCGAGATTGATTACGAGCGACTCCACTTCGCCTATCGCGTCGAAGGCGTGGACAAGGCCTGGCACTGGTTGCCGCAGAAGTTCGACGCGAGCATTCTCTCCGACGAAGCTACCGCTCCCGGCCAGTCGAGTTTCACCGGCGCATTCGTCGGCATGGCCTGTCAGGACCTGGCCGGCACGTTGAGCCCTGCGGACTTTGACTTTTTTGAATACCGGGAGAGAAGCTATCGCCCGAATCCGTTTTGCGTTTCGTCGGAGTAATGCACGTTGTTCGCAATGCGGCGTATAGTGCACACATTGTTCGAGCGCAAGTATCCTCATCTCCCTGACTCGCGCCGCCACTTGACGAAAGCCCGAACCTGTCGCGATTCTGGGGTGCAGGCGGCGGATAGCTGCATACCGCAGGGTCGAACGTGCCGGTGAGCGGCGGCGATCAGCCGTCCGCACCACTGACTGGTTTTGCGATCTTCCTCATAATGAACCAGAATCTCGTTCCGCTGACAGGACGGTCTGCGATCAGCTTTCCATCGTAAATGATACTGAACACGCCATAGGGCGTCGGAAGCTCCCGTGACGCTTCGGCGCTTGTGATTTGCACCACCTTAGCTTTTAGTCCTAGCGTTCTGGACATCGCCGCGATATCCTTCACGCATTTTGGAACCATCGGGCACTGATCGGCAGCGAGGATTGTGAGGCCCTTCCTGTATCTCTTCAACAAACGGTCCCTTTCCACAATAAAGCGAGGATCAGGGGCTGATTTCTTCAATTTCTTGACGAGCAGTTCGTAGGGAGGGGACTTCTCCACCGAGACGAAACCAGCCTTGATGAAGAAATCACTTCGTGCCATGAAACTATCGGAACTGGTCACCACAGCAACGCCCCGGCACTGGTTCTTCTTCGCGTCGCTGATACAGCTATCCAGGAGGAGAGAGCCGAGCCCTTTCCCCTTGTGTTTGCCGTTGACCATCAAGCAATGGATGACAAGGTAACCCTCGGCCTCGACCGGTCTCCACGCATGGTTGCCCAAGGCGTACTCGATCATCCCGATATCACCGAACTTCTCAGAGCGGAGCACCTTGTATCTTAGGCCTTCCGCGTAGCGCTCCCTCAGCCAAGCCGTTTTTCGACGATGTCCCAGGTTGTTGGCGTTTTTGTAGCCACACAAGCTGCAACCGCCGATGTTGTCAGCATTGGTGTCGACGATTTCGTACTCGCTCATCGTGCTGTTCCGGTCGGTTGGAGAACAATAATCAGACTGGTCCATATAAGACGCCAGGTCCTGATTTCCTGCCCGTATAGCACGCCACCGGACCGCGTGGCGATAGCGCGCTAAGCCCTTTACCTGCTGCTGGTTGCGCTGCATCTCGCGGGATATCACGGTGTTTTATGCGAACCAGCATAAGAACCTCCCTCACATACAGGGATATCGTACTCAATCCCCTCTGCCGTGTCAATGTCGCTGCAAAAGGATTTTCGGACCGGCAAGAAACATCATATCCCCTGGTGAAGATACGATCTATGACTCAGAGACAGTATTCGCCATCAAATCGCTTCGCCCCAGCAAGAGCGGCAACAATCAGACCGGTCCGGCGTTCGATGAAGCCGCCGCCAATGAGTGCATGCCGACGATGCCTGACGCACTCAAGATGAGGGACGGGACGAAGGTCACCACGCCGGGGCAGTGGGCCAAGCGGCGAGCCGAAATCCTGGAGGACTTTGACTTTCTTGAATACCGGGAGAGAAGCTATCGCCTGAATCCGTTTTGCGTTTCGTCGGGGTAATGCACGTTGTCCGCAATGCGGAGTGGACATCGCGCTCTGCCGCTGGCTCCAGCATCAGCGACGTGGAAACCGCTGGCGACCGCGTCTCACTCGACTGCCTTCCATCTGAAACACGCGCCACCCTTGCGGTCCGGCCGCGGTCCAGCAGCAGTAACCGTGGCTGGACCAGGGTTGTTGGGTTTGGTGGCGAGGTAGCGATGATTGGTGAGCGACAGAAGCATGGTGTCACCGCGCATCAGGTTGACCCATTGGAAGGATTCTGCCTTGCCGGGCGTTCTTGCGGTGAGGTCCTTCAATGAGACACGGTCACCGGCCGCAGACACGAACCGGCCGTTGGCGGCCTTGAGCGCTACGCGGCCCTTCCCCAAATTGATGACCTGGAATTGGACGTTCCGGGCGACCAAGCCGGGCGCATCGGCTGCTACATTGATGAGCGACATGTTCCGGGTGTCGGCGGCCAGGAGGCTGCCGTCTGCCCCGCTGGTTAGCGTGACGGTCTTACCTACCGGTATCACCCGTTCAATGCCCCTCGCCCGCGGCTCGTCGACCGTGAAATTCTCGAAGTCGGCATAGCCACCGGGTTGGCCCGACGTGTTGAAGTTGAACAGGGAATAGCGAACGCCCTGGAAAGTCGTGAGCTGGTACGCCATGGTGAAGGTGTCGCCCAGCGGAGTGAAGTCCTTGCCGTCGGCGCTCCAACTGAAGACGGCTTTCTCGATGTCGAAGTTGCAGGCAACGCGAAGCCAGACGTGGGTGGAGCTGGCGGGAGCCTTGGTGGTCTTGCGATCGGTCTGGTCAAAGGTCTGGAGGTTCACGCCCTCGGCCGTCTTGACCAGGCCGATCCAGGCGTAGGGAGCATTTAGCAGCGCCAGGCCGGCCGTGTCTCCCGCTACCAGACCCGAGGCGTCAAGCTCGACCGTCGCGATGGATTCGGGACCCATTGGTCGCTGCGTCAGACTGTTCCGGGCCATCCAGAAGTCATCGGCAGGAAGCGAGTGCAGGCGAAGCACGCCGGGCTCTTTGGTGAGAGACCACTTGGAATCGTCCGGGACATGATTCCACTGCCAAACGGGGTTCAGTTTCGGAGAATCGAAGTTGTCATTGCGCACGAACAGCGGCTTGGGAGCCTGGGTGTAGCCGGTGTTGGGTTTGATCCAAGTGTTGGGGGCCTTCCGGAGGTTGCCCGGCAGGCCGATGATTGGGAAGTTGTTGTCCCAGGTGATCGGAACCAGCGCGACCATGCGGCCGATGCTGCCGTGGTCCTGCATGATGATGCTCCACCATTCGCCGGAGGGGGTATCCACGATGCCGCCCTGATGGAGGGTCAGGCCGCCGCCGGAGTTGGGGTCCCTCGGCCTGATCGTGAAGGTTGGATTACCCCCGTGGCCGCGGCGGACGCTGTTTTGGGTGGGGACGCCCAGGGACTCGCCTTGGACCATGCGTTCGACCTCCCAGGGTCCGTCGATCGAATCGGCGCGGGCGACGACCTGGTCGGTGTGCGCGCCGGGGATGGCGGAGACGTCGTAGTACTTGCCGTTGATCTTGTAGAGGTGATGGCCCTCGCCCATGCCACGGGCGTCCATCCGGCGCCGCGTGTTGGGGACAATCTCGGTGATGTGCTTATTGAGCTCGACGATGGTAGGCCGTCTGGCGCCGAAGATGGCGTAGATTTTGCCGTCCTCGTCGAACAGGACGGACAAGTCATGCATGCCAGGGAGCTGATTGCGTGCCCACGGCCCTTTGGGGGACTTGGAGCGGAAGACCTGGGTTCCCACCCTGTTGACGTTACAGAAGACGTAGAACGTCCCATCATGGTAACGTATGCAGGGCGCCCAGATGCCCTGACCGTAGATGTTCCCGCCCTCGAGGCGAAAGGAGGGGCCGAGGTCGAGGCGATCCATGCAGTAGCTGGCGAGTTCCCAGTTCACAAGGTCCTTGGAGTGCAGGACGATGAGGGCGGGATTCATGTGCATGGTGGTGCCGGCGAGATAGTAGTCCTCGCCGACGCGGATGACGTCAGGGTCCTCGAATTCCTCATAGAACAGGGGATTGGAATAGGTACCATTGCCGTTGTCGGCGGTCCAGCTTTGTGCCGCGGCAGTGGAGCCCCCGGAAGAAACGGGCAGTGCAGCGGTGATGACACCGACGGTCAGCGTGACCAGACTCGCAAACCCCAGAAGATGTTGAAAGCGTTGCATGGCAATACTCCTCAAGTAGAGTTACTTCTTCGGTGTCACAGGCTCACCCTTCACCAGTGCCGACAGCCACTTGTGAAGGGCGGTAGGAAACTGTGGCGGGTGACGGACTAAAACCGTGGCACTTCGGGTGTACTTACCCTACGTGAGACAGGGTGTCAATGTTTTTCTATTTTCTTCCTTCACACCTCACGCCCACCGCTGCAAAGCCCAGGCCAATTCAGCAGAGTTCGAGGTTATGGTCCCCGCCGGCCAGGTGAGTTTCTTCACGAAGCACCGCTTTCATCTGACTGTGGCCGACGGCGCCGCAGGCCGGATACCTGTGGCGCACAGCTCGTACGTGAACGCCCGTTTGCCTGCATGCAATCGACATGGCGAGAAGTCAGGGCGTGACACGCACGACGCCCACGGAGAGCGGGGGCATCGTGAATTTGACAGTTCGGTTTTCGACGGTAGTGGTGGCAGCCACGACCTTGATATTGTCTGGCTCGTCTAGGGAGTTTTTCACAGTTTCACCGCCGGGGGCGACCAGTTGCATCGTCGCGGTTTTGGGCATCAGATCGCCGTCGAGGCGGACAGCGGCTTCAACGGCGGTGGTGGTGGGGTTGGCCGCTTTCAGGAACACCGTCTGTTTGTCGGCGGACCGCGTGGCCACGAAATTGAGGGGACGATCCGGTCCGTCCACCGCGAGGAGATTGGGGGCGAAGGAATCGCGCCAGAGCTTCATCACGACGTAGTTGCCCGCCGGGAACCAGGACTTCTGGTCGAAGTTGATCAGGGCGTTATCCCATTGTGTCGTCACACCTTGCTTGCGCATGAAGAGCGCGGGACAGGACATGGTGACCATATCGCCCTGACGCTCAAAGGCATTGAGAATACCTCCGGCATAGAGGCCGACGCGCCAGTCGTTGCCCCAACGGTTGTTGGTGAGGTTCCATTCGGAGACGTAAATCTTGATGTTGGGATTGTCGGATTTCCGAATGATCTCGCCGCGGCCCTTCAAGAACTGCTCGTACTTGTAGGGATCCTCGACGTGATCGGCGGTGAAGTAGATGCCGTTGTAATAGTGCGGCGACAGGATGTCGAAAAGCTTGCCAGCCTGTTCGATGATGCGCGGGTCCCAGTTGCGGTTGGCCTCCTGGTGGCCCTCGCCAGGGCCAGTATCGTAGCCGTAGCTTCCGGCAACTGAGAGTTTGAGGTCGGGGTATTTGGCCCGGATGGCCGGGCAGAACCTGTTGACGATGTCCAGGTAGTCCGGGTATTGCATCATGAGCCAGGGCTCGTTGTCGATCTCGAGGGTCTTGAGCTGATACGGCGCTGGGTGACCGTTGGCCCCACGCATCCTGCCATACTCGGTAGTCTCGTCGCCCATGCAATATTCGAGCCAGTTGAGGGCGTCGTCGACACCACGGGAGGTGTTGATCACAAGGATGGGTTCGGCCTTGACCTTCTCGCAGAACTGGATGAATTCGTCGGTGCCGAACTGATAGGTATCACGGTCACCCCATTGGTCGATGGGGTGTGGGAGGCGTTTTTCACGTGGACCGATGCCGTTCTGCCAGATGTATCGGTTGGCAAAGCTCCCGCCGGGCCAGCGGATGGAAGCAGGCTGGAGGTCGGCGACGGCTTTAAACAGGTCGGGGCGATAGCCGCCTGTGGCCAGGGCCGAGGTGGAGAACAGGGAGATTTGGTCGATATTGACCGGCCCCGAGGGCGACGAGCTGATCATCAACGTGGAGGCGTCCACAGTACGTGGCGACGTGAACTCGACGGTGAATTTCTGCCACTGGGCTGCAAGTCCCGTGAAGGTCTTGGTGAACACCGGTGTGTCGGCATCGTAAAATGCCGCGAACACACTGCCGCTGCCGCGTGCGTAGAGCGAGAGCGTGTACTTCTCACTTTGCTTGAGGGCGATATTCCTCTGGCGGATGCCTGGCTCGGTTGCCGAATCGCCAGCGACCTTGGCCGCAATGCGCACCGAGACGTCCGCGTTGAACGGATTGTCCCGGTCCACGGAGACTTCGTTGGCGTCGCTGACGAACTCCCAGTTCCGCGGCGTCGTGGCTGGCGCGGTGCCCGGACCCCGCATGCGGCGTCTTGGTCTGGCCGGACGTAGTTCCAAGGTGCCGTTGAGAATCTGGTCGCCCCAGAGGCCGCCGTGGACGGAGTTGAAAATATGTTCGAGGAATTGACCGTAGACACCGGTACTGACTGTCTTCGTGATTTGATCGGTATGAACAGTCAGGGCAAGAGGATCGGCCACGATCTTATACCCCAATAATGAAAGCATTTTCTCTGCATATCGCTTTCCAAACTCTCTGTTGCCTGCCGAATCGAAATGCAGACGGTCTCGTTTGCATGTGCAACCTGCCGAAGAGATGACATAGGAATTGGGAAGTGTCTTCGGCAGCTCTGCAATGATCTTGTTCATGCCCGCACAAACGCCTTGCTGATCGGCATTCACAGTTTCACCTGCCAGCAGCGGCACTTCCTCGGCCTTGAGATTCAAGTCTTTGACCAGATTGTCGTAAATCCCTTTCACCTTCTTCGACCATTCCTGGTCGTTGGGATTCGACTCTCCCTGATGCAGTAGAATTCCCTTGATAACGCCATCCTTCTGAGCCGTTTTGGCCATGTCGACAAGATACTGATAGGGATTTCCGTCATATTCCTTGATAAAATTGGTCATCCACGACTGAACCGTTGCAGCATATGTCTGGTAAGTGTCTTTCTCGAATAGCTCAATCTTGCAGCCGGGGATCGAGACATTAATGACACCTACTCTGATTTTTCCCGGAAGGTTGGCAACCATGGTTCTGCCGAAATAGTCGGCAGGGCCAAGCCCCCCTGTGCCTCGGCACAACGGAGGGAAGGCAGGGTACCAATGACCCTTCTTTCTGCCCTGGTTTGGAGCATCAAGAGCAGCCAGGACCTGAAAGCGTGCATCCACGGTTTGGTCTTGTTGCTCGATTCTCCCCGCTCCGTCCATGTTTGATTGTCCAAAGCAGAGAAAAATGTAGAAATTCGGATCTGGATCGGCAAAAGCGTTTGTAGTGAACGTGAGTAATGCTGCCAGTGAGAACAATGCTGGTTTCATTTTCATAACAATGGCCTCCAATAGTTGATTGACAGGAATGCGAAGATTTATTTCGCGCACGCCTCTCCTTCCGGTGTCCGTCGCCACGCAAAATAGGCGTCTAGGCTCTTGAGTGATTCGGCACTGGGCACCGGCCCCGTGTGCGGCGTCAGCACGCACGAAACAGCGTAATAAATACGAACAGTCAGTTTGGCTTCCGTGTTAGAGACTTGAACCATCTTGACGTCGGATTTGGGCCGTGTTGTCCTGTTTCACGCAAAGATGGAATGTTGATGGGTTTCTTCAAGTTGTGATTCCACCCGCGGGGGGCATGTTAGAAACAGCGTCTTTTGTTTCCTCTTGAGGTTTTCCTCTTTTCTCCGGTGGCGTGCTTGCTCGATCTTCCGGTATCTCGCTTTGAGAAGGTCTACCGCCCTTTTGCTCGGAGGATACCAGTGTTTATCGGTGCAGGCAAGAACCGTCTTGATCGTCTGGCCAGTCCTTGGACACTTCGTGTGACGTAGGACAGGCAAGGACGGCGACAGTGTGGGGGAAAGCCAAGGCGGCGCGCCAGGAAGAAACAGCCTGAACAGTAGGATTCCTCGCGTCAGACCCAGACACGACTACCCGGACGGCCATCTCCTGACAGACGTCGCAAACGCAGCTGTTCATGTCTACAGTCCCAGAACCGAGAGAAACGACATGTAACTCGACCTGCACCCCGCAACCTACCCCGCTGCACGCTACCTTTGACTGACCGCCCACCCGTTTTTCGAAGTTCAGGCGCCGTATACTTTACTTTCTGCAAGATCGTTGAGAGTGCGCACGTACTGTGGGGAAAATCGTGGATCCGAAATTCAACCTATCAACAGCAGAAAAAATGAGGCGTAGGCGAGTTCATTCAGAGGCGCATTCCGAACACTCCCAAGACGACAGCCGCGGGAGAAATCTCGATCAGCTCTACCAGCGTCCAACTTTTTTCGCTCAGAGAAAAAGGCTTGAAGCATCAAAGCATGTTCGGGCAGCGGCGTGACCTGAACGGGATGCTATTTGGTGGGTGGTGCTTCTCCCTCCCCTGTCAATCTTCCTTCGACCCAGTCTAAGACTCTCTCCGCCAAGGCAACAGCGGTTTCATATTCGTGCCGTGTCACGGGTTCCGCCAGACCTGGGTAGCGTGCCTCCACAGCATAGTCAGTGAGACGAGCTACTTCTCGTACCTCCGCCGGAACGCTCTCTCCTTGTTTCTCAAGGAGTTGCATCAGCTCCGCAAGGTTGTGAATATTGGGAAAAGACACTCCACGGTCGAGCAGAAGGGCTTTCAGAGATTTCGCGGCAGCTTGCTGGGCCTGAAAACAGAGGTCTTCCCAGTATATCCCTGGCTTGTCCCCTTTGGCTTGAACAAGGTTGCTTCTCGCTCTATTCAGCCACTCCCTTGGATCATCTGGCGGAAACCGCTGATGCATCATAGACGACTTTTCCTTCCCGCAGGGCTGGCTCAATCACCAAAGCAGGGCACTTGCCGTATCGCTCAATATCCTCCGGCGTGACGACGACAACGTCCACAGCTTGTCCCACTCCATACAGGTTCATATAGATGTCACCGGCCAGCTTCCTCCTGTGGACGCCGGACTTGACCACCATTACGTCAACGTCGCTGTTTGGCCCCAGTTCCCCCCGAGCCGCGGAACCAAATAGAATAATCTTCTCGGGTTGGGCGACTTCGACGATTCGGCGGACAATTTCCCGGAGCTTTTGTTCGCTCAGAGCTTTTTTCTCCATTGCATGAACCTATACAAGAATCTGTCAATAACTGGGATCGCGCGCCTCATCTCTCGCCTATAACGATCACTACATGCCCGAAAAACGGGGGCGGTTTCATGGCCTGCGCATTTGCCAACAAGCACTCTCATGCGTGAGAACGCTTCGCCCTTAAGACTAATTTAGTCTAAAACTGCCGGTTTTTCAATCGAAAACCTCGCTCTTTCGTTATCATATTCCTGACCCGGAGAAAGAAGGTTCTCATGCCCCCTGAAGGGCCGAGGCTTGACTGTGCTGAGTACAGCCCGCCATATGGAGCCGGAGACTTGATCGTGATCCAAGAGAGGTCTCCTCCGAAGGGCGAGGTTTTCCGCTGGAGGTATTTGCCGCAGTCCGCACGCACTATTTCCAAAATAATGGCCGATTAGAAACTAAAGGAGGATTATCTCGCGTAACCTCGCCAAAACCCTTCGGAAGACGCCCAGGAATCTTGGAGTGGCAAATCGGCGGCGAGTCGCTCGAGTCAGTGAAAAAACGGCGTATGGCCTACCTGACCAGGCACGAGAGTAAGAATCCGTGGCGTTCAACGCTATGACGGACGTGAGGCTCAAGCCCAAAAATGCGTTTGACAGAAGGTTTCGGGCGCGCCATTATTGTTCATCAAAGGTGAGTACGCTGGAGCCAGGTTCGCTGGAGACGCATCATGTAGAGACTCGGTAAATAGAAGACGCAGCTTAAATACAAGGACAATATGGCGTCGAGGCCGCCATCGTTGACGGCGACGAAAGGGCCTGAGTCGTGACTTTCTAAGGGAAGGAGAAGAAACACGCGTCCTGTCGGGTTTCCAGATTTGGAAAGGCGGGGGCGAGGAGGGGCTTTAGAGTGGGATCCGCGGTGGGTCGTGGACGGCCGTTCCACTGGCCTGCGATGGCGTCACCGGAGCCACACAACTGCCCTCGAGGAAAGTAGTATTATGGGGTTTCGCGGCGCAAAGGGATCGGAGAAATCGCGCTAACGAATCGCTCTCGCGAAGAATAACGAGAGCAGCAAGAAGTCGCTACTTTCTCTCGAGGAGGAGCGGACCCTCTCCCATCGACCGCTATCCACCCCGCGGCTTCGCCTCGTATCTTTCCGGAACTGTCCGCACCATAGTTGAAGGTTTCTGACGTTTCTCGGAAATCACGCACGTTATTGCTCCCTGCTCCGCCAATGCAACAGCCAGAGGTGGGCCCCCTCGAGCCTCCGCTGGATGGTTATGGGACCATATCGCCGGCATCCTGTCGCGCCCCGCGGAGGGGGGATACGGGGGGCATCCTGCCCACTGTCGAGGCGGTGTTACCGTGTCGCCTTTGTGCCGGCAAAATGGAGCCACACCCGGGCTCATCTTCGGCTTGACCAGGGCCGACAAACCGCTTATTTTTATAAGCCAGTGCACGGCGCGTTGGGAACGTCCCGTCAGCAGCGCTCCAGCGGTTTGGCTGAGCGGGAAGAAGCATGCGACGGTGCCTCTGGCGCCCCCTGTTTGCGCAGAATGATTGGCGGTTCCTGGCGTGCTTATCGCCGCTTGGAAGTTGGGCCGGTCGGCAAAATCGAATAGACGTAGCTTCGTCGTCTTGGGAGCAAACAACAAAAGGTATGAGGAGGCTTTTCATGAGTGAGACCACGAAAAGAACCATGTCACGTCGCGAGTTTCTGAAGAACGCAGGCCGGATGGCCGCAGCTTCGGCCCTGGCCAATGTGGCCATTCCGCACGTTCACGGTGCGGAGAACAACACAATCCAGGTGGCCCTGGTGGGCTGTGGCGGCCGGGGTACCGGCGCCGCGGTGAACGCCCTGTCAGTCCGGAACGGTCCCATCAAGCTTGTGGCCATGGCGGACGTCTTCGAGGACCGGCTCCACAGCAGCTACAATTCTTTGAAGAACAGGCACGCCGAGCAGTTTGATGTCCCCGAGGATCGCAAATTCGTTGGCTTCGACGCGTACAAGAAGGCGATGGATTGCCTCCGTCCCGGCGACGTAGCGATCTTCGCCACGCCCCCGGCGTTCCGTTGGGTGCACTTCGCCTACGCCATCGAAAAGGGCCTCAACGTGTTCATGGAGAAGCCGGTTACAGTTGACGGACCGAGCACCCGCAAGCTCTTCAAGCTCGCTGAAGAATCGGTGAAGAAGAACCTCAAGGTGGGCGTGGGCCTGATGTCGCGTCACAGCCGGGCGTTTGAAGAACTGGCCAAGCGCGTTCACGATGGCGAAATCGGGGACATCATCCTCCAGCGCGGCTACCGGATGCACGGGTCGGTCGGCTTCTTCGGCTCGCCCCCGAAGCCGGAAGGCATCAGCCACCTGCTCTACCAGGTCCGGCGGTTTCACAGCTTTCTGTGGGCGAGCGGCGGCTGCTACAGCGACTTCTACATCCACATCATCGATGAGCTCGGCTGGATGAAGAACGCCTGGCCGGTTAAGGCCCAGGCGCTCGGCGGCCGACACTATCGCGGCGATAGCGTTGACCAGAATTTCGACCTGTACGCGGTGGAATACACGTATGCCGACGGAACTAAGTTTTATTTCGACGGGCGCTGCATGAGGGGCTGCCGGAACATCTATTCGAGCTACCTTCACGGCGCCAAAGGCATGGCTATCGTTTCCAAGCAGGGCGATTGTGGGATGCCCTCCAGCACTTACAAGGGCCAGAATCCCGTGCGCTCAGACATGATCTGGCAATCCAAAGTCAACCCGGACGAGGCAAACCCCTATCAGAACGAATGGAACGACCTGATAGATGCCATTCGTCAGGACAAGCCCTACAACGAGGCGAAGCGCGGGGCCGAAGCCAGCCTGGTAAGCTCCATGGGCCGTATGGCAGCCCACACCGGACAGATCGTCACCTGGGACGACATTCTCAACTGCCAGCACGAGTTCGCGCCCGATGTGGACAAGCTGACGGACGACTCTCCGGCGCCGTTGCAGCCTGGGCCCGACGGCAAGTATCCCGTCCCGAGGCCGGGCATCGTGAGGAACCGGGAATACTGATGCTTCGTTCAATGCCAAACGCCTTCCCAGAGTGAGCGCCCGGCGGACTGCTGCAATGCATCCTAAGGTGCCGGGAGGGGCCACGGTCGGCCGGAGGTGACAATCATGGATGCTATGCGACACGGCAAGTTCTTGCAGTCCGCTGCCATCGCGCCGTTCACCGCGTCGTGCCATTCACTCGCGCGGGGCTTAGCCGGCAACTTCTGTGCTTGGTGGCCTTAACGCACGCACTATGGCGGAAAGACCGGATTGTCAAGTGTCTATAGGTTTAGTGGAAGAGTGGTTCTCCAGCCCGTCCACTTCCTATTCTTGCGCAGGAAGTTGCATAGTGTTATAAGCGTAGCTCGTTTCGCTTTTTTCAGGATCAGTCGCTCCGTGGCAGACCTCCCTAATTTGGGATCGGTTATGGCTTGCTTGGTGCGCGGGCGTTATAATACTGTCTTTCCGAACGGTTCCTGTG
>Ga0315545_1000200_pt1 | contig 65861 bp, 48 predicted proteins | sample SalMarSW160210MG_FD_203096 | JGI IMG/M metagenome (GOLD analysis project Ga0315545, IMG submission 203096) | Salt marsh sediment microbial communities from the Plum Island Ecosystem LTER, Massachusetts, United States - Salt Marsh Sediment SW1602-10 ...
GCTACGGATAAAAGACAAGCAAGCCAGTTGCCAAATGATAAAGGGAATATACTCGATACCGAATACTCGATTCTCGTAGTGGGGTTTTGAGTTGGAACAGATTCGCAACTGCGGTTATTTTCAGCCGGAATCTATTCATAATTTTCATCAGCCTTTCCTATTGAAAAATTACCCTTGAATTTCAAATACTATGCTCTAATCCTTTCCATTACTCAACGACTTATAGGTATAGCTATTAACAATAATCTAACAGTTTCGATAACTTCTCGCGTATTACTCAACCTTCTACGCAATCTTCCTTAGATTTTCAAATCCGCTTTCTTGTCTCTTCAAAAATAAAATTATTTTGCATCATGGTCACGGAGTAATTGGGCACAAGCTTCGAGGTTTTTCTTTTGGCTGGAAAAAGTTTTTCCCGCATTAGGAGTGAAGGACAAGGCTCCCTCGAATTTCAATACCACCTGTAATGGTGTATAACCCCCACTGTTTCTAATAGCCGTATTTGCTCCGCGAGACAACAGCAATTTCACAATTTCAGGATTTCCAGAGTAGGCAGCAGTGGCTAAAGGAGTATAGCCACCGTCGTCCTGAATATCTATGTTTGCACCGTTATCCAACAGAAGTTCGACACATCTTGTCCGCCCTAAAGAACAACCATAATGCAAAGGCGTAGTTCCGTCAGCAGCTTTCACATTAACGTCAACGACTTTATTAATCAGCTTTAACAAAGTATCATAATTACCCTTTATAACAGCAAGATGTACATCTGTTGCTCCTCCTTGCTTGAACATTTTTGTGGCAATAGGATTATTGAATCCGATGTCTTGGGTGTTATATTTATGAACAACTACATACATTATACCTATTAGAATTACAACGATTAGAGCTATCGCCAAAAGTATCCGTTTCATATAAACAACTCCTTAAAAACTGTTTTCTCAATACTCTCAGCCGTTCTCTATCTCAGGCTATTTCCACCAAGTTAATAGAGAAAAGACAGCGTACATAATAAGCAGAAGTCCCACCAGCAAGCCACCAGCAACGTAAGTCCAGAACATAAAAGGATTCTCCAACCGGCGATATATTCTATCACCAGGCCAAGCAAGTGGGTTAGTTTTACCTTTCATTATTTGTTTAACCTCATAAATTACCAATAGCAAACCTACAGGAATCAACAACACAACAAATGATAAACTTATATCATCGTCCATTTATTTAATAACTTTCTTTGCCTAATAGGTCCATTGATATTCTGCTGCGTCACTAAAACAGGAAGATGTGGTTTCATCCAACATTCCTGCCATGAGAAGATACCTTTGCTGAAGACTGAGAAATGAACCATTGTTATACATATCTCCCAACATCACAGCCTTATCAAGGTCGTCATCGGGACCATAAGTAAAATCGTCGAAAACATAGAACAAACTGAAAGAAAGGGGTATGACACCATGCGAACTTACACTTATACCCCTCTCCTCAAACCTCTTTCCTGTGTCTACGTCCATGCCTATTTGATAAGCAGCTAACCAAGGGGTACTAAAAGTTACAGCAACCTGCCAGCCTGTCGTTCCCTTTTTTTTAGTTGGTAAATCTTGTAATGAATAGGTTTTTGTCGCTGTTACAGAAGGCATAGGACTGGCGCTCCACGAAAAGCCGAAATAGGGATGAATTGAAGCAACTCTGGCCGGAGTATGTGTTAACCCAGCTTCCCACATAAGTCCGCCGGTAAAACCAAGACCACCAAGAGCTACTCCTCCGGCAGTTCCCCACGGACCATAAAAGGAACCAGCAGCTCCTCCTGGTACTAATCCAACGGGAGGGTATGTGAAATTGAAGTCGAAATAATCTAATCCTAACGGGTCGATTCTGTTTATCGGATCATTTTCGCAATATAGGTATTTATGCAAGCTAAGAGGCTGCTCGTAGTCACCCCAGATTAGATCACGTGATGTAAATCTATAAATATATGTGTCATATTGTCTTGCGCGTAAATAATATTGTCCTGTTTCGTTATCCAGATATTGTCCCGTGAACCGCCAGGGAGTGTAGAATGAGCCATTATCCTCAATGGTCTTACCGAGCCGAGGCGGTCGTGGAGATAAAAATATCGTGGCGCGGAGTAGCTGCCATTATGCTCTGCCAAAATCTGTGAATTCGAGTAAATATACGTTTTCTTAATCTCCATACTGTTATTTGGGTCTAATTCGAGTAAAACAGTCGGAAGGTCTCCGATGACATCAACGATATACTTGCGTTTTGTTGCGCCGTTGTTTGTTTCTTTATATATTCGATTGCCGGCGGGGTCGTATTTCAGATTTATTGTGGTACCGCCTTTTGTAGCTGACCGCAGCTTTCCATCCCAGTTATAAACCAGGCTTTGGCCTGATGGGCCTGCTGTCAATTGGCCGTTCTCGTCGTAATAAAGCGTGAAGTTTTCGTCGCCGGTAGCTGATTTCGTTTGATGGCCGTCGTAAGTGAAAGTGCCGGTGCCAGATTGAATTGTTCTTGAAGCCATATCGCCGTTTCCGTTAAAGAGGTATTCTGTAATCCAATTACCGCTATTTATATCGGATAAGCGAGCATCTGTCAACTGTTAACGCATATCGTAATTTGATTAAAAAAACGAGGATTTTTCGGAAGTGAAAATTCTGTAAGTAGTTGCGATAGAAGGGATTGAAAAAAATTTAAAAAAATTCGATTTTACTCAACAAGTACCCCCGGTTTTAATTGATTCCGCTCAGACGCACCTAGGGCACAGGCCGCGGGGGCTTAATCCCGTATTTCGTCATGCGTATCGCGTATTGCGGACAGAGAAGAGAAATTAAAAATCATAATGTAAAATGCAAAATTGTGGAGCCGCACCTAAGGCACAAGCTTCGCGGGGATGGTTTCGTATTGCATCGTGCGTATTGAGTATTGCGTGGGGAAGCAGGGTAAGCCTATTAGTCGCTTTTCGCTCGTTACTTGTCGCTCGTAAAATGGGGAGAAAGGGGGTAACGGTGCAGGTTTACAGCCAAACGTTCAAATTTGTTCAAAAGTGTTCAAAAATGTTCAAAAAAAATACAGAAAATATATAGAAAAATTCGAAGAACATACATAGACTGAGAATAAACGTTTGAAGATATCGGATGAGGTTGTATAGTCCGTTATCGGCGATTAGATGAGAGATATCGACAAGGAAAAAATTCAAGAAGCACTAAATGGTGACACTTGTTTTTATCTTTCTCCGCTTTGGTCAGGACGGCTGAGTTAGTAAGTTGATATTTTAAAGAAAGGAGAATTTAACATGTCAAGGTGGAAGATTGTTTTTGTGAGCGTTTTTTGTTTAATAGTTATGGCCGGCAGTGTCCGTGGGCAGAGTGACGGAAACCTTGAGCAGTATAGTGATTATCATATTAACACGGTCGAACTCTTCCTTGGGGGCAGTGCCGGAGGCGGCGACAGCGGGTTCACGATGGGAGTGACCTACGAATGCCGTTTGAGTGAGCTGATAGGCGTAGGATGTTTCTATGAATATTCCATGGGTGATATGGACAAGTGGATTATCGGGGTGCCCCTGTTTTTTCATCCACATGAGGGATGGCGTTTTGTGGTTGCACCTGGGCTGCAACACAAAAGCGGAGATACTGATTTTCTTCTTCGGGGGGGAGTTGGTTATGAATTTGAACTGGCCGAGAGCTGGATATTAGTGCCGCAGTTTAACCTTGACTTTTCAGACGGCGATACGATATGTGTTGCCGGCGCTTCGATCGGATACAGATTTTAACCGGCAGCGGAGATTTGCGGCCGGGGGAGATATTAATTCGCGGCTAAGTATCAGGCGACAGATGATTATAACGCCAACGCAGAAGTGCGTTGGCGTTTTTTTCGCGCTGTGCGATGGTGATGGGAATGATGTATACAAGTATACTATGGAACCATAAAAAAGAATGTGTCGAACTGGAGGATGCAGCAGCAAAAAATAAGGTAATGTCTGTCAGTGACAATTACATTTTTAAGCCATGAGCAAAAGGTGAGAGGGAGTAAGGAAAAGTAAACATCATTTTTTGACCGGATGGGATGCCATCCAATCGAAGGCCTCGGAGTATTTTTCGTCTGAGGTGATAACGACTTTTCCATGCACAGCGCAGTCGGACTCGACCCAACCAGTTACATAAAGGTCTCCAGTAATGATATGGTATTTACTCTTCAAGTCGTATTCATGTATTAAAAAATCGCCCTTTGCGATAAAGTATAATTTCGACGGGTCTTCACCATTTTCATCCCGATAAATTTTCAGAGGACAAACATAGCCTGCGAAATCTCCATCCTGAATGTCAACACCGAGCTTGGACTTCTCCTTATGGTAGTGGCCGTGCCAAGCTCCTATTACTATTCCATCAGGCTGAATCACCAGATATAACTGCCCGCGGTTTTCGTCCTGATAGTTCACATTAACGTCATATTGAACACCTTTCGTAATGTCCGGCTGTTTTTCGGACGGCTCCTGCAGTACTTTGGGATTGGATTCGCGAAGTCGCCATTCTTTCCACGGTTCAAGATCAAGGCAAGTATCCGGGTCCTTAACTGTCTCCTTCATCACTCTTTGCGCCAGCACAACCACAATCACTACAACCACAAATATCAGGAACCACACAAGAGCCGAACCCAGGCGAATAGGTTTTGTCGATGAGTGCAGAAAGATATTTCGCGTTTTATAACTTCCCTTAATTCAGGATTTTCCATATTACAACGCTTTTTGTCAGGAGCTTAGTATAGTGAGGAGGGAATTTAATGTCAATATCGACTCTCTCGATATCGGTTGTTTTTGCTTGATCCGGGAGGGGGAAATAATTCGTATCGCACGATAATCCCCTACAATGCCGGTTGGGAGCTAAATACAAACGCCCGGACGACCACCGATAGAAAACCAAGGAAGCAAAAGTAAAGGACCGGGTGAGTGTATTTTAACAGCACAACTCAGGCGGCTTGCTCTGTGGGGACTTTGAATTAACGGCGCTTCCTGCTCAATAATACCGCACCGAGAATCATTATCACTGAGGAGGCGGGTTCCGGAATGGTTACCCAAAGAAGGGCGTGTTCATTGCCAGAAATATCCGTACCAACACCAACGATATTGCCGGACTCATCAATACCAGTTGCCCAGGCCCCATCGAATCCGCCGAGAGGCAAAATGATGAAGTCAACCGAACTTCCATTCCAGAGTATGGGGCACTTTATCTCCTCATCGCCCCAGGCCCAGCCGACCTGCTGCGTGCCGTTAGTGCCCAGTGCCTCAGAATATGAATAGCCGCTGGGATTCAAATCGATATAACTTTCGGCACTTCCACTCCAAAGTAATGCATGGTAGTTAAAAGAGCTTATAAATCCCTTGCCAACCTGCTGCGAGCCGTTAATCCCCAGAGCCTCAGACCAGGCATATCCATCGGGATTCAAATCGATATAGCTTTCGGCACTTCCGTTCCAAAGACAGGCATGCGTTCCCGAGCTTCCATAGGGTCCGCCCCAGTCGGTTGATATTAACAAGCCGACCTGCTGTGTGCCGCTGATGCCGTAAGCTCTGCTGGAACCAAATCCGCTGGGATGCAAACTGACACAGCTTTCAGGACTGCCGCTCCAGAGCAAGGCGCGAGTCGGGTAAATAGTATAGCCAACCTGTTGAGTACCATTGGTCCCGGTAGCATAAGAATTAGAGTATCCGCTTGGATTCAAGTCGGTGAAGCTACCTGAAGTGCCATTCCATAGGATGGCGTGGGTTTCATTATCTGTAGCTGAACCTAAGCCATAGCCTACCTGCTGTGTGCCGCTGATTCCGGCAGCACTGGACTTACTGAATCCGCTTGGATTTAAATCGATGTAGCTTGTGGAACTGCCATTCCAAAGTAAGGCATGATTGTTGCCGAAGCCGACCTGCTGCGTGCCGCCGGCCCCCAAGGCCCTGGAATCACCGAATCCGGCGGGGGTTAAATCGATTAAATTGTAGCTTGCGCCCGCTGCCCGGCTTGCTGCACCGGCGGATAGAACCGAGAAGGCCAAAAATGCTGAAATTACAATAGACTTTAGATGTGCTTTTTCCATCGTATGCTTCTCCTTATTTCTCTCGCCTTGTACCCTCAAAAGATAGTATTAATTATACATTTCCCTGCTTATAAGTCAAGGAAAAACAGGGCAGGTACGCACCTGTAACCGATATTGTCATCCGAACAATATTAGTCTCTGTAGTTAAGTGCACCCGGGTCAGTGATTTGTTACACTTTTTTTTCAAAAAATTCCTAATTTCGCATTTTTTGCTGAAAAATCGAGTATTTTTCGGGGGCGAAAGAGTTGTAAATACTTATATGGAAAGGAGTTAAAAAATTTTGGAATCGGCTGGTTTTGACTCAGGCAGCACTTTGCATCAACGGCGCTTTCTTCTCAAAATAACTGCACCAAAACCGAGCAGTAAAAGCGTTGCGGGTTCGGGAACTGCAGCGACAGAACCTTCCATAGAATAAGATATAACATCAGAAAAAGACGCAATTTTGTAAGAATTAATGCTGAAATCGAAGGAATCAAATGGTGAGTAATAAAAGTCAAGCGAAGACGGATAGGTAAAATCCGGAGGGTATTGGCCGGGAGGTAACAAAAACTCGATAATGACCTGGCCGTTTTCATCCACGGGCATAGGTTCAACATCTATAAGAATCGGTTCGTAAGAAGGGTCCATAGGTGGTATCCGAAATTTCGGCTCATCGCCTGTCGATGCATAGCCCGGCGCAGAAGCACAGCACAAGACTAAAACCAGCCCGGCAAATACAGTAAAAGTACTTAAAGAATCGAATACTCGCATCTATCTAATCTCCTTGCTCCTGCGAAAAACCGCCGCAGAAGCCAATAAAAATTATACCACCTCCTGCCTTAAAATCAAGGAAAAAAACAGGCTTGGCTCGGTGCTTGTTGCTCGATTTTAGAAAGAATTTTAAACCATCCTCACGCAGGCAACACCGCTTAAAGAACAGGGCTATATACGCCGCGTTGGGGTAAACGGTAAAAGAATCCCACATTCAAAAAACGCTTGAAATGGGGGCTGTTATATGATATTATCCTGCGTTTTATTGTCGCTCTGGGCAGTGAGTGTGTAAAAGAAATTACTTTTTGAGACAAGAGGAGACGTTTAATGGCTAAGGCAAGCAGTTTAAAGACAAGCGAATTATTCACGATTTCGGGTTCGCAGATACCATCGATTTATGTTAAGAACAAGATGTCGGTGCATTTTCAGGGGATGTCAAAGACGATGGACTTTCCGCTGACCATTTTCCTTCAAGGAGCTCCGACGTGCTCGGTAGGTATATCGCCCGAAGGCCTATATAACCGGATAAATGACGCAGGCAGATTAGTGTATATAAATCAAAAAGCACTTCAGCTTGCCTCGGCTCCTATTGTCCGCATCGATGACGAAAAGCCGGTTATGCTGACAACAAAGAAGCCACAGGTGATGGAAAGCGGCGATGATATACCCGTATCGGAGCGCTATTATTATCGACCGGTTGATGTAAAGTGCGTTACGATTTCATTAGCTACGCCTAATGCGGAGATGTCTTACAAATTGGGCAAAGCCAAGGTAACAAGAAGATTAATCAGCCCGTTTTTGGCAGGCAATGAGCAGACGCTGATGCCCATCGGGGTAGAAGAATACGAAATCGAGAACACCTCGAAGCAGACGCAGCAGATTACATTGGTGATACCGCGGCCTACATTAGCGAACCTGCAGGAGAAGAAATATCGGCCTATCGACCAGGACACCTCCTATATTTGTTCTGCGCCGATAAGAGGCCACGTTCACGAAGATTTCAGCTTCGCAGGTATAAGAGGTGTGATTATGGGCAGTACGGAAAGCTCGTGCTTCGATGCTAAGTCAGCAGGGCCAAGCCCGGAGAAAATGGTTATAGCTGTGCCGGAGACGGCAGGTGTAACAATAGATACTCAGCCATATTTCAGACTGAACAGCTTAAGGCAGGATATGTTGTTGACTCGGGACGGCGGTTTTTACGAAAAGTTCGGGCCTAAAGTCAATCATGATTACGGGGCGGCCATCAGCGTTACTTTCACATTAAAGCCCAAAGCGGTGAAGAAGATACCAGTGGCAATAGTCTTTGACTTCCCGCAGCAGTGGTATGCGGACGGGACAGCGTTCGACCGCAAATATACAAAGAGCTTCAAGAATGCAGAAACAAGGGCGAGAGATATGGCAAAACTCGCACTGGATAAGTATCCTGAATGGCTGGCCAAGACCAGCGCAATACAAAACAGGATGTTCGAACTCATCAGTGAAAGTCCTTCCTATAAAGGGGACAGGAAAGGCGCGCTGTTGCTGCTGAGACTGATTGTCAACGAATTTCATTTTCCATTGGCAAATGCAGCAGCCTGGATCGAAGATAAAGATGGAAACGATGTGGCAAGATTTCTGGAATGTTATGATTATCCTTATGTTAACTCCCAGGATGTTGACTGGTTTTCGATGATACTGATGATGCTGTTTCCAGAGGTGGAGCAGGAAATCTGCCAGCGGTTTATCGACTCGATAATGGAAGAAAATCTTACGGAAAGGTTCTATCATACCCACGCATCCTTTACCGAGGCCAGGCAGCACTTCGTAGAGCATCCGGAAGAATACGAAGGGGTGTCGCTGACCCACGTAAAAGCAGCTACGAAAATAAAGGGCAGCGTGTCGCACGATTTGACCGCTTTGACTTTCGGCAATCCGATGCGTAATAAAAGTGAATATACCTGGTATAATAATAACTACTGGATAGACCTTTTCCCCAAAATAGCGCTGAGAGTGCTGCGAAATGTCAAGTACCTGGGCGATACAGATTTCCTGAAGAAGAACTGGGAGACGCTTAAATTCGGGTTTGCGTATCTGGAAAAACTTGACCTGGACGGGGACGGCATACCCGAGGGTAATCCAGATGAAGTGAAGAATACCTTCGATAATATAACCTTGTTCGGAATCGATTCCTACTGCACGAATGGTTTTCTGGCTGCGTGCAAGGCAATGAGCAGAATGGCGGAAATGATGGGGGATAACGCAGCCAAGAAGGAATACGAGGAGATTTTCGAAAAGAGCTTTGCCGTTTACGAGAAATTGTGGATAGATAAGAAAGTCGGCGGCCGAAGAATGCAGTATTATGCTACCTGCGTTGATCTGGAGACGGGCAAAACGAATGCGGACGTCTGGACAAATCAGCTCGACGGTATGTGGTATTTGATATTGATGGGAGAAGAGCCGTTTATACCCGCGGACAGGGCAAAACAAATTCTTAAAACAATCTACACAAATAACCGCAACCCGCTCGGCTGGGCTACAGCACGAACACAGACCGGAAAACCGGTGGAATCGGACCAGGGAAAGGACGTTTGGATAGCGTCAAATTATGTTCTTGCACAGCTTCTCGATTATTATGGATTAGTCAAAGAGAGTAAACAAGTTTATAAGGTAATGGATAAGGTGGTGTTCGAGCATGCCAATTCGTTAATAACGCCCGAAAGTGTCAGGCCGACATTTGAAAAAGAGGCGGGAGAATCAAAGCCGGGACCGCATTATATCGTATGCGGTTATACCAGGCCGGGCGCAATATATTCGCAGCTGGTAATGCTGTTTATTAAAGAACATCAAAAGCGAACGGGTAAGACAAAAATAGATTCTCAGACGTTGAAATCTTTTATAAATACTTTATTTATGAAATCTCGTCAGAAGCATTAAAAGTCTTTCAGTAAATTACCCTAAAATCCGGATAGACAAGAACCTTAATAAAGTCCTGTTATGCGCGAAGGCGGTGCGCTGTAAAAAATAAACTTTTATTGCATCTCATACCAATAAAAGATATAATGTAGCGATGCGGCTATAAGTGGTTTATCGAACATAAAGCGGATCTTTTGAAAAGTGAATACGGGGGCGAACGGCTTCGACCGGATGGCGGAGAGGCACGTTGCATGTCCAGGACGCCGGTTGGCCTGGTTAATCATCCGGCAATAAATTTAATTGGCAACTACCAGTTGCGAATGGCTGCTTAATTTAGCGGCCCGTCCTGTCTGACTTTGCCTGTGGGTCAGATAAGGGCGTAAAAAAGCAGGCTGGCTGAGCCGGTTGTTCGGGCCGGGGAGGCAAGATTTAATCCCGAAATAGCTGAGTTGAGAGCCTGTCGTTTGGCGCTTGATAAGGCGAAAAAAATAATAAAACGACTAAACATGTAGAAGCTTGTCTTGAAACATCTCGGAACGGGGGTTCGAATCCCCCCGCCTCCATATTATCTTTAATCTGAAAAGTGAGTTCGAAAATGCCGGGAGCTTGGCGAAAAATGAAGAAACAAATCTTCTTGTGCTTTAGTTGTGCGCTTTTGCTCCTCACAAATGCTTTTGCGGAAGATTATCAACGCAGCCACTTTATAGTCTGCAGTGATTTAGAACCTCGTTATGTGCAATTCATCCGGTCAAACGCCGGAGTATATTACAAGAATCTGCAGGAGCGATATTTTCAGGCAGTATGGCAAAAACCTTTAACTATCTACTACTGCAAAACACAGGCCGACACACAACAGCTTCTTGATAAAAACGGCTACAAGATTAAGGTCGATTGCGGTTTCTACGAATCCAGCACACCAGCGGTGTATACGCACCGATTTATGAATAACGGAGAGTCTAATGACTGGGGCAGCCTCTTTCATGAAATTACACATCACTTCATCCATCTGAATTATCACGACTGCCCTGCGTGGTTCGACGAAGGTTTCGCCTGTTTTTTGGGCGAGCAGACACAAATCGTCAGAGGCGAACTAACTATGGCAAGGCCGAATCCCCGGCGGGAACAAATACTGAGGAACGAGATTGAGCAAGGTCACAGGCTCAATATAAAACGTCTTTTATCATCCTCGACGGAACAGTTTAATGAGTGGGATTTGGGCTGTCATTTTGCAGGAGTGTTTTTTTACTGGTTGCACGAAACAGGCCAACTTAAGAAATACTTAGGAGCCGTGCGGGAAAATGGTTATGAGCTTTCGGTCCTTGAAGAGACTTTATCCTGCTCTTATAAGCGAATAAATTTAGAACTTACTAAATTTATTAAAAATAACTGCTACGCGGGGGCGTGTTTGAAAGACGGTCAGCAAACTGCGGATGAAACCCTCAAGATTCAGGCGTTTCGAAAGGCCCTTGAGTTGAAACCGGATTATCAGACTGCTCGATTGGAATTAGCCGGATGTTATTACCGAAGCGGGGATTACGAAAAGTGCAGGAAAACCATCGAACAAATTTTAGATGACCCGGAAAGCACTGAGTATCGGCAGGCAGCGGGCCTGACGGCTAACACGTATTATGATCAGAAGAACTATACCAAGGCGCTTGAGTATTATAACAAGGCCTGGGAATACTCAGAATATTACGAATATAAACATCAAACGGCCTACCAAATTGGAAATTGTTTTTATTATCTGGAAGACTCGGATGGCGCTAAGCGGTGGTATAAGAAATTTTTGGATTGTAACTGGGAACAGGAAAATACGGAGGCCAGTACCGAATATGCACGAAAGTACTTAGGATGCAAAGATACGGCAACTGATGCAAACCAGGTCAAATACAAAGCAGATACTGAGAATAAATGAAGCTGCTTTGTTTTATTCCCGCTTTTATATTACCTCCAGCCGGCGAAGAATTGCCTTTGCCCAGCGGCTGCTGCGGATATATGAGAAGATAAGCAGCAGTAATACAATCAGCCAGTAGCCGGTGAACCGTGTATAGTAAGCAATGGTACCGAATATACTGCCGCCGGTCGTCTCAATGGTATAAGACTCTGCCAACTCACAAGGAGTGTATATCACTCCCATAACTACACCATCAAAAAACTTTTGCCAGGGCAGGAGCAAAACAATAAAGACCAGCGATATGAAAAATGCCCGGCTGATATGGTTTATTCCGCCGAGTCTGCCCAGCAGTGAAACCTTTAAGCTGAACAGCATCGTAAGGCAGTAAAGTATCGCTGCGAGTATAAGCGCAAAGTTGATAAAATCGATAAGCCAGGCGAGGTGTTCGAATTTTATTCTGAAGTGAAGTTTTGCGGATTCAGATTCTGACTCCGGGGCCGCTGCTTCAGCAGGTAAATTTGGCGTCGCTACCACTTGTTCCGCAGCTTTTTTTATATTTTCTTTTGTTTTGGTCGTGACCTCCGTAATCTGCTCGGAGGCGACGACAGCAGCAGGGGCTTTATCAGGGCCGGCCTTTTCTATTGCGACATAGCCGATATCGACAAGCCAGAAGGATACCTGTAATAAGAGCATACAAATTAATATAACTACAAATAAAAAGTTTTTCCATCCCCTGAATACACCGACAGCTTCAAGACAGTCGGTAGTGTCGATTAGATTTTTTTGCTGGTTTTGTTCCGCATCCATTTTTATATCTCCTAATTGTTCGTATTTTGTATTGCTTATAACACTGGCTACTATTATGTTTCCTGGCAAAGGCAAGTGCAAGAAATTTATTTTCGGACAGACAGGGGTGAAATATCAAAGACGAAGAACTTATTTAGTGTGATGGATTGGGTGATATTCAGCGTTATATGGCTGGGTGGCTTTGTCTGGATTAGGAAAATAGGCGGCTGGGCACAGTTTCTTGACAAAACGATAAGGCTGCAGTTAGACTTGTGACTGAAAGATTATTATTGCCGAAGCGGTGGTGCCGGTGAGCTTGGGGTAATACGGGGATTGTATAAACGATAATGAAGCGTAAGAAAATGAAACGAATAGTTCTTATCCTGGTTATAAGCGTTCTTGCTGGAGGATGTTCGCAAGACCTCGTTTCAACTGCTCCAGCACCGGTGCCAGAACAGCAGGCTCAGACTGTTTTCAGCGCTGTGCGGCCAAAAGCAGACGATATTATCGAGTTCACGACTGACCCTGTTCCTGAAAGAGGCCATTTCAGGGATTTCAAGGTCGAAAGAAATGATATAGAAGAAGTCCTGCGTACTTGGTATCAGGTCTCGCAAGAACACTGGCAACACGGCTACAGCCACGTTGCGCTCGGTGACAGAACAGGAACAATCAAGCTGAAAGACGGCACAACCATCCGGTGGATGGTCCGGCCGGGCGGACTTGCCGAACTTACCTTTCAAGATGGAACAGTATTGTATCTTGCCAGGGAACTGACACAATGGAAAAAGAGGGAAGAACTAAAACTCGCTTGTACCATGACACGAACCGAATTTAGTGTTGGAGAGGAGCTTGCCCCACCCAGAGTGACAATTAGCAACAACACAGATGCAGACGTTAACCTTATCGGCCCCACGATTACCGTCATTGCTTGTGCCCTCATACAACCGGACGAGACGGAAGTGGCTATGTGCATTGCTATGCCGACCGGCCGTGACCCACGACAAATGCCTCTACGAAAGCTGAAAGCTAACACGATGATAGAGTTAAAAGCTGACGGGATTTGGTATTATGAGGAGGAAAGCGGATTCGAACCATACGTTTTCCAGAATGAAGGAATTTACGAATTTTGGTGTGAGTATGAGGGACTGAATTCCAACATAATCACAATTACTGTTAGTAAAGGCGCTGAATTAGCGGCCCCGGAGACATCGACAGTTGAGAAGAGAAAAACAGCCTATACATTCCTTCTCAGGAAGGTTCAAGAGGATAATGTCAATTTAATTGCAGCTAAAGATGATAAAAACTTAAGTTTGATACAAAAGATTATTCACACTAACAAATTAAAGCTCGAGGTTGAAAATTACAGCGATGTGGAAAAAGGTCCGGATTTGTGCTATCATTCAAAAAGCACAAAAGAAACAGTTGCAATTATTGATGTAACGGAAAGAGATGAAAAAAGTTATTATGTCAGCTACTACATAGGGCCGGAAGGTGGGGCATCTAAAGAAATTGTGATTGAAAAAAGAGACGAAAGATGGATGGTTGTAAATGATGATTGGATGTGGAGTGTAAAGTAAACTAAGGAGGTATTATGAAAACAATTCGACAAATTGGCTCGTTGGCGTTTGTGGTTGGTTTGTTCACTTGTATTTTTGCCGGGGTACCGTGGCATGTGGTCGTTGCTGACGACCCTGTCGTGCCGTGGTGGCTGCGGATAGCGGTTTTCTGCCTTTTAGGCGGTATCCTTACGGTTCTCGTGACAGTAGCTATCGAGCAAAGAAAATATAAAACATCAGGAGTAGAACCAGTTGCCGCCGAGCCAGACGGCTCGGTCTTGCTGTTGAATTCAGTGGAAGTGCCCGACAGAAGGATACGTGAGATTCTCGGTCTTGTCCAGGGCCATACGGTATTTGCTATCTGGCTTGGCAAAGACCTGTCGGCCATAGTCAGGCTAATCCTTGGCGGCGAATTGACTGAATATACAGAGATGATGGCAATGGCCCGGACAGCAGCTACTAACAGGATGGTCACCCAGGCAGCAGAGATGGGAGCCGATGCCGTAATCAATGTTCGCTATATGACCACGTCCGTCGTGGGCAGTGCCGCTGAACTTTTCGCTTACGGCACAGCTGTCAAGCTTAGCGAATAAACCGCCTTGCAGGAAGAGGCCGAAACCAAACTAAGTCAATTTATTATTGATCTCTTCGTTTTGGTGCTGATAACACTGCTTACAGAGATATTTTAGGTTAAGCAATCAGCCGTATTTTGCTGCGAAGGAACGTGATTCAAATAGGAGAATTGGAAATGAAAAGGATAATTAAAACAGCATTTGTCCTGTTGATGAGCTGCTGCTGTTTAAAAGCAGAGACCAACGACATTGTTAAGCAAAATTATGAAGAAGGAGACTTTAAACTTGTTTACGAAAACGTCTCAGCCGGCATTTACTATGAACAAGAGGATTATAAAGTCGTTGAAATTGCGGCCAATCTTCTTGCTAAAGATATTGCAAATGTTACCGGTGTGATGCCTTCGGTCTATACTGATTCAGGGCAAATCAAAAATAGCGTTGTAATTGTTGGGACCATTGGGCAAAGCAAACTTATAGACCGATTAATCAAAGAAGGGAAAATCAATTCCGCCGATATTGCAGGACAATGGGAAACGTACGCTTTGCAGGTTGTCGAAAGACCTCTTCCAAATATTGACTCTGCTTTGGTCATTTTCGGCAGCGATCGAAGAGGAACTGCCTATGGCGTTTTTGAATTGTCCAAACAAATCGGCGTGTCGCCCTGGTATTGGTGGGCGGATGTACCGATTGAGAAAAAGCAGAATCTGGTAATCAAAAAGGGATTTTACAGCGATGGCCCGCCTTCAGTGAAGTATCGAGGTATCTTTATTAACGACGAAGACTGGGGCCTCAAACCCTGGGCCTCTAAAACATTCGACCCGGAATTGGGAGACATCGGCCCAAAAACCTACACAAAGGTCTTTGAGCTTCTCTTAAGAATGAAAGCAAACCATTGCTGGCCTGCAATGCACGAGTGCACTAAACCATTTAATTATTACCCGGACAACAAGAAAGTTGCGGACGATTACGCTATTGTTATGGGTTCGGCGCATTGCGAACCGCTTTTGTTCAATAATGCTACTGAATGGGATACAGAAAAGATGGGCGAATGGCGGTACGATACCAACAAAAAAAATGTTTATAAGGTGTTGGATAAACGTGTCTCGGAAAACGGCAAATTTGAGAATGTCTATACTGTCGGCATTCGAGGGATGCACGACCGGGAGATGAGGGGTAATTTGAAACTGGAAGAAAGGATTGCTTTGCTTGAACAGGTTTTCGCCGACCAGCGGAAGATTCTAACCACTCACATAGATAAAAAAATTACTGAAATCCCTCAGGTTTTCATCCCTTATAAGGAAGTCCTGACACTCTATAACAACGGCTTAAAGGTTCCTGAAGATGTCACGCTGATGTGGGTAGATGACAATTTCGGGTATATCCGTCGTTTGAGCAACCCGCTCGAAATCAAACGGCCCGGAGGTGGGGGCGTTTATTATCATCTTTCCTATTTGGGACCTCCTCACGAATATCTATGGTTGTCCTCAACACCGCCTGCACTAATCTGGGAGGAGATGACAAAGGCCTACAATTTTAACGCCCGGCGGGTCTGGATAGCTAATGTCGGGGACATCAAACCCTGCGAATACGGGATTAGCTTCTTTCTCGATTTGGCTTGGGATATTAATATGGTGAATCACAGCAATATATCATCGCATCTTTCCGAATGGATGGTATCTGTTTTTGGCGAAAAATATTCAGAGGAACTGACGGCAATTATGAAAGAATTTTATACGCTTGCCTACGAGAGAAAGCCGGAGTTTATGGGTTTCGGCGTGCAATTCAGCTTTAGTAATATGTTAGAGCAGTGGCAGGACACCGAATACAGCTTTGTCGATTATAGAGAAGCTGAAAGACGGCTCGAGCGTTTCCAGGAAATCAGTGATAAGGCAGTCACACTCTACGAAAAAATGCCCGACAATTTAAAGCCCGCCTATTTCCAGATGGTTTATTACCCAGTCGTAGCCGCTAATTACATGAACAGTAAAATATTGCTGGCTCAAAAGAACCGATGGTACGCGCAGCAGGAAAGAAACAGCACAAATGATATTGCACTGGAAGTGAAAAATTATTATGACAAAATCCGGGACATCACCGAACAGTACAATCAGCTGCTGGATGGGAAATGGAAATATATGATGTCCTGGGAGCAGAATAAAATGGCTGTATATTATCGTATGCCTCCGCTTGAAAACATTGAGGTGCCGCAGGAAGCCTGTATGGGTCTTTTCGTAGAGGGTAATAAGTCGAACAAAGGCATTGATTCCGCCCGTACTTTGCCCTGTTTCAATTCGATCTATGATGAGAAACATTTTTTCGAAATCTTTAATAAAGGCAAAACGCCTTTCGAGTTCAAAGCTGCTCCAGAGAAGGAATGGATTAAGCTGAGCGAATCCGAAGGACAGGTCGCTACACAGCAGCGCATTTTTGTAAGCATCGATTGGACCTTAGTCCCCCGGCAGGAAATGCTAAAGGGGAGGATTCAGATTCAAGGTGCGGGTAGTGAAGAAATCGTTTATGTAAATTGTTTCAATCCTACCTCACCTGCAAGGGATGAATTAAAGAGTATGTTTGTTGAGAAAAACGGAGTTATTTCCATTTCCGCCGAAAACTATAGCCGGAAAATCGTGGAATCCTTTATGTCCTGGGAAATTATCGACGGTCTCGGGCTAACTGGAAAATCCGTTACAATACTGCCGGTAACCGCCAACCGGATAAATCCATGGTTCGACACTTCTGCGCATCTCGAATATGATATTTATACGTATAACTATGGCGTGGTCGAGGTCCATTCCTATGTCCTGCCGGTCTGTGCTATCAACAGTTTCAGAGATGCGCAATACGGCATTTCCATTGATAATGAGCAGCGCCAGATTGTAGATATCAGCGTCCCGGAGTATAGTACCCAGTGGATGGAAAACGTCCGGCGGAACGCCTCAAAAAATATTACTCGGCACTATATAGACAAGCCCGGCAAGCACACTCTAAAAATCTGGATGGTCGATACCGGTATGGCATTCGATAAAATCATAGTCGATTTAGGAGGATTGAAGATGTCTTATCTCGGCCCGGAGGAAACACGCATTCGGTAACAAGTAGTCTTTAATCTATTTCAGGAAAAATTATGAACAGTCACGCATTCTCTTTGAAAAGTGTATCGGCAGTAGTGCTGTGTTTAAGCACAATAATTATTTTTATATCTCCGGGCTGCAACCAAACCAGTTATACAGGTGATACTTTAAAACTGAATAAGCTCGATTACTTCGAGGCCACTGGGATTAATGTTTTGGCTTTCAGCAATTGGTATGATGTGAACTTTTTCGATGATTCTAAGTTAAGCGGGATTGAAATTATTCATCATGAAGTACGAACGGCAACGAATGGTGACGTCCGGCTCAATCCGACCCCTGAACAATGGGACCCCATTCCTGAATTTGTAAAACGCACAGTCGATAAGGAAAATAACTCCATTGAGGCACTTTTAACTTATCCTGATTATGACTTTGATTATATGATAAAAGCTGAGGCTCACGGTGGAGGGATACTTCTGAGTGTCAATCTTGAAAGACCGATTCCTCAGGAGCTTGTCGGCCGAGCCGGATTCAATCTCGAATTCCTACCATCAGCTTATTTTGAAAAATCGTATCTGATAGATGGTAAAACCGGTGTTTTTCCACTCTATCCTACCGGGCCGATGGCGGTAGACGAATCAGGTATCATTGAGCCAAAACCAATTGCACAAGGTAAAATCCTCGTGCTCGCCCCAGAAGAGCCTGCCCGGCGGATTACTATCGAAGCCGTAGACGGTGAGCTTTTATTGTTTGACGGCCGCAATAAGGCCCAAAACGGCTGGTTCGTTGTCCGCTCTGTTTTGCCGGAAGGCAAAACCGGCAAAGTCGTCGAGTGGTTAGTTACAGCCAATACTATTGCCGGTTGGACCAGACCGCCGGTGATTGCTCATTCACAACTTGGATATCACCCCAGTCAAAACAAAGTCGCGGTCATAGAACTCGACAAAAACGACAGGCCTTTGACAACGGCCCGCTTACTGAAAGTCACAGCCGATGGCAAATTCGTAGAAAAATACAAGGGGCGGATAAAAAAGTGGGGTAAGTATCTCAGATATAATTATTCTACTTTTGATTTTACGTCAGTAAAAGAGCCTGGGTTATATGTTATTGAATACGGCCGGCTGCGTACAAAGACATTTAGAATCGCAGAAGATATTTATGAAGATGCCTGGCATCCAACCCTCGATGTGTATTTTCCCGTCCAGATGGACCATATGTTTGTCAACGAGGCTTATCGTGTCTGGCATGGTGCTGCGCATCTCGATGATGCGTTGCAGGCCCCCGTAAATCACGAGCATTTTGATTTATACGCCCAGGGCCCGACGACGGATACCCCTTATCAACCCGGAGAGCATATTCTGGGTCTTAACGTTGGCGGCTGGTTCGATGCCGGCGATTTCGATATCAGGACTCCGTCTCATTATCACGTCGTTTTAAATCTGGTGCACACCTGGGAGGCCTTTCGCCCGGAAAGAGATGAAACCACCATCGACCAGCAGAATCGTTTTGTCGATATTCACCATCCTGATGGTGTCCCCGACCTGCTCCAGCAGATAGAGCACGGAACATTGGCTCTCATCGCCCAGCATAGGGCAGTCGGCCATGCAATTAACGGAATAATCGTCCCCGACCTCTCACAATATACCCATCTCGGCGATGGGGTGACAATGACGGACAACCTGGTTTACAATCCCAATCTGGCCGCAGATGAATCTGACGGTTTCACCAGCGGCAAATTCGATGACAGGTGGGCATTTACAAGCAAATCAACTCCCTTGAATTACGGCTCTATCGCCGCATTTGCAGGCGTAAGTCGCGCTTTGCGCGGGTACAATAATGCCCTCGCGGATGAATGTTTAGCCACCGCCGAAAAGGTATGGGACGAAGAGCACAGTCACGAGCCGAATTTATTCCGTTTCGGCAACACCACCGGCGACCTTCTGAAAGCAGAAGAGTTGTCTGCCGCGGTGGAGCTTTTGATATGCACCAGAGATGCTGAATACGCTAAAAGAGTGAACGAGCTGATACCTAACATTGATGAACGCTTCAGTTTTCGTGCCCCTGCGGCCATCCGCGCAATCCCTTATATGGATAAATCCTACTCTAAAAAATTAGAATTGCTCGTCAGAAATTATAAAAACCAGCTCGACAAATTTTACGAGCAGAATCCATTCGGTGTCCCCATTTCGACACGCGGCTGGGCCGGCTCAGGCTGGATTATTTATTTCGGAATCAATAACTATTTACTGCACAAGGCCTTTCCAGAAATTATCGGCCCCGAATATACCTTCAGGGCTTTAGATTATATTTACGGCTGCCATCCCGGCTCCGATATTTCATTCGTATCAGGTGTGGGGACACATTCCAAAAAAATCGCATACGGAAATAATCGCGCTGATTACTCTTTTATCGCCGGCGGCATTGTCCCGGGTGTTCTTATCATAAAACCTGACTTTCCCGAAAATAAGGAAGACTGGCCGTTCATATGGGCCGAGAACGAATACACAATCGGCAACGCCGCCGCATATATATTCCTCGTTAACGCCGCAAACGACTTATTGGAAGAAGGTTGATTATGAAACGCTCGTTCACTTTGAAAATCATCGCATTATTGTCCCTCTTGTTTATTTGCCTTACTGTTTTCGCAAAGCCGCCTCAGTCTCCGCCTGTGCGGTTGACCGCCGAGCAGAACCATAAAAGGATGATGAATCTTCTGAACATAACATCTCTGAGGCCGGGCAGAGACGGAATGAATCCCCGATCCAAAAATTACGCCAATTATGACGAATCCAAGGCCAACCCCTTTCCAGACCTGCCGGACCCGCTGGTCTTGAAGAACGGCCAAAAGGTTACAACACCTGAGATTTGGTGGAACCAGCGCCGCTCGGAAATCGTGGAGGATTTCGACAGAGAAATCTATGGCCGGGTCCCCCAGAACACCCCTAAGGTTAATTGGAAGGTAATCGGCATAAATAAGGGGTCGAATGGCACTATGCCTACCATAACAAAGCATCTCGTTGGCCATGTTGACAATTCCTCCTACCCGCTTATCACCGTTGATATCCGATTGACGCTGACCACCCCTGCAGATGCCGCAGGCCCGGTGCCGGTGATAATGCAATTAAGTTTCGATATGTCGAAATTTCGGGGAGTAATCCCTCGCAGTTTCGACGATTGGAAGCAGCAGGTTCTCGCTAAAGGCTGGGGTTATGCCGTCCTCATTCCTACCAGCTTTCAGACAGATAATGGTGGTGGCCTGACGCAAGGCATTATCGGACTGTGCAACAAAGGCCAGCCTCGCAAGCCGGATGATTGGGGTGCGCTGCGTGCCTGGGCCTGGGGCGCCAGCCGAGCTCTGGATTACTTTGAGACCGACAAATATGTGGACGCGAAACAAGTAGGCCTTGAAGGCCTCTCGCGTTACGGTAAAGCTGCTCTCGTTGCTATGGCTTATGACCAGCGTTTCGCTATTGCGTTCGTCAGTTCCTCCGGCGAAGGCGGCGCAAAGCTTCATCGCCGCAATTGGGGCGAAATCGTGGAAAACCTCGCCAGTTCAGGCGAGTACCATTGGATGGCCGGTAACTTTCTTAAATACGCCGGCCCGCTTAACTGGAATGATTTGCCGGTGGATTCTCACGAGCTGATTGCTTTATGCGCCCCGCGGCCTGTGTTCATTAGCGCCGGAACACTAAACAATGGTGATGGATGGGTGGATGCCAAAGGTATGTTCATGGCCGCAGCCGCCGCGGCGCCGGTCTATAGGCTCCTCGGCAAAAAAGATATGGGAATGACAGAATTCCCGCCCGTTGGGACACCGTTAATCGATGGTGACATCGCTTTTCGCCAGCATCATAATGGACACTCATCCGGTCCGAACTGGCCGACCTTCCTGACGTTCGCCCAAAGATATCTAAAAGCACCGGCGGCCAAACCGGCCGATATGCCTGAAAAAAAGTCACCTTCTCATTCACTGACTACAACTGGCAGCAGTTTCTCGCATTCGCTGACCGGCACTTCGGCATTGTAAAGGCTGAAAAGTAATCACACTTATGTAAATGAGAATTGGATGATAATATGATGTCTTATTTTGTATGGGCTGTAACATAAAGTGGAAACAAGGCAACGAGCCCGATTATGGAACAGATAAATAAGCAAAGATTAAGTGTAGTGTGTAAAATATTAGTATTAATGCTTTTTATGTTCTGCGTGCAAGCCTGCCGGGCAGAAAAGGAATGTGTAATGAACAGTCCCGATGGAAAAATCTCCATGCATTTTTGGCTCTGCAGTGATAAGAACGCCCATTACAGGGTCGAATTCTCCGGCACAGCTATTCTTGGGGAATCTAAATTAGGGATAATCAGGGAGGATGCGGACTTCTCTAAAGACCTGACATTAGACTCGGTATCAGACGTTGAGGCGGTCAAAGCCGATTACGAAATGCTGCAGGGCAAAAAACGCCATTGTTTTTACGCTGCGAACAAAAGAACTTTTCATTTAAAAAATGCCGCCGGCAAAAAGATGGATATTATTTTTCAGGTCTCCGATGATGGCGTTGCTTTTAGATACTATTTCCCTGAAAAATCACAGGATATAAAGATAATCAAAGAAGAAACCTCATCATTTAATTTTATTCAAGGCACAAAAGCATGGATTCAGCCGATAGCTGAGGCAAAATCCGGATGGTGCCAAACTCAGCCTTCTTATGAGGAGCATTACAAGCAGGGTATTGAAACGGACAAATTGCCTTTTAACAATGCAGGCTGGGTTTTTCCGGCGCTATTTAACTATAATAAATACTGGATGCTGATTAGCGAAACAGCACCCGACAGAAATTACTGCGGCTGCAGATTAAAAAAAGATGCACATGGTAATGAATTTTTAATCGGTTTTCCTCAACCAGCAGAGGTTTTTCCCGGCGGGCCGGTGAACCCCGAATCGAAACTGCCCTGGTACACGCCCTGGCGGATTATTGCCGTCGGGGACAGCTTGAAGGTAGTAGCGGAATCGACATTGGGTACCGATTTGGCAGAGGCCTCAAAGTTGAAGGATGTTTCATTTGTAAAGCTGGGCAGGGCCTCGTGGAGCTGGATTACGCTGAAAGATAATTCGGTGGTCTATGATGTGCAGAAACGTTTTATTGATTTCGCCGCTGATATGGGGTGGGAATACTGCCTGATTGATGCGAACTGGGACACGCAAATAGGTTATGACAAGATTAAGGCCCTTACTGAATACGCCAAAAGCAAAAAGGTCGGTCTTATTTTATGGTATAACTCGGCGGGCAACTGGAATACCGTTACTTATACTCCTAAAGATAAACTGCTGACACATAAAGAACGTGTTAAAGAATTCAGCAGGCTGAAAGAGATGGGTATAAAGGGGATAAAGGTGGATTTCTTCGGCGGTGATGGCCAATCCGTGATGGCTTATTACCAGGATATATTTGAAGATGCGGCCGCATTCGGCCTTGCGGTGAACTGTCACGGGGCGACGTTGCCGAGGGGTTGGCAGCGAACGTATCCGAATCTTTTAACTTTCGAGGCGGTAAAAGGATTTGAATATGTAACCTTCGACCAAGCCAATGCAGACCGCGAACCTAACCATTGCTGCATTCTGCCATTTACGCGGAATGTTTTTGACCCGATGGACTTCACACCAGTCTGCTTTACTGAGGTGCCAAACATAAAGCGTATAACAACGAATGGATTTGAATTGGCACTATCGGTGATATTTACCTCCGGGATACAGCACTTTGCCCAAACGCCTGAGGGTATGGGAGAGGTTCCGGATTATGTTAAGGATTTTTTGAAAGAAATTCCTTCATATTGGGATGATATCCGCTTTATAGATGGTTACCCCGGTAAGTTTGTGGTTCTCGCCCGAAAATTTAAAAATAATTGGTATGTAGCTGGCATAAACGGCGAAGATATTGAAAAAAATATCAACCTCAACCTTTCCTTCCTAAAAAATAACAAAACAGGAGTGTTAATAACAGATGGCGAGGATAATCGCTTATTTAGTATGCAAAATATCAAGGTTGGACCGACAAAACCATTAGGAATAAAGCTTAAGGGTAACGGCGGCTTCGTTATAAAAATCGAAGATTAGCTTATTGACCAAGCCAGTGCTCAGCCAGTATTGCTAAGTCATAGAAATCCGTTCTGCTGTCCTTATTGATGTCTGAAGGCAGATGCTTCCGCATGAAAGGATACGTCTGATTCTCGCCGATGTCCCAGATATTTACCATATCCCAGCCGGCATCGACAAAAGTACTTCTCATCTGCATCTGTGCCGTAGGCAAGCCAATCAAGTCAGGATCACTTGTATTGCCGATACCATTCATATCCGGATTGATTACCGTATCCCAAAAGCAACTTTGAATACCACTTTCACTTGAATATGAGTACCCAGCGAACATACCTGTGTGTAGACCCTGCGATACTGATGCGCAGGAATAAGACCGGGATACCGGAGAACCGGTGATGCTTCCGATAAGCCCTCCAGCGTTTTCATTTGCATCCACATTTCCTGATGAATAGCAGTCTTCAACTACAGATTCGTTTAGTCCAGCAAGACCGCCGATTCCAGTATCACCTGATAGCCGGTTATTTGCAAAGCAGGCGATAATTCGACCGTCTGAGAAATTATGACCAACAAGCCCTCCCGCATATTTAAAGTATGTTTGAATATAACAGCCGGAAGACCAGCAATCCTGGATTAGTCCCGCATTGCCTCCAACTAATCCGCCTGTATCATGGTCACCGTCGACTACATTACTGTCGGTTGTATGGCAATTAAGGATAATACCCATGTTAAAGCCGGTCAGCCCGCCGGCAAATGCGACTGCTGATATAGAACAGGTGGAACAGCTATCAGAAATGGTGCAGTCATAATTATCGCCGGTTAATCCTCCAACAGTGCTATGTCCGCTAACAGCACCGCTGGTAGAGCATCTTGAAATATCGCCTTGATTCCTACCAACGAGGCCGCCAACTACATCCTCTCCATTTACAATACAATCAGCAAACGAGTCTTCAACAACACCGTTGGACCACCCGACAAGACCTCCAACGCAATATCCAAATTCGTCGGTTACTTTTCCGGTAACGGAACAATTAGATATTAATCCATAATTTTCTCTAACAAGCCCACCCGGTTGGCTTCCGGTTAAGTTTACGTCAATCAACGCCAGATTTTTTAATATACCGGGCTCATCGCCGAGTCTTTCAAACAGACCTTCTGTGCCGCGGAAATTACTGATACTGTGACTGTTACCATCAAAAACTCCGACAAAGTCTCCGCTAATCATAAAAACAGGATTGGTATCATAAAAATCTGTCATGTTGATATCGTTGACCATAATAAAGTGCTTATTGTAGTCTTCGATGTGGCTGTTGATGTCGCATAAATCGTTCGGCGTAGCGATTAGATACGGGTCATTCGGTTCACCCATTCCGCCGCTGTATTTGCCTGATGAAATACCTGATAAAGTCAAGGTCAATATAAAAAATATGAAAATAGATTTGTTAGTTTTCATGTTTTAGTATTCCTCGAGCCAGTGTTCGGCCAGTACCGCAAGGTCGTAGAAATCGGTCTTACCGTCCTTGTTTATATCTGAAGGCAGATGTTTCCGCAGAAATGGATATGTCTGATTCTCCCCAATATCCCATATATTGATCATATCCCAGTCGGCATCGGCAAAGGTATCCCTCATATGCATTTGAGACGTTGGCAGGCCAGTCCCACCATCGCTGGCATTACAATCGCTTACTTCAGTGTCCCAGAAGCAAGTGGTGACACTGCCTACGTTCAATCCCGCAAATCCTCCAATATACGTCGAATATTGTTGTCCCCATGTTAAATTGCTGGCTGTGTAGCAATTCAAGATAGTGCCATTTTGCAAACCAACCATCCCGCCAAGCTCAATCGACGAGGCACCACCATGGACACTACCAACATTATAACAATTCGTTACACTGCCATAATTGTATCCTACAAAACCTCCAATCTCTACTATGTTATCAAAAGCTTCTACAGTTCCAACAGAATAACATTTACTAATATCGCCTCCGTTTGCTCCAACTAAACCACCCACACACGAGGAAAAATCACCACTTCTGATTGACCCAATAGAATTGCAATTCTCTATATTACCCGTTTTGCTTTCACCCACCAATCCACCAATCCACTTAGAATAATCTCCAGCTACTATATTTACATCCCTAAGACACATATTATTAATCTGACCACCATTAATACAACCTATCAATCCAAGAAAATCATTACCTTTACCCAAAGTATCAATCGAAAAGTTGTAGATTTTGTGGTTGTTACCGTCGATTATGCCACTAAAAACTGTTCCATCAAAACTGCTGTTATTGCTATCAATATCCCATGCGATAAGAGCTTTAGTATAATAATATCCAATTAGGTTAATATCTGAGACAAAAACGAAGTGTTTATCCCAATCGTTTGGGTCGAGGCCAATGGAGTTGAGGTCGTTCGGTGTGGCTATCAAATACGGGTCGTTCGGTTCGCCTGTGCCGCCCGAATAGCGAATTTGTGTTGCGATTGCATATAAATCGTATTGCCAACCATCATAGATAGCATCACTAAACCGGCCTGTCAGCAGGAGATTATCACCCATAAAAGTAACCGTGACATTAACGTCAGCCAGCGGGAACGTAGGTATGTTTTTTTCATAGACAAAGTTTATTTTCGTTTCGTTCGCATCTATTAGCTGTAGCTCTGTCATATGAAAAAGCTCATTCAGACTGGTTGTAGTCTGCTCCATCGGTTCGAAATATGTAATCTCTTCGTCCAGCTCAACATCTACCCAGTCAAATGCTGCGGATGATGGAATATTATATATAAAACGAAATTGCCCTGACAGATAATAGTACTCTTCCGTATATCCCCATGACCAGTTCCGTTTGAGGACGTAACCGGAGCTGATTTCATAGTTTCTTGAAACCACTTCGGCATTACATATAGAGCATAAGGCAAGAACGGTCAGAGCTAAAATAAATGTTTTTTTAATGTTTCTCATAATAGCCTCCATTTCCCACTGCGATTCCATCCTCTTTAAATTGTAGTGTTCCTCAATCGCTTATTCGGTAATTTTTCCTGTAAAGTGGCGAATATTCTATCACATTTGACCCTGCAAGTAAAGTAAAAAATATTTTGAATCAATTTACATTTTTTTAAAGGCCTTTTGGGCAGCTTCAATGGTTTTTTCGATGTCCTGTTTTGTATGGGCTAATGAAATAAAAATTGCCTCATAAGCGCTTGGGGCAAGATAAATTCCCTGCTTTAGCATTTCCGCAAAGAACCTTTTGAATTGCTTTATACTAGTTGACTGAACATCGGCGAAATTTCTCACAGGTTTATCGGTAAAAAAGCAGCTTAAAAGTGAACCAACGCGGTTTATTGTAATGGGCACACCTGCCTCTACGGCGGTTTGGGCCAGTCCGTTTGCAAGCATCGCAGAGTTGTCTTCGAGTTCGGTATAGCAGTTGCCTTTGCACAATATCTCCAGGGTCGCATTTGCTGCTGCTGTAGCGATAGGATTTCCGCTGAGTGTCCCTGCCTGATAGACCGGCCCTGCCGGTGCGAGCATATCCATAATATCCCTTCTGCCGCCTACTGCCGCTGCTGGCAGCCCCCCGCCTATTATTTTGCCCAGGCAGGTAATATCCGCTTTTATATTGAAAAGCTGCTGTGCCCCGCCATAAGCAATGCGAAAGCCGGTTATCACCTCGTCGAAGATAAGCAGCGTCTTTTCTGCGTCGCATAAGCTCCGAAGCCCCTGTGGATACCCTTCGACCGGCGGCACCACACCCATATTTGCAGCTACAGGCTCAACGATGACCGCTGCGATTTTATCTTTGTATTTCTTAAAAGCGGTTTTCACAGCATTGATATCATTATATGGTATCACAATAGTCAGTTCGGCAATCGAATCCGGGACGCCGGCACTTGAAGCTCTGCCGGTCTCAGCCAGTCCGGACCCCCCTGCCACCAGCAGTGAATCACTGTGGCCGTGGTAACAGCCGGCCATCTTGATTATTAAATCTTTTTTGGTGTAGCCCCGCGCCAGCCGAATTGCAGTCATTACCGCCTCGGTACCGCTGCTGAGAAGGCGGACCTTTTCGATGGAATCGAAGGCACCAACTATCTTTTCAGCCAGTTCGGTTTCAGCCAGGGTCGGTGCCCCGAAAGAAGTCCCTTTTTTCACAGCGGCCTGTATGGCTTCTGTTACCTTCGGATGATTATGTCCGAGTATCATCGCTCCCCACGAGCAGACGTAGTCAATGTATTCATTGCCGTCGATGTCGTAAATTTTTGAGCCGTTTGCGGAGGCAACGAAAAGCGGTTCGATACCTACACCGCAAAAGGCTCTGACCGGCGAGTTAACGCCACCGGGCAGAAATTCTTTGGCATTGGTAAATGCCAGGGCAGATTTTGGATAGCTTTGCTTTTGTTCTTCCATCGTTATTCGTATTGCAGCGTGAGTGTATCGTATATCGTGTTGCATATATTGTAAATCCCCGGTTTTCGACAAAGTGCTATTTTTCTTGCAAAGCCGGATTAGTTGAATATACTTATGGGGTTTCAGAAAAGGACACCATTTTGCAATAAACTGCTTAATGGAAATCCGCTCGATATGAGCCGGCAATTTTAGGACGAATTCGGAGCGTAATTATGAATTTAATCAAGTGGCTTCGCAAAAATAACACGAAAGTAATGGCCATTGTGGTCATCTTTGTTTTTATCGGCTTTGTATTCCAGGCGTTCCTTTCCCAGCTCACCCAGAGAAGGACAAGCCACCGCGAGACCATAGCATACTTCGCGGATAACAGGAAGATAACAAATTATGATATGGCTTTAGCCCGGCAGGAGCTGGAAATCCTAAAGTTGCTGCGAGCAGATGAAATATTAAGAAACATAACCGTGCCGGTATTTCGTACGCAGGATTTGCAGGCAGTTATGCTGGCGGAGCTGCTGTTTTCCGACAGGACAATTTCACCGGCTTTAAATATGTATATAAAACAAGTCATAGGAGAAAACCACTACAGAATCAGCGAGAAACAACTTAATGATATTTACAAACGCTCGATGCCGGGCGAGATATACTGGTTTCTGCTGAGTAACGAAGCGCAGTTCGCCGGTGTGAAAATATCAAATGAGACTTGGGGCGTGCAGCTTGCAAAGATAATACCACAATTTTTTAATGGTGCAACATATTCACAGCTAATCGGGTCAATGACAAGCCAACAGGGCGTCTCAGAAGAACAAATATTAACAACGTTCGGCAAATTGATAACGGTATTGACGTATGCCAAGATGATTTGCACGAACGAAAATATTACGATCTCGCAGATAATGCATGATACAAGCAGGGAAGAGGAAACAATTAATGTTGAATGTGTAAAATTTGATTCGGATGTGTTTGCCGAAACTCAGAAGGAACCAAACGAAGAAGAATTAGTCGAGCATTTTAACAAATACAAGAAATTCTTTGCAGGTGATATAAACGACCAAAACCCTTACGGCTTCGGGTATAAGTTAGACGACAGCGTTCAGCTTGAATACATCGCAGTCAAGCTTGATGATGTTGCAGAAACAGTAACGGCGCCTACGCAGGAAGATGTAGAGGAATTTTACCAAAAAAACAGAGAAGGATTCACTGCATCGGTTCCTTTGGACCCGAACGACCCGAATTCGCCGTTGACTGAGCGAATTAAAAGTTATGGTGAGGTGGCGAGTATCATTTCACAAAACTTGCTGCAGAAAAAAGTAAGTTTCATGGCGGAAAGGATTCTACAGGAGGCCAGGACCCTTACCGAGACCGACCTGCAGGCGACAGATATGGAGCTTGCGGAAATCGGCTCCGAGCAGTTTAGGCAAATGGCCGGCGATTATGTAACTGTTGCTAAACAATTAGGCGAGAAATACAAAATCAAGGTATATGCGGGGCGGACAGGGCTGCTTAATGTCTCCGATATTCTCTCGGATAAATACCTTGGGTCGCTTTTTCTAAAAGGCGATGGAGGTAATCCGGTAGGATTGACTCGGGCTGTCTTTGCAATTGACGAGCTGGCAACCGCTGAACTCGGCCCGTTTGATATACCAAAACCGAGATTATATGAAAATATTGGACCGGCGTATGATGCGCTCAGGCGAATAATAGTGGTTGTGCGGGCGATAGAAGTTGAAAAGGCCTCAGAACCGGAAAGCGTAAATCAAACCTTTGCCAAAGATTCGCTTGAATTCGACGATGGCCAGACCGAGCCTGACAAAGAGGTTTATTCGATAAGAGAAACAGTGACGCAAGACTTAAAAAGACTTGCGGCGAAGGATACCACCAAAAACAGAGCCGAAGAGTTTATCCAACTGGCTAAAGGAGATGGCTGGGAGAGTGCTGTTGATAAGTTCAATAAACTTTATGGGCAGAGGGACAAGCAGGGTGCAGAAGACGCCAATATGTTCGAGTTGCAAAATTTTACAAATCTGCGGAGAAGCTCAAGCATTGAGCTGGAAACGATGGCTACGCAGAGTGTGGACAGGCCGGAGGGACGGTTATTAGTCAATGAGATTAAAACGGAGAACCGGCTCATAAGTCAGCTTTATTCGCTTATACCACAAGATAACAATACCATTGATGATCTGCCTTTGGTTATAGAATTCAAGCCCAAGATGTCCTATTATTGTTTAAAGAATATTTCGGTCAAACGCCTTGAGAGGCAGCAATACGATAAAATCAAGGCATTTCAGGACTACAAAGAAGACTTTATTCAATATCAGTCTTTGGCGCCGGTTTACTTTAATCCTGAAAACATATTAAAGCGTATGAAATTTAGACTTCTCAAGGAGGATAAAGGACCGGCGGATGTTAATATGCCGTTGGAATCCAGAGGTAGCTCGTAATGGCACGGCTTTCTAAGAAAAACCACACGCAATTTTTGCTGTTTGTTGGACTGATGAGCTGGCTGCTGCCAGGCGCAGGGTATTTTGTGCTCGAAGAAAGAAAGCGGGCAATGATTATATTCGTAACTATCAGCTTAATTCTGTGCATCGGATTATATGTCGGTTCAATTGGTGTAATTGACCTGGTCGGACCGGCGCCTTTGTATGTGAAGGCAGCCCAGGTTATGAATTCGCCGGTAGTTTTATTTATATCCCATCGCAGCGCAGGCGGAGGGTATCCTGTCTACGGCTGGCCGAACGAAATCGGGCAGATATATACGATGATATCAGGTTTGCTTAACCTTTTGTGTATTGTCAACGCTGTTTCTCTGGCTCAACTCGGCAGAATAGTGCCGGCGGGAGAATAAAATGTCGTTAATAGGTATTCTCGTGATAGCGACCTTTACGGTTCCTGAGCAAATACGCCCAAACCCACAGGCAATGCTATGGATGCTGCCGTTAACGGCGGCGATAGCCATAGTCTATAAAGCAACGAAGCTGCCGACGATTACTGCGGGTGTTTTTTTTAAAGAGGCGGCAATTTTATTTGGCTCGATTATTGCTTTCATAATCATAACGGCATTGGCCTTATACGCCCTGGTATGGCTGATTTCTGTGTAATTGCCCCCCTGCTTTCTTGCGAAAGCAAGAAGGGGTACTCGTTGGGATTTATTCGTCGCTGTCCGGCGGAGTGCTTTGAAGTACACCTAATTCGACAAGTGCGTTGAAAGCGGCTTTTTGCTCTGCTTCTTTTTTATTTGTCCCCCAGGCACTCAGGAAATGACGCTCGGCAATAACCACTTCCGACTCGAAACATTTGTCGTGGTCAGGTCCTTTTTCATCAAGCAGTATATAAGCAGGTGTGGAATTAAGCTGCTGTTGGGCGTATTGCTGCAGTAATGATTTGAAATTGCCATGAGATTGTTCCGCATCGGACTGGCTGATTTCTGGAGCGAAAGCTTTTAAGATGAAACCCTCAGCAGCGTCGAATCCGCCATCAATATAAATTGCAGCGATAATAGCCTCCAATAAGCTGGCAGCAAGGGAGCTGGTCAAAGCCCGGTTGGATTCCATACCTTTGCCGATTTTCAGGAACTCGTGCAAGCCCAGCCGTTTGGTAACTCGGGCGCAGGTCCTGCGGGAAACAAGCATACTCTTTATTTTCGTCAGGTCACCTTCCATATATTCCGGGAACTGCTCGAAGAGGCTGTGGCAAATAACTGCAGCTAAAATGGAGTCGCCGAGAAACTCAAGCCGTTCATTACTAAAGATACGGTCGTTAACTGCAGAGGAATGAGCGAATGCTTTGGATAGCAGATTTTGGTTGGAAAATTTATAACCTGTTATCTGCTCGATTTGCCCCAGAGCTTCTTCATCCATTTATACTGTCCCACTTTTGTACAAACCTTGCGAGCAGATTACGAATACCGCCGGAACAGGTGGTTTTCGTAGCCAGCTCAACAAGGGTTAAATCTCACTATATTATGCAGAAAGACGAACCCTTTGTCAAGCCCCCTCATGACACCGCCTAAGTGACAATCTGCAGACTTGCCAGGGCAACGAACTTGTCATCGGCAAGTTCAAAAATCCCGTCAAGACCGGTTACCGTAAAGATGCCTCTGGTTGCAGGAGCAACGTTGCAGAAAATAAGCCGATGCCCACAATCACTCAACAGCTTGCGCAGCTTCAGCAGCTTCGAAAGGCTTGAAGAGGTTACAATATCGACGCTGGAAAAATCAATTACCACCTCACAGTCGCCTCTATCACGCGCCATATCGGTAACGGTCTTGAGCTCATCGCCCATATTTGGTTCCTGGGGCAAGTCTACGAGAATTATATCTTCTGACCAGTTTTGTATCCCCATATTAGCACTCCTTTTCTTGATTCAGCATAGCTTTCGCAATTTTTAACAGTTATATCGGCACAAGTTAAGCACAGGTTAAGCAGAAACCCGACTTATTCTTTCACATCGCCCTATAAAAACCGAAATTTCTATATCCTGAAACTAATACTTGTTGCATACTCATAGTGGATGCAAAAATTTTATTCTTCGACCGTTTTTGCGATATAAGCCCTGTTAGGACTATGCACATCAGTTAAGCTTGTCCGCCTGCGATTGTCCAGCGAAGACGAGGCGGATTTATTTTAACTAATACCTCCTCTTGGAGGTTTCTTCGGGCTGGCTTTGTCTGCTCAGGAAAAAGGCCCTGCCTCTGGCGTCCCTGCGGTCGTAGGGTTCGGATTTTATGTTGGCATGCAATACCCTTACTGCCATTCCGCTTTTTGGATTAACGATGTAGAGGGCACCGTCAGCCGTTCTTACAAGTGCCGAACCTTCATTTGTACCCGACGAAGGTATGGCAATACCGAAATCGGATTCGCCTGAATTTCCGGCTCCTATTACAGCGGTAACAATAACCCCAACTGCAATCCCTATCACAAGTGTCTTAACATCAAGTTTTAGCTCCATTTCGTTTCCCTTTCAAATTAATGGGTTAACCAACTTCACACACATTTTTAAGCCTCAATCTTCATTTTTACCAATTTTTTGCATATTTTACAAGAGTTTTGTACCTCACCAGCACACGTTTGGCGGGCTGCCTCTGCGAGCTGCCAGTAGCGGTATCAGGATTTTTATATTGCTATCGCTAGAAATTTATGTATTAATCCGAATGAAAGGAATCGTCGATATAAGAATAAATGTCAATTATTTAGGAGAAATAAAATGACAGATGCTCAAATTTTTCAGGTCTTGGGAATCGCATATTTAGCCATCGGTATCGGCATACTTATCAATCCTGACTTTTACAGAAAGCTGTTGGCGGAATTTTCGGAAAGTCCGCCGTCCATTTACTTAGGCGGAATTGCCGCACTTACCATAGGGTACCTTCTTGTAAGGTTCCATAATATCTGGCCGAATGATTGGCCGGTTATTATTACAATTTTTGGCTGGGTTGCCCTTATAAAGGGACTGTTCCTGCTTCTGCTGCCGCAGATGTCTATTGGGATTAGTAAATATTTCAGTAAGCAGATGACAAAATTTATGGCAGTCTGGGCAGTCGTTGTGGCAGTAGCTGGTGGCCTGCTCGCCTGGCTCGGCTTTTTTGCCGACTTAAAACCCCTAGTTTAGGGTTCGATTGACCCTACCGCCTGTGGTAGGTAGGGATTTATTTCCCAAGGGTGCAGGCGCCTGCTCTGCCTGTCCTGTGAGACGTGCCTGTCATGCCTACTCTGTGAGATGCGCCTTTCACTATCTCACAGAGGTGAGACGCGTCGTTTGCTGTCTCATCGGGATGAGATGCGCAGCTATCTCATTGTGGTGCTTCGCCGTTTAAGCTATCTTGCTGGAGCTTGCTTTAATCCACAAACAACAATGAGCCGAGAACAACTAAATTGCCCCATCCGTGACCTCTTTAGCTTTTGACGGCACGTATCCACTACATATCTTATCCTCACCAAGAGGATATGATGTTCCTTGTTATCCCTATTTCATTTTATTTGTCTGTTGACAAGTTTCCGAATGAATTATATCTTTCCTGCAAGCACAGTTGACATAGCCAGCGAGTCTTAAGTAGAGAGGCAGGTCATAACGGTGGCCAATGTCAGCAGGAAAGTGTAAACATTTTTAAGCGGTCTTTCTGTTTAGGCTATCGTAGTCAAAAAGGAAATAGTCCCATGCAAAAGATGATAGTATTTGCCATAGTTGCATTCATAATAATGCATAGTGGGCTTTCTCTGGCTGATACGTTGGATGACACGGTCACAGTGAAAGAGATTGCCTCGCAAGTGGCTAAGACTGTTCCGTTGGGAGGCGCACGTAACGTTCGCTTTAAGCTCGTTAGTATCAATCGTATTTATGAGCAATTACCGAGAGGTTCCAAAGTGGCGATCTTTTTTGTTTATTACGTTGTCGAAGAAAGAGACCTACGTGGGCGTCAGGAGGAGATAAGGCTGATATACGAATGGATGAGATATGATTGGAGACGGGAAAGTGGAAAGTTTCAGGGCGTGTGGGGTAAGAAACTTGACGGCGAGAAGGAATATAGGCAACGTATTGCCGACTTGGACAGGTCATCCCAGTATCGCATTGTCTCGCGCGATGTAGAGGTTCCAACCTTAACGTCTGCTCTCCAAGAGAAGCCGAAATCCGCACAGGACATTGTTCTCTACGCGAAGACTCGCGGTCCTACAGAAATTGCTGCAAGAGATGCAGACGTGATAGCAGCGAAAAAACTCCTAAGGGACACACCTCGCACACATGGCCTTTCCGGAGATGAGTTTCGTACTGCAGCAGAGGCCCGGCGTAGAATTTTCCTCCAGACGCACTACCATGTGGGACGCATCGAGATACGACGGGCGGCATCAGCAAAGGCAGGACGGTTAGCCGAGAAGGAGAAGCTTCTGCAAGAGGCTGTTAGGAAATGGGCGTCGAACCTTGACACCCACTCGATGGCGCCACCCAAACCAACGATGGAATCCATATTAGTACTCGAACCTGCCGAAGAAGCTTTCGCTCGGCATTTGGCAGAGGCATACGACCGGCAACTTGTAGAGATACACCAGCAACTCAACTCGCTGCTGCGCCTGATTGCCGTCGATGCGGAATCCCCTTGGGCATTCGAGGAAAGCAAGCGGATTGTTGAGTCACTGCCTGTTAAAGCTCAGGATGAGAAAGACCGTGGCCGAAAGAGTTTGGGCGGCGAGCCACAGGTTGATGAGTTTGCGCGGTCGCTGGGGCGTGTAGTCGCACCTGTGCTCGCCGAGCTGGGCAAGACGGAAAGTGCACAAACACCCTCCGATGCTTTGGCCAAACTCGTCGAAGCGTTAGCAAAAGCTGAGTCTGGGATTGCGGCGGATGCAACACGTGAGAACCACGGAAAACCATGACAAACAACCAATTACCTCTTAGATAAAGTGAAAGCGTAGTTTGGGATATATTGCGAGTGAGTGGTCAATGTGAATGAAGGTATAAATAAGGTTTTCTTGTTGGGCCGTATATTAAATGATAGGAGGTAACCACGATGCCCAAATCTGAGAAATGCTGGTTCTGCGGAATGCGAGTCGATAGGTTTGCTTCCGTCTGCGATGAGTGTGGTACATACCTCAACGAGCAGGAAGAGATTGAGCGCATAATTGAAGCCAAGTCTGACATCGCGAGTAAAAGTTTAGAAAACACACGTCTTTGGTTCCTTGTGATGGTAATATTTATTTTAGGTGCTGGGGCAGTTGCTGTGTTCCAAACTGGAATGACCATAGAAATGCTCTATGTCATTTGTGGCGCTTTTGTAATTATTGGATTATTGAACATACCCATGTTGGTTTTTCGGAAGCGAATAAAAGACCCTGCGTCGGAAGCACGCCGCATTCTACGGGAGCGATATGGCGCGAATCCTCCCCGCAAGGCAGCATCCGTTCAAATGGATAGCGTGCTTAAAGTTCCTACCCAACCGACCGCTTTACCAATTGACCAGACAGATGTGATTCATCGACATGAGCGGCCAGTGGGTGTTATGGTTCTGGCAGTACTTCAGATGATGGGGGGGATTGGTTCTATGGGCTTGGGTGTCTTGATTCTTTTGGGCAGCTTGGGGATGGCTGTGTCTATGGATGTTCCTCTATTTGGGGCTTTTGGCTTGGTAGGCGGAGTTATCGCAGCCAGCATCGGTTTATTGGAGATCACGCTGGGAATTGGGCTTTTTCGACTTTATAACTGGGCGAGGATAACTACGATGTGTCTATGTGCGCTCTCTTATATTTCGCTCATACCTTCTCTGCGGGTAGTTAAGGTTTATCCCCAGGGACTAATAGGCCCCGTACTCAGTTGCATTGTTGCCACAATAATCATTGTTTACCTAAGTTCCAAGCGGGTGAAAGCTACCTTTGGTACTTGAGAATATCGCTCGGCCATTTGGTGAATTGAAGGTGTCCGGCATATTTTCCGATATCTGAGGATACCGTACCTATTTTTGATTCAAATTCCCACCGGCTACTTTATGCTAAATGCTGAACGTTCGTTTTCCCCGGCAACCTTTTATCAAAAATTTCACCGACGCGATATGTTTCTGCTCCCCACGCCCCCAATTAACCACTTAACTAATTAACTAGTTAACCATCATTGTTTTCTGTCTCCTGTCTCCTGACTTCCTCTTATGCTCTTAAGCTCCTCCGCTCTTTCGCCCCCTGTTAATTTAGGCAACCTGCATCCAATTTTTTTCTCATTCCTGTACGCCGTCCGCTGAACGCTGCAAGCTATTTTCGGCTTACAAAATTTTCCAATTTTTTCAAATATTTCTATCCAGTTTTTGTCTGTTTCTATACATTTTTCGAACGTTTCTATATAGTTTTCAAACGTTTTCGAATATTTTCCATCATATGCTCATAAACCAGCGCCGTTACCCCCTTTAAGGTCATTCCTTGATGTCCTAATTCTCTGATATACTTATGCCCTGCTTTAACCACCCTACTTAATCCACTTATTTTTAAGGTAAATTGTATGTTAGGTATAATACAAACATACTTCTTCGTTTTAACTTGCAAACATATTTTTTTTACTTTTATCCTTTGATTTTTTAACCAAAATCCTCTCCTCGGGCTACGTGTTTCACTGCATTACTCCGGTAGGCACCATCCTTACGAGCGGTTATTAATTTTCTTTATTATTGTCCTTGTTCCACGTGAAACATTCAAATCAGAGTGGCAAAGCCATAAGTGATATGTAGCAATAAACCGCCCTGCTGGATTAAAAATGTTCAAAGTGCTTAAAATTTAGGAATATTTTTGCCTAAAGTTCAATAAGTCAGACTTTGATGTTTTGTTATAATTTTAGCTTGTTTTAGGCATTTTACACTTATTGGCGTTGTTTCACGTGAAACATTTTTTTTGAAAAACCACTTTTTAGGCTGGCAAAATTGAAGAATTTTTAGTAAAAATTCCGAAATATTAAATGTGTTGGTGCTTTGGTCCGTCCATAGGGGATAAGCATCATATAAAAAAGTCGTAAAGGCAAGGCTGGATTACTACATATTATTCCGCATTAAGCGGACAAAGTTACGAAGGAGCGTTATATATGGCCAACAAAAAAAGAGAAAAACCAAAACATCTCGGCAGGGGGCTCGCGTCGTTATTAAGTCCGATAACATTGATAGATAATAAGGCAAACCAAGTATTAGCTGATCAAACAACAGCTGCTGGCTCTCAATTAGGAGTTCCTGGGGCTGCTACAGGTAACTACCCGCAAGATAAAGAGTTAAGCGGTTCACTGCGGGAAATCAGTATCGATGATATATCAACGAATCCTTATCAGCCGAGAACAGTGTGGAACCAGCAGGAGCTGGCTGATTTAGCTGAATCAATTAAAGCCAACGGAGTAGTTCAACCAATTATTGTACGCCCCGCCGGCAACAAATTCGAGCTGATTGCCGGAGAACGCAGGCTTCGAGCGGCTCAAATGGTTGCTATGACGACAATACCTGCTTTGGTGAGAGAAGCAAGCGATGAGCAAATGCTTGAATTATCGTTAATTGAGAACATACATCGGGCTAATCTCAATACAATCGAACGTGCAAAGGCCTATCAGAACTATCTAAATACCTTCTCATTAACACAGGCAGAGGCTGCCGAACGGCTCGGCGAAGACCGTTCTGTTATTGCTAATTACTTGCGACTATTGGACTTGCCTGATGAAATAAAACAAATGTTGGCAGAGGACCAGATAACTATGGGACACGCCAGAGCAATACTTGCTTTGCCTACAGATGAACTTCGAAGAAAGCTTGCCAATAGAGCAATGGCTGGTCGGCTAAGCGTGCGCGAGGTAGAGAGATTAGTGCGAAAATATCTTGTCGGAGCTGGTCAGGCCAAGACAAAAGTACGTTCAAAATCGACTCATATAATAGAACTGGAAAGCGAGCTTACAAAGCAGTTAGGCGCGAAAGTGGCTATTGAAACCCGAAAAAATGGGCAGAGGGGCAAAATAATTATAGAATTTTATTCTTTAGATGAATTTGATAGAATAACAGAAAGAATTGGTATTGCTTCTATGGAGCAGATTTAAAAAGTAAAGAAAAACAAATTTTTAGGATTTTGAGGATACTTTAAGAGAAAATTTTTTCGTATAATTGAGTAATATGTAACGTGGCCACGATGAAGAGCATCATATGCGAAAACGGCCGATTAGGTCGTTGAGTAAAATTGATTAACGATGTTGATATTTTGGAGGATATATTGTGAAAACTTTTGTCATATCAATATTGATTTTGTCGATAGCATTTTTCAATCTTATTCCCGCTAATGGCCAGCCTGTTGAGGACAAGCAGGCACAGTCAACGGAGAAGGAGGAAAAATCAGCGAAAGAAAAAGAGTACAAAAAGACTGCCATTGCAAATACAACTAATGATGCGAATACGATTGTTGATGCGAAAACGATTGCTGATATAAATGCGACTTCTGATGTCAATTCGGTTACTGATGCGAATGTGGCTGCTGACCCAAATGCTGTTAGAGCAGAAATTGAGAAATTTGAAGGATTGGGTAGTGAATTAAAGAAACTAAACTTGAAAAGTGAGGAAGAAATACGCGAGTGGACACGGGGTAGACTTGATGACAGACTAAAACTGGCATTAACAATGCAAGAGCAAATCAAAATGGAGCTAAAGTTCCTGCAGCAAATTGCTGTTGAAGAAAAGGCTGCAAAAACCACGGCGGCAATCGATGGGATATTGTTAGACAGGCAGGAACGATTTAAGGGTGTTATAGAGGAATTGGAAAAAAACAATAGAAGACTCCGGCGACGCGCTGAACGGGAGGAGAGAAGAAACAAAGACCATAGAGAGCGTAATAATAGAGAACGCAACAGATAGCATATTGATGAAGGTAGAAGAGACACACTGAAAAAGAGCAAGAAAACGCAAGAAGATACTATAGACTACAAATAAAGCCGAGAGTTCTCGCACATCAAAATTTACGTTAAACTGCAAAACTTAAGGGAAAAAGTATAGCTATGCGAGCAGTTGTGCAACGAGTTTTGCGAAGCAGTGTCGAGGTTGACAGACACACAGTTAGCCAAATCAATGAAGGTTTACTTGTTTACCTGAGCGTCGGCAAGCAGGATGGCATAGGCGATGCTGAATTTATAGCTGAAAAGTTGGTAAACCTTCGTATTTTTGCTGATATTGGGAGCAAGATGAATAGAAGTGTGCTCGATGTCGGAGGAGCAATTCTTGTAGTGAGCAATTTTACACTTCATGGGAATTGCAGGAAGGGCAGACGGCCGAGCTTCGATGGGGCAGGTGAGCCGAAATTAGCTCAGCAGCTTTATGAAAAAGTAATCGAACTTGTTGGCAGGCAAGGAGTTATAGTTGAAAAGGGGGTGTTTGGGGGACATATGCAAATAAGCAGCGTAAACGATGGGCCAGTGACCTTTTTCCTAAATAGCGAAGAAGCGTAAGTCCTTGCTATGTAAACAGATACAAGCTTATCATGATATTTAAAAAGTGTGATAGTTTACTATTTGAGTTGCGCTGCGAGGAGATAGTTAATATGGGGGGAATAGGGGGTATAGGAAAGGGGGAAAATCGCTCGAATTTTTTGTAAAACGACTCGAAAGGGGGTAACGGCGCGTGTTTACGGGCATATAATGGAAAATATTGGAAAACGTTCGAAAACCATATAGAAACGATCGAAAATTGTATAGAAATAGACAAAAAATGAGTAGAAATATTCGAAAGTTGGTGCAAAACGTTTGAAAAAATTGGAAAATTTCAGAAAAATGAAATTAGCGTGCAGCGTTCAGCGTACGGCGTACAGTAAGAGAAATATTTGGGTAGATTCCTCGGATGCGCTCGGGACGCCGGGGGCGGTTTTTTGCCTAAGTTAACACAAGTAGAAATCAGGAGACAGGAGTCAGAATAAAAAAGTTGCTGAAATTAACACCCCCGACTACAACATTCGAGGACAGGCGGATTTACCCGGAATTTTTTTAGCCACAAAGGACACAGAGGAGTTTTAGTCAGCTTTGGTGTTCCTGGCAAATTTTGCTCCCAAAACAAGCTTTGTCACAAAGCTTTGCCTTTGTCCACAAGGCCATATAAAATGGCCTTCTTGTGAATCTGACTAAAAGAGAATTAAATATCCATAATTGATAAAATGGACACGGATTTACACGGGAAATCTCTTATGGTTCATTGGTTAAATGGTTAAGTTGGAAATGAGACGATGCGTGGATGAGTAAATGAGTTGATGCGTGAATGAGTGGATGGGTCAATGAGTGGATGAGTAGATGGGTGGATGTGCTGCGTACGTATCTCGTGAAGAGGGAAGCGTATATCGACGGAGGCGGCCGAAGCGGAGAGCATTTGAAAAGTGGAGCAGGTGAAAAGCTGAAATAAGTATCCAAGCAGAAGGCAGAATTAGATACCTCGGCTCCTTCGACAACGCTCAGGATAGATACGCTCGGGACGCCAGAGGCGTTTTTTAGCGTTGGGGCTGAAAAAGAGAATTTAAAAATCAAAATGCAAATTGGAAAATTGAGGAGTCGACAGGCGAGGGTTTGAAGTTGACGGGGGGTTTTTGGCGGGGTTAGGTTTAGGATGAGTTTGATTTGCAGAGTTGACGTGAAGCTCAATAGGATTTATAGTTAATTTAACAAAGTTAAAGCCGGGAAATTGTACGGCGGTTTAAACAGGGAGTCGATATTTTGTCAGCCGATGAGAACAAGTTACTTGTCAAACGTTACTATGAGGAAGTGGTTAATACAGGTAATGTCAATAAATTAGCAGATTTCATCTCGCCGGATTATATTGAGGTACACAATAACACCAAGCAAAGAGTCGGACTTGAAGGGGCAAAGGAACATATTCTCGGCGTTCGCAAAACCTACCCCGATATGCGTTTAACCATCGAGAAGCAGATTGCGGAAGGCGAATGGGTTGTAAGTCGTGTTACGGCACGAGGCACTCATCAGGGAGTGTGGCTTGGAATGAAGCCGACAGGGAAAAGGGTAGAAATTGCGGCCGTGAACATAGACCGAGTTGTTGACGGCCGTATCGTGGAACACGGCGGCGCAGCCAATCTGTTAGAGATATTTTTAGAAATAGGGTCGATACGAGTAGCGGACCCCGTAGACGGATGACAATACATATTTGCGGCGTGTAGCGGACAGTAGCGGAGAAAAAACGTCGAGGCGTTGGCGGATTTTTTAGATTTGCGGGAAAATGATTTCGTATCTCGTATCTTGTATCTCGATGGTTGAGTCCGGCAGAGCCGGAGTTAACTTTATAGATTCCTGCTTTCGCAGGAATGAAAAGAGAGATTGCCGCGCTTAGCTCGCAAGGACAATTTTGGATTGCGGGATGCGTATCTCAAATATCATATCTCGTGAAGAGGGAAGCGTATATCGACGGAGGCGGCCGAAGCGGAGAGCATTTGAAAAGTGGAGCAGGTGAAAAGCTGAAATAAGTATCCGAGCAACAGGCGGAAAAAGAGAACTTAAAAATCAAAATGTAAAATGCAAAATTGTGGAGCCGCACCTAAGGCACAAGCTTTGCGGGGAGTTTATTTTAATCAAGGCCGGAAAAATGATTGTGGGAATTTAAAAAATGGGGTAAAATTGGGTAATCAACTGCGGAGAAAAACATCGCGGGGTTAGTCTTTGGTTTTTGTGGTTTTGGGCTAGTTTTGCAATAGGTTTTAAAACGAGAAAGTAAAATACAGGAAACAAAGGAAAACGGATGGCTAAAAAGAAGAAAGCGAAGAAAAAAGTAGCTAAGAAAAAGTCTGATTATTATGAGAAAAAAAATAGGGATGGAATTCTAATATGCAAAATCAATAAAAAAACAAAGAATGGCAACTATATTATTTTTGAGGAGTCATGGCAGAGAAAAAAGTACATATCACAAATACAACTTCACGGTTTTGATGCACTCCCTTCTGGATTAAGTAGTACGGGGAAAGGCATGACATATTCTGGGGGATATTTGTTAAGATATTTCAAGCAAAAACTTGGTGATAATATTAAGTTGGCCATTTCCTCAAAAGAACATTCAAGGGTAATTAAAAACAAGAAAAGTTATAGAATAATTCTGAATCATTCACAATTGTTGGAAATTAATAAAATATTTCGGAAGATTGAAAGTGAGAGAAAAACCAATAGAGCAAGCAATGTTGAAAGTTTTTTGGCAACAGAATTCCCGAGACAGTTTCCTAAAAAATATATTAAGACTGTTGGATATAAAAAAGGAACGGTTGCAAAAATACTAAGCTCGACTAAGGTAGAGAAACACCTTTCTGATGAAGATAGAACAGCTCTGCTAAATTTGCATTCAAAGCTTATTGCAAGCACACAATTTACGCTCAGATCGACTCAAACAGTTCAGTTAATTAAAAGTGATTATGAAACAAGTCAAAAAGTATATCTTGATGGTATTATCGAAGAGTTTGAGAAAAAATTGAAAAACAATCCAAATGTAGAAGGAACATGGCAGAAGTTTTTGAAGAAACATATTTTAATTCTAATCAACCAATATACATACTTTATCGAAAAAGAAAATATCTCTACAAGAATAGATTACCCGGATTTTCTTTTGATAGATCCATATAACTACATTGATATTTACGAGATTAAAAAACCGGGCACAACAATATTGAATTACGATTCCAGTAGACATAATTACTATTGGTCAGCTGAGATTTCAAAGGCTATTTCGCAAGTAGAGAATTACAGGCATCAACTTGCAAGAAACGGCTCAAATCTAAGGGAGGACATAGAGAAGTTAAAGGGAATTAAGGCAGAGCTTGTACGTCCTCGAGGGTTTATTATTGCAGGAACGAGAAAACAACTTCAAAAGCCTATTATGAAAGATAATTTTCGTCTGCTTAATGATGCATTAAAAAATGTTGATCTAATATTTTATGATGATTTACTAAAAAATCTTAAACTATTAAAACGTAGATTAAAACAAGGTAAATAATATTAAAGGGGAATCATTATGAAGGAAAAAACATTCATTTGTAAAAAATGTGGGTGTAAATTCAAAAAGCCGGTTTATGAACCAGGCGAAGCAAAAGCAGAGGGCAAACAAGGTTATCCTATAGTTTGCCCACAATGTAAATGTCAGGACATAGAACCTTGCTAAGTCAAACTTGTAGCTTTTAAACGAGCCTCTTTTTGTCCGCAGTCAAAATAATCTGCGTTTTCTGTGGTAAATGAACTAAGAATTGGCGGGGAATAAAACAACGTGGCATGAGGTTTACTCAACGGGCTATCTAATACCAAGAAACATAGCCATTTCATCTGCTGCTTTTTCAAAAGCTTTCGTGTAATTTGCAAAACGAAGTTCTTTTCCACTTTCGCCAGATTCAATAAATTCAACTATGTCAAAAAGGAAACTGCCTGGAGGACGAAATCTCATCTTGTAGGGATATTTATACGTCCGCTTAAGAGACTGTTTTGCAGTATCGCTGCGATGTGCTATATAATTCCTTATTTGGTAAAATTCATCAATTTTTTTACTCACATCATTTGGAACTTCTTTAAATGGATTATAATGATCCTCGAGAAATTTGTTTGCCTTACCTTGTAGATCTTGCATGTTTCGGAAAACAAAGTAACTAAGGCCGGAAATAAGTCCTTTGCATGTATTTTTCGTTAGTTTCCTGGGCAATATGAATCCTTTAGACGCGGCGTACTTTGATGTATTACGGGATAGGCATTCGACGAATATATTTTCTGCTAAAATTTCCCAAGTAGCACAAATTTTTAACACAAAAGCCTCGTGAATTTGTTTTTTTTCAGATTGCAGAAACTTCGTTAAGATTTCTTTTTCTTCGTGCGGTGGTAGTATGATTCTTGTGGTTTTGATTATTTTAACCAGCAAATCCGTGTGTTGGGTCATACTGGCAAAGAAGTTGTCAAATTCAGCTTTGAGTGAAGGAATTCGCATACTGTCTTAAAACCTGCTGAATGTAAACAATACCGAAGGTACAATTTGTCGAAATTAAAGATACTATTTTCTTGTGCGTTTGGACATAGCCTTATTCACGGATTTATTTCCGACTTTAACATCAGCAACAGTTCTTCCATAGGTATCTCGGGCTACAGTTTTAACTTCAACTTTTTTGCCTTGTATTAGACTTTTGAGTTGTTTTGTAGCACTAGCTCCACCTTTTGCGCCTTTTTCGGGAGCATCAACATTTGCTAAACGAACAGAGTGCTTACGCGACGCAGTCCGGAATGTATCCCCATCAACTACTCTTGTTACTGTTTCTTTTCTCTTTGCCATTTGTTATCTCCTTGAAATATATTTAGATAAACGATTTTATTTTCCCTGTGCAAATCTTAGATCCTTCGACAAACTCGGAGCAAACTCAGTCGTTTTTAATCCGCATTCAGTATCGAATTAAGCATATTTTACGGCCGGGCTTACGTTTGAAGTATTTACCGCGCCCTTGGTGTGGCAAGGCCACTTACTTACGTGCGCGGCTCTGTAACCCACGCGATAAATTGCGGGGGTAAGTATTAATACAATAGGTGGAAAGAGGGGAGAAGTCAAGGGTAAATTCGTCGCTCGTCGTTTGTATCTCGTATCTCGTGAAGCCCCGATGAGATAGTAAAAGACACATCTCACGGGGTAAACTCCGAAGCGTATCTCGAATTTCGTATCTTGTGAAGCGTGAAGCTTCGACTTCGCTCAGGACAAGTTTCACGGGAATGACAGATGAGATTACCACGCCCCCTGCTTTCTTGCGAAAGCAAGAAGGGGGCTCGCAACGACATTTCCGCTTTGAGGGGCGAGGTCCTTGACAATACGGGAAGAATGGAGTTAGAATTGTGAGTGAAAAATTATTATTTCCGGGCCGGTGCTGTGCGAAAGGTATATAAACAGCAGTCAGGCGGACTTAATAGACAAAGGGAAAATCTATGAAAAGAAAAGCAGGTTTGTGGATCGACCACAGGAAGGCGGTCATCGTGATTATTTCGGACAAGGAGTCGCACATAAAATTAGTAATATCAAAGGTTGAAAAACAGCCCGGACGTATTGATGGTGTACGTTCCAAGACCCGTGATGGACAACATCAGGTTAAGTCAGATGACAGCCGACAGAGAGAGTTTACCGGCCATCTCAACATTTACTACGATGCGGTCATAGCGTGTATTCGTGATGCGGAAGCTATACTGATATTTGGTCCCGGTGAGGCAAAGGGTGAGCTGAAACATCGTCTCGAGAAAAACAAACTCAGCGGACGTATAGCAGGTATCGAAACAGTTGACAAGATGACTGATTCTCAGATCATGTCGAAAGTTCGAAAGCACTTTTTGGAGTAGAGTTTGTCCCAGTGATTTAAGAAAACAGGCGGCGGGCGTTGAAGGGAGAACCCCACAACCACAGAAGACGGGTTGGGGGGCTAAATTTTTTGAGATTAACGCGGCCTAAAGGCCTCGCAATGACAAATTTAACCGTCTAAAACTTCTTTTAGTGTTTTGCAAACGAGGTCGATGTCGTCTTTGGTCAGATTATTGTAGAACGGCAGGGCGATCGTCCTTTCGGCAACGGATTCGGTAACAGGGAAATCGCCCTGTTTATAGCCGTAACGCTCGGCCATAAACGGCTGAAGGTGGACAGGTGTGAAATAGTTCGCTACCTGAATACCTTTGGCTTTCATTGCTTCAAGAATGCCATTGCGCTGCTTTAAAGTGAAGCTATCCACAAGCCGGACAACGAACACAAACCAGCTCACATTGCAGCCGGGAGGCTCGGCGGGAACAATCAGACGGTCGTCACCAGAGAGCATTTGCTGATACCATTTTGCGACCTGAGCACGTTTGGCTTTGATTTCGTCGAGCCGTGAAAGCTGGACAATACCCAGAGCACAATTGATGTCACTGAGGCGATAATTATAGCCCAGCCGTTCGTGGCTGAGCCAGCCGCTGCTTTTACCCCTGCCCTGGTTTCGAAGCGAGACGCACATATCTGCTAAGTTATCGTCATCGGTTAAAATCATTCCGCCCTCACCGGTGGTGATTTGCTTATTCGGATAAAATGCGAATACGCTCATTCTGCCGAATGTGCCGGCTTTTTTGCCGTTCAATTCTGAGCCAAGTGCTTCACAGCTATCTTCAAGTATGGTCAGGTTGTGCTTTTCAGCGATTTGGCAGATTTTGTCGAAGCCGGCGGGACTGCCGAAGACCTCGACCGGCATAATGGCCTTTGTCCTGTTGGTGATTGCAGATTCAATTTTTGCGGGGTCGATGTTCAAGTTTGCCGGGTCGATATCGACAAAAACGGGTTTAGCACCGGCCATCATAATAGTAGTTGCGGAAGAAATGAAAGTGAACGGAGTGGTGATGACTTCATCGCCCGGGCCGATTCCCAGAGACAGAATGCATAAAAACAGACCGCTGGTTCCGCTATTAACTGCGACAGCCCGTTTTCTGCCGATATATTCGGCGAAAGCGTTCTCGAATTCGGAAAGTTTCGGGCCGAGGGAAAGGTTGGGAGTTCGAAGGACAGCACAGATTGCTTCGATTTCTTTTTCAGTGATGTCCGGCCGAGATAAATAAACCTTCATAGAAAAAACCTTTATTAGAAAACACAAAATCGTAAAGCGATATTTTACTGTCTGCGAGTGGTAAATCAAAGGATTTTCTTGCGGCGTGGATGAGCAGACCGTAAAATGTGATTTTCAGTCCGCTTGGAAAAAGCGGGAATAACAAATTCGAGGTGAGGATATGTTAGCAAGATTATACAGCGTAACACTGGTAGGTATTGACGGCGTTATTTGTGAGGTTGAGGTTGATGTCGCACGGGGCGGATTCGAAAAATCACTAATAGTGGGCTTGCCTGATACTGCTGTAAAAGAGAGTATCGAGCGGGTCAAAAGCGCAATTACCAATTGCGGCTATAAGTATCCCAAAAAGCAATCGCTGATTAACCTGGCGCCTGCCGACGTCAAAAAGGCAGGGCCGGCTTTCGATTTACCTATCGCATTAGGTATGCTCATCGGGGACGGCAGTCTGGCCAGCACGGTGCTTAAGGATTTTGTTATCATCGGCGAGCTGGCGCTGGACGGGCGCGTTCGAGAGGTCAACGGGGTGTTGAGTATGGCGATGACCGCTGCTGCAAACGGTTTTAAGCGAATGATTGTTCCTATAAATAATGCCGAGGAAGCAGCAGTCGTTCAGGATGTTGAGGTTTACGGAGTCGGCTCGCTGGCGCAGGCGGTGGGTTTTCTTTCAGGGCAGTTAACGCTTGAGACGACGACTATTGATATCAATGAGCTTTTTAATGCAGCATCGAACTATGATGTTGATTTTGCAGATGTCAAGGGACAGGAGAGCGTCAAGCGTGCGCTGACTATTGCGGCCTCCGGCGGCCACAATATAATGATGATAGGACCACCGGGAGCGGGCAAGACGATGCTATCGCAAAGGTTAGCAACTATTCTGCCGGGATTGAGTTTGGAAGAATCGCTCGAAACAACCCGTATATATTCGTCTGTAGGTTTTCTGGGCAAAGGCAAGGCGCTGCTGGCAATTCGTCCCATCCGGATGCCTCATCACTCGGCCAGCGGCCCGGCGCTGGTGGGCGGAGGCACAAACCCCCGGCCGGGAGAATTGTCGTTGTCACATTTCGGGATATTGTTTCTCGATGAGTTCGCGGAATTTCCCAGACATATTCTCGAAATGATTCGACAGCCGCTGGAGGACGGGTTCGTTACAGTCTCACGTGCCAAAGGCACTATCCGCTTTCCCGCTCAATTTATGCTTGTTGCGGCAATGAATCCGTGTCCGTGCGGCTACTTCGGCACGGATGCGAGAAGGTGTAAGTGCACGCCCGGCCAGATTGAGCGGTACCTGTCGAAGATATCCGGGCCGTTGGTGGACAGAATCGATATTCATATCGATGTGCCCGCAATAAGTTTCAGCAAGCTGCGCAGCAAATCAGGTCAGCTCGATTCAGCAACGATGAGGGACGATGTTGTCAGGGCAAGAGATGTTCAAGGCAGGCGGTTCGACAACGACAAGACTATGACAAACGCAAGAATGAGTCATAAACAGGTTCGAAAATTCTGCGAGCTTGACCAGGCCTGTGAAATGCTGCTCAAACAGGCTATGACCGAATTTGGTCTGTCTGCACGGGCACACGACAAAATCTGCAAGGTTGCTCGAACTATAGCCGACCTGGCAGATTCTGAAAATATTCAGCCTGAACATATAGCTGAAGCTATAAGTTACAGAAAGCTGGATAGAAGACTATAAACAGATAATTTTAGTGTCGCGCCCGTTTACGGCTCATTAGTCTTAGAAAGTCTTCGAACAAATAAAGTGAGTCGTGCGGGCCGGGGGCGGCTTCAGGGTGGTACTGAACAGAAAAAGCAGACAGCTTCTTAGACCTGATACCCTCCAGTGTGTTGTCGTTAAGGTTTATATGTGTAAGCTCAACACTTTTATTCTTTAAAGAATTAATATCAACACAAAATCCGTGGTTCTGAGTGGTTATCTCAACTGCGCCGGTCAGCAGGTTTTTGACCGGATGATTCGCTCCTCTATGGCCGAATTTAAGTTTGTAAGTCCGGCCGCCAAGTGCCAGACCGAGTAATTGATGGCCGAGACAAATGCCGAAGACAGGCACCTTGCCGAGAAGATTTCTTACCGTTTCGACGGCATAGTTTAATGGCGCAGGATCGCCCGGGCCGTTGCTTAAAAACACCCCGTCAGGTTTATGGCTGAGGACTTCTTTCGCCGAAGCAGCTGCGGATACTACCTGAACATCACATCCGTAAGAGCAGAGCAGTCTGAGGATGTTGTGTTTTATGCCGAAATCGAAGGCCACGACCTTATATTTTTTTTCATCTTTCCGCTCTGAGCCGGTCAGTACGTCAACGACACCTTGATTCCAGCGATAGGTCTTTCTGGTGCTTATCTTTTTAACTATGTCTCTGCCGACAAGGCCGGGATAGTGTTGGAGCTTTTCCCGTAGTTTATTTATATTTAAAACGCTCGAGGATATGATTCCTTTCATAGCGCCAACAGTGCGGATGTGCTTTACAAGTTTTCTCGTATCTACTGCTTCGAGGCCGACAACATTGTTTTTCTTTAGATACCCGTCAAGGGACGTGCTGCTCCGCCAGTTGCTCGGATACGGGCAGTTTTCTTTAACGACAAAACCGCTTGCAAAGACTTTTCTTGATTCCGGGTCACTATTGTTCGTGCCGTAGTTGCCAATCAGCGGGTATGTCATTGTTATTATCTGCTCTTTATAAGAAGGGTCGGTGAGGATTTCCTGATAGCCGGTCATACTCGTATTGAAAACAACTTCCCCGCACTTTTGGCCTTTAGCTCCAAAAGCATTACCTTCAAAAACCGTGCCGTCCTCAAGTAACAGAATGGCTTTCAACTTTAAATTCACTCCTAATCGTAATTCCGCCTTCGCCGAGGCTACGGCGGATAAAAATGCTGGACGGGTTTTACACCTATTTTTCTGCCGTTCATTGCTTCTATGGCTTTTACGACTGCTGCAGTGGCTCTGATTGTTGTCACGTAGGGGATTTGTTTGTCAAGTGCGGTCCTTCTTATTGAAAAAGAATCTCTGATTGACTGAGCGCCGGTTGTGGTGTTTATAATAAGGTCGATTTTGCCGTTTATTATCCAGTCAACCACGTTTGGTCTGCCTTCGGACATTTTAAGAATGAACTCCGAGGGGATATTGTTGTTTATAAATTCGAGGCACGTCTTCTTTGTTGCTACGATTCTAAAGCCCATTTCGTACATTTTGCGTGCAAGCTCAACGGCTTTTTTCTTATCGCCGTCCTTGATACTAAAAAGCACATTGCCGCTGGTCGGCAGGCTGTTTCCGGCTGCTATCTGAGATTTTGCAAAGGCAATTCCAAAGTCGTCGTCTATACCCATAACCTCACCGGTGGAAAGCATCTCCGGCCCAAGCAGTGTGTCTATGCCGGGGAACTTCAGGAACGGAAATACCGCCTCTTTGACCGAAAAGTATCCCGGTCTTATTTGCTTTGTAAATTTCAGCTCATCCAGGGTCATTCCGGTCATTATCTTTGTTGCCAGTTTAGCCAGGGGCACGCCAATTGCCTTGCTTACGAATGGGATGGTTCTGGATGCACGCGGGTTGACTTCGAGTATGTAAATTTCATCATTCTTTATAGCGAATTGAATGTTTATAAGGCCTTTTACTTTTAGGGCCAAAGCTAAAAGCCTTGTTTGTCTTTCGATTTGCTGCAGAGTTTTATCGCTGATGGAAACCGAAGGTAATACGCAGGCACTATCGCCTGAATGTACGCCTGCCTCTTCGATGTGCTCCATAACCCCGCCGATTACTACACGCTTGCCGTCGCTTATGGCGTCAACATCGAGTTCTGTAGCATCATCGAGAAATTTGTCTATAAGGACTGGATGTTCGTCCGAAGCTTCAAATGCGTTTTTGACATCGGTCTCGAATGATTTTTCGTCATAGACAATTTTCATTGCCCGACCTCCTAAGACAAAAGAAGGCCGAACGAGCAAGGGAAATCCGAGCTTGTGTGCGATTTTCAGGGCATTGTCATAAGTTGTCGCAGTTCCGCTGGCTGGTTGACGCAGTTTGAGTTTTTTGACGAGATTATTGAATCGCTTACGGTCTTCAGCGCAGGCTATACTGTCGGGTGAAGTACCGATTATTTTTACGCCCGCTTTTTCCAGCGGCACGGCCAACTTGAGCGGAGTTTGTCCGCCAAACTGCACGATTACGCCGTCGGGCTTTTCCTTTTCGATGATTGACATAACATCTTCGAAGGTCAACGGCTCAAAATACAATCTGTCGGATGTATCATAATCGGTGCTTACTGTTTCCGGGTTGCAGTTTACCATTATCGATTCGATACCTATCTGCTTTAATGCAAAGGCGGCGTGGACGCAGCAATAATCGAACTCGATTCCCTGGCCTATACGGTTCGGGCCGCCACCGAGGATGACAATTTTTTTTCTATCACTCGGGTCGGCTTCACATTCACTCTCATACGTCGAATAAAGATAAGGGGTATGGGCCTCGAACTCAGCTGCACAAGTATCTACAATTTTATATACCGGCTCGACTTCCAAACAACGGCGATGTTTTCTGAATTGTACTTCAGATATATCCAGCAGGGATGCCAGGTATTTATCACTGAAGCCGTACTCCTTTGCTTTGCGCATCAGGCGGCGGTCGAATTTATCAAGAGCGGTTGACTTGATTTTGCTCTCCAGCCGGACGATATCGTTAATGTTATTCAGAAACCACGGGTCGATTTTTGTCAGGGTGAATATTTCATCCAGAGAAAGTTTTCTTCTCAAAGCTTCGGCCACATACCAGATTTTATCCCAGCGGTTTGTTCGCAGTTTTTCTCTCAATTGGGCCGGATTAAGCCTGCCATTGATATGTTTATTATCAAGTGAATAGCGGTCGATTTCCAGCGACCTTATGGCTTTGTGCAGCGATTCCTTAAATGTCCTGCCTATCGCCATAGCTTCGCCAACCGACTTCATCTGCACCGTAAGCTCGGGATTAGTGTTAGGGAATTTTTCAAATGTAAAGCGAGGCCACTTAACAACACAGTAGTCAATAGTAGGCTCGAAACAGGCAGGTGTCTTTTTGGTAATGTCGTTGGGGATCTCGTCAAGGGTATAACCAACCGCAAGCAGGGAAGCTATCTTTGCAATTGGAAAACCTGTGGCTTTAGAGGCAAGGGCGGAGCTTCGCGAGACCCTCGGATTCATCTCTATCACGTACAGTTTGCCGTTGTCAGGATGGACCGCGAACTGTATGTTCGAGCCGCCGGTTTCAACGCCTATGGCCCTAATAATCTTGATAGCAGCATCGCGCATTAACTGGTATTCTTTGTCGGTTAGTGTCTGTGCAGGGGCAACGGTGATGCTGTCTCCTGTATGAATACCCATCGGGTCGAGGTTTTCTATCGGACAAACAATTACGACATTGTCCTTTTTGTCCCTCATTACTTCCAGCTCATACTCCTTCCAGCCTGCAACAGATTGCTCTATCAAAACCTGTTTTTTGGGGCTCAGAGATAAGCCCCAGTCAATGTAGCTGTTATACTCTTCCATATTGTAGGCGATGTTACCGCCGGTACCTCCCAGTGTATATGAGGGCCTGATAATAGCGGGCAAACCTACATATTTGAGTATTTCCCGGGCCTGCTGCCGGGAACGAGCATAGCCGCTTTTAGGAACCTCAAGTCCGGCATCTTCGATAGTTTTTTTGAATTTATCCCTTTCTTCTGCTTTTTTAATCGCCTTTAAATCGGCCCCTAAAAGGCGAACATTATACTTTTTCAATACGCCGGCTTCAGCTAACGCCACGGCAGTGTTTAAACCGGTTTGCCCTCCAAGGGTCGGCAGCAGAGAATCAGGTCTTTCTTTTTGGATTATTTTTTCAACAATATTGGGAGTAATCGGCTCAATATAGGTTCTGTCAGCTATTTCAGGGTCAGTCATTATCGTAGCGGGATTACTATTAACAAGAATGATTTTAAATCCCTGCTGTCTTAATACCTTGCAGGCCTGTGTTCCGGAATAATCAAATTCACAGGCCTGACCTATTACAATTGGTCCTGAGCCGATTATTAGTATTTTCTTTATGTTCTTACTTTTTGGCATACTTAAATTTTACGGAACTGTATTTTTAGCTGCTCTGTTGCAGCCATTTATCAATCGCAACTGCTGCTTTGCGCCCACTATCAATAGCCTTTACAACTAACGAAGCCCCGGTAATGGTGTCACCTGCTGCAAATATACCAGCTTCACTTGTCTGATAATTGTCCACAGAAATATTGCCGACGTCGTCGAGTTTTAAATTCAGGCTCTTTATAAGCCCGCTATGTGTTACATGAAGAAATCCCGTTGCCAAAAGTACTACATCGGCTTTAAGAGTAAAATCAGTGCCGGGCAGCTCTTTTAGTTTCCAGGAACCATTTTTTTGCATCCGTTCGACCTTGCAGCACTGAAGCTGGGTGACACGAGTTTCCACACCGGAGAATTTCTTGGTCATTATACCCCATTGACGCTGGCAGCCTTCCTGGTGCGAGGAGGAAGTTCTCATAATCCGGGGCCACATAGGCCAGGGAGTGTCGGGCGGCGGAGTCTCCGGCGGCTTCGGTAAAATTTCAATTTGATGAATTTCTTTGGCTTGCTGCCTGCGGGCTGTTCCAACACAATCGCTTCCAGTATCACCACCTCCGATTACTACAACAACTTTGTTTTTCACTGTTATAAATGAGGACTCATCTGCAGGCTCGTTGGCGCAAAGCTTGTTCTGCGCCTTCAGGTAGTCCATAGCAAAAAATATATTCTCATATCCTCTGCCCTGGATATTAAGGTCTCGCGGCTGGCCTGCACCCATCGTAAGACAGATACAATCAAACCTGTTTTTCAGGTATCGAGCAGAAATATCCTCCCCAACATTGACACTGGTTTGACATTCAATACCTTCGGCCATTAGCAGTTCTATTCTACGGTCAATGATGTTCTTGGCGAGCTTGAAATCCGGGATACCATAACGCAGCAAACCTCCTATCCGCTCATCCTTTTCAAAAACGACGACCTGATGGCCTGCGCGCGCCAACTGCTGAGCAATGGTTAGTCCAGCAGGTCCGGAGCCGATTACAGCAACTTTTTTGCCGGTTTTTTGTTTGGCTGGCAGTGGTTTAATCCAGCCCTGCTGAAAACCACGCTCGACAATTTGAAACTCGATATGCCTGATTAACACAGGCTCATCATTAATAGAGAGCGTGCACGAAGTTTCACAGGGCGCCGGGCACACCCGACCGGTAATTTCAGGAAAATTATTAGTGGAGTGAAGCAATTCACAGGCCTGCTGCCATTTGCCCTTATACACAAGCTCATTCAGGTCCGGTATGCAGTTTTTCAATGGACAACCTGCGCCGTGGCAAAATGGTATCCCACAATCCATACATCTTGCCGTCTGCTGATGTATCTGCTCTGGCGTAAGCGGCAGGTCAAACTCAGCAAAGTCGTGTATTCTCTCCTCGACCGGCCGATGTTCAACCTCCTGACGCTTGTGTTTTAGAAAGCCTTTTACTTCACCCATTAAAATACCTCTTCGGTAGCAGGGATTGTTTCAGTATCCCGCTGTTCGGCGGCTCGCATCTTTTTCAGTGCTTTGCCGTAATCTATCGGGACAACCTTCACAAATCTGCCGACTATGTCTGACCAGGCATCCAAAATATACTGTGCACGTGCGCTGCCGGTCCACTTAAGATGTTGTTGAATCAAATCATATAACAGGTTTTTATCTTCTTCTTTCCAGACACTTTCCAGCTCAACCATATCAAGGTTGCACATCGTGTCAAATAATTGGACTTCATCAAGGACATAAGCAATGCCGCCACTCATTCCTGCGGCAAAATTACATCCTGTTTTTCCGAGGACCACAACCAATCCACCCGTCATATACTCACAGCCATGGTCGCCAATACCTTCGACAACAGCCGTTACGCCGCTGTTTCGCACACAGAATCGCTCACCTGCCATTCCATTGATAAAGACCCTGCCTGATGTGGCACCGTAAAGGACAGTATTACCGACAATAATATTCTCGTGACTCATAAAAGGTGAATCCTCGGGTGTTTTGACGATGATTTGACCGCCGGAAAGACCTTTGCCTAAATAATCATTACTATCACCAATCAGCTTTAGGGTCACTCCGTGGGCCAGAAATGCTCCGAAGCTTTGCCCGGCAGAACCCTGTAAAACGACCTGCAAAGTGTCATTAGGCAGCCCTTTTTCACCGTATTTTCTGACTATTCGATTACTTAAAATTGCTCCGACTGTACGGTCTACATTGCGAATAGGCATCTCTATAATAGTATGCTCGGCCCGTTCAATCGCAGGTTCGGCTTTTTCCAGTATTTGCCAGTCGAGATGTTCACCGAGTTTGTCCGCCTGAGGAGTCGTGGACCTTATTGCCTTGTCATCCGAGACATACGGCTGATAAAAAATTGCGGAGAAATCCAGCCCCTTTGCTTTCCAGTGGTCGATTGCTGTGCGGGTCTGCAGTCTGTCGGCTCTTCCGATCATATCTTCAAATTTATTAAATCCGAGTTGTGCCATAATTCGGCGGACTTCCTCAGCTACGAAATACATAAATCGCTGAAGATATTCGGGTTTACCGGCGAATCGTTGGCGCAGGTCCGGGTCCTGTGTTGCGATGCCAAACGGACAGGCACCCTCATGGCATTTGCGAAGCAGGGTGCAGCCAAGCGTTACCAGAGCAGCAGTACCAAAACCGAATCTCTCGGCGCCGAGCAGGGCCGCGATAACAATGTCTCTGCCGGTTTTAATTTGGCCGTCAACCTGAACCCGAATTCTATTTCGCAAATTGTTCGTTACCAGAACCTGTTGTGTCTCAGCTAAACCCAGCTCCCAGGGACAACCTGTATGTTTTATCGAAGAAAGCGGACTGGCCCCGGTACCGCCGTCATGGCCGCTGATAAGGACCTCATCTGCATTGCCTTTTGCAACGCCGGCAGCGATTGTGCCAACCCCAACTTCAGCCACAAGCTTGACCGAAACCTTAACTCCCGGATTGCTGCACTTGAGGTCATATATAAGCTGTGCGAGGTCCTCGATTGAGTATATATCGTGGTGTGGAGGAGGCGATATCAGCGTTACACCCGGCGTCGAATACCGAAGTGCGGCGATTTCTTCTGTAACCTTATGACCGGGCAACTGACCACCTTCACCTGGTTTTGCACCCTGAGCTATTTTTATTTGAAGCTCTTTGGCATGAGAGAGATAGTTCAATGTGACGCCAAACCGTCCACTGGCGACCTGTTTAATGGCGCAGTTTTTCGAATCACCGTTCGGCTCAGGATTATAACGGCAGGGGTCTTCACCACCTTCACCGGTGTTGCTCATCGCACCTATACGATTCATTGCGACTGCTATGCACTCATGGGCTTCTTTGCTGATTGAACCGTGGCTCATTGCGCCGGTGCAAAACCTCTTAACGATTTCATCAGCAGACTCAACCTGCTCGATTGGTATTGCCTTATCCTCAATAAATTCAAAAAGTCCTCTAAGGGTATATAGCTTTTCGGCTTGCAGGTTTACAGCGTTCGCATAATCATCGTAGGCTTTCTGGTCATCGTATTTGACAGCATGTTGAAGCCGTGTTACGGTCGTAGGATTCCAAAGATGCTCTTCGTTATTATGTCTGAAATGATACTCGCCGCCAAAATCCAGTTCAAGCGCCCCCGGGGGGCGCTGCTGGAAGGCTGCTTTGTGTCGAGCAAGTGCTTCCTGAGCAAGCTCTGCAAGACCGGCTCCGCAAATCCTCGAGCTGGTGCCGGTAAAGTACTCGTCCACGAGAGAACGATTCAAACCGATTGCCTCGAAGAGCTGGGCTCCTGTGTAACTTCGGAGTGTGGAAATCCCCATCTTGCTCATTGTTTTTAAGATGCCCTTTTTAATTGCGGCAATATAATTGTCTGCTATTTGGGAAGACTCCATATCAGCAGGGAGTTCGGTGTCGCGATGCAGATAATCGAGTGTTTCAAATGCCAGATAGGGATTTACCGCATTAGCCCCAAAACCGCATAAAAGGCAGAAATGCATCACCTCTCGTGGCTCGCCGCTTTCGATAATCAGGCCGACTTCGCCCCGCAGGCCGCGATTAAGTAAACCGTGATGGAATCGGGGCCTTCGTCTTTGAAACATCCCGGTCGCTGATTATTATCAATGAAGCGCCTTTCTTGATAGCTTTTTCTGCTGAATCATTCAATTCCCTTAATGCTAGTTTCAAACTATGGGCGATATTAGCAGCGCTGATATCAAAAACAGATGAGATGCTGACAGTTTTTAAGTCTTGTCTTTTTACCGTACGCAGCCGCTGAATATCTTCATTGGCTAAAATCGGATGAGGCAGCTTAAGCTGACGGCAGTGTTCAGGCGTTTCTTCCAGAAGGTTTAACTTTCTGCCCACAAAGTTCATCAGGCTCATAACCAGTCCTTCCCGCAAAGGGTCTATGGCGGGATTTGTTACCTGGGCAAAAAGCTGTTTGAAATAGTTAAACAGAAGCTTCGGTTTATCTGAAAGCACCGCCAGCGGTGTGTCGTTTCCCATAGAACCTACCGGTTCCTGCGCATTTAACGCCATTGGGAGCAAAATCATTTTCAACTCTTCACGGGTATAGCCAAATAATCGCAGTCGTTGGGTTAATGTTTCAGGGGTAGTCCGAACCAGTTTAGGCGCATCAAACAAACCTCTAAGCTCTATTCTGTTTTCATCCAGCCATCTGCGGTAAGGCCTCTGGCGGGCAATCTTACTTTTTATTTCGTTGTCAGAGATTATCCGTCCTTCGGTTGTATCAACGAGGAACATACGGCCGGGCTGAAGGCGCCCTTTTTGCCGGATTTTCTCCGGCGGCAATTGGACAACTCCGGCCTCACTTGCCATAATGACCAAACCGTCAGTTGTTACAAGATAGCGGCAGGGTCTAAGTCCATTACGGTCGAGTGTTCCGCCGACGATACGGCCATCGGTAAATACCATCGCGGCAGGACCGTCCCACGGCTCCATTATAGAGGCATGATACTCATAAAATGCACGTTTATCCGTGCTGATATGGTATTTTGCCCCGAATGCCTCCGGTATCATCATCATTATCGAATGAGGCAAACTTCGACCGGCACGGACAAGTAGCTCAAGCACATTGTCAAAGCATGCAGAGTCACTTCCGTCAGGAGTTAAAACTGGAAACAGGTCATCAATATTATCGCCGAACACTTCACTGGACATTTTCATCTGACGTGCCTGCATCCAGTTGCGATTGCCGCTAAGCGTGTTAATCTCGCCATTATGAGCTATGCACCTCATCGGCTGTGCAAGCCGCCAGTTCGGGAAGGTATTGGTGCTGTATCTCTGATGGACTATAGCAAGGGCGGAACTAACCCGCTCATCTGCAAGGTCGGGATAATAGGCAAACAACTGCCATGCCATAAACATTCCCTTGTAACAGATGGTTCTGCAGGATAGTGTCGATATATAGAAATCTTCGACTTCTTGTCCAAAACTTTTTATGACAAGTTTTTCAGCTCGCTTACGCGCAAAAAACAGAGTTCTCTCCAGTGGTTCATTCTCAAGTCCTGAACCATCCACAAAAATCTGTTTTACAGTGGGTTCCGCCTGGAGAGCTATTTCGCCCAAACATTCATTTGAAGTAGGCACATCTCGCCAGCCCAATACTTTCAAACCATAATGGCTGAGAGAGTCTTCCAGTATCCGGTCACACTTAGCGCGGAGCTCTTTGTTCTGTGAGCCAAATACCATCCCGACGCCGTATTGAAACGGTTCGGGCAAAAAAAAACCGAGCCGATGACACTCGGTCTGTAAGAACTTGTGCGGGATCTGAAATAAGATGCCGGCCCCGTCCCCGGTAACTTCATCGGCGCCGGCTGCACCGCGGTGTCGCAGGTTCAAAAGAATTTCCTTGCCGTATTTAATAATAGAATGGTCCTGCCGGCCTGATATGTTTACAACCGCGCCGATGCCGCAGGAACCATGCTCATACTGCGAATCATAAAGCCCAAAATGTTTTGTTTTCTTTGCCATTTCGTTCTGTAAAAACTATACGCAAAGCCACTCTATCGGTTCAGCAGCAGCCGCACCGACAGGGAGGCGGAGTATAAACAATACAACAACAGTTTGCAAGCCGGACTGCCTTATATCAACTATCGTAGTACAGATTAAACTCATGCGGATGAGGCCGCAGAGCCATTTCATCCAGTTCCTTTTCCCGTTTCCAGGTAATCCACGTCTCGATGAGGTCCTCAGTAAACACATTACCTGCTGTTAGGAATATATGGTCCTTCTCGAGGGCGTCAATTGCTTCTGCCAACGAAGCGGGTGTCTTCGGATATTTTGCCAGCTCTTCCGGCGTCATTTCGTAGATGTCTCTGTCTAACGGTTCGCCCGGGTCAATTTCGTTTTGGATTCCGTCGAGCGCTGCCATTAGCATTGCCGTCCAGGCCAGGTAGCCGTTTGCTGTTGGGTCTGGACAGCGGAACTCAAGCCGTTTTGCCTTCGGACTAGCCGAGTACATTGGTATTCGAATGCCAGCAGAGCGATTCCGTGCACTCATTACCAGATTTACCGGCGCTTCAAAGCCAGGCACCAAGCGACGATATGAATTGGTCGTCGGAGCTGCAAACGCCAAAATCGCCGATGCGTGCTTTAGAAGCCCCCCACACGCATATAATCCTGTTTCGCTCAATCCTGCATAGCCGTTGCCTGCAAATAACGGCTTGCCATCTTTCCACAGCGAAAAGTGAGAGTGCATCCCGCTACCATTATCCTGAAACACCGGCTTTGGCATAAATGTTACCGTCTTGCCGTTGCGCTTGGCAACATTCTTGATGATGTATTTATACCACATGAACTGGTCCGCCATTTTAAGCAGCTCTGCAAACTGCATATCAATCTCGGCCTGACCAGCCGTGGCGACCTCGTGATGGTGTGCTTCTACCACAATGCCGACCCTTTGCATCTCGGCAACCATTTCACCTCGCAAATCGTGGTACGTATCCGTCGGGCTTACGGGAAAGTATCCACCTTTGAAGCTTGGTTTATAACCCAAATTTGGTTCTTCAAAGCGAGCTGTATTCCATGCGCCCTCAACGGAATCAATCTGATACATACCCGTATGCTGATTCTGCTCATAACGAACTTCATCGAATATGAAGAATTCCGGTTCAGGTCCTATATAGGCCTTGTCCGCAATCCCTGTTTCCTTAAGATAAGCTGTTCCTTTTCGTGCGACATAACGCGGGTCACGGCTGTAGTCTTCTTTAGTGACGGGGTCAACAATGTTGGCTATGACACTGACGGTAGGCTCTCTGAAGAACGGATCAATCACAGCCGTAGCAGGGTCGGGCACTGCCAACATATCTGACATATGTATCCCCTGCCAGCCCCGAATTGATGAGCCGTCAAAGCCGACACCTTCCTTGAACGTGCTCTCGTCCCAGGTATCAACCGGATATGAACAGTGCTGCCATGTACCCAACAAATCGACAAACTTAAGGTCAATCATTTTTGCACTGTGTTTCTTAGCAAACTCAAAAAACTCTTTCGGTGTCATTATTCTGTTCCTTTCTAAAGTTATAGCTATTTTTTTTAATTCCTCTAACCAATTGCTTTTATCCCTCGCTCCCCTGTGCGAATGCGGATACATTCGGTCAGGTTCACGACGAGAATTTTACCATCACCAATTTGTCCTGTTTTTGCTCCCTCGATGATGGCATCGATCGTTTTTTCAACGAAGTCCTCATTGACCGCTATCTCAAGCCTCACCTTTTTGAGCAGGTTTACTTCAAACTTGATACCTCTATAGCTTTCTTCGTAGCCATGCTGCTCTCCACATCCGAGTGCATTTGTAACCGATACTTTATAAACCTGAGCCTTATAAAGGGCTTGCTTGACATCCTTCAATTTATGTGGCTGAATATAAGCTATTATCAACTTCATTGAATAACTCCTTCAATCTGAACTAACTTACATAGTATTGAATATTTGGAAGCCGCCATAAGCCTCCATACCATGTTCTCCTATATCGAGTCCTCTTAGTTCTTCCATCCTGCTTATTCGCAATCCTACCGTTAAGTCTATTAGCTTGAAAATTATACCCATACCTAAAACCACAAAGACTACGGTGCTCACACTGCCAACCAATTGGATGCCTATCTGCATTGGGTTGCCGCTGTAAATAAAACCATCATTCGCCAGTCCCAGAGAAGCTTTTCCGAAAATTCCTATACATAATGTGCCCCAGACTCCGCAGATTCCATGCACTGGGAAAGCACCCACAGGGTCGTCCAGATGGAGCTTATCCAGCAATTCAACTGCTCTTACAACTATGTAGCCTGCTGTTGCGCCTATTATCATAGCTACCCATGGCTCGACATATGCACACGGAGCGGTAATGGCTACAAGACCAGCTAAAGCACCGTTCATTGCCATTGAAAGGTCAGGTTTGCCGAAGCTTTTCCAAACTGTAGCCATGGCTGCTATACCTCCCAATGCGGCTGCCAAGTTTGTATTTATTGCAACTCTTCCAATCAGCGAACCATTACCAACTGAGAGAGTTGAGCCAGCGTTAAATCCGAACCAGCCGAACCACAGAATAAACACACCCAGTGATGCCAATGGTATATTGTGGCCCGCAATGACATTAGGCTTGCCATCAATCGCATATTTACCTTCTCTTGGTTTTAGCATTGAAGTCCCGACAAGAGCTGCAAAACCGCCGACTGTGTGTACAACAGTTGAGCCGGCAAAGTCGGCAAATCCCATTTTTGCAAGCCACCCACCTCCCCATATCCAGTGGCCTACGATTGGATAAATCAGGGCCGATATGAGAAACGAATAAATCAGATAAGCTGGAAATCTCATACGTTCAGCCATTCCGCCTGCAACTATAGTTGCAGCAGCGCCGCAAAATGCCGCTTGAAAAAGCCAGAATGCATATAGAGGAATGCCGTTAGCAACAGGTTCCAGTCCTAACAGGCACCATCCCTTTAATCCAGCAAAACCATTACCGTCTCCAAACATCAGAGCATAACCGATGAGAAAAAAACCAAGCGAAGCTATGCAGAAGTCGAGAAAGTTCTTTGTAAGTATATTACAGGTATTTTTTGCTCTGATGAAACCAGCTTCTACCATCCCGAAGCCGGCTTGCATAAAGAATACCAAGAAAGCTGCTATAAGCACCCAAACGGTATCAAGCCCCTGTATTAAATCGAGGCTGTTAAAACTCCCTTTAGGTGTTTCGGCATATGCCGGCATCGAAAACGCTAGTAAAAATGCCAACAAAACAGTTAAAATTAACTTTTTCATTTTCATATTCCTTCAAACTTCATCCTTAAAAGCTCTTCGAAAGACCGACACCGGCGAAAAAGATGTCACTGTCAGCTGCATTATCACGTATGGAACCGCTGAGCAGCGTAACGTAGTTAAGGCTTGGAGTTATAGTCCAACCGCCCGGGCCCAACGGGAAACTGACCGAAAGCGTAAGGTCTTGCATCTTGCTGCTGTCAACTCCCCAGTAAGACTTGTTATAAGAACTACTGCCCCATCCTAAACTTGCGCTGATATCCATCCCTACCGGTAAATTCGGAGTAATATCAAGAATCTTTTCAATACTATGTCCAAATGTCAGTGAAACGTATGAGCCTTCTACCTCGTCCACGTCGTGATACACCGTTACCGATGGACTAAACGGCACATCAAGGCTAAAACCCCAGTAAACCTCGGTTGTACCCGAAAAATCGGTGTTTGGAAAGTCATAGTATATAACACCAACTGAGTAGCCTAACCCATTTATCCCCGGGAAGTCGCCTGAGTAGTCGAGTGAATAGTCAAACTCAGTAAATTCGCCACCATTGTCATTAATATTTGTCAATTCAAGACTGCCCCAAATCGCTGCATTAAGACCCTTGAAACTGGCATTGAGGCCGGTTTGAAATACCGGGTCTACATCTAAAAGCTGACCCCGCCAAACATACTTGCTAAAAAAGTCAGTTGTGATCTCGAAATCTATCCCCGCACCCCCTTCACCGCCGAAGGCGCTGGCAATCAAGGAAAACGACACAAATACAATTAAAGCTAAGATTAAAGTGCTTCCCTTACCCATTTAAATTAGACCTATTAAATAAAAGGTTACTTTCTTGCACAATGCCACGATAAAGCAATTACTTTTATTGTATAAGCAAGACCCGTGCCAGAACGTTTAATAAAGTTATAAGTGCTTATATACAATTTAGATATGTTTTGTTGACAGATAGATGACAGGCAATTATATGATACATATATGTAGCATAATATGAGTAATGTAACATATATGTTACAATATAATTAAATAGTGTACATAAACATAAATATTAATATGTGAATTTCATTTATGTTGTTTATATTTTCATATCTTTTTATTATTGCAAGACTTATAGAAACCAAATTCCGGCCAATAATCTTTGTTAAAAAAATATATTGTGGTGTAATAAGGAAATGTTACAATTATGTAGGATAATAATAGTATAAGAAATCTTCTATGATGACTAATAAAGATAGTTAAAATGATTAAAGATAACAAGAAATAGCTAAAAAATAACCCCAAAGGGAATACTTTTGCAAACAGGTAAAGTCCACGATTCAAGGCATCTTGAAATCCTTTATAAGGTAAGCCAAATTATTGCTGCCGGTGAGCGTCAGCAAAAAGCACTGTCTGAAATTTTGGATACGCTGGATAGTGAACTTGGTTTAAATAGGGGCACAATTACACTTCTTTCACCTGCCGGTAATGAAATTCGGATCGAAGCGGCGCATAACCTTTCGGAAAAGCAGAGTCGGAGGATTATATATCGAATCGGAGAAGGTGTAACCGGAAAGGTTATGCAAACCGGTAAAGCAATGATTGTACCAAAGGTCTCTCAGGAGCCGTTGTTTTTAAACCGTTTTGAAAGATGGGATAATACAAAACAGGAGTTGACTTTTATTTGTGTGCCAATTTCAATCGGAAATGATGTAATTGGGACTATCTCAGTTGACAGACCATACGAGCAGACAGCTCCACTTGATGATGAGATGCGAATACTGAGTATTGTTGCGAGTATGATTGCAAATGATTTAAGAGCACACAGAGAAGCTGCAATTGAGCGACGGTCGCTCGAAAACGAAAATTTAAGACTGCGTCAGGAGCTTGAAGATAAATTCCGTCCGGAAAACATTATAGGCAATTCGAATGCTATGCGTGATGTTTATCAACAGATTCATCAGGTTGCCGGAAGCGATACAACAGTTCTTATTCGTGGAGAATCAGGAACTGGTAAAGAGTTAGTTGCGCATGCTATTCACTATTCCGGCCACGGAGCAGATGGGCCTTTTATAAAAGTTAACTGTGCCGCTTTGAATGAAAATCTGCTCGAAAGCGAATTGTTCGGTCATGAAAAAGGTGCTTTTACAGGGGCCATACAAAGCCGAAAAGGGCGGCTCGAAGAAGCAAACGAAGGAACCTTATTTCTTGATGAAATAGGTGATTTTACTTCTACTGTTCAGGTAAAGCTTCTTAGAGTTCTTCAAGAGAGGGAGTTTGAACGCGTGGGTAGCAACAGGACTTTAAAAACAAACGCCAGAATCATAGTAGCTACGAACCGGGATTTGGAAAAATGCGTCGATAAGGGGACCTTTAGGCAGGACCTTTACTATCGTATAAATGTGTTTCCTATTTTCCTGCCGCCTTTGCGCCAGCGCAGGGACGACATTTTGCTGTTGGCCGATTTTTTTGTTGAGCGGTATTCCAGGAAAATGAAAAAAGACATAAGACGAATCAGTACTCCTGCAATCAATATGATGGTGTCTTATCACTGGCCGGGTAATGTCAGGGAGCTTGAAAACTGTATCGAAAGAGCAGTCCTCTTGAGCAGCGATGGTGTTATCCACGGTCATCATTTACCACCGACATTACAAACATCAGAGGCATCAGATACTATAGGTGCAGGTTCACTGGGCGAAAGGACGAGTTTATTTGAACGCGATTTGATAATTGATGCACTGAAACGATGCAATGGGAATCTGGCGGCTTCGGCACGTGACCTAAAAACAACTGCAAGAATTTTGAGATATAAGGTCGCTGAGATTGGTATAGACTATAAGCAATACCGCGTTAAAAAAAGTTAGTCTTTCGGGGGTAAACTTAATTCTGTTGCTGTTTGAATCCCTTTGGTAATTTCAGGGATAATGCCTTTTCGTGCATATATCGGATGGACCATTTTCCTTAAAGAGGGTAGTTTTATTATAAATAAAACAGAGCCAAGCACGCAAAAAACACCGTTTATCAACAGCGTATTCGCAGCTCCTATCCTGTGCGCCAAACTGCCGGCCAATAGACTGCCGAATGGTGTTACTCCCATAAAAGCCATTGCATAAAAGCTCATAACGCGACCCCGGACGTCATCTTCCACCATTGTCTGTAAAACCGTATTACACGATGCCATTTGCACCATCATTCCAAGGCCTGCCAACAGCATAAAAAACATAGAAGTCCATATTGATGTAGATATCGAAAAACAAATTAGTCCGATTCCAAAAAGTCCCGATGCTAAAGGTATTATTTTTTCCAGCCCGAGAACACTTTTTCTTCCCGCAAGATACACAACACCTGTTAAAGCACCGATGCCTGAAGCACCCATAAGGAAACCAAGGCAGCGGGGTCCGCCATGAAGAATATCTTTGG